>Ga0308164_10002114_pt1 | contig 20688 bp, 19 predicted proteins | sample PhyTR2_FD_201031 | JGI IMG/M metagenome (GOLD analysis project Ga0308164, IMG submission 201031) | Phyllosphere microbial communities from UC Gill Tract Community Farm, Albany, California, United States - DLSLT.R2 | ecosystem: Host-associated > Plants > Phyllosphere > Unclassified | place: USA... | reverse complement strand
GTAATAACTACGATACCTTTGCTTCTGACATCAACGATTTAATCACCCATCTCGACCTGCAGAATGTGACGCTGGTGGGTTTCTCAATGGGTGGCGGCGACGTCACACGCTATATCGGCAGCTATGGTAGCGATCGCGTCGCGGCACTGGTGCTGCTCGGTGCCGTCACGCCAATCTTTGGCAAAACGGCAGACTACCCGCAGGGTGTCGATATGTCGGTGTTTGAAGGGATTCGTGATGGTCTGCTTAAGGATCGCGCGCAGTTTATCAAAGAGTTCGCTACGCCGTTTTATGGTACCAATGCCGGACAGACCGTTTCTGATGGCGTCATGACGCAAACGCTGAACATCGCGCTGCTCGCTTCGCTGAAGAGCACCGTTGATTGCGTCACCGCTTTTGCTGAGACCGATTTCCGTGCTGATGTAGCGAAAGTGAATGTACCGACGCTGGTGATTCATGGCAGCAACGACCAGATCGTTCCGTTTGAATCCACCGGCAAAGTGGCCGCGGAGATGATTGAGGGTGCTGAACTCAAGGTTTATGACAATGCGCCGCACGGTTTTGCGGTGACGCATCAGGATCAACTGAATCAGGATCTGCTGGCGTTTCTTAACGCACAGTGATGCAAAAAAAACTGCGCGGTGAAAGCCGCGCAGTTTTCATTTTAACGGGTTGGATGATTCACTTCGTTGGGACGCAGATCGAATAACAACACCTCCGCTCCTTCACCGTGACTGAACGACAGCGTTTTCTCATTGCGAACCCGCGCACCGTCTCCGGCATTAAATTGCAGGCCATTTACCCTGACACTGCCGCGCGCCACATGAATATACGCATAGCGGTCGTCCGGCAGAGTGATTGTCTGCTGCTCATCCCCCTGGAACAGTCCCGCATAGATGCGAATATCCTGGCGCACCCGCAGTGCCCCGTTTTCACCTTCCGGCGAAATAATCAGTCGCAGATTACCGCGTTTATCCGCTTCGCTGACGGAGACCTGCTGGTAGCCTGGCGGACTATTTTTCTCTGCCGGCACCACCCAGATTTGCAGAAAGTGAACACCCTCGGTGCCCGAGTGGTTGAACTCACTGTGAGTCACACCGCTACCGGCACTCATCAGCTGCACATCCCCGGGAACAATCACAGAGCCGGTGCCCATGGAGTCTTTATGCTCCAGCGCGCCCTCCAGGACATAGGAGATAATCTCCATGTTGCTGTGAGGATGGGCGCCAAAACCGCGACCTTTGGCTACCCGATCATCGTTGATCACCAGCAGATCTGAAAAGCCCGCCTGCTTTGGATCCCAGTAATTTGCAAAAGAGAAGGTGTGACGTGAATTCAGCCAGCCGTGATCGCCCACGCCGCGTTGCTCTGACAATCTTTGCTCAATCATATTCTGCCCCTTCGTTGATTCGGGAAGTGCGAATGCCCTTCGATGGAAACAGCATATAAGTAAACCAGGTAGTCACACAATGGCGTGAACTGGCAATGACTGTCGCGTTTTAGTAGACAATAAAGACGACGTTATGGCGGGAATATGTTTTGCGGATTAATCCTTCAGCTACTGGCTCGCACCACCAGCTCTCCCTGCATGATCACACATTGTGGCGGAGAGTCTGGCCGGATGATTTTTTGCAGCACCAGCTCACAGGCACGACGGCCAATCTCCCTGGAGGGCTGAGCCAGAGTCGTCAGCGGCGGCGATACCATGTCGGCCAGTTCACTGCCGTCAAAACCCACCACGGCAATGTCCTGAGGTATCCGCAGACCCGCCTGCTGTATCGCCGCCATGGCACCCGCTGCCAGCGTATCGGAAACCGCAAACACGGCGTCCGGTCGTGTCTCGCCCGCCAGCAGCTGATTCATCGCGGCTTTTCCGGCGCTGAAGCTTAACTCACTGGCGTAAGCGATGGCCTGCCATGCGAGTTGTTGCTCTTTGAGTTGATATGCGTAGCCCTGCTGACGCAGGCGGGCATATCGGTAGCGGAGGTCGTGATTGATCAGCGCAATGCGCTGACGTCCCTGTCCGGCCAGATAGTGCACCACTGACTGCGCAGCGACGTCATCATCAATCCCGACGCAGGAGATCTGGCCATTATCATCATGTTCGGCGCACTGAACCCAGGGTGCCCTGCCTATCAGCTGGCTCAGCTCCGGCAGCTTGCTGAATGCATCCATGGTGATAATGCCATCCACCATCTTGCCGGAGAGCAGTTGCAGGCTGGATCGCGAACGGGCAATATCGGCGCCCGAGTTACACAACAGGATGCGATAGCCATTTTTCTCCGCCTCCTCCTCAATGCCTTTGACCACCTCTGCGCAGAACGGGTTAGAGATATCGGAAACCAGAACCAGAATCATTGAGCTGCGCGCCGTGCGCAGCTGGCGCGCCAGCAGGTTAGGCTGATAGTTGCTCTCTTCGATCGCCTCAAGGACTTTCTGCCGGTTAGCCGGTTTTACGCTGTCGCTGTTATTCAACACCCGGGAAACAGTGGCAACCGAAACACCCGCCATCCGGGCGATTTTCTGAATAGACATAGCGATCCCTCTGTTTTTAACTCACCCGCAGAAAACTTTTGAATCCATGCCGCCTCAGACGTCGCGATCCAGACCCAGCTGATGGCGCACCGCAGGGGCGTTCTCTGATAAAGCAAAATCATCAAAAGCGCGGTCAGCCACCGGGATGATATGCCGGCGGATGAATTCTGCCCCTTCACGCGCCCCGGTCTCGCCATCCTTCAGACAGCACTCCCACTCCAGCACCGCCCAGCCGTCATAGTCGTACTGGGCAAGTTTGCTGAAAATGCGGCTGAAGTCGATCTGGCCATCGCCCGGCGAGCGGAAGCGTCCGGCGCGCGCCAGCCACGGCTGATAACCGCCATATACTCCGCTGCGTCCATTTAACTGGTACTCCGCATCCTTAACGTGAAAGGCTTTGATACGCGGATGATAGAGGTCGATGAACTGCAGATAGTCGATGTGTTGCAGAAGAAGATGGCTGGGATCGAACAGGATATTGCAGCGCGGGTGGTGATTCACCTCTGACAAAAAGCGCTCAAACGTGACACCGTCATGCAGGTCTTCGCCGGGATGTATCTCATAGCAGAGGTCCACACCGTGATGGTCAAAACTATCCAGCACCGGCAGCCAGCGGCGCGCCAGCTCAGCAAACGCCTCATCAAACAGGGCTTCGTGGTGTGGCGGCCAGGGATAGAACCAGGGCCAGGCGAGCGAGCCGGAAAAGGTGGCATGTGCGCGCAGGCCGAGTTTTTCAGAAGCAGCAGCCGCATGCTTTAGCGTAGCGATGGCCCAGTCGGTGCGCCGGGCGGGATCGCCTCGCAGCGCGGCAGGCGCAAAATTATCAAAAGCGAGATCGTAGGCGGGGTTCACGGCAACCAGTTGCCCTTCCAGATGCGTTGAAAGCTCACTGATCTCCAGCCCGAAACCGGCCAGTGTTCCCCGCACCTCGTCGCAGTAAGTCTGGCTGACCGCTGCCTGCTTAAGGTCGAAAATAGCGGGCTGGTGGCAGGGGATCTGCAGTGCCCGGTATCCCAGCCCGGCGGCCCACTCCGCCAGCCCCGTCAGCGAGTTAAAAGGCGGCTGGGTGGTGATGAACTGTGACAGGAAGATGCCGGGTCCCTTAACTGTTTTCATCTGTGACTCCTGAGTTCAGTTACCGCTTAATCACGGTATTTGAATGAGAAGAAGAAAATAATCGCAATCACCGCAGCAGCCACGGCAGGGATCCACCAGAATATTGCCCAGCTCTCTGCGCTGGCGTTACCCGCCACCAGCTGATTGTAGAGCGCACCGGAGATTTGCGATCCCAGCAGCATGCCGATGCCGTAGGTGAACATCACCACCATGCTCTGCGCCTGCCCCTTGACCTTTTCACCGGCGATCCGATCGGTGTAGATGAATCCAACCACAAAGAAGAAGTCATAGCAGACGCCATGCAGCAGAATGCCCAGATAAATCAGCGTGCGCGTCTCATCACTCATGCCCAGCGCAAACAGTGCATAGCGGACAAACCACGCTGTCATGCCAATCAGCAGCATGACTTTTACGCCAAGACGGCGGAACAGCAGTGGAATGATCAGCATGAAAACAATTTCAGACATCTGACCCAGTGACATCAGGGTGCTGACTTCCCGGATACCGGCATCCGCCAGCCAGGAGGCGGTAAAAGCGTAGTAGGTGCCGAGCGGAATAGAGATCAGGGTGGCACACAGCGCAAAGACCAGGAAATGACGCAGTCGCAGCAGTGCGAAGGCATCGGCGCAGAAGAGATCGCGAACTTTTAACGGCAATCCTTTGGCCGGAGCCGGCGTATGTGGCAGCGTCAGGCTGTAGATCGCCAGCAATACAGAACAGAGCGCCGCCAGCTGGAACACTGCCACGCTGTCAGCAATGCCCGTTACGCCGATAAAGATCCCCGCCACGATCCAGCCGATGGTGCCGAAGACTCTGACAATGGGAAAGCTTTTCTCGCTGCTGGCGAGGCTGTGAAACGCGATGTTATTTGAAAGCGCCAGCGTCGGCATAAAGCAGAGCGTATAGCCAAACAACAGTGCGATCAGCTGCGCCCCGTTCTCCGCGATTAGCGCTTGGGGCACGAACCAGAGAATCGCTGCGCCCGCCAGGTTCATCACCGCCATCACTTTCTGCGAGGGAAAAAAGCGATCCACCAGCATACCGAGCACAAACGGCGAGAGAATTGAGGCGATAGGTCCGGCCGAAAACGCATCCCCAATCAGCAACGGCATGTTGTGACGGGTCATTACCAGCCCCAGCGTCACCGACCAGCTGCCCCAGATAAAGAACTGCATAAACATCATCAGAGAGAGGCGCGGCACCAGCAGCTTATGCTGCATCTGCTGGCCTGCTCTCTCCTGCACTGTTGCAATCATGGGAACCTCACGAATAAGTAATCGATTACATTCTGATTGCTCACAACGTAAACGAATGCAGCCGACTGTTCCTTCGCCGCGATCACAAATTATTAACTCTGCGTTATCACTCTGGAAATAACAAGGCGATGCCGGACGGGCCGATCAACGACTGGCATTAACTACCCGCGCTTTACGGAAGCGGTAACGCTCATACAGCACCGAGTAAAGGCCGCCTGCCACCACCAGAATCGCACCCATCACCGTAGTGGAGGTTGGCAGATTGCCGAGCAGCAGATAACCCACCGCCACTGACCAGATTAAGGTGGTGTAGTCGAACGGGGCCAGCAACGACGCTTCGGCATAGCGCAGGCTCAGAGTCATCAGAATCTGAGTGATACCGCCCAGCAGCCCACATCCCACCAGTAACGCCAGCTGATTGCCATGCGGCACTTTCCAGCCGCCTGGCAGCGTGACCAGCGACGTTAAGGCCGTGGTGATAGCGAACCAGAAAGCGATGGCGCCCGGCTTCTCTTTGCCGTTAAGAAAGCGGATCTGCACCAGCGCACAGGCCGTACAGAAGGCCGCCATCAACGCCAGCAGAATACCCGCCGATGCAGAAAGGGAAAATGTTGCCTGGCGCGTCAGTGTGAGATGCCCGGAGAACATTACCAGAATGCCACTGAAACCGGTAAAGACCGCGACCCAGCGATGGTGACGCACTTTTTCGCGCAGGAATAGCGCCGCCAGCAGCACGGTAAACAGCGGCGCGGCATAGTTGATAGCCGTGGCGTCGGTCAGAGAAATGTAGAGCAGCGACAGATAACTGAAATAGAGTCCACCGGTTCCGGCCAGCCCGCGCACAAAATGCCCCCGAATATTGCGGGTGCGAATGCCGTCCAGCACGCTGCCCTGCAAGCGCAGCCAGATTAACAGCGGCACCAGTGCCAGTAGCGAGCGAAAAAATATTACTTCGCCGACCGGTATCGCCCCATCGAGTTCTTTTACGCAGGCCAGCATCAGCGTGCTACTTAATGCAGCGGTGATCTTCATCGCTATGCCAGCGGAAGCGTTCATACGGTTTTTGTTCTCTCAAAGGGAAAATAAGCAGGGGAATCAGCACACTCCTTATCCATATTGTCATAATGTCGTACACCAATCTGCCGCGATTACTCTGCAGACGGCATTTTATCTTTTTTTGCCGCAGCATCACGGCATGAAGAGGCATGTAGTCCCGTTTCCCGGCTGGTACACTCTGCCTTCTGCCCTGCTTTATGGGCCTCTTCTCTTAAGGAACGGGAGTCACCGATGTCCACGCTGCGTTTACTGTTATCTGAATCCAACGATCCCTGGTTTAACCTGGCGGTAGAAGAGTGTATTTTCCGCCAGATGCCGGCCACCCAGCGGGTGCTGTTTTTGTGGCGTAATGCGGAAACGGTGGTGATCGGGCGGGCACAGAATCCGTGGAAAGAGTGCAATACCCGACGCATGGCGGAAGATGGCATCCGGCTGGCGCGTCGCAGCAGCGGCGGTGGCGCGGTATTTCACGATCTCGGCAATTGCTGTTTTACCTTTATGGCCGGCAAGCCGGAGTATGATAAAAGCGTCTCGACTGAGATCATCCTGCGCGCACTGACTTCGCTTGGCGTACCCGCGGAGGCTTCTGGCCGTAATGACTTAGTGGTGAACACCGCTGACGGGCTGCGCAAAATATCCGGTTCAGCCTACCGTGAAACGCCGGATCGCGGTTTCCATCACGGCACTATTCTGATGGATGCCGACCTCTCTCGCCTGGCGGATTACCTCAATCCGGATGTGAAGAAATTGCAGGCGAAAGGGATAACCTCAGTGCGCGCCAGAGTGACCAATCTGGCGGAATTAACGCCGGGTATCAGCTATCAGGCGATCTGCTCCGCGGTGACGGACGCATTTTTCAACTATTACGGTGAGCGCTGTGAGCCAGAGAGGATCTCTCCCGACGCCCTGCCCGATCTGCCGGGTTTCAGAGAGCAGTTCGCAAAGCAGAGTAGCTGGGAGTGGAATTACGGTCAGGCACCCGATTTCTCGCATCTGCTGGACCAGCGTTTTGTCTGGGGCGGTGTGGAGATTCATTTCGATGTAGAACGCGGCGTGATCAGCCGCTGTCAGATTTTCAGCGACAGCCTCAACCCTGCGCCGCTGGAAGCGCTGGCGCAGCGGTTACAGCGTGTGACCTATCGGCCCGATGCCCTTGAACCGGTGCTGATTCAGCTTATTGCGGATTTCCCGGAGCAACGCGCGGAGCTGACAGAGTTGCAGCAGTGGCTGATCGCCAGCGTGCGCTGAACATTTTTTACTGGCCCGCGCGGATTTCTGGCGCGGGCAAAAAACATCGCGTAAGCATCCGGCAAATCATAAACGCAAAAAACCCGCACAAGGCGGGTTTTAATTAATTATCAATATCAGGCTTATCTGCTCAGGCTATTGCCATCACGCGTTGATAAGCACTATTGATAATTAAGGCTTACATAGGGACAACGTTTGCCGCTGAAGGACCTTTAGCGCCGTTTTCAATAGTGAATTCGACCTGCTGACCTTCGTCCAGAGTTTTATAATCGTTGCTCTGAATTGCAGAGAAATGTACGAATACATCTTTGCTGCCATCCTGAGGAGAGATAAAACCGAAACCTTTACCAGCGTCAAACCATTTTACTAAACCAGTCATTTTATTAGACATCGATAATTCCTTAATTTATGAGCCACAAAGTGGCGAAGATGGCCTGTCTTTCAGAAGGTAACTTACCAGGCTTTTAGGAGGAGACTCATGAATAAGGGTATCTTGTGATATCGCTTGCACTGAGGACTGCTTTACTAAAACTGCTTTGATAAGGTCTGTGTTCCAAACCGATGACGCTATTAAGCCACGCCTCACCGACATTAGCAAACATTATTTTAATTTACTTTTAACATCCAGACGTCCGGAGCGCCCTTGTTGATTTTCCGAGCATTTTGAAATATCAGGGCTGACAGAATGATAATTTTCGCTGAACGGTCAGAGAGTAAATAATAATGCGGTTAATCATTGCTGAAAAATAATACGGCGGCCCTGTACTAATAAAGCGCAGCGATAAACAGTATCGCTGCGCCCTGCTTTACTCATATCAGGCCAGTTGAGTCTGCTGACGGGCAGCATGACGCGCCGTGAGCACAAAGACCATCAGACCGGCCACGCCCAGCGCAACACCCACCCACGCTGTTGAGATCCAGCCATAGCCCAGCGACACCGTCAGGCCCCCAAGATAAGCGCCCATCGCATTGGCAATGTTCAACGCCGAGTGATTCATCGCAGCCGCCAGGGTTTGCGACTCATTGGCGACATCCATCAGGCGAATCTGCAATGACGGCAGCAGCACTGAGCAGGTGCCGATCAGGAATGTGGCCAGCAGGCCAGTTGCCACATGCTGAACCAGCACCGGGAAGGCCAGCATCACCAGCACGTTCCATAACAGCGTCCAGCCAATAATATTCAGCACCGGGCCATCAGCCAGACGGCCACCCACCAGATTACCGATGATCATTCCCAGCCCAAACGCTACCATCGCCCAGGGGATCAGCGAGGGGGAGATGCCAGCAATGTTAATCAGCGTCGGCGCGATATAACTGAAGATGGCGAACATCCCGCCAAATCCTACCGCCCCCACCAGCAGGGTCAGCAGCACCTGCGCGTTTTTCAGCGCGCCCAGTTCCCGCAGCGGATGCGCATCCACATCGCCAGGCGTGTAAGGAACATAGCGGCCAATCAGCAGGCAGGTCAGCAGTCCAATTGCGCCCACAAAGGTGAACACCACGTGCCAGCTAAATAACTGCCCTATCCAGGAGCCCAGCGGTACACCAATCAGGGTCGCTACCGTCAGTCCCAGCATCAGTGACGCCAGAGCGCGGCCACGACGTTCAATCGGCACCAGCGAAGCGGCCACCAGCGACGCCACACCAAAGTAGGCGCCATGAGGCAGCCCGGTCAGAAAACGCGCCACGAGCAGGCCGTGATAGCTGTCGGCCATCGCGCTGGCAACATTACCGATACTGAACAGCGCCATCAGGATCAGCAGCAGCGATTTACGTGCCATTCGCGCCGCCAGCACCGCAATAAACGGCGCACCGACCACCACGCCCATCGCGTAACTGGCAATGGCGTTGCCCGCCTGCGGCTCGGTAATCGCCAGGGAGCGTGAAACATCTGGCAGCAGGCCCATCATGATGAACTCACCGGTACCGATGCCAAAGCCGCCCAGCGCGAGGGCCACTAATGCCCAGCGGACAAAACCGGCATCGTCGGTTTTATGATTTTTTCTTAACAAAATTGATTCCCAATGGCCAGAACTGAAAAAACTGAAGTGAGGCGGAGAGAGAAAGCAGAGCGTGTTCCCGTCCGGGTGAAGCGGGCAGACTATAAAAAGTCAGGCTGCGCTTAGCAACCCATTTATGTGATCTGGCGCACAGTGAAGGCTGCGGTAACGTAGGTCTTTATCCGTGCCACTCTGGCGCATAGCGACCTGTTTAAGATCACAATCCGGAAAGCTACGCAGGCCCGAGTCGGGAATCTCTGTTTAACTGACCTCTCAGCGCTTCTTTTGCATAACAGGAATGACCAGATGACGACCAGAGTTATCCTTCTTACCGGTGCCAGCGGGCGCATCGGGCGCACTTTCTTTGCGGCCAGCCAGAACAACTACCGTTTTATCCTGACCGATTTATGTGAGCCGGATTACACGATACCCGCACCCCATCGTTTTATTGTGGCGGATCTGTCACAACCTGGTGCGGCGGAGAAATTACTGGCTGAAGAGCCTGTCGATACCGTCATCCACCTCGCCGGTATCCCGGATGCGCAGGCCAGTTTCGACGATCTGCTGCCCGCCAATATTCTCTCTACGACCTGGATACTCAGGGCAGCAGCTGAGCACCGCTGTCGTCGTCTGGTCTTTGCCAGCAGTGCGCAGACCATTGAGGGCTACCCGGCGGATGTGCAGATACATCCTGGCATGGCTGTCTCTCCCGCGAATCTGTATGGCGTCACCAAATGTTATGGTGAAGCACTTTGCGCCTTCTATGCCAGCCAGCACGGCTTGAGCTGTGTGGCATTAAGAATCGGGGCGTTTGAACCTGCACTGGATAACAGCCTGCATAATGCGAGGGATTACAGCGCATGGCTGAGTCCGGAAGATGCCGTCAGATTACTGACTGGCGCTGTCGAGGCAGAGAAGATCACCTTCTTTATTGGCTACGGCATTTCCGATAACCGCTTTAAGCGCTTTGATCTGACACAGACGCGAGAAGTGCTGGGCTATACGCCGTCTGATAACGCATTCAGGGCATTTGCGCCAGGTGAACTGGATTATTAGCCCCTCCCTGAGCCGTAACCGCTTCCAGTCCCGAGTCGGCCCGTTATTCTTCACCTCCGTTGCCGCCGGCTCGTCCGGCGGCTGCTTCAGCCCTCAACTGAGATAACGCCCAAAAGAAGGCAGCGGCTGAATCGGCCAAATCAGTGTGTGCCGGTATTCACCCGGCGACCTATGTCTTTCAGCTGGGAATATTTTTCCAGCAGCTGTGGGCCATCATCCAGGCTCATGGCAAACATCCACATATAGGTCATCACCGAATAGATGTGACCCGCATTGGTCCCGCCACGGTTCGACATTACCGCAATGGTGACAGCAAATAGCAGCGCTGCCACGCTACCAATGGCCAGATAACCCCAGGCTTCCCGATCGGAGAGACGGATCCGCAGGCTGGCCAGCACGCCATAATGACGGTCCAGTGACGCAGCGTTAGCGTTGCTGACAAAGCTCACCTCTTTCTCCAGCCGGTTATTCAGACGACCAAACAGCACATCGTTTTTGCGGGTAAATCCCGGCAGGAAACAGGCGAAGAACAGCAGGGTCGCCAGACAGCCCGCGCCGGTCCAGAACTCGATAGCCAGCAGCATCACCGCGGCGCCGGTCATAGAGGCCAGCGAGGTAATCAGCACCGGCAGATGTTTCTCAAAAAAGTCGACAAACTCGCGTGACAAGGCCACCCGCGCGGCAATGGTGGAAGCGCTCTGGTTTTCGTTACGCTGTGCCACAATCACCGGCACGGCCAGCCCGGCGTAAATACGGGCAAAGGTGCGGGTATCGACGCTGCGTCGTGCCGCTCCGATGGCCCACATGGTAAACACCATCACCGCATAGAGCACCGCATGCCAGGTCCTGCCGGAGAGAATCGCATTAATAGCGAAGCCCGCCAGCAGCGGATAGAGGAGATACATGACATTTTCCGCCACCACCAGCAGCAGCGTGAGGAACAGCTTGCGGCTATGGCGACGGCCGAGCATTTTTAATGTCAGAATAGCGCTGCGGGGTTTTGCTACCGGCAGGATCGTTTTTGAGGAATGCATAGTTTCTGTTTCTGATATCATGAGTCTTGAGCGGTTGCTCAAGAACGAAAAGCAGTCTATTTGAGCAGTTGCTCAAAGTCAACGTGACACTCATTGAGAGAAAGATGAAAGAGTCAGCTGAAGCACTGAGAACCAAAATCCTGGATGCCGCGATAGTGTTATTTATCGAGAAAGGGATCGAAAAAGTGACCACTCGGGAACTCACTGAGTCGGTGGGCATTTCACGCAGTCATATTTATCACTATTTCAGCAACTGGCAGACGCTCTGCCTGGCAGCGCTTGAACGCTTTATGCACGTGGATTTAGAAAATTTTGCTGACTCCCTGACTCTACTCACACCCCGCCAGAGGTTGCTGACGCTGTTCGAAAGTCATCTGCCGAGCGCACCGGATGCAACCTGGCAACTTTATGCTTCATTCTGGCAGATGGCTGCGCATCACGAAGCCTATGCCGCGCTGGCAGAACAAATGACGGCAGCGTGGCAGGCGCTGGTGGAGGAGATAATTCGTGACGGCGTCACAGATGGAACGCTGCGTTGTGCCGATATCCCACGTACCGCCCGGCAAATCAGTGCGATGCTTAACGGCTATGCCGATTTGCTGACCATCAATCCGTCGGAGAAAAAGGCAAGCGAAGGGATGGCTGACTTAACGCAGTTTATTGATCATCTCCTGTCGTAACGTGGATCTGACGCGTTATAAAGGCTTTAACAACGCCAGATTTTAATTAAATGTTAATAAAAGGTTTATTATTTTAATTGGTCTGCGCTTTTAACCCGCTATAAATGCAGCTTCTTCAGTCAAACTGACTTATGCTTTTTCCATCTGAAAAGGCCCCTTTTTGATAGCGTTTTGCCCCGGAAACAGCTATTTACACAGATTATTATCATTGACTTAGCACGCTCCGCGCCGGGTAAGCTGGTGTTTTTACGCCACTTATTAACAACGGACTAGCGAAGCGGCAATAATGTATACGTTCACAAACTCACCAAATGATTGATTCCTATAGCAAAGAATCTGTTATCTGCCGATAAAATTAAACATTGAGTCGGACCTTAAAAACACCTATATTGGCCGCGCTTAAAACACATACCCCAATTTAAATACATTTATTCAACTGCGACGCTACGCCCGTCCCGGTTGTAGGAGAGATATGATGACGGATAAAGTCCGTATTGATAGTTTGAATGCACAGAACTTAAACGCAACCAATGAAACCTATTTAGCCCGTCAGGCTGAATTTGAATCAAACGTTCGAAGTTATCCTCGCAAATTGCCGTTCGCGATTGCGAAAGCACAGGGTGTCTGGATCACAGACGTCGAGAATAATCAGTATCTCGACTGTCTTGCAGGTGCCGGAACGCTGGCATTGGGTCATAACCATCCAGACGTTCTGCAGAGCATTCAAAATGTCATTACCAGCGGCTTGCCGTTACATACTCTTGATTTAACCACGCCGTTAAAAGATGCGTTCTCTGAGTACCTGCTCTCGTTATTACCGGGTCAGGGCAAAGAGTACTGCCTGCAGTTTACCGGCCCGTCGGGCGCGGATGCCGTTGAAGCGGCGCTGAAACTGGCGAAAAAACACACCGGTCGTTCCGGCATCATCAGCTTCTCTGGTGCGTATCACGGCATGACCCACGGCGCGCTTTCGGTTACCGGCAACCTGTCACCGAAAGAAGCCGTCGACGGCTTGATGCCGGAAGTGCAGTTCATGCCTTATCCGCACCTCTACCGCTGCCCGCTGGGCATTGGCGGTGAAGCGGGCGTGAAAGCGCTGACCTACTACTTCGAAAACCTGATCAACGACGTTGAGAGCGGCGTTCGCAAACCGGCAGCCGTCATTCTGGAAGCGGTTCAGGGCGAAGGCGGTGTTAACCCGGCTCCGGCTGAGTGGCTGCAGCGCATCCGTAAAGTGACCAAAGAGCATGGCATTCTGCTGATCATCGACGAAGTGCAGGCGGGCATAGCCCGTACCGGTAAATTCTTCGCCTTTGAGCACGCCGGTATTGAGCCAGACATCATCGTGATGTCAAAAGCGGTCGGCGGCGGTCTGCCACTGGCGGTACTGGGCATTAAGAAAGAGTTCGACGCCTGGTCTCCTGGCCACCACACCGGCACCTTCCGTGGCAACCAGCTCGCAATGGCGACCGGCCTGACTACGCTGAAACTGCTGAAAGATAACAACATCGCTGACAAAGTTGCTGCACAGGGCGAATGGCTGAAAGGCAAACTGGGCGAGCTGCAGCAGCGCTACCCGGTAATCGGCAACGTGCGTGGTCTGGGCCTGATGATCGGCATTGAGCTGGTGAAACCTGACGAAGCCGCTGATCACATGGGCAGCTTCCCGGCAGACGGCGAGCTCTCCGCGCTGGTACAGAAAAAATGTTTTGAGAACGGCCTGATTCTGGAGCGTGGCGGACGTCACGGCAGCGTATTACGTCTGCTGCCTTCCCTGCTGATCACAGATGCAGAACTGGACGTGTTTATGGATAAATTTGAAAACGCCCTGCTGTCAGCTGGCGTGAAACCAGTTTGAGTGGAGTGAATGCAATGTCCCGGTTAAACCCGATTCTGGCGGCCTCAGCACAGAGTACCGAGGCCTACCAGCAGGCGATTGCCCAGAGTAGCGCGGCCGTCGTGAAGTGGCTGGAACAACCTGAGATGTATCAGGGAAAAACCGTCGCAGAGCTGCGCGAGCGCATTAAGCTGGACTTCAATCCTCAGGGCCTGGGCAACCAGGCCGCGATTGAACGCGCCATTGAGTACTTCCTCAAAGACAGCCTGTCGGTTCATCACCCGCAGTGTGTGGCGCATCTGCACTGCCCGAGCCTGGTTATCAGCCAGGCGGCGGAAGTGCTGATTAACGCCACCAACCAGAGCATGGATTCGTGGGACCAGGCACCTTCAGCCACCCTGATTGAGATGAAGCTGATTGAGTGGCTGCGTTCCCAGGTCGGTTATCAGTCCGGCGACGCGGGTGTCTTCACCAGCGGCGGCACCCAGAGCAACCTGATGGGTCTGATGCTGGCGCGCGACGCCTGGTTTGCCCGTCAGGGGCATTCTGTTCAGCAGGATGGTTTAACCGGCGATCTGAAGAAGATTAAAGTCTTTTGTTCAGAGAATGCACATTTCTCTGTGCAGAAGAACATGGCGCTGCTGGGTCTGGGCTATCAATCCGTGACGCAGGTTAAATACGATCGCTTTGCACGCATGGATATGGATGACCTGCGCCACAAGCTGGCAGCCTCCAAAGCCAACGGCGAAAACATTCTGGCGATTGTTGCCACGGCGGGTACTACCGATGCTGGTGCGATCGATCCCCTGCGTGAAATCGCGGCGCTGGCGGCCGAAGAGAACATCTGGGTGCACGTCGATGCGGCCTGGGGCGGCGCGCTGTTGCTCTCAGAAAAGTATCGTGACTATCTGGATGGCATTGAGCTGGTCGATTCCATTACCCTGGACTTCCACAAGCAGTTCTTCCAGACCATCAGCTGTGGTGCTTTCCTGCTGAAGGAAGCACGCCACTATGAGCTGATGCGCTACCAGGCGGCCTATCTGAACTCTGAGTTTGATGAAGCGCAGGGTGTGCCGAATCTGGTATCCAAATCGCTTCAGACCACCCGCCGTTTTGATGCACTGAAACTGTGGATGGGTCTGGAAGCACTGGGTCAGAAACAGTATGCCGAAATCATCGACCACGGTGTGACACTGGCGCAGCAGGTTGCACAGTACGTTGATGAGCAGCCTGCGCTGGAGCTGGTGATGAAACCGCAACTGGCCAGCGTGCTGTTCCGCTATCGTCCGGCGCATCTGGCGCACTTCAGCAGTGCAGATATCGCGCTGCTGAATCAGCGTATCGGTGATGCCCTGCTGGAATCGGGCCGCGCCAACGTTGGCGTGACCGAGTTCGATGGCGTGACCTGCCTGAAGATGACCCTGCTGAATCCGACAGTGACGCTGGAAGATATCAAAGTGTTGCTGACATTGGTGGAAACCACGGCACAGCAGCTGGTGTAAATAGTGGCGTCAGGGTCACTATCAGAGGCGCCTCAGGGCGCCTTTTCTTTTTCTGTGTTTATCCCTTTCATTCATCGGTGAGGCCACAGCGCCTGTCAGTTGGTTTGCCGGACACCTCCGCTTCTGCCCCTTTTGTTTATTTCCTATCCGATCTTGTATTGACTCACCCATTCAGCACAAAAATCCAGATACGCGAGTGTGATGGCTGAAGGATGTTTGTGCCGGACATAGACCAGATGTAAGGGCATCGAGTGAGTCGGATAACTGGGCAACAGTCGCACCAGCTTCCCGCTCTCCACATCAGGTTTCACTAAAAAATCAAACAACAGCGATACTCCGGCACCGCTCAGTGCATAGTGGCGCAGGCCCTGCGTGTTGTTAGAGGAAAAAAACGGCTCAAACTTTACCTTCTCGTCTCCGGATACCCACTCAAAGGAACCACTGTTAAGCCCTTCCCAGCTGGCTATCGGACACGTCGCCAGCGCCGCGAGCGTCTGCGGATGACCAACGCGTTCAGCCAGTTCAGGCGTGGCAACAAACCATGCCTCGACATTCATAACCGGTTTCGCAATCACATCTTCGGTATGCAACTCGCCCAGCCTGAGTGCCACGTCAATGCCATCTTCAAACAGATCCACCACTCTTTCCCCTGAGTGGCAAAACACTTTGATATCAGGATAGCGTTGCTGAAACGCATGCAGTAACTCCCACCAGATAGTGAAGTCAGGCGGCACCGATATTCGCAGTTTGCCCGCCAGTTTGTGCGCAGACCTGACCGTTTTGGTGGCCTCTTCCAGCAATTCCAGGCCAGGTCGCGATTGCTCAAAGAACTGTTGTCCTTTGTAGGTCGGCCTGACCCCTTTCTTTGATCGCTCCAGTAACTGCACACCCAGTGCCTGCTCCAGCTCGTTCACTTTCCGCACCAGCGTAGAGATGGGGATAGCCGTTCTCTCACTTGCCGCTGAAAAGCTGCCTGCCTGAACGACTGCAATAAAGAGTTTTGTCGCGTTGAGATCCATTATCTTTCCATATCTGGCAAACATGTACCCAATTCTGACCATTTACTTCTTATTTTCAACTATTAAACTCCCTGTTTTGGCTAAGAGAATAAAAATAAAACGGCCCGTAAAAAACTCTTATTTCTAACGAATAAGTCTGGCTACACAGTATCCGGATAAGGAAAAACCATGAAAAACCGTGTGACAGAAATTCTGAATATTCGCTATCCCATTATTCAGGCACCCATGTACTTTCTGACCAATGCAACGTTTGTTGCCGCAGTATCAAACGCAGGCGGATTAGGCATAATTGGCCCCAACGCCGGGCAGGATACATTGCCGGACTCTCGTTTCATGGCGCTGGAGCGCATGCGTGAGCAAATCAGAAAAACCAAACAGCTGACCGATAAACCTTTTGGGGCAACCCTGATCAATGGGCCGGATATGAGTTTCTGGCGGCCAACAGCTGAAATGTTTGTTGAAGAGAAGGTGGAGGTCGTTTTAGTTAATGAAGTGCTTGATGCCGAAATATTCGAATTTCTGAAACAACATCGCATCAAAATCCTTTATCGCGCGCTGACGCCTGACGTTGCCAATTCACAACAGGCCGAAAAACTTGGCGCCGATATCATTGTCGCCACGGGATTTGATGAAGGCGGCACCGTGCCAGCACGCATTATCGGAACGTTCAGCATCGTGCCTATGATCGCTGACAGTGTGAAAATTCCGGTGCTGGCGGCAGGCGGCATTGGGGATGTGCGGGGCGTGCGTGCAGCCATGGCGTTAGGTGCAGAAGGCGTCTGGATAGGCAGCCTGTTTTTAACCGCGCAGGAGAACCCGGCGGATGAGAAGGTCAAGCAGCTGATTGTTTCATCGAGCGCAGAAGATCTGCTACTTTTTCGCACCCTGCCCGCTTATTACCGTACATTGCCCACGCCGCTCAGCCCCAGGCTGGCAGAACTTGATGCGCACGGCGCTGACCGTGAAACCCTGTTCACTGCAATGAATGGCTACCACTCTTTATGGCAGGCGATGCGACTGGGCAATTTTGACAAAGGCGTCGTTTCGACAGGCACCGGCATCTCGATGATCAAATCGGTGCGAACCGTTGCAGCCATCGTCGCCGATCTGGCACAGGATTTCATCACTCAGCCGGAGAAACAGAAATCTGACGACACCGTTCTCAGTCTGTAATCTGTTTAAAGTTAGTGATGACTGCCGCCACCCTCGGGATCCGGTTGTCGGATGAGTCCGGACCGGGTCCAGCGTGCTGCCCGCAGTGTTCAATTGTGGGCCGTTATTCAGCTTTTTATCTTCGCAGCCTGCTGCCATACAGATTCAACCCTTTTCAGTCAAACAGACACAAGATAAAATAACAGCTTTTATTCCCTCATTTAGATTTCGTTTATTTAAGAATTTGCATGACGGCTTTATTTCAGCAGAGTCTGGAAAACCGCATCGCGATCAATGAATAAAGATGTTACTTCAGCCATAATTAATCAACACTTACGTTAAGTCACTGATAACAGTGAATAACATATTACAGATAAGAATAGTTTAATTTCACAGGAATTAACGCTTATGCTCCTGCGTAAAATAGTTATCATTCTTCTCGGTATGATTATGGCTGCTGTCATCATTATTGCCGACAACCATGCTCATAAAGTTAATTGCCGTGATCAGGTTTTCAGTTTGCCATCATCGCAAAGTGAATGACCTTGTCTGAATCCTTCTCCCCAGCATCCTCTTTGGCTTCAGACCTGTTGACGGTGTTGATGAAGCGTGAAGACCAGAAACTTTGATCCGGCTGAATCGCTTACGGGATAAAACCCTGTTACATCGGCCTGAACAGAGCGGCACGTTACGCCAGTGATATTACAGCTGCATTTCTGATAAGCAGGCTTGTTTGTTGCCCTTCCCGGCAGACCTGTCAGTAAAAAAGGCTGCATAACACTTATGCAGCCTGAATTTCCCGCTCAGCTTGCTTGCCGACACTTAGCGCGACGGTGGCTCATCCAGTAGCCGCAGATGATCATCTTTGTTCAGGGTCATCAACGCAACAATACTGACCAGCGCAGTCGCCATCACATACCAGGCGGGGATATCGGGATTACCGGTCTGTTTAATCAACCCGGTGATGATCAATCCGGCACAGCCAGAAAACACCGCGTTAGAAAGCGAATAGGCCAGACCCAGTCCGGTATAACGCACCCGCGTCGGGAACATCTCTGCCAGCATCGCAGGCCCCGGTCCGGCCAGCAACCCGACCACTCCGCCCGCGATAAACACCACCAGCGCTTTCAGCAGCAGCCCGGTGCTCTCTGCCTGAAGTATGTTAAGCAGCGGCAGAGAGAGCACCAGCAGCAATACCGCCGCTGTCACCATCACCGCACGGCGGCCAATCCTGTCACTCAGCATGCCGGCCGGGATGATGGTGGCAGCAAAGCCCAGGTTCGATATCACCGCAATCAGCAACGCCTGGTTAAAACCGGTGTGCAGCGATGCCTGCAGGTACGTCGGCATAATCACCAGCCAGGTGTAACCGGCCGCCGACCAGACCATCAGCCGACAGATACCGAGCAGGATCGTTTTCAGCGTATCGCCAAGGCTGGCGTCAACTTTTACAACGGGTTTTGCCTGCTGCTGAATAAACGCCGGGGTCTCCTCCATCTGAACCCGCAGCCAGAGCGCGATGACACCCAGCGGCAGGGCAATGAAGAACGGGATGCGCCAGCCCCAGCTCAGCATCTGCTCCGGCGACAGCAGCAGTGAGAGCAGCGCTACGATGCCCGCGCCAGCCAGTAATCCCAGCGCCACAGTAAAAGATTGCCACGCCCCATAAAGGCCCGCTTACCGCGCGGTGCAAACTCGGTCATCAGCGATACCGCCCCGCCATACTCACCCCCCGCGAACAGGCCCTGCAGAATACGCAGACCGGTCACGATCAGCGGCGCCAGGATGCCCAACTGGGCATAGGTGGGCACCAGGCCGATAGCCGCCGTCACCAGCGTCATCATGATTAACACAAAAATCAGCGTGGGTTTGCGCCCGATGCGATCACCCATCCGGCCGAAAATGATTGCTCCGAGTGGACGGAAGAAAAAGGCGATGGCAAATGACGCATAGGTCAGCAGAAGCCCGGTCAGCGCTGACTCCCCTTCCAGCCGGAAAAAGTTCTGCGCTATCACGGTGGCAAGAAAGCCATAGACGGCAAACTCATACCATTCAATGAAATTACCTACCGAACCGGCAATCAGAGCACGTTTACGGCTGGCGGAGCTGAGCAGATTATCGACGGGCACAGACATGGCAGGGGATCCTTTTTGAGCATCATCAGTCGCTTATGATTAGCACAATCGCCGCACGCCTGCGCACTCTTCTGCCTGTCACGTTAACTCAGACACAGAAATCTGCGCTTAACGCGCCACGGCACGCCCTTTTTCACCTTCACGCCTTGCACAACGGCTTTACGATTGTCAGGATGTGCGGCATTGAATGAATCAGGCGGATAGATGATGAACGCACAAACCTCAAAAGATCCTCTGCATGGCGTAACGCTGGAGATGCAGATAAACAGTTTAGTCGCGCAGTATGGCTGGGCGGAGCTGGGAAAACGGATCAACATTAACTGCTTTAAAAGCGATCCGAGTGTTAAATCAAGCCTGAAGTTTTTGCGGCGCACGCCCTGGGCGCGGGCTGAAGTCGAAGCGCTTTATCTCGCCTCGTTAAAAGAGAAACCGGCCTCCCGCGAAGCACCGTCTGAAGAGGCGGATCAAGCACCCGCAGAAGATCCCTGGGGCAACTGGCGCGGTAACCAGCCGGAGTAACGGGCAGAAAACGCAGCAATAAAAAAGCCCGCGCAGGATAACCTGTGCGGGCTTTTTTTACGTCAGGTCGCTGTTACAGCGCCATGTCGTGCTTCGCTGAAGGCGCTGCCTGCTCAGGCTGTGCTGCTGGTGCCTCGGCTGCTTTGCCATCCATGTTGATAACCGGCGGCGTGGTCAGCTGCAGAGTCGCAGCGGTGTCATTCCATACCTGCTGCAGCATCGGCACATTGTCATTCAGTTTCTGACCGTAGCCTGGGATCATCTTGTGGATTTTGGCCTGCCATTCCGCTGACTTAAACTCTTCCGGGAACAGTTTCTGCATCACGCTTAACGCGATAGGCGCAGCGGTCGATGCACCAGGAGAAGCACCCAGCAGTGCCGCCACGGTTTTCTGCTGATCGGTCACAATTTCTGTACCCAGTTTCAGCACGCCACCTTTGTCAGCATCTTTCTTGATGATCTGTACGCGCTGACCGGCCTGAATCAGTTTCCAGTCCTCTTTCTTCGCGTCCGGGTAGTACTCTTTCAGCGCTTCGAAGCGAT
>Ga0308164_10002113_pt1 | contig 20691 bp, 17 predicted proteins | sample PhyTR2_FD_201031 | JGI IMG/M metagenome (GOLD analysis project Ga0308164, IMG submission 201031) | Phyllosphere microbial communities from UC Gill Tract Community Farm, Albany, California, United States - DLSLT.R2 | ecosystem: Host-associated > Plants > Phyllosphere > Unclassified | place: USA... | reverse complement strand
TAGATCGTCGCGACGCCGGTCTTGCTCGGATTGATCTCGATCCGGGCTTCGCCCGATTCAAAGACCATCGGCGTCATATGAGCCTTTTTCGACAGGGCGAAAAATGGAAATTCAGCTACGGTCCGCTCGCCCTGCACGTCGCCGTACAGCGGGCTATGCACTGAAAACAGGTCACCCTGAAAAACCGAAACGTCGCTCATGATCCCAAACTCGCCTTTATCAGCGATCAACCTGTGTCGGTGCCTCATGCTTGTCCAACGGAAAGGGGGTTTTCCGTGTGATAGCACGAACATTAGCTGGCTATTCTCCGGCCAGACGCGTTCGGACGGTCGGCCCTCGAAAAAGCGCAGCAATTTCTGTGCAAAACCTCAGAAATCCGGGTGGCGCTGCGTGCTTTCACGAGGAAAACGCTAGGCTGTGGCATGTGCCGTACGACCGAGACAGGAGACTTCGTGCTATTACACGGAAAACCCCGTCAGCCTCCAATCCGCCTACCGTTTGTGATCGTTCGAGCTGACAATGTTGGTGCTACCTGCGTCCACCGACGAACGATATTGGGGTCTACTGCGGACGTTGGTCAAAGACGGACTCTCACACGTCAACGTGTCGAGGTGTCGAGGTGTCGAGGTGTCGAGGTGTCGAGTATGCCTGTTTGTACGTTGAAGTCTGATCATCGTTCCGTGGCGTTATTCTGCTATATATTCAACAGGCTATAGGAATCGTTGGCCCGCGTGATCCTTGAATAAATCCGCATTGCGAACATAGTCGGCGAGCACCTGCACCGATTTATGCCGACTGACTTCCTGAAGTTTGAAGATCGTCGCGCCTTGCGATGCGCCTTCCGTCAGGAACCCCGCGCGTAAAGAATGCCCTGCGAACTCGGTCGGGTCATAGCCTGCTGCCGCCGCATAATGCTGGACTAGGCGCGCGATCGCACGGTCTGACATCGCGGCAGGGGTCAGCGCATCGCGCCGCGAGAGACGTCGAAACAGCGGTCCTTCAGCATGTCCGGCCGCAGCCATCCACGCGAGAAGCAACGCCTTGGGCCGAATGCGCGAGCCCTCGGGAATAGCGATGCCGATGCCTTGCCGGGTCTGATCGGTTTTCGAATGGGCAACCGTCAGCCTGAGCCCTTCGGGTACGATTTGGATATGCTCGACCTGCAGTGCGACGATCTCTGAACGCCGTAACGCCGCGGCCATGCCGATCGCCAGGATCGCGCGATCGCGCAGCGCCCGCAAGCCTTCGCCGTCGATCGCGGCCAGCATGTCACGCAGCGCGGCCGCGTCTGCCGGACGCTTCTGCCGTTTGGCACCGCCATGTTCCGCGCGAATCCCGGCGAGCACTTCAGCCAGACGCCCCGCGGTCGGCATTGCGGTCGGCGCCGGATAGCCATTGGCGCGATGATGATGCCCGATCGCCGCCACCCGCCGGTTGATCGTCGACGGGTTGAGCCCCGCCGTTGCCTGATCGCTGGCAAAAACCGCGACGATGTCCGGCGTTGCCGGCAGCGATGCCAAGCCGTGCTGCGTGCACCAAGCGGTGAAGATTGCCCAATCGGAATCATAAGCGCGCCGCGTCGCACCGGCACGGGCCGCTTTGGCGTACGCGGCAGCACGCTCGATCTTTTCATGCAGGACCGCGGGCAACATCGGTTCATCCGAGTCCACGGTGACAAGCGCCGTTCGCAACGGTGTGAGGTCCGGATCGAGCGGCATCGGTCCAAGAGTGCGGGAAGCGGCCATATAAAAGCGTGTGCCACGCTCGATTCCGACACGCTACTCTTATGTCCGAGAATGACACTTATCGGACCCAGTGGTCTGATCACTATATGGCCATCAGGTGTACTTATGGTCTGTGTCAGGCCCATATCGTCCTACGCAGTAGTGTACCGACTAGCGCGGCGCGGTTCGAAACTGGCAACACGATCTTAGACATCGCCGGTGCACCGTTGTCGCGCGATGCGATGACCGCCGGGCTCGACCCTTGTCTGAGCACCAGCTGCGAACATCCGGATCGCATCGATCTATGCCGGCCTGGCAGCAAGGGCGAAGACAGCAGCTTCAAGCTGTCCGCCAGCATTAGCTTCTAATCCTGGGGAACGCCCCATCGTAATATTACACCGCCCCGATCTGCCGAGGCCATCGGCGGCGATGCATTAAAACAGGGCATCAAACAGATGTAACACCCGTTGCATACTTGTCGCAGCTCCTGCTGGTCGGCATCGATACCAGCCCTGTCATGCAAACTGTCTAGACCAGACAGTCGGCTGGCATCGGAGCCAGTATCTGGGCTACCACCAAGGTCGTCACGGGGTCACCACATGGTCGGCTCAGGACAGTCAGCGTTTCGGGCGAGCCGCTCCGACTACGCGCGCCTGGTCGCCTGCAACGAAGAACGGCGAGATCGTATTGGCTTGCGGATTATAGTTTCGATCGATCCGGTTACGCAGCCGCGCTTCCACGCGGTTCTGGATACGGTTGTTGATCCGCCCGAGCGGCTCGATCCCGGTTTCTTTGGCAATGCCCTCACGCGTCTGACGCTGGCCGAACTGATCGACCCGGTCAACTGGCGTTCGCGCGGGAGGCGCCAGCGTCGGATCTTCCTCGACAGGCTCGGTCGACTGGATCGTCTGGGGCGATTTCTGAATTTGGGCAGTAGCCGGACACATCGTCCCGGTTGCTGCCACTGCAAACAGGGCAAGGTGTTTCAACATCCTGGTATTCCTATCCCTGCTATTCCTGTCGCCACCGTCTAGCCCGCATCTCATCGGCGAACCAAGAGATCGCCGGACACTCGACAGATGGTGGCTTCACCGCCCACGGGCAACCGAGCGCAGACGAGCTTGCGTCACTTGGCCCGCGATGCTGGACGACTGGTCTGAGGCGCGAGCCATCAGTGCGAGCACCTGTAACGGGCAATCGCTGCCGACGCGTATGGTCGCTGCGAACCGCCCGTTCGCCGGTATGGTCGCCCGGCCCAGTTCCTTCCCGTCACGACAGGTCAGCGACCAATAGGGCAAGGCGGCTTCCATTCCGTCGATCCCCGTCATCATACCCTCGAGTACGTAATCACCGGCGGGAAGTAGTTCAACCTGCCTCAGCATCGGACCGTTCGTGCTCGTCGACGCCGTGAAATCGAACCGCCCGCCCGCCGGGCTGGCCTGGACCGAGGATGTCGCATCCGGGTTATCGACCGCGACCCAGTCGAACTGGGTCGGCGTAGTCTGCTGCGCGGTGAAACGTGGATCACGCGATGCGTCGCGCGAGGTTCCCCGCCGAAACGACGCGTAATAGGCCCAGGCGCCGTTGATATCGTTCGTTGCCAGCAGCGCATCTACCGCGCGTGCCTGCGCCGCTTCCGGCACCGTCAGGCCAGCCCGCCGCATACCCGTCAAAAGCTGCGCGACCGACTTCGGACTCGCGCTCGCGGCCGCGGCATAGATTGAGAAGTCCTTGCCCCAGGGCGCGCCCCGCACCATCGTCTTGATCAGGGCGGTACGAATTTCGGGATCGGTCAACGCCGATGCCAGGATCGGGAACAGCAAGCTGCCTCCAATCGTCTGGGTCCGCAACGCGACGTCATATTGATACAGCGCCCCCGGTATGTCGTTTCGAGCGACCGCATCTTCGATCGCCCACAGCTGGGTCCGCAGATCGCGACGCGACAACTTGTTGGAATAGGCGAACAACCGTCGTGCCGCGGCGGTATCGCCGCGAAGTTGCGCGTTCAGCCCCAGGGTCGCCACTGCCGCCACGACGGTCGGGTCGCGGCGCAACGCCTCACGTGCGATCTCGTCGGCCTGAGCGCGCTGGTTACGGCTGGCCTTCTGGTCGGTTGAGAGCACCGCCGACAATACGCCGGCGATCCGTGCATTCTCGGGTGCCAGCCGATGCGCACGTTCCACCGCATTGTCATGCAGCACGGCGGCGATCGACCGGGTCAGCGAGACATAACCGAGCACGATTGCCAGCACGGCGAGCAGCAGCCGGATAACCAGCGTCGAAGGTGATCCCTTGGTGAGCACCATCAGTCTGATCCTTACCCGCGCGCCGCTTTCTTCTCAGCGGCAGCGTCACGTCCATAGCCATAACCATATTCATAGCCATAGCCGTAATGCGCCTTGCGGGCGTCGAACTTGGTCAGAATGCCACCCAGGACGTGCGCGTTGGCGCTGGCCAGGCGATTGAGCGCCGTCTTGACCATCGTCGCGCGAATCCCGTGCGATTCGACGGCGTAGATCACGCCTTCGACACGGCTGGCGATCAGCGGCGCATCCGCAAGGCCCATGACCGGCGGTGAATCGATCACAACATGATCATAAGTTTCGAGCAAGCGGTCGATCAGTACCGACAGCCTGTTGCCGGTCAACAATTCGGCCGCGTTGGGCGGGATCGGCCCTGCTGACATCGCAATGAACCCAAGGTCGTGCATGTCGAACAGTAACGAGTCGATATCGTCCTGTCCGGCCAGGAAGTTGCTGAGGCCCCGGTCGTGGTCGACATCGCCCAAGTGATGGATCGACGGCGAACGCATGTCGCCATCGATCAGGATGACCTTGCGCTTGGCCCGGGCGAGCATCGTTGCGATTGCCAGTGCGGTGGTTGACTTGCCTTCGGCGGGACGCGTCGAAGTGATCGACAGGGAGCGCGGAACGCCGTGCTCCGTGCTGAAGCTAAGGTTAGTCTGGATGGCCAGATATGCATCGACCAAATCGGACTTTCGATCGAGCAACGCGTCGCGAGGGGACTGGTTTTCGACCTTAGGTACCGATCCGAGCAACGGCAGGCCGAGCCGGCGCTCGACCTCCGCCGGATCGGCAATTGCCTCGTCGACTTGCTCTAGAGCGAACGCGAGGCCCGTTCCCACGATCGTGCCGGCAAGCAGCGCGATCAGCAAATTTAACAGCAATCGTGGGCTCGACGGATGCTGCGGCAAATCGGCCTGGTCGACGATCGACACGTTGTTCACGCCGACGCCGCCTGCGACACCGATCTCCTTGAAGCGCTGCAGCAGCCCTTCGTAGAGCGCACGGTTGGTGTCTACCTCCTGCTGGAAGATGTTATACTGGATCGAGCGCCGACGCAGATCGAGGTAATTGTCCTTCAACTCGTTGACGCGGTTCTGAAGGCCACGCTCGCGATCGATGGCACCGCGGGTTTCCGCGGCAAGCGAGTCGACGACCCGCCGCTCTTCGTTGCCGATGCTGCGATCGAGCTGGTCCATCTGTGACTTGATCGCACGCGCGGCTGGATAGCCTGGTTCGAATTGGGTCATCAGTTCCTGGTACTGGGCCGCCAATTCAGCGCGACGCTGACGCAGGCCACTGATCGTCGTATTTCGCAACGCTTCTGCAGAAGCCCCGGCACGTCCGGCTTCGCGTGAGCGTGCTTCGGTCTGGATCCGGTCCGCGGTAGCCTGCGATAACGCGGAATTGAGCGAGGCCAGATCGTCGGCGACGATTGAGCGCTCGCTCGTCACACCTTGGCTCGACGTCTGCGTCGGTAGATTGATGATGCGTTCCTGCGACGCATAGGCGACGAGCTGGCGCTGTGACTCGTCCAGTCGCTGCTTCTGCTGGGCAAGCTGTCCCTTCAGCAGGTTACGGCCGTACGACGTTGCCTGGACCTTGCGCTCCAGGTTCGTCTCGATGAAGTTCTCGGCCCAGGCATTGGCGACGCGCGCCGAAAAAGCCGGGTCGGGACTGGTGAAGCGGATCTCTACCAAGCGCGAGAGACGAGTAGGCTCGACCCCTAGATGGTTCAGCAGCACTTCGCCAGCGATCCGCTGACGCTCGGCACGACCGCCGGGGCTGTAGCGACCGTTCACCATTGTGAACGCCGGGGTGCTCCCGGCCGCGCCGAACATCTCGAAGAATTTCTGGTCGTCCACTAGGCGTAAGCGGGTCGCAACGCGTTCCGACAAGGCGCGCGAACTCAGCAGACCATATTGGGTCTGGTAGAATTCCTGGTCCGCCGTGCCCGGGTTCCGCTCGACACCTTCGAAACTAGTGACCTGGTTCGCTTCTCGCGATATTTCGATGGTCGCACCGGCGGTATAGTGCGGGGTCATCAAGAGCGTCACGACCAAGCTCAGCAAAATGCAGGCCGCGATAACGCTTAGAATGACATAGCGCCGACGCATGGCGATACGCAGATACTGGCGGAGCATCGGAACTTCTTCCGCGACCGGCCGGGTACCCTGATTGTAGGCAGGAGCAAGAGTAGGCAGCGCGGCCTCGCCCCCCAGGTTCGAATTAACGAAGGTCATACCTGGGCCTTTACTGCAGTAGCGCAATCAGCGGGCCCGCGAGAAGCGGCGAGACCGAGACGAAATCGCGGAACATACGCCGCTGTGGTGAATCGCCGACGATGATGACGTCGTTGGCATAGACGGGCGGGTCGTCATAAGTGCCTCGACGGATCGCTGCGACGTTGTAAAGCCCGGCCATGTGCCGGTTTTGCACGGTGCGCAGAATGACGACGTCTTCTTGCTTAGCAAACTCCGACATGCCGCGTGCCGAGGCTATGACCCGCATCAGCGTCATCTGATTAGTGACCGGATACAGACCAGGCTCGTTGACCTGCCCGTCGATCGTCACGACCTGGCTAACCGAACTCTTGATGTTCACGATCACTTCGGGATTGCGAACATACCGTTGGCGCAGCGCCGCCTCTATCACGCGCGCAAGTTCCGCGGCGGTACGACCGCGTGCTTCGATCGTGCCAGCCAGCGGCATGGCGATCCGTCCACTCGAATCCACCTGCATTTCGCGACTGAGCGCCGACACGTTGAACACGTCGACCTGGATCGTATCGAGCGGTCCGATGAGAGCAGGCCGGTCGGCCGCGGTCAGGTCGCTTCGGTCGGGCGCAGGCAGTACGGTACTGCCCTCCACAACAGTCAGTCGCTCGGTCGAGGTCAGGGGCTGCGACGTAGCGCACCCAGCGAGCATCGCGGCAATGGAAAGTACGATAAAAGGCTTGCGCATGCGCTGCAATTTTTCCGCGATTGTATAAAGATTGGGCCGCTATAGGTGTTAGCCTCCAACGCGTAAAGCCGACCTGTCCGGCGCGCCTTCGGGCCTACACAGCCAGCTCGCCGCAATTGTGAGCATCGCCATTATCATCGGGGTGCGGGCGGGATAATCGAACAGGCTGGCGACGATCGTCAGCCCGATCACGGTAGATCCCAGTCGCGCCAGCAGCGCGTCGCTGCCGTTCCGCCATGCGCGAGCGCTGGCGAATGCCCACCACAGGATCGCCGCTGCAAGCAGCAATGCTCCGGGCAATCCGGCGTCCAGGACGATTTCAAGGACGTCGTTATGCGCATGGTTGAAATAGGTTAGCTTCAACAGCGATATCGGCTCATGAATGCGGAAGATCGGATCGAACCCGCCCAGTCCTGATCCGATCGGGAAATAAGTCGAAATCATGTCAAGTACTGTCGGCAGCGCCCGACCCCTCATGTCTTCGCCACCGCTGGCGGCAAAAACCCGGTTGATCGAGACCGCGCGGTTGCTTCTGATCGCGGTGAGAACTGCGAGTGCCAGCGTGACGGCGCTGCCCCCGATCACCGTTGGAAGCACCCACCGCGGATACCGGCGCATGGCCTTGCCGAGTTCCTGCCACACCATCAGTGGCCCAGTGACAAGCGCGAGCGCCGCTAGCACGAGCCCTGCCCGCGATCCGGTGGCCAGGATCATCAGCGTAAAAAAGACCATCATTCCTAGTGCGGCAACCATCCGGAACGTCGACGGCTTCGATCGAAGGAACACCCATGTTGGCGCCAACAGGCACCCGAATGCCAGGAACAGCGCCAGATGATTGCGATTGGCGAACGATGCACTGATCTGGCCGACGGTATCGTTGATCAGCGGGTTGTTGAACCGCGACCCTGAAAACTGCAGCAAGGCGAGCAGGGTTGAAACCGCCACTAGGCCGAGCAGGATGGATGGCAGCCAGCGTCGTTCGGTCTCATTCAGGCCACCCATCACGATCAGGATCGTGAACGGTACAACCAGCGAGGCCGCGGCATTCAAGGTGGAGCTCGGTACGGTCGAGATCGGTCGCCAAGGCTGCGCTTCCCCCAGAGCGGTTGCAGCACCAGCGAACAAAGCGCGCCCCGGCAAGACTTGCCAGATCGCGGGCGGCAACGGGACGAGTTGCAGCACCGGCAGCGCAAGGGCCAGCAGCAGGATCGCGAGAACCGGGCGTTCCGGCCTAAGCATCGGCTTGGGGGCGAACAGCGCCACGACAACAAGCATAGCCCATGCCACGCCACGCACCGCGACCTGCCCGGGCACATCGCCCCGCGATGCCCCGCCGGCAACCCACAACATGGCAAGAAGCAGTGCCAGAAGTATGAACGATAGGCTCGGTCGAAACGCTATGCCAGCGCCGAACTGGCGTATGCCACTCCCGCCTCGTCCGCTACCGGATCGGCGGTTATCGGATTTGCTGCCTGAGCGCGATGTCATCAATAAGAGACCTTGTTATCAGTTTGCACACTGGCCACATTTCCAGCCGTTTTTCAGGCCCGGCCGACCAGTCACAGCATTTTAGAGAGTAGTGCGACATCGGGAGACGGGGAAAACGCCGGCTTGTCGACCAACGTCACCCAATCCACGACATCGCTGGTCGGGGTGAATTCCACCACCATGCGCTGCAACAAACTGCGCGCCCCGTAAACGTCGCTGGCTTCGATCATGCAGCTCAGCCACTCGAGCTGTTCGTGTACCATCGGCCAAGGCAGGCTGTGCTCGGTCGCCTTCATGATCCGCGGGTGGGCGGTCGGCAGCGGGCTATTACCGATGAGGAGTTCCTCGAACAGCTTTTCGCCGGGTCGCAGGCCGACGATCCGGATTTCGATGTCCCCGTCAGGCCGCGCCGCATCGCGTACGGTCAGACCCGACAGCCGGATCATGTTGCGCGCCATGTCGTAGATCCGCACCGGTTCGCCCATGTCCAGTACGAACACCTCGCCCCCCTTCGCCATCGCACCGGCTTGCAGCACCAGCTGCACCGCTTCGGGAATGGTCATGAAATAACGCGTGATGTCGGGATGGGTAATCGTGATCGGCCCGCCCTTCTTGATCTGGCGCGTAAACAGCGGAACCACCGACCCGCTGGACCCGAGCACGTTGCCGAACCTAACCATCGAGAAACACGTTCGCATCCCCGCCTCAGTCTGGCTGAGGCCTTGCAGCACCAATTCGGCCAGTCTTTTCGAGGCGCCCATGATGTTGGTCGGACGCACCGCCTTGTCGGTGCTGATCAGCACAAAATCGCGCACGTCGTGCTGCGCCGAGAGTTCTGCGACGATCGCCGTGCCCAATACGTTGTTGCGCAACCCTTCGAGGGGATTATGTTCGACCAGCGGCACATGCTTGTAGGCAGCAGCGTGAAAGACCATCTGTGGCCGCCAAGTGCGGAGGATGGCGTCCATGCGGACCCGGTCGGTAACCGACGCTAGTAAGGGGATGAGCATGTCCCCATGGGCCGGCTGCAGTTCGTTGTGGATTGCATAGAGCGCGTATTCGCTGCGATCGATCAGCAGCAGTATCCGGGGCTTCAGTGCGGCGATCTGCCGACATAGCTCGCTGCCGATTGACCCGCCCGCACCAGTTACCAAGATTACCCCGCCGGTGATATGATCGTACAGTTCGCCATTGTCATAGACCACCGGATCGCGCTGGAGCAGATCGGTGATGGTCACGTCATGCAGGTCGCTGATCTGAAACGTACCGTGCGCTAGGTCCATCAATCCGGGTAGGGTCCGGACCCGTAGGCCAAGCCGGTTCAACCGGTCGATGATCTCGGTCCGCTGCCCCCGTCGTGCGGTCGGTATGGCGAGCAGGACCTCGGTGATGCCGAGTCTCTCGACCACTTTTTCCAGTTTTTCGGGATCATACACGCGCAGGCGCCGAATGCGGTTGTTGTGCAGCGATTTGTCGTCGTCGAGAAAACCGAAGATCCTCATTTCCCGGCTGATCGCCATGGCCTCGGCAAGCTGGCGCCCCGTGGCGCCCGCGCCATAGATTAACGTCCGCGCCTTGCTCTGAGCGGAACGGAGTTCATAATAACGTTTGCCCAGCACGAAGCTGGCGAACGACCGCGACGCTGCGACAGCAATGAACAGCAAAGCAGGCTGCAACAGCCCGATGGTACGCGGAACGAATTCGAAGCCGTACGCAGTAACCAGCGTCGAATATCCCAGTCCGTAGATCAGGCAGGCAATTGCACATGAGGTGATCGCATCGGCGCCGGCGTAACGAAAGACGATACGATACAGGCCGAAAGCGGCGAATACTGGTATTGCAAGGACGACAGACAGACCGATCGCCAGCATCGGGCGCCCGTTCATCGGCACCCATTCGCCCATGCGGATGTAATAGGCCAACCAGACGGTCAGCGCACACAACGCAATGTCAACGCCGATCGCGATCGCTCGTTTCCACGCCCGCGGCAGAGCCAATAGCGGTTCTGCGATAAACTTCATGTGTTGCTCCGCATGTACCGGACAGGCGCTTAAGGCCGTCGCCCTTACCGCCAATCGGAGCAGTACGAAAGGGTTACGCATATCACTGCCGCGTTGATCGACATGGCTAGGCCGGACTGATTTACGATCGATGAATGAGAGGACGAGCAGGATTTCCGACGACCGTTACACCGGCGGGGACGTCGCGTGTCACGACCGCTCCCATGCCGACCACGGCACCGCGCCCGATCCGGCGGGGTTCTCCGGGACGACCCTGCTTGAGCACGGCCCCCGACCCTAGATACGCGTGGTCATCGATATGAACATTGCCATTGCACTTCACACCCGGACCGAATGTCACGAAGTCGCCGATCACGCAGTCGTGCGCCACGTAGGAATAGAAGTTCGCGTGGAAATGCCGCCCGATCCGTACGTCGGAGGTAATGTGGGTGAAGTTGCACAACAGGGCCCCCTCACCGATCTCGACGTTATCTAGTATCACCGCGTTCTCGGCGCGGACCTCGATGCTGGAAACACCGGCAGCCGTACACCGCACCGCAAGCGTCTCGCGTATCCTTGAATTCGCAATCGCGATCGTCGCAAATTTCTCACGATATGGCAGGGACAAAAACGTCTCGAATGCAATGACGCCGTTGCCTTCCGGGACCCCGTCATCGACATAGAAAAGGTCAACGTCCGGACCGCCATGCTGCGCTCGAACGAGAGGCATTACCTCTCTTCCCATTCCGCTCGCCCCATAGACGGCAATAGCGCATCTCCTCATGTATCGACGCCTCGCACCCCCGAAAAATGTTCAGTATTTTCTATATGTCATACATCTACGGATCAACCGTAAACTTGCCCGAACTGAAATACGAACAAGACCGCACAAGCAATAACAAACAGAGGCGCTGTTGATTTTGTTAAACCGACCTTTCCCCAAGGGAGCAACGCAATCATCGGCATGATCCAAAAGGGCGTTTGTCGAAATGCTGCGACCGGCGAAGCAGAAAAGAACATCACTACATATAAAGCAAACGATGCCATGACATAGACACTAAGCCTTCCTGACAATCCATCTCGTGACATCAAGAAAATAATAGTCAACATCGATACGAATAGAAGAAATATGTAATGGCCGATTCTAGTATCAGTAGCAATGCTCTCCGTATAAACATCATACTTTGAGATTACTGGTATCGACTGAACGACGCCGGTGACGCCACTGGACAGCTCAGGTAATATTGCACCGAACGCAACGACAGTTAGTGTAATGAATAGATAGAATTTCCTGGATCTATTAGAGCGTAGCATGCCCGGAAGGTTGCGTTCGAAATAGAGCAAACCCAGCGGCACCGCGGCCAGAAGCGCTGAAATATGGAACATCGCTGCAAGCAACAAGAACAGCCACGCACTGATGCGTCGATCGATGGCATATCGTACGGCAATTGCCACGAGAAAATAGGCCGGCGTTGCGCGCATAGTCACGAACGCCAGCAACGGTCCCAATATGGCAAACATGAACAACAGCGTCGGCCACGACGAGCTTCTTGCCGGAAATGCAGTCCCCAGCAAAGCGAGGAAAACAAGGCCAAGTACGTAATGCGCTAAAATGACCGCCGAAAATACCGACTGCATGAGCCAGTGCGACATCAGGAGATATATGTTCGAGAGAACCTCGAAATACATCCAACTGTCCGGTGGATAATGTACCAGCGCATCAAGATAATAGACGTAGGTATCGAGATCGGCGTAACGCGTCGGTTGCGTAAAGATGTCGATTCCGATAATAATCATGGCTATTGCGCCATAGACCATACGATACGACAAATGCCCTTCGGACGTTGCTGGAACGACGGGTTTTATCGTTTCATCAATCATTTCATACCCTGACGTTGCATATGCTAATCCGCCTCAGACCGGCTGCCGTCGACTTGTTCGACCGACGCCGTCGACAATTGCGGCAGTAATATTTCGCGCGGTACGAACCTTGTCCGTGCTGAACACGACGTAACTGGGCACGCGGTACGCCAGCTTGGCCAGTTCGCTCAACCGCCACCGGATTGGGATATGTCGTTTGCCCACCAGCCAAAGCGTGTTCCGGACGATGAAGTAGTGCCGCACGGGCGAGCGATGGACCGGACGAAAACGTCCCATGACGTTGATCGCCGCTTCGCCCATGTCATGCGTCATGACGGCACTCGGGACGAGCACGGTTTCGAATCCAGCTGCCCGCGCCCGGAAGCACCATTCATGATCGATACCGTCGATGAACAGTGGTTCCCACATCGGTCCCACTTCCTGCCACGCTCGCCGGGTCAGCATCGTTCCTGAGGTCGCGAATGTCACGCCCGTCACCGTATCGGCAGTCTCGCCCTTATCGTCCGTGACGGCCTTGCGGTCACGCAGCAGCGGTGCGACACAGGCCAGCGGACGGCCCTTGGCTTCGATTGCAATCGCAGCGCCCGCCAGGCGATCGAGCATATCGACGGTCGGTCGGCTGTCTTGGTCCAACATCAACACGAAATGGGCGCCGGCATCGATCGCCGCGCCGACGGCCTGGTTCAACGCCCGTGCCAGACCCAGATTGCTGGAATTAACGATCACCGACACACCTGGCCCCGACACGCCCGGCCCCGACGGCAGTTTGCGGCGCTGTGTCTCGCTGATCGCGTTGACTACCGCGACGACGTTCACGCCCCAGGTCGCCAGTTCCGTCACATTGTCGAGATCGCTGTCGGACGGGTGATACAACACCACTGCGACCGCGATATCGGCCCGGTCGAAGCGAGCTTTGGGCATTTGGGATTGGGGCGTCATGGGCAAGGCCTGTCTACTAGGCGCACCGGCCGGCATCGGGGCGTACGGGGAAGCGCGTGCGCTGCCGCTTTTCAGAAACGACGTCAATCCGCTTACCACGCCCGTGACAGGCGGGACACCCTCCGATATCAGATCATTCCCAACGCGATCGCGATGCGCAATTGCGCCACATAGCCGCGCGTCCGTCGGAACCGCCGCGCTTGGCGAACTAGCCACCACCGGTCGGATAAACGGCCCCGTGCAACCGCATCGAGCACTGTCTGCTCGATCTCGGAGCCGATGACGACATGCCGCATCCACAAGATGTGATCGTGATACCAGCTTGAGCGCACGGTCTGGAGCTTTGTCCGCACCTCGGCCAAGCCGCGCTTGGCGCCATATTGATTGCTGGCGTGCTGGCGATATAGGATTTCCGCACCGCGATCGCGGACCCATTTCATGCCGCGTGAACGACAGATCGCGTACAGGATCCAGTCATGCGACGGGTCCCTGCAAAACGCCGGTGCCTGCGCCATCACCGCGGCCGCGGTCTTTGCGGCGCGACTGGTCAGCACATAGGTGCATCCCGCCGATCCGCCCTGAAACAGATAATCCAAGTCGGCGAATTGCCCGGCCTTGTGTAGTACCCAGGCCAAATTGGCGGCGGTCTCGTACGCGATGAGGTCCGACGAATATCCTTCCGCGCCTTCCTGGACCAATCGATCCACGGCGCGGACGAGCTTGTCCGGAGTCCAGACATCGTCCTGATCAGCAAATGCCACGTAATCATAGGGCTCGGGATCGACCGCGCCCAGCAGGACGAAGAAATTGCCGTTCGCCGAACCGGTCGATACGCCTTCATTGTCGATGATCGTCATCTGCTCAGGATGCCGCTCGGCCCATGCGTTGAGAATTGCCGGGGTCGTGTCGCGCGATCCATCGTCGCGGGCATAGACATGGACGTCGACGCCGCGCTGCCACAGAATTGAGATCAACTGAGTCTCGCAATGCGCGGCGCCGTTATAGGTAGCGAGCAGGACCGCCACCTTGGGATTCGACATTTGTAGCTCCATCAACCTGACCTGTCGTATCGATACGAAGGGCACCGGTGTGGCAGCTCCTTCCATTCAAGCGAGCCGCACGCGCCAGCCAATATCGCCATACGCGCGTCCAGGACGATTCCGGCGGGCCTTTGGCACAGATGGCCGCACGCTGGAACCCCGCCGGACATCAGCGGCGTTGAACCGTCCTTGAAAGCGCCGCAAGGGGTTCGCCATGAACAATTTCCCAACCCGCCGCACGATCATCTCGGGGGCATCGCTGGCTGGCGCATCTTTGGCCGGTGCAGCGCTGGCCGGCATCGCTGACGACAAGGTGACGCCGGCCGGCGTGCAAGCCGGCCCCGCATCGGCAACCGGTGCTGCCCCTGTTTCGGTGCGGCAGTTCGGTGCAATCGGCGATGGCGGCTTCCATGCGCTGTCGACCCGGTTTCCTTCCCTGTCGGCGGCACGCAACGATTATCCGGCGGCAAGTGCATTGTCGGAGTCATTGGACGGTGCCGCGATTCAGGCCGCGATCGATCATGCCGAGCAACTCGGGCGCTCGCTGCAGGCACGGTGCTGCGTGCATATCCCTGCGGGCCGCTACAGGCTGTCGCGATCGATCCGCCTGCCCAGCAACGTCGTACTGGTCGGCGACGGGATCAGCGTATCAATCATCGACAATCAGAATACTCCGCTCGACGTCCCGCTCATCGTCAACGCCGATCCAGATGTCGTTGCGATGAGCATCCAGGATCTGTCGCTGCACGGCGGAACGCACGGCATCCGGATCGCGGCCAAGCAATATGTCGATGGCTTTGACCTGCACCGGGTCTCGTTCCAGATGCAATCCGACAAAAATTTGGAATGTAACAGGCTGTTGCAGATCGGCACGTTCGTGCAGTGCATTTTCGCCAAGGCGCCTTACGGCGTCTACGTGGCCGAATGGACGACGAATGCCGTATCGTTCCAGGATTGCCGCTTCGAGGATCATTCTCGCACGGCGCTGCGACTCAACGGGGCGGAGTGCGTCAATTTCTTCGGTGGGCGCTTTGAATCCGGGCTGGGCATACACGGCAACGATCCTACGCTGAGCTTGGACGGCGCGGCCGCAGTGAATTTTCACGGGGTATATTTCGAAGGCACGCCGCCTGTGCTGTTGCGCGAAAGCCGCTCGCGCCACGGCGTCACTTTTACCGGGTGCCACTTTACGGGGTCCGCCAATCCCGGCGGAGCGCCCGGACCCTATCGCTTCGAAAGCGACGGCATAGTCAATTTCGGTCCGAATGACTGGGGCGCGTCGTCCCCCGGTCCGGCACGCATGGCGATATTCGGCCCCAATACCGGCTTGGTGGGGACGGGGCGCCGCTATCTGCTACGCACTCCGACCAATTGGCAGATACATTCCGAACAGGTCAGTCTCGCCCCCGCCGGCGCGCACGATCTTGTCACAATCACACGTATCGGCAACAGCAAATCACACGCGTGCATCACTGGTACGATCGAACTGTCCCGTATGGCCCGGCGCCCGGACAATAGCGTTCTCGTGACTCTCGCCACCTATCATCTAACGGCAACTGCATCGGGTGATGGTCCCATCACGGTCGGACTTACCCCGACGACCCCTGGCGCAACGCCAATTAGGGTCGCGCCCGGACTAGCGGATGCAACCCGTGCAAGCGTCGTCATGACCGCTATGGATGGCCTGCCCAGCACGATACGGTGGACGCTTGCCGCCCAAGCTATCGCACCCACGCCCAATCTGCGACTTGAACTTGATCTTGGATAAACCGGATCGGCTTTTATACGACATCCTCGCCGTTCGATACGACATCCCGAACGAGGTCGATCACGCGGGTTTGCGACGTCGCAATGTCGAGAGCAATCCGAACGCACGTCCCATAAACGCTCGTCCCGATGGCACGATCGCCAAGGCAACAACCGCTGCCGCGTATGTCCCGATCAGTGCAACGAGAATACCGAGCACGCCACCTGGCACAAACGTCTGATCAATCGTCGTAAGGGTCAGTGCCGAGGCCCCCAAGGCCAACCCAACCGGTCCCAAAGCCTGCAGCATCACACTAGGACTAACATGTCCGGTTCGCGTTGATACCACGACGAACAACGGTAATTGTACGAGATACAGCGAGATCGTAGCCGCTGCAGCAACACCAACTGCGCCCCACTGCAAACCAACCAGATAGGCGAGGATGGTGATGCAGGAGGCAATCCCGGTGCAGGTGAAATATTGCTTCGTTCGCGCCTGCGACATAAACAGCCAGCTTGCTGCCATCGATATCGGCATCGCCATCGTACCCAGTGTGATCCACTGGAAGATCGGCGTCATCGCCAACCACCTAGGACCGAACAGCAAGCCGATTACTGCCTCCGCCTTGAACACTGCAAACAGCATCCCAGGCATGATGATGAAGGCCAGAACCTGGAACAACAGCGTGAAGATATTGCGATACCGCTCCGGATCGTTGTTCAGCCGGGACAGGATTGGGAACGCCAGACGATCCACCGGCACCGCAAGCTGGCTGAACGGTGCCCATCCGAGCTTCCATGCCCGATCATAGATACCAAGCCCGGCCTCGCCCACACGGATGCCGATCAGGGTCTTGTCGACTGAAATGCTCAGATACTGGACGAGCTTCAGTCCGGTGACATCGCCACCATAGCGAAGCATCGCAGCAATCGGTCGCCAGTGCCCTGGCCGACCGGGTTTCCATCCGGAATAGATCCAGTTGAGCACTGCGGTGGTTAGCGAAGCGACCGCCTGATTTACAACCAGCGACCAATAGCCGAGTCCGGCCACTGCGCTGGCAATCCCGGCGGTCACGCCCAAGATAAGCGATGAGGCATCAATGATCGCGATCCGTGTAAACTGCATGTTGCGGCTGACGAGGAACCCGTGAAGCTGCCCAGTTCCACCGATGACGATCATTAGGCTGGACGCCAAGGCGACCGACGCTACGCGTGGCTCGCCGTACATCCAAGCGATCACCGGAGAGAGCATCGCGAAGAGGATCGCCACCACTATGCTGAGCGCGATATTCAGCCAGAAAACGGTCGACAGCTCGGTTTGATCAATCTTTCCACGCTGGATCACGGCATGCCCAAGACCGAAATCTGTAAAGAGCTGCACCATCCCTAGGATCGGCGCAACCATCGCGACGATGCCGAATTCGGATGGACTGAGCAGGCGGGCAAGAACGACCTGGGAGGCGAAGGTCAGGAAGAATCGCAGTCCTTGCCCGGCGAGGATCGCGGAACCACCGCGGACGGATCGGTCGCGCAGGTCGTCCGGTACGGTGTCTTGCATGATATACGCCCAGTAACGATCAGTAAGTAGCGATCAGGAGGTGATAAGGGAAAACTGCCCGGTCTGAACAAAACGGTCGAGCTTTGCCGGGCTGTCGATGATTTCGATTCCGCTCTGATCCAAATAGTGGTCGCGGCTCGCCACCTTTACCCAGCTAAAACCGGCATGTTCGGCAGTAAACAGGAACAGTCGCTCAATCGCATGATGTATTGTGCGACGGGTCTGTCCCTTTTCCTCGGGGAAGTCATCATAGTCGAGTTCGAGCGCGAGCAGCGGTGCCAGTGCGCGTGTCCGCGCCCAGAACATCGATCCAGAGGGAAAGTCGAGAACCTGCCGTGACGTTACGACGAACCCCATTTTGTGAGCGAGTTTGCGGGCGCGTCCGAAAACATGGTCCCAATGAAGATGTGCCCGGATCGGCTCAAAATGCTGGGTCATTACGATCCCGACCGACCGATGCCGTTCGAACAGCGTGATAATGCTCCTTACAGTTTCAGGTGACCCGACCAGCCCCTCGATAAGCGTGTCACGCCATTTTTGCCCGACCGATGACTTAGCGCTCTTCTTACCGTGTACGAACAGAACATACTCGTATTTATTGTATACATCTGAAAAAGTTACGAGCTTTGGTGCAATGTCGCGGCCGCGGTTGGGGGCGATACGGACATTGACCGCGCCTTTGCCGAGCGTTGCGAATGCGGCAAGGATCCGCTGCCGCTTTGGCTCGTCACTCGTCGAGACGTAAAGGTCGAATTTGAATGGTATGTTGCGAAGAACCTCACGCATCTCGTCGGCAAGATCATCATAGAAAAGATGGCATATGACGCAGATGTTGGGCTCAATCTTGAACGGTTTGATCTCGAATGCAAACGGAACGGCCGCGCTGCAATCAGGGACATGCTTTGGACGCGAACGACCGTGGACGGCGGGAGTGACCGCCCAGTATAAGCGACGTATTAGAGGTCGCAGCTTTGCCAGCCCGGGGCGATCCACCATCCAACCAAATCCCTTACCGGATCATCCTGATCCTGCGTGTGGCGCCCCTATCCTGCCCGGATAAGGATGCAAAGGTGCATGGCCATATTCGTGCCGAATGAACGATTGCAGATAATCCTCATGGCTCTGTATAGGGCGCCGATGATCTCGCCCGTCCAGCTAATCCACCCACGCCGCTTTGGCGACGCCCGCGGTTGGTTCACCGAAGTGTACAGCGAGCCAGCCTTTGCAAAGCTCGGAATCGACTGCCGTTTCGTGCAGGACAACCATTCGTTGTCGGTACCGAAATACACCTTGCGCGGGCTGCATTTCCAGACTCCCCCAAGCGGCCAGGACAAGCTCGTGCGGTGCGTGCGTGGGGCCATCTTCGACGTTGCAGTCGATATTCGCAAAGGCTCGCCAACTTACGGAAACTGGGTTGGTGCTGAACTGTCGGCGGAAAATGGCCACCAGCTCTTTATCCCTATCGGCTTCGCGCACGGCTTCCTGACGCTCGGGGACAATTGCGAAGTCACGTACAAATGCTCCGACACCTATGCGCCCGATGCAGATGGCGGCATCCGTTGGAATGACCCCGCTTTCGGCGCGGGCGGCATCGACTGGCCGATGCCCGCCGGCACCATCCCCGAACTCTCGGCCAAGGATGCGGTCCAACCGCTACTCGCTGATTTCGACAGCCCATTCCCCTATGACGGCCGCCCGCTCGGCCCGCTCGTCTGAAGGACAGACCAATGCGTATTTTCGTCACCGGCGGGGCCGGTTTCATCGGTTCGGCGCTGGTTCGACACCTGATCGAGAACACCGAGCATGAGGTCCTCAACTTCGACAAGCTGACTTATGCCGGCACGCTGTCAACAGTCGAGCGTGTGTCCAGTTCGAACCGCTACCGCTTCGTCCAGGGCGACATCTGCGACGCGGAGGCCGTCAAGGCCGTGATCGCCGAGTTCAAGCCCGAGATCGTCACGCATCTCGCGGCAGAAAGCCATGTCGATCGCTCGATCGACGGCCCCGGTGCGTTCGTCCAGACCAATGTCGTCGGAACCTTCACGATGCTCAGCGAGGCGCGCGCCTATTGGCTCGGGCTCGACGACGACGCGAAGGCGGCGTTCCGCTTCCATCATATTTCGACCGACGAAGTCTATGGCTCGCTTGGCGATACCGGGCTGTTCACCGAAGAGACGCCGTACGATCCGCGCTCGCCCTATTCGGCGTCAAAGGCGGGGTCGGACCACCTCGTCAGCGCGTGGGGCCACACTTTTGGGCTACCTGTGCTAATCACCAATTGCTCGAACAACTACGGGCCGTATCACTTCCCCGAAAAGCTGATCCCACTAATGATCGTCAAGGCGCTCGCTGGCGCTGACCTGCCGGTTTACGGAAAAGGCGATCAGGTCCGCGACTGGCTGTTCGTCGAGGATCATGTCCGCGCGCTGCACGCGGTGTTCGAAAAGGGCGAGCCGGGCCGGACCTACAATGTCGGCGGCAACAACGAGAAGCAGAATCTCGAGGTCGTGAAGACCGTCTGCACGATCCTCGATCGCCTCCGCCCGCGCGCCGATGGCCAGCCTTACGCGACGCAGATCACCTATGTCGCCGACCGCCCCGGCCACGACAAGCGCTATGCGATCGACGCGACCCGGATCAAGGACGAGCTCGGCTGGGAGCCCGCCGAGACGTTCGAGACGGGCATCGAGAAGACCGTCGCCTGGTATCTCGACAACCAGGACTGGTGGCAGGCGATCGTCGCCGAGCACAAGGCGGATCAGCGTCGCGGGCTTTCAGTATGAAGCAGATCCTCGTCACCGGCGGCAACGGCCAGCTCGGCACCGAGCTCAAGCGCTATGCCTGGCCCGAGGGCTGGGCGGTCACCGCGATCGACATCGACGAGCTCGACCTGCGCGATACCGCGGCGATCGCCGCGATGGTCGCGGGCGGCCATGACGGCGCGCCCTGGGCCGCGGTGATCTCGGCCGGCGCCTATACCGCGGTCGACAAGGCGGAGAGCGACATCGTCACCGCCTGGGCGGTCAACGCGATGGCGCCCGCGGCGTT
>Ga0308164_10002112_pt1 | contig 20697 bp, 17 predicted proteins | sample PhyTR2_FD_201031 | JGI IMG/M metagenome (GOLD analysis project Ga0308164, IMG submission 201031) | Phyllosphere microbial communities from UC Gill Tract Community Farm, Albany, California, United States - DLSLT.R2 | ecosystem: Host-associated > Plants > Phyllosphere > Unclassified | place: USA... | reverse complement strand
GCTGTTCTGTTGTTAAGTTGAAATAATATTACGCGAACGCGCGTATTACCTAGGTAAACAGTATAGATTTCAAAACAAAACTCCCTGATTAATCATTATATAATGTAAACAATGTTGAAAATTAATTAGGTTATGGAAAGAATGATTCAGGCTATGTTTCCTAATGAAACAGAGGCATTTAAAGGGTTACTAGCTCTACAGCAGCTAGATTCCCTACAGGATATTTCGCTGGGCGAATCATATGTGCTGTCGAAAGATGAGGCAGGGGTAACGTCAATCCGCTCGGCAAAGGACGAAGCTGAAGGATATAGCGCAATCGGCGGTGGTATTATCGGCGGACTCATCGGTTTACTGGCGGGGCCACTTGGCTTCCTGGTAGGAATAGGTGCGGGTATGGTGGTCGGTGCCGCGGGAGATACGGTAAAAGCTGAAGGGGTATCTGATTACCTGGACAGGATGTCTGCGAACATTCCAAATGGAAAATCTTTGCTGGTGGCGCATGTATGGGAAGATTGGGAAGTGCCAATCAATTCGGTACTGACGCCGCTGACTGCTGATATCCACCGCATAAATATTGATGATGAGGTTTATGTTCCTGCAATCACTGAACTTGAGGTGTTGAATGAGGATATTAAGAAAGCGGAAACGGCATATCTTGCAGCAAATGAGGAACACCAATCTGAATGGAACGAGAAACTGCTGTTTCTAAAGATCAAGCGGGAAGAATTGCTGAAAAAACTAAGCGGCAATGCGGAACATCAGGAAAAACAGTTTACAACATGGGTGGATAATCACCATGAACATCAGGCGGACCATGTGAGTGCGGCGCTGCATAATAAAGAGAAGCATGACCGACTGGAAAGTCGCATTGCTGAGCAGAAGGCTAGACTGGAGTTGTTGCGCCAGAATAGGTAAAAAAAAGGTGGTATTATTTTTCTCCTCAACATTTTGCTTCGCAAAATCTTGCATGTCGAAAAACAACACCACCTTTTTTTACTTTTAGTAAGGGTCGCAGGACAATTGCCAGGTAGCTAGGATCTTCTGAGCTGTCAGCAATGAATACTTTCACAGTAGGTCAAAAAGGGGAACCGAAAGGGAAAAAAAAGACACTGCTGTTTTTCTCCTCAACATTTTGCTTTCAGCAAAATCTTGCATGTCGAAAAACAGCAGTGTCTTTTTTTTCTTTCAGCAAGGGGCGGAGTACCATTTCCAGGCACCCACAGCAACCTTTGACTTTCCAACCTCCTTTCACTTTCAAACCAACATTGACTTTCCAGCCACATTTTGCTTTAAAACCACCCTTGACTTTCCAGGTGCCCATTATCTTCCCAACCATTTTTTTCTTTCCAGCCTCCTTTGAATTTCAAACCACCATTGACTTTCCAGGTGCCCATGATCTTCCCAATCATCTTTGACTTTGCAAGCACGTAGTTGGTTCCACATATTTAGCTTTTCTCTGCTACGCAGGTTTGCCTATTAGATCAATCTTTTCCAGGCATGCCGGCGTTTTTCCGCATCTTTCGATTGGATATCTGTGGTTTATGTATTAATTCTATTAATTTAGTAGAATTAATTGCATGGTAATATTTAATCTTATATATTTGATTTAAAGAACGTCAATCACGGGAACAATTATCAGTATGGCTATGAATTCAACATTACTTTATACCAGCTCCAATCATCAGATCAGGACCAGGATGGTAAACATTTGTTGCTGTCAGTTTCGTTGTTGTTGATCTGCTTATTTCCTAAAAAACTAATCTTATTTTTTGTTTGATGCTGCTGTTTTAGCAGCGTAGGTTTTGATTATGGGCGTATGCCTGTGGTTTGTCGCGACTCAATTTTTTCTTTTTCAATAACGTTCCAGCATAAAATATTATGAAATCTTTATATAAAACTATAATACTGTTTCTGTCCCTGGCTACACCGGCATTGTCACAGCAGCCTATTAAAATTGATACTTCTTCGGTTACGCGGCACGGTCCGGCAAAAGGTAGCCTGCTAATTATCGGTGGGAATGTTGGTAGTACAACGTCGATCTGGAATAAGTTTGTGGAACTCGCGGGAGGAAAGGATAGGGCGCATATCGTGGTCATTACGGCGGCAACGGGCGATTCCGCGGCGTACGACCAAAAGGATATTGAGGATGTTAAAAAGAATACGGGCATTAAGGATGTGACGCTGCTGCATACGGGTAGTCTGGCGGAAGCAAACTCTGAGAAGTTCATCGCGCCGCTGAAACGTGCGACTGGGGTTTATTTCCTGGGTGGAAGGCAATGGCGCATTGCTGATGCCTATCTCAATACGCTAACGCACCAGGCATTTTTTGATGTGCTGGGCAGGGGCGGGGTCATCGCAGGAAGTTCTGCAGGGGCTACAATACAGGGCTCTTTTTTATGGAGAGGTGATACGAAAGGGGCAGATATCCTGATCGGCGACCACCTGCAGGGCCTGGGCTTCCTCAAAAACTCTGCAATAGATCAGCATCTGTTTAAACGTAACCGGCAGTTTGATCTCACCAATCTGATTAAAATCTCGCCCAAGCTGATTGGTATTGGGTTGGATGAAGCAACGGCCATTGTGGTCCAGCAGGATATTATTGAAGTGATCGGGAAGTCGTACGTGGCGATTTACGATCATGAGACGATACTGAAAAAGAATACGTCTTTCTTTTTGCTTAAGGAGGGGGAGCGGTACGACCTCAAAACCAGGTCGCTGATGAACAAAGGTAATGTGGTTGCAAGTCCTAAAGCTACTAACTAATATGACTGGCGCTAAAATAAACACTGGAAACACTGGCTGGGAGGCTGGAACAATTGACGTGAAGGCTGCAACAGCTGAACGGCAGACTGGAATACCTGGCCTGAAGACTGAAGCCCGTGGCTTGGAGGCTGGAACAACCGGCCTGAATTATAAGACATCAGCCTGGAAGGAATACGAGAAGATCCTCTTCAGGCTTGCCTTTATCTATTTTTTCCTGCAGGTTTTTCCGCTGGACTGGAAATATTACCGGCACCTCTTCAGCATCGACTGGCTGCATCTCAGCTTTGCTGAAATTTTTCAAATTGCTAAATATACCCCTCAATTTATATCAGGAAGTTATCATCCGCAGGACTGGGGACTGGCTACTTTTGGCGATTGGCTATTTATTCTTTTGTTAGCAGTGATAGGTACGGTGATATGGTCGCTGCTGGACAAGAAAAATACACATTACGAGCGTTTGTATGCGTATCTGAGGATCCTTGTGCGATATCGGCTGGCAATTGCGGTAATCGCCTATGGCTTTCTAAAGTTGTTCGCCGTTCAGGCACCTTACCCATCAATCAGTGCGTTGAATACGCCTTATGGGAATTTTACAAGCTGGAAGATCTTTTCGCTGAGCCTTGGGATTGTTCCGGGATATCAGGCCTTCCTGGGAGCTGTGGAATTGGTAGCGGGTTTGTTCCTGCTCTATAGAAGGACCTCGGTGATTGGTGCTACTATTATTATATTTTTTACAGGAAACGTGTTTATGTCGAACCTGGCTTATGAGGGCGGGGAGGTGGTTTACAGCTTTTATCTGGTTACTCTGGCGCTGTTCCTTGTGGTTTACGACGGACAAAGGCTGATCAAACTGATCATTCTGCACGTTCCGGTTGCGCCTGCGAAACCTGCATTAATCTGGAAAAACAACCTTGGTGTTGTACGTCTGGTGCTCAAATCGGCATTGGTACTGGTCTTCGTGTTGATCTATGGCTTCAGCGCACGCCGTGCGGCGGTCGGGGGAGGTTATCATTTTACGAAGGAAAAAGGTATAAAAGATATCAAAGGTTTATACACGGTCAGCAGCTTTAAAATCAATGGAAATACGCTTCCTTATTCACTGACTGATACGGTCCGCTGGCAGGATGTGGTATTTGAAAAGTGGGCTACGCTTAGTATTCGGGTCAACAAGAATTATCCGGTGACAGAAGATAATGTGGAGCGGGTTCCTGGGGTCGATCAAAGTTCTGCATATGAATCTTCTGGTACAATCGGGAGGTCATATTATAACTTCAAGGCCAATCCGGTTAAACATACGCTGCAGTTGCATGGCGCTTCAGCCGATACGAGGAGTGGGCAGCTGGAATATGCACTTCAGCCAGATTCTACTGTGTTGCTTAAAGGGATCGTAGAGGGAAGCCGTGTTGAAGTGGTATTGGAGAAGAACAGCAAGAAGTATTTATTGAAAGCTGCCCAAAAGGGACGTAACAGGAGTTTGAAACTATAATTTAATATTAAAAATATGTCTGTCACCGAAAAAACAGCAGGAGCAGAAAGTGATACTGCAAAAGCGACTGACGCAAAAAATATAGCAGGTTCTGCTTCTGCGTCCGGAGCAAATCCTAATGGAGGAGGAAATGCTACGCCCGGAGCAAATAACGCAGTTACTAGTGATAGTACCGCTGCTCAAACTAATGCCGCTACTCAAACTGCCGCTGCGCAATCTGCTTCAGCGAATCAAACTCAGCCAGCAGACAGTAAACCGCCCCTGGCCTGGAAATCTTATCAAAAAATAGCTTTCCGCATCGCATTCATCTTTTTCGTATTGATGACCATCCCGGAAAACCCGCAGTGGTACACGCAATTCTTTCAGTTCGACTGGACGAGCCTGCACTACCGCGATCTGTATGATGTGGCCCGGTTCCAGCCGATGTTTATACGCGGCGGAGGTTATTATGGATATGCGGAGTGGCTCGTATTGTTCGGGGTAGCTATCGTTGGTGGCCTCATCTGGACTGCTGCTGATCGAAAGAAAAAGGAATATAATGTGCTGTACTATTGGCTGACGGTGATTGTCCGTTACCGCGCGGCCATTGGCATCATCGGTTTTGCCTTTACAAAAGTGCTGCCGGTGCAAATGCCTTATCCTTCAACGGGAATACTGAATACCAACTTTGGCGACCTGACGGCCCAGAAAATCTACTGGTTATCCATCAGTGTGGTGCCCTGGTATCAGGTTTTCGCAGGTATTGTAGAACTGTCAGCTGGTGTTTTGCTGTTCTTCAGGAAGACGGCCACACTAGGTGCAATCATCCTGTTCGGAGCCCTTGGGGATATTGTCTATGTCAATTTTGCCTATGATGGCGGGGTGCATGTATACAGCAGTTATTTCGTGATTTTCGCACTGTTCCTGCTGGCCAAAGAAATCCCTAAAATTTATAACTTGTTTATCCTGGAACGTTATACAGTACCTGTCAACTTTGATATAGAAATTCGCGAAAAATGGTTGCGCATCACGCGTGTGGCTTTGAAATCGGGTGTTATCATCCTTTTTCTATTTGTATTCTTTTATATCCAGCTAAGTAATTTCTTATATGATCCGTATAAACAACCTGCTGCAAAAGGGATCTCGAAACTCAGGGGCTACTACCAGGTTTCCGAATTCAGGATAAACAACCAGATCATCGCTTATTCACCGCAGGATTCGTTGCGTTGGCAGGAAGTGACCTTCGAGAAATGGACTACGCTCACCTTTAAGCAGAATAAGGCGGTGCCACTGGATCTTTCAAATGGTGGTGGTTCGCCCATGCGCGACATCAACCGGACTTTCGAAATCGCCGGTGTTGGAGGCGGAAGAAGGGTGTTTTATTATGAAGCGGATACGGTAAACCATATCCTGTACCTCAAAGATAAATACAGGGCGCCGCTCGACTTCGCTGCGCGGAACAAAAAAAGTAAGTCTGCAGAGAACAGGGCTGCTGGTCAGGATAGCAGAAATCTTAGTAATAGTAATCAGAATTTCAATGGTGATAAAATTGCTAGAGGTTCTAATTCTGAAAACAAAACTTTATCAGCAAAAAACAATAACAGACCACAAAAGAGAACCAAAAACGACCAACAAAAGAACTTCCTTACAGATCAGCAGGAATACGAACAGTTAGACCCTGCAGGATTAACCGGCAGAAGGTTAAAAGGGATCAGCGCTGAACGCGCGATGGAAACGGCAAGAAAAAGCATGATACTGCATTACAGCAGTGTTGATGGTAAAGAGGTGATCCTGAGTGGGCTCAACGAGAAGAGGGATTCAGTTTATATGATTTTACACCGCGTTGATAAAAAATATGCATTAAAATCCAGTACCTTGAATGCAGGAAAATATTAATGGGAACAGAAAAAATAGAATACGATGCGGTAATTGTCGGCTCAGGGCCTAACGGGCTTGCGGCTGCGATCACGATGCGTCAGGCAGGACTTTCCGTGTTACTTATCGAAGGCAAGGATACGATCGGAGGGGGACTAAGAACGGCAGAACTCACCCTGCCGGGATTCAAACACGACGTCTGCTCGGCAATCCACCCGATGGCGGTCGCTTCGCCTTTTTTCGCGAGCCTGCCTTTAAAGGATTTCGGAATGGAGTTTATCCAGCCAGGACTGGCGGCGGCACACCCTTTTGATGACGGATCTGCGGCCATTCTTTCGCAATCGCTTCAACAAACCGCTTCTTCGCTTGGACGGGACGAACAGGCTTATCTCGATCTCATGGGTTCCCTCGTTGAAAACTGGGAGAAGCTCGTGGGCAATATCCTTTCGCCGCTGCGTTTCCCAAAACATCCGCTCTTACTGGCCGGTTTTGGCCTCAAGGCACTGCAATCCGCAGAAATGCTGTCGAAGCGATTTGCCACGGAAAAAGCAAAAGGACTGCTGGCAGGAATGGCGGCGCACTCCATTCAGCCACTTACTAACCTCGCAACAGGAGCTATCGCGATGGTATTATCGGCCGTCGGGCATGTGCATGGCTGGCCGGTGCCGAAAGGAGGCTCTCAAACTGTTGCTGATGCCCTGAGTGCTTATTATGTATCCATTGGCGGACAAATACAAACCGGCCGGATGATCGCTTCGCTGGATGAACTGCCGAAAGCAAAAACCATCCTGTTCGATCTCACGCCAAAACAACTGCTCAACATCGCGGGCGATAAATTCTCGGGCCTGTACAAATGGCAGCTGGAGCATTACCGTTATGGGATGGGGGTCTTCAAAATAGACTGGGCTTTATCTTCCCCAATTCCATTTACGGCACTGGAATGCCGGGAAGCTGGAACGGTACATATCGGTAATACCTTCGCAGAAATCGCCGCGGGCGAGAAGAGCTCGTCCAATAACCATCAGGCCGAAAAACCTTTTGTCCTGCTCGCGCAACCAAGTGTGTTTGACAGCAGCCGGGCACCGGAAGGGAAACATACAGCCTGGGCATATTGCCATGTGCCCAATGGTTCGCAACAGGATATGACCGCTGCAATTGAGGACCAGGTAGAACGTTTTGCACCCGGCTTCAAAGACACCATCCTTGCAAAACACACCATGAATACTTCCGAAGTGGAAGCCTATAATCCGAATTATATTGGGGGCGACATCAATGGCGGGATCATCGATCTTGCCCAGTTGTACACCCGACCAGCATTACGTCTTTCACCATACCGCACCTCAGAAAAGGGCATTTATATCTGTTCTTCTTCAACACCCCCGGGTGGGGGAGTGCATGGCATGTGCGGTTATTACGCAGCAAAAAAAGCGCTCCACGATATCTTTAATTTAAAAGCCAATACTCTAAATCCATCCTAACCGAACAAAGAATGACAGATAAAACCACAAGACTTACCTTACACGAAGACTGGACAGTCGTCATTCTCGGCGCACTGGTTATATTTTCTGCACTGTTCTTTTATGTAGTGCCCATCCCGGCTTACAAGTGGAGTAATACTTCAGATCTTGCGATTAATGTGCTGACGCCTATCAATCTTATCAACCTCATCATCCAGTTTGTATTTCTGCTCATTGTGGGCAGCATCGGTGCGGTGGTCACTGGTAAATCTCTGCGGAACTTTCTTCTGGGCTTCCCGGCTGTGTATCTCCTGACTATCCTCGCGCTGGTAATCGCCGGTAATACCTTTATCAAATCCATCAACCTCGAAGCGGTTATTTTTAGCCTCGTGGTCGGACTCATCATCGGTAACCTCTTCAAGCTGCCGCAGTGGTTTAAGGATACTTTGTCGACCGAACTCTTTGTTAAAATCGGGCTGGTGCTCCTGGGTACTACCGTGATCTTTTCAGATATCCTTAAGGCCGGGTCCCTCGGACTCATCCAGGCGCTGGTCGTGGTGCTTTCCGTTTGGTACTTCGCCTTCTGGCTCTGCAGAAAGCTCAAGGTAGATGACGAACTCACCATGATGATCTCCAGTGCGGTTTCCATCTGCGGGGTATCCGCTGCAATCGCAACCTCCGGTGCAATCAAAGGCGATCCTAAAAAGCTCTCCTACGTCATTTCCATGGTGCTGATCACTGCAATCCCCATGATGATCTTTATGCCGTACATCGCCGCATATTTCCATTTCCCGCAAAATGTCACCGGTGCCTGGCTGGGCGGAAGTATTGATACCACCGGCGCGGTAGTCGCTTCGGGAACCCTGGTAGGGGAGGAGGCCTTAAAAATCAGTACCATCGTTAAATTCTCGCAGAACGTTTTGCTGGGCATCGCCGCCTTCGCCATCAGTATTTACTGGTCGTACAACAAAACTGCTAAGGGTGCAGAATCCGTAGAAAAACCAACCCTTAAAGTCATCTGGGAAAGGTTCCCTAAATTTGTACTCGCCTTTCTGGGGGCCTCATTGTTATTCTCCTTTTTCCTGTCCCCGGCAGCTGCGGCACCGGTAAAAGACAGTCTCAAGAACCTGCAGACCGTTTGGTTTACCCTGGCTTTTACCAGTATCGGACTTGAGACCAACTTCAAGGACCTGTTTAAAAATGAGAACAAAAAACCACTGTACGCCTTCCTGATCGCCCAATTGTTCAATGTGATTGTCACGCTGATCATCGCATGGTTTCTCTTTGGGAATCAAGCTCCAATCTAAAATATAAGCCGCTGCAAATGATGATGAATAAAAGAGTTGTCCTAAACCGTTACCTCATCTGGTATATTGCGCTCTTCATTGCAGTCGCTGCCATTTTTCTCATCATCATTTACCGCAACGTGCCCCATTTACCCGCACAGTTTTGCATCGGCCGAAAGGCCACATTAGCGGAGATCAGGAAGCTTGATATCGATGTATCACCTGATGGAAAGGGATTGCCTGCAGGATCTGGAAATATCCAATCCGGAAAGCTCGTCTACCAGGCAAAATGTATTGCTTGTCACGGAAACGGACAGCCGACTGAAAACCCGCTTTTGGGCGAAGCACTGTTCGTTAACCATCTTACGGAAAAGACAAAAACGATCGGTACGTACTGGCCATACGCCACTACTATTTTCGACTATGTCCGCAGGGCGATGCCTTACAATGCGCCGGGGTCTTTGAGCAATCAAGAAGTGTACGACCTCACTGCATATCTCCTGTATGCGAATAAGATCATCCCCGCCAATGCAGTAATCAATCAGCAGACGCTGCAGAAGGTTGTGATGCCCGCAAAGGAAAAGTATGTAGAAGACGACAGGCGGGGAGGAAAGGAAATCAGGTAAAGGTGCCGCTATTACATTGATGAAATAGCAATTGGTACAAAACGATAGCCACAAGTCTTATCCCATGAAAGGCAGCACCGAAATAAAGAGACGATATCAATGGCATGAAAGGCAATAGATCGAATCACAGCAGGCCTAACTGGATTAATTGGGGATAAAGATCAGTGTAATAGGTAAGATCAGTGTAATAGATAAAAGCAGTAAAATAGAGGAGATCAGCGAAATTTAAAACGATCAGCAATGGACAAGAATCCTGAAAAAGACAAGTCAACTATCAATCATAAGATCAGCCGGCGCATGCTGCTTGGCGGTGCTGCTACGGCTGCAGTAGTGCTCGTGCAAACCTCTGTAGGCAAGATGGTGCAGGCAGCAGTTCCAGAATCGTTGCTGGGCGACATCAACCCCGACAGTACAACCAATACAATCATCTCGCTGAAAGATCATACAAAGGTTCCCGGGCGCGGACCAAGTGCCTCGGGCATGCCTTCTGCGTTTGAAAATCCAGAGCGCATTCCTACCTTAACCACCTCCAGAACCCCATTGCAAGATCTGTATGGAACGATCACACCCTCTGCATTGCACTTCGAAAGGCACCATGGCGGCATCCCTGATATCAATCCAAAAGAATATCAATTAACCATTCATGGTATGGTAGATAAGCCATTGGTTTTTAGTCTGGCAGATTTGAAAAAATTCCCCTCGGTTACCCGTGTTTGTTTCATCGAATGCTCAGGAAACTTCAGGTCGGGCAAGGCCGAAATGAGCCCTCAGGAGATTTGCGGACTGACCAGTCAGAGCGAATGGACGGGAGTGATGTTATCCACTATTTTCAGGGAAGTCGGCATTCAGCCGAAGGCTACCTGGTTCCTGGCGGAAGGCGGCGATGCGGCGGTCATGACCAGAAGCATCCCTGTTAGCAAAGGAATGGATGACGCGATGATCGTCTATGCCCAAAACGGTGAGGCCATCCGACCAGAACAAGGCTATCCCGCACGATTACTCTTACCAGGATACGAAGGCAACACTTCCGTCAAGTGGCTCCGGAGGATCGAATTGTCCGACGCACCCTTCATGACCCGCGAAGAAACAGCGAAGTACACAGAAACCGTCAAAGACGGCAAGATCCGCCAATTCAGCTTCGTCATGGATGCCAGGTCGGTCATTACCTTTCCAACATACCCAGTGCAGCTGGACAAAGGCTGGGTAGAAATCCGCGGCATCGCATGGAGCGGAAGGGGCAAAATCACCAAGGTCGAAGTGAGTGTAAACGGAGGGAAAACCTGGAATCCCGCTGAACTACAGGAAACTGTATTGGATAAAGCGCATACGGCATTCCGTTACCTTTGGGACTGGCAGGGCGGAGGAACAGAAATTATGAGTCGCGCCATTGACGAAACCGGATACGTACAACCCACGTACAAGGAATTGAGTGACGCACGAGAATCCAAAGGCGGCTATCACTTTAATTCGGTCATCTCGTGGCTGGTGCAGGGGAACGGCAAAGTGGTTTTTGCCTGGGGGTAAAATAAGGGGGAGTGTTTTTACCGAATCCCAGGGTATACCACATGCCGATCCTGCACAAACCAAATGAGAATTTCCGAAATGGGCGTTCAAACCGGAGATCTGGGCGCTTGAAGGTTTTATGGCTGCCGGTTTTTCAGCTAAGAAAGGATATGCCGTTTGGATGGCTGCCAGTTTTTTAGCTATGGAAGGGTATGCCGATTGCAGGGTTACTTGTTTCTCGGATAGGCAGGGATGTGTTTATTTGGGCGATAATAAAGGAAATGGATATTCAGACTATGCAGGGTAGGCAACTGGTTTTGCAGGGTCTTGCATGACCTTTGGATATTGCCAGAGTGTTACTAAATAAAAAAGCAGTAGGTGTTTTTCGACATGCGAGATTTTGCTGAAAGCAAAAGGTCGAGGAGAAAAATATCTACTGCTTTTTTACAGCTTAGACTAACCACAGATTACCCTAATGCCAATTCCTCCGTAAACTTATTGCCAAATCTATCCGTTGCCACAACCTTAACAACCTTTGTCCCCGCACCTGGCTGCGCAAAAAACAAATGATCCGTCAACGTAGGCTCAACCCATTTGTGTTTCTTCGGCACCATTGGGCCGTCATAAAGACTATACGCAATCGGATCCATTGCCGTGCGCTGCTGCATAATCCCTTTAGATACGCCATCTTCAAAATACTCAATTTTCCATTTCGGGTCCCAGTTCCAGACATTAGCAGCGATCTCATTTGGCTGATCTTTAAAACTTCCCTTAGGATAAATCCTTAGCTGATGCGCTTTAGGTTTGCCCGTCGACTTGTAATACCATTTGATTTCCGGGCCATCAACCTCGTATACCCCGTATCCATTAGGGCAGCCATCACTGCAAACCGGACCAGTCCACCAGGCACCACAGACCGTTCCGTGTACATGTTCCATCATATTGCGGTCTTCCCATTTCTCGTTCATGTGCGTGTGGCCCGACATGATATGCACCTGATAACCCTCCAGGATCTTATACAAACGTTCCCTATTGGATAGTACACCACCCAGTTCATCTTCCTTCAGTTTGTTTCTTCTCGAATTACCTGTGGTCGTCGGGATATGAAGCGCCACCACAACAGTGCTTCCCGGTTTTACTGCTTTCAGGTCCTGCTCCAGCCAGGCCAGTTGCGTTTCCGTCAGGTAGCCGATATACTTTTTCGCTACCCCCAGGAAGAAAACGTTGTCCAATGATACGTAATGTATATCCCCACGGTTGTAGGAGTAATAAGTCGGCCCAAAGCTGTCTTTAAACGTCCGTGTTGAAAGATCATCCGTTCTGGCATCCAAATCCATGTCATGGTTCCCCGGAAGGTTATAGAAGGGAATTCCCGTTGTATCTACTGCTTGCTTATAATCTTTAATCAATTCAAAGTGGTCCCACACCAAATCGCCGCATCCAATTCCGTGGAATAGCGTTCCTGCAGGATAAGTTTTCAGGAGGCTTACTACATCAGGAACCGTTTCCGCTTTCATCTGATCCGCATCTTTTTTAGAGATCACCTGTGGGTCGGCCCATACAATGAAATTGTGTTTTTTGTCCGATACCTCCAATTTTTCCAGCTGGAAGTCCGCCTTAAAAGTAGGGGAGTCCTTAGGTACTGCTTTATAGAATTTCACTATTCCGCCTTCGTGTGGGAACTGGTATCCTGAGGGTACGCTGATGTAAACGAAGTCGGCCGTATGGTTACTCACCAGGGTGTAATCTCCGCGTTTATCTGTCAGCGTTACGTTCGTTCCGTCGGTCACGGCTACGCCCGAAATTCCTCTGCCGGCAGCATTCACATTTCCCTTCAGGGTGATGTTCGTGAGGTCAACTGAAGTAGCTGCTGCGGGTAGTTCCGCTGCCTGAATGATCGTCGCGGGAACAGCCAATAGGGTGCCTGTCAGGCCCAGGTTTTTAAGAAAATGTCTTCTATCTAACATTCTGTTTTATTTTAGTATTCGTTTGGTTATATAAAAATAATTAATTGATATGGCGATTGTAAAAGTTTGAATATTATGTGGTTATTAAATCGCTGTCAGACATTTTGGCAGTGTTATTTTGTTCGTATACTACCCTTGCCCGGTGCATATTTCCCCTCAGCTTGTGCGCTGCAAAATGAAAATACAAAATAATGGCGATGCCCAACAGGGCGATGAAAGAAGCAGATATGGACAGGAAAATAAACTGGCGTTTTACCTTGAGTGGTTCTTCATTAAGTACCGTAATCTGGACCTCCGGTTGGTCTGTGCAAGGCGGGATGTTGTTCGTACTTCTGCCCTGCAACACGAGTAATTCATGGTCAGACTCTATCGCTTCCAGCAGCAGAATGGTCTCCCGGAATTCTTCTTCATTGGCCTTAGTCCTGCCAACCCAGGTCAGCAATACCGTAAGGTTTTCATCCGTAATAACCTGATCAAAATATGCAGTAATCAGCTGGTGATATAAGATCTGCCGGTTGTTTTGATATTGAAAATTACCCTGACCTGTTTGCAAATGATCCTCGCCAGTCTGAAACTGATCTGGGTCTGCAGACTGATGATGACCTGTTTCAAACTCATCCTGATTTGTTTCAAACTGATCTTGACTTGTTTCAAACTCATCTTGATTTGTTTCAAACTCATCTTGATTTGTTTCAAAATGATCCGGGCCTGGTTGATACTTGTCTTGACCTGTTTTAAACAGCTCCGCGTCTGATTCAAACTGATCCGGGCCTTTTTCAAAGCGATCCTGCCCCGGTTCCGGAGCAAACGTAAAATCGCGAACATAAATCTGCGCAAACCTGCAGAGCGGTTTGTAGTATCGGTTGAAAAGTACCTGCAGGGCGAGGTTGTCGTTCTCCTCGAGCAGTGCAAATAACTCTTCGTCCGAACGTGAATGATAAACGTTGGCTTCCATTGATGGCGCCAAATTACCATCCTAATATTAGGTTAATGTTAAATCTCGAAGCTATGCTACAAAGTGCTTATCCAAATTCCCCATTTTCAGGGGTAGTGAATTCCTTTTCACTTTTAGCAATCACAATCGTGGCCACACCGTTTCCAATCATATTCGTAATTGCACGGGCTTCACTCATGAATTTGTCTACACCCAAAAGGAAGGCCAGACCTTCAATCGGGATTTTGTGGATTGCCGTTAACGTAGAAGCCAGGATAATAAATCCGCTGCCCGTTACTCCGGCTGCGCCTTTAGAAGTGATCATCAGGATCCCGGTAATGCTCGCCATCTCTCCCAGAGAAAGGTGTACATTATACAATTGCGCCAGAAAGATCACCGACATCGAGAGATAGATTGATGTTCCGTCCAGGTTAAAGGAATAACCCGTAGGTACCACCAAACCCACAACAGATTTACTGCAGCCCATTTTCTCCAGTTTCAGCATCAGCGTAGGCAAAGCAGATTCCGAAGATGAGGTTCCCAGTACAAGCAGGAGTTCTTCTTTGATATATTTAAGGAATTGGAAAATACTCAGTTTATAATAACGCAGGATCGAACCCAGCACCAGGAACACAAATACAAACATCGTCAGGTAAACCGTTCCCATCAGCTTTGCCAATGGTACCAGCGTATCCAGACCGAACTTACCGATCGTATAAGCCATTCCCCCAAAAGCACCCAGCGGAGCCAGGTACATCACATATTTTAATCCTTTGAAAACGATTTTGGATAGTTTGCCCAGTTGCACCACTGCATATTCCCGGTGTTTCGAAAAGTTGAGGATAATCCCGACTATGATCGCTACCAGCAGGATCTGCAGCGTGAAGTTCGAAAAGAAGAATTCCGCCCAGTCAAATCCTCCATGAGCAGGGGCTTTGGTATATTTTGAAGGGTCCTGCACCTGCAGTCCCGTTTTGCTGATCTTGCCTGGTTGTACCAATACCGCCACTACTATCCCTATCGCGAGGGCAAAGGTAGTGAGCACCTCAAAGTAGATCAGGGATTTCAGTCCAATCCGTCCGACTTTTTTCAGGTCGCCCATTCCGCTGATCCCTAATACAATCGTCAGGAAGATAATGGGGCCAATGAAGAGTTTGATGATATCGACAAAGGTTTTGCCAACGATTTCCATTTTTATTCCCGTTGCCGGGTCGTAGTGTCCTAATACAATACCTGCGATAATCGCGATCAGTACCCAGAAAGTGAGGTTCTTAAAAATGGATTTCATGTGTGAGCTTTGATTTAGATAGGTAATAATAGCGATTATTTTAAAAGAATGATATCAATCCTGCAAATAGGAGTGCTTATTCCATAATATTTAACCGAAATGTTTGAAATTTTTACAAATTAAATCGATAACCGGATGATGAGGGCATAAAAAAGCCCCGATCACAACCAGCGAAACGGGGCCCGGCAGCTAATAGTCTCTTTTATGGGTGATATATTTTGAATAAAGGTTCGTATTTGGTGTAAAGCGCCTTTGCAATTTCAATTTTAATTTTTCTATTGAACATAGGTTGATATTTATAATGGTCCCACGAATATAATCTGATACTTTGTTAAAAGTTCATAAATATCTGCAATTAACCATAGCTCAAATGACTAAACGTTTTACTGGTAAATAATTAATAACCAAGGATAATTATTCAAATACGGCTTCGTAAATAATTGTCTGCTTTTTGATGATTGGCGACTAACATTCATAAATTTGTCTATGAACCGACTCGACCGCCTGTCCGCCATCCTCATCCAGTTGCAATCCCGCAAGGTTGTTCGTGCGCAGGATATTGCCGACCGCTACCAGATCAGCCTGCGTACGGTATACCGTGATGTGCGCTCGCTCGAAGAGGCCGGGGTACCTGTCATCGGTGAATCAGGAGTAGGTTATTCCCTGGTGGAAGGTTACCGCTTACCTCCGGTCATGTTTACAAGAGAAGAAGCCACTGCTTTTATCACCGCAGAAAAGCTCGTCGCTACACTTACAGATGCCGCAAGTGGTATTTCTTATAGTCAGGCACTGGACAAAGTAAGGGCTGTACTCAAAACCGCCGACAAAGATTACCTCGAACAGCTGGACAGCAGGATCCAAGTTGTGAAGAATATCAGACCGCCGCAACTGGGATCGCAGCACAACCCTTTGCAGATCATCCTTCAGGCCATAGCCGGGAAAAAGCTCATACAGTTGGATTATTTTGCCTATTACCGGCAGGAACATACCAAAAGGCTTGTCGAACCCACGGGCGTGTTCTATATCGAAACCTACTGGCACCTCATTGCCTGGTGCAGGGAACGCAAGGCGTACCGGGATTTCCGCTTTGACAGGATCCTCGAAATTTGCAGCACCGATGAAGTATTTGTTGACGAGCATCCCTCGCTGAGTTCTTATCTCGCGGATCAATACAAAGACCAGCACATGGAAGAAGTGACCCTGCTGCTCAATGACGATGCCAACCTGCACCTGGGCGAGCAGAAGTATTATATGGGTTATGTATCCGAATCAGTTACACCAGCAGGAGTGGAGATGCAATTCCTGACCACCTCAATTGAGGGCTTTGCCCGATGGTATATGAGTTTTGCAGATTACGCCAGCGTAATCAAACCAGCAGCACTTCAGGATCGTGTGGAATCACTTTTCGGGGCCATTGAAAAAAAATTACAAAAAATAAAACACTGCTGACATAGGGTTGTCACCAGCCCGTTGTTACTTTGATATATAAACAAAAAATAAAATCTTATGTCAACTCCAAAAGAATTTTTAAAAGAGCTCAAACAGGAATCAGTAGTTACCCGCAAAATGCTGGAACGTATTCCTGCCGATAAATACGATTGGGCACCTCATCCAAAGAGCATGACGATCAAACAGCTTACCGGTCATATTGCTGAGCTTCCTGAATGGATCTCCATGGCCTTCACCACGGATGAAATGGATTTTGCCACCAGCCCTTATACTCCGCCTGTTTGGGGCAGCAATCAAGAGCTGATGGCTTTGTTCGAAAAGAACTATGACACCGCCGTAAGCGCATTGGAAAACGGAACCGAGGAGCAGCTGGAACCGGAATGGCTGCTGAAAAACCACGACCAAATCCTGATGCAGCTGACTAAAGGCGAACTGGTGCGCCATGCGCTTAGTCAAACCATCCATCACCGTGCACAACTGGGTGTTTACCTGCGTCTCCTGGATATTCCTATCCCAGGTACCTACGGCCCAAGTGCCGATGAGCAAAGTTTTTAATTCCAATCCCCTGCCGGAGATGATCAATAAATATCCGGCAGGGGATCATCTCTGTTATGATTATATAAGAAACAGCTCAAATTTTCTTATAACTTTGTATCATGTCAGTTGAAGAATTAGAATCATATTTTGCAGGAATAGAATTGCCCGAGCAGATTACGTTGGAACAGGGGGTTGTGATTGTAGATGTACCGCTTTTCCTTGAATCACATTTCAGCTATATCAAAACAAACGGCCATCTTAAATCTTCCGATGTATTTCTCTTCCGGTTGAACAAACTCCATGGTATCCTGGAAAAGGACAACAACTAATCTTCCGTTTACTTTTCTACCGCCCTGTAACGGCAGTTCAAAAAAATATTTTCAGTTTCGTTCTGCAGGAGGTAGCTTTGTTTTAATTACAGCCGTTGTATTACATAACAAAGCGAGAACGTGATTTAAGGTCAAACTGCAGTATTGTAGTCTATTTATACAATACCCGACGTCGAGCGTTTGATAAATACCGTTAAGTATCTGAGTCACTTTCCAAAGATCGTTTACTTCAGCAGGTTTAAAACACTTTGTTACCGAGGGTATTGCGCAGAATTCTGGGACATGAGATCCAGAGATGGAAATCCAGTAGATGCTCCAGGGATCATCTTTGTCCGCCCGGTACCGGTGCCATTCCTGCGCCGACACGATAAAAAACTGTCCCGGCAGCACACTGAATGTACCTTCGCTTGTTTCGCAGCTTCCCCTGCCGCTTATACAGATTATGATGATCATATCTGCATGGCTCTCAGCGGTGACGGAATAGTACAAATCATCTGCAGGATAGAATCCAAGCCCGGTAATGTAAAAGGGTTTAAGCAGCTCATTTTTTAAAATAAACCACTTTATTACTTCAGATGGCACGATGAGCAGTTTTCTACCATTGCCTTGCCAGTACTGTTCGTCATCGTTATTTATATTATCTCTTTCAAACATGATATGAAATTAGAAAATTCATGAAACACTCCATCAAACACAATATTTATTACATGTGAAGAAACGTATATATAGGTTAATGGTATAAAATATTCTATAACCAAATATCCTAAACTATAATTAATTGACTTGATTTGTGCGGTGGATGCAATTAACCTTTATAATGATCTGCGAATTGCACGAGATACCCTTGCACATATAGGAGAGCTTTCTTCCGAAACGGTGTCTCAAATGGCGTATTGCGGTATATTGCCTCAAAACTGATCAATCGAAAATAATTGAATAGGTTTTCTCCTTTTTTACTTACAAGGCTACGAGACGATACGAGATAATAAATTCCTAGATTTGCAGGTAAGCGCATTACCCAAAACATGCATTCATATGGAAGACTACTTATTTCAGCACCTTGTACAAATACGCCGCAATATTCATAAAAATCCAGAATTGGGTTTCCGGGAATTTCAAACTTCTGCGTTGGTACAGCGGCATATGCGTGAACTGGATTTGCCTTTTGAAATTCTGGCAGAAACAGGAGTGTTAGCAACACTAAAAAAAGGGGATGGACCTACAGTTGTCTTACGTGCAGATATGGATGCCTTACCAATAAAAGAGGATACTGGATTACCTTTCACGTCTGCAAACGAGAATGTGATGCATGCTTGTGGACATGATATCCATACCACTATGCTAATAGGTGCAGCACACCTGTTGGTTAACCGGGATTTTAACGGGACGGTGAAGTTTCTGTTTCAGCCATCAGAAGAGGGAAACCTGCGAAGTCCTGAGCCGGGTAAGTCAGGCGGCCAGATTATAGCTGAAACAGGCAAACTAAAAGACGCAATTGCGGTGATCGGTTTGCATGTAAATCCTTTGATGCCCGTGGGCACATTAGGGTATACTGCTGGAGAAGCACTTTCTAATGTTTGCAATTTTGTAATCCATGTAATTGGGAAATCCGGACATGCCGGGGCGTTGGAACATGTGATTGATCCAGTTCTGATCAGCAGTCAGCTGATTGTTGCTGCACAATCTATTATTTCTCACACTGCACCTACCCAGCCAGCTGTTTTGGCTTTTACTACTACAGAGATTGTGGGAGAGCCTGCATATAATATCATTCCTGAAACAGTGATTTTAAAAGGAAGTCTGCGCGTGCTTAGCTTGGATACATATAACCTGATAGTGCATAAACTGAAGACATTGATGATGGGAATGGAGATTTCGTACGATTGCAAAATCAATATTGAGTTTACTGCATATTACCCAAGTTTATTAAATGACGCGGCCCTGCATGAATCATTAATTCCCGCACAGGAAAAGGTTTTTGGTAACAATGTGGTACAGCAGGGAGGGCAGCTGATTGCAGAAGATTTTGCTTTTTATTCGAGACAGGTGCCTTCTGTGTTTTATTTTTTGGGAGCACGGTCAGGCGAGGAAGAAGCTTATTTTTTGCATCATCCTAAGGTTAGGTTTGATGAGGCATGTATAGCACTGGGGTCGGAATTTTTGTCTGATACAGTGAAACAATTGCTCATTTAGCGTTACCATATCGTTTTACTAAAGTTCCATATACCACTCTCCTCTTACTTACCTGCTTTCACTTTGATTTTCTTAAGATGTAATTTTTGCCGATTTCTGTATTAAAAGTCAATGCATAGCCGGATGGTATCTCATGAGACTTCGATTGCGAATTAACAAGTTTAATAGGAGTTCTTGAGTGAACGATAACTGTGCCTCCAAGTGAAGATTTAATAATTGACGAGGTCAATTCTCCATTCTTCCATTCCATATCTACTTCCCAGCCACCTCTTGCTTTAAGCCCTTTAATGCTCCCATTCTTCCATGCTTTTGGTAAAGCTGGGAGAAGATCAACATAGCCCATCTGACTCTGCAGGAGCATTTCAGCCATTCCCGCTGTCCCTGCGAAATTTCCATCGATTTGAAAGGGTGGATGTGCATCAAAAAAGTTGGGGTAAGTACCGCCGCTTTTTGATCCACCGCCGTTTTGATCCACATAATTCAGCAATTCACGAATCAGTTTGTAAGCATGATCACCGTCCCTCAGCCTGGCCCACCAGTTAATCTTCCATGCCTTGCTCCAGCCGGTTCCCTGATCTCCACGGATTTCAAGGGAAGTTTTAGCCGCTTTAAATTGATCTGGTGTTAATGGCGAGATCTCTTTACCAGGATAAAGCCCAAACAGGTGTGAAGCATGACGGTGATGGATATCTGTTTCTTCAAAATCCTTATACCATTCCTGAAGCTGCCCCTTGCTTCCAATCTGAAGTGGTAAAAGTTTTTTACGTTTAGCAATTAGTGTATCGCGGAATGCCCTATCAACATCTAGCTTTTTGGAAGCATCAATTAGATTATCAAACAAGTCCCTAATGATAGACATATCCATGGTAGTAGCTACTGATACTGCCTGGCCTTTCCCATTACCGTCTTTAAATAAATTCTCCGGTGATGTGGATGGTGCTGTAACGAAATATCCGTTTTTGTCCTCTATAAGCCAGTCAAGAGTGAACTCTGCTGCGCCCTTCATGATCGGATATGCATATTGC
>Ga0308164_10002111_pt1 | contig 20725 bp, 16 predicted proteins | sample PhyTR2_FD_201031 | JGI IMG/M metagenome (GOLD analysis project Ga0308164, IMG submission 201031) | Phyllosphere microbial communities from UC Gill Tract Community Farm, Albany, California, United States - DLSLT.R2 | ecosystem: Host-associated > Plants > Phyllosphere > Unclassified | place: USA... | reverse complement strand
CCGAGATGGTCAAGGGCGGTTTCGTCTTCAAGGGCCTCAAGCCGGTCAACTGGTGTTTCGATTGCGGCTCGGCACTGGCTGAAGCCGAAGTCGAGTATCAGGACAAGAAGTCCTCGACCATCGACGTGGCGTTCCCGATCGCCGACGAAGCAAAACTGGCAGCCGCATTCGGCGTGCCGTCGCTGGGCAAGCCTGCGTCCATCGTGATCTGGACCACCACACCGTGGACGATCCCGGCCAACCAGGCGCTGAACGTCCATCCGGAGTTCGAGTACGCGCTGGTCGATGTCGGCGACAAACTGCTGGTACTGGCCGCCGAACTGGTCGAGAGCTGTCTGGCCCGTTACAAGCTGGAAGGCACCGTCATCGCGACCACCACCGGTCAGGCGCTGGAACTGATCAACTTCCGCCATCCGTTCTACGACCGCCTGTCGCCAGTCTATCTGGCTGACTACGTCGAGCTGGGTGCGGGCACGGGCATCGTTCACTGCTCGCCTGCCTATGGCGTAGACGACTTCACTATCTGCAAACAATATGGCCTGAGCAACGACGACATCATCAGCCCGGTGCAGAGCAACGGTGTGTATGTCGAGTCGCTGGAGTTCTTCGGTGGCCAATTCATCTTCAAGGCCAACCAGAACATCATCGACAAGCTGGTCGAAGTCGGCAGCCTGATGGACACCGAAACCATCAGCCACAGCTACATGCACTGCTGGCGCCACAAGTCGCCCTTGATCTACCGCGCCACGGCGCAGTGGTTCGTGGGCATGGACAAGCAGCCTGAAAGCGGCGAGACGCTGCGCAAGCGTGCGGTCAAGGCCATCGAAGACACTGAATTCGTTCCGGCATGGGGGCAGGCGCGCCTGCACTCGATGATCGCCAACCGTCCTGACTGGTGCATCTCGCGTCAGCGCAACTGGGGCGTGCCGATTCCGTTCTTCCTGCACAAGGAAAGCGGCGACCTGCACCCACGTACCGTCGAGCTGATGGAAGAAGTGGCGCAGCGTGTCGAGAAAGAGGGCATCGAGGCCTGGTTCAAACTCGACGCCAGCGAGTTGCTCGGTGACGAAGCCGGCAAGTACGACAAGATCTCCGACACCCTGGACGTCTGGTTCGACTCGGGCACCACGCACTGGCATGTGCTGCGCGGCTCGCACCCGATGGGCCATGAAAGCGGTCCGCGTGCCGACCTGTACCTGGAAGGCTCGGACCAGCATCGCGGCTGGTTCCACTCCTCACTGCTGACCGGCTGCATGCTGGACGATCACGCACCGTATCGCGAGCTGCTGACCCACGGGTTCGTGGTCGACGAGAACGGCCGCAAGATGTCCAAATCGCTGAACAACGTGGTAGCGCCACAGAAGGTCAACGACTCTCTGGGTGCCGACATCATGCGTCTGTGGGTATCGGCGACCGATTATTCCGGCGAGATGGCGGTTTCCGACCAGATCCTGCAGCGCAGCGCCGACGCCTACCGTCGTATCCGCAACACTGCACGATTCCTGCTCTCCAACCTGACGGGCTTCAACCCGGCGACCGATATCCTGCCCGCCGAGGAAATGCTCGCGCTGGACCGTTGGGCCGTGGATCGCACCCTGCTGCTGCAACGCGAGTTGCAAGAGCATTACGGCGAATACCGCTTCTGGAACGTGTACTCGAAGATCCACAACTTCTGCGTGCAGGAGCTGGGTGGTTTTTACCTCGACATCATCAAGGATCGTCAGTACACCACGGCGGCCAACAGCACCGCGCGTCGTTCATGCCAGACGGCACTGTTCCACATCTCCGAAGCGCTGGTGCGCTGGATCGCGCCGATCCTGGCGTTCACCGCCGACGAGCTGTGGCAGTTCCTGCCCGGCGAGCGCAATGAATCGGTGATGCTCAACACATGGTACGAAGGCCTGACCGAAATGCCTGCCGACTTCGACATGGACCGCGCCTACTGGGAGCGGATCATGGCGGTGAAGACCTCGGTCAACAAGGAAATGGAAAACCTGCGCGCTGCCAAGGCGATTGGCGGCAACCTGCAGGCTGAAGTGACCCTGTATGCCGAGGAGTCGCTGGTGGCTGACCTGTCGAAACTGAGCAACGAGCTGCGCTTCGTGCTGATCACCTCGACAGCCAGTGTGGCGCCGCTCGCGTCCGCGCCAGCCGATGCCGTGGTCACCGAAGTTGCCGGCCTGAAACTGAAAGTGCTCAAGTCCAGTCATGCCAAATGCGCCCGTTGCTGGCATCACCGCGAGGATGTAGGGGTAAACCCCGAGCATCCGGAAATCTGCGGTCGTTGCGTAGACAACATCAGCGGTGCAGGCGAGGTCCGTCACTATGCCTAACGCCTCGTTTGGCCGTCTGGCCTGGCTGTGGTTGAGCGTGCTGGTTCTGGTCATTGACCAGGCCAGCAAGTATTACTTCGAGAACGCGTTGACCCTGTACCAGCAGATCATCGTGATTCCGGATCTGTTCAGCTGGACCCTGGCCTACAACACCGGTGCCGCCTTCAGTTTTCTGGCTGATGGTGCCGGCTGGCAGCGCTGGTTGTTCGCCCTGATCGCAGTGGTGGTCAGCGCTGTGCTGGTCGTCTGGCTCAAGCGTCTGGGGCGTGACGACACGTGGCTGGCCGTTGCACTGGCGCTGGTACTGGGCGGCGCACTGGGCAACCTCTACGACCGTATCGTGTTGGGCCACGTGATCGACTTCATTCTGGTCCACTGGCAGAACCGCTGGTACTTCCCGGCGTTCAACGTCGCGGACAGTGCCATCACCGTCGGGGCAATCATGCTGGCGCTGGACATGTTCAAGAGCAAGAAAACCGGAGAGACCGTCAATGACTGAGCAATCTTCGACTCAAGGCTCGTCCGACGAGCTGCGCATCGGTCAGAATACGCAGGTCACTCTGCACTTCGCCCTGCGTCTGGAAAACGGCGATACCGTCGACAGCACCTTCGAAAAGGCCCCGGCCACCTTCAAGGTCGGGGACGGCAACCTGCTGCCAGGCTTCGAAATGGCGATTTTCGGCTTCAAGGCGGGTGACCGAAAGACCGTCGAGATTCTGCCGGAAAACGCCTTTGGTCAGCCCAACCCACAAAACGTGCAGATCATGCCACGCTCGCAGTTCGTGGGCATGGAACTGTCCGAAGGGTTGCTGGTGATCTTCAATGACGCCGCCAATACCGAGTTGCCCGGCGTGGTGAAAGCATTCGATGATGATCAGGTCACCATTGACTTCAATCACCCGCTGGCAGGCAAGACTCTGAGCTTTGAAGTGGAAATCTTCGAAGTGAAGGCGATTCTGGCTTCCTGACCTTCGCCGTCAAGCCCGGCCCAGGCCGGGCTACCCCGTACCAACCATGAGGCACTGCATGCAAATCAAACTCGCCAACCCCCGCGGCTTTTGTGCCGGAGTGGACCGCGCGATCGAAATCGTCAATCGCGCTCTGGAAGTGTTTGGTCCGCCGATTTATGTGCGCCATGAAGTTGTTCACAACAAATTTGTCGTCGAAGACCTGCGCTCTCGCGGTGCGATCTTCGTCGAAGAGCTGGATCAGGTGCCGGACGACGTCATCGTTATCTTCAGCGCCCACGGTGTCTCCCAGGCTGTGCGTACCGAAGCTGCAGGCCGTGGTCTGAAAGTGTTCGATGCTACCTGTCCGCTGGTGACCAAGGTACATATCGAGGTCGCCCGTTACAGCCGCGACGGCCGCGAGTGCATCCTGATCGGCCACGCCGGTCACCCGGAAGTCGAAGGCACCATGGGTCAGTACGATGCTGCCAATGGCGGCGCGATCTATCTGGTCGAGGACGAAGAGGATGTTGCCAGCCTGCAGGTGCGCAACCCTGAAGCCCTGGCCTTCGTGACCCAGACCACCTTGTCCATGGATGACACCAGCCGGGTGATCGATGCCTTGCGCAAGCGCTTTCCGGCCATTGGCGGGCCGCGCAAGGACGACATCTGCTACGCCACGCAAAACCGTCAGGACGCGGTCAAGCAACTGGCCGATGAGTGCGATGTGGTGTTGGTGGTGGGCAGCCCGAACAGCTCCAACTCCAATCGCCTGCGCGAGCTGGCCGAGCGCATGGCCACTCCGGCCTACCTCATCGACGGCGCCGAAGACATGCAACAGGGCTGGTTCGACGGTGTAGAGCGTATCGGCATCACTGCGGGCGCTTCGGCCCCCGAAGTGCTGGTGCGCGGCGTGATCCAGCAATTGCAGGCCTGGGGCGCGACCGGTGCGGATGAGCTTGCCGGCCGCGAGGAGAACATCACCTTCTCCATGCCCAAGGAATTGCGCGTCAAGTCGCTGCTCTGAGGCTATTCAGCCACACAGCGCTGCATCGATTTTCGTGTCCTCGACCCTCACGCGGCCGGCCGGTGCGACTATCACTCGATAGTTGCTCACCGGCTGGTCTGCAGCGCAAACGTGCAACGTCCTGGCGGTTCTGCGCCGTAACGTCCCCAAACCGTTGAAACTGATTTCCTCTACACGCTTGCGGTTATCGACCACTCGCGTTGTGCCGCCATTGGCGCGTTCGATCAGCACCGGATCGTTTTCGTCGGGACCTTTGCCATCTGCGTCGAGTATGATCCGCCAGCCGTTGCTCCAGTCGTTCTCGATGGCATGAAGCGTAACGATCTGGTTGCGTGTGATTGCGGCCGCTCTCGCCGAACGAATGCCGCTGGCCAGCTCCCGGGCGGTCGCAAGGCCTCGGCTGGAGTCAATGAGTTCCTTGAAAGAGGGGGTTGCGACGTTGGCCAGGATGGCCACCAGCGCAACGACGATCAATAATTCGATCAGTGTGAACCCTGCATGCTTCATATGCTTTCCTCCCTGGAAACCGCCGTTTCAACACACTGCGGGCGTTCGTCGTCGCAAAACAACCGTACGTCCCGCTATGGATTTTCCAGCGGCGTTGCTGCCTTATAGTCGTAACGTCTAGGAGAGACTCAATGCGTCATATAGCCAAGGGATTCAGCCTCATCGAATTGTTAGTCACTGTGTCCCTGGTGGGCATCCTGGCGGCTATCGCTATCCCGAATTTCACCAGCTCCATCCAGAGCAACAAGGCCGATACCGAACTCAGCGATTTGCAGCGGGCGCTCAACTATGCGCGACTCGAGGCGATAAACAGGGGAGTGGCGGTGCGTATAGCGCCGACCAGCGGGACGGCGTGGACTAACGAATTGCAGGTGTATCTGGTTTCCGATACTCAGACGACGCCCACTGCGCTGCGAAAAGTAGCGGCCATGAGCAGCGGCGCCACGCTGGTGGCCGATAACAATGCCACAGCAATTGATTTCAACAACCTGGGCGCGCTCATTGCCCCGGCTGCGGCGGTGACCATGACTTACACCCGAGGCACCATTAGCAAAACCATAAAGGTCTGTCTGACCGGTCGTATCACCTTGGGTGGAGGCTGCTAATGGCTGGTGAAACCCGATATCGCCAGACCGGTATGACCTTGATCGAGGTACTGGTCTCGGTATTGATTCTGGCCATCGGCCTGCTGGGCGCCGCGGCCATTCAGCTCAACGCGCTCAAGTACACCGACAGCGCGACCATGAGCAGTCAGGCGAGCTTCGTTGCTTACGACATGATGGACCGCATCCGTGCCAATGTTGATGGTAATGCCAGTGCCAATGGGTCGACCAATGTACTGGCGACTTATGCCTTGGCGAATCTGGATGCGGCGCCAGCGGCCAATCCGAACGATGCCAGAGCGCAGGATCTCTCTGATTTCAGAGGCAACATCATCAACTTTGCAGGCTCGAGCGGTACCGGCAGCATTGATATCACCGGAGCCCCTGAAGTGACCATTAACATCGGCTGGAGCGACACAAGGGCTGCGGGATCGAGCAATCAGGCAACCGGGAACACGACCGGCAGCCCGAGCAACCGGAGTTTTACGCTGACCTCGCGGATCGGGGTCAACCCATGAGAAAGCTTTCCAGGGGCTTCGGTCTGGTCGAAATCATGGTGGCGCTGGTCCTGGGGCTGGTGGTCAGCCTGGGTATCGTGCAGATATTCACGGCTGCCAGAGGCACCTACCAGAGCCAGAATGCCGCAGCGCGGATGCAGGAGGACGCGCGTTTCCTGCTGAGCAAACTGATTCAGGAAATCAGGATGACCGGCATGTATGGCTGCCTGAGCTTCAAAAACAACACGCCTGTATCTCCTGCTATCCCGTGGCCGATCGCACTGGATACTCCAATTCTCTGGGATAATCCGAGCAAGACGCTGACGCTGGTGACTGCCGACGTGGGGACCACAGGCAGTACGCCCACCTGGACCATCGTTTCAGACTGTCAGTCCAAGACGCAGATTTACGCCAGTACTCGTGCGCCAGATGCGGGGCAGACGGCCTTTCCGTTGCGGCAGTTGGTCTACACGCTCAGCGGAACAGACTTGACCATAAAATATGGCACGGACGGCACTCCGCAGCCGCTGTTGCAGAACGTCGCGGACTTCAGTGTTTCTTTCGGCATGACGGGTAACCCGATGTCCTATACCACGGCTGTTACCAAGGCCAACGCCGACGCTGTGCGCAGTGTGCGTATCAGCCTGACGCTGCAGGATGGGCAGAACGGCATCGTCAAGCCTCAGCAGTACAACGTTGTCGCTTACTTGCGTAATCGCTTTTGAACGGGCCGGGCATGAACAGGATCGTGCGATTCAAATCGATACAGGCTTTCCCTGCACGGCAGGGCGGTATGGTGTTGCTGGTCAGTCTGGTGTTTCTGCTGCTGCTCACTCTGCTGGGTATCTCTTCCATGCAGAACGCCACGCTGCAGGAAAAGATGGCGGGAAGCGTCACCCTGCGCAATCAATCCTTCCAGAAGGCCGAAGCGGCATTAAGGCTGGGTGAGTCTTCGATCAAGGTGGCCGGATACACGCTGGCCAAGTGTACAAACTGCGCCCCACCCGCTGAATCAACCACGCTGACCGCCGCGGGAGTGGGGGCGTCCGGGGTGAGCTGGCTGGCAGCAGCAGGTGGTGGCTTTTACGGTGTACAGAATCTGGGGACCACTGCGACACCTGTGAATCGGCCACCGATCTGTACCGGGACAGTAACGCTCTATCGCGTGACATCAGTCGCTATTCAAGGCACGTCGCGCACGGTGCTGGAGAGTATTTATGCCAATTGCTGAGAAACTCCGTCGCAGCCTGAAGTATCTCGGCGGTGCGCTTTTGGCTTTTTATGCCCTTACGCCCGTGTATGCGTTTACGCCAGCACAAGTACCGTTGCTCAGTGCGTCGGCCGTGCCGCCTAACCTGATGCTGCTGGTGGATAACTCCGGGAGTATGTACAACATCATCTGGGCCGCCGGCTTTGATCCGACGGTGACCAATCGTCCGTCGATTATCTATGCGCAGCCTGGGTCATGCGGTCTTTTTAACTGCAGAGGCGTCTCCATTCAGGGCGACGACACGCTCTCGCTGGACTCTGCCGGGCCTTACACGTGCAGAAGCGATTACACCTACGTTGCGCGTGACAACGTGGGTTACTGCCTGAAGTTGCCCGATCCGGCCGGCAACGAGAGCACCACTCGCTACACTGCAGATTACCTCTCTTATCTGGTTGACCTGACGCGGGCCGCCAACACCACTACCAAAGACTTCACCGTCAATAACATCATTCCCAACGATTACCGTATCAATGTCGCGCGCAACGTTTCATTGAACCTCGTTGCCAACAACAAATCCCTGAGAATCGGTCTGGCCGGGTTCAACCCGCCGACCAACACTGATCCCGGGCGTGGAGGGAAGATTTCCAGACCTGTTGCAGACCTGTCCCCTGTCGCCAGTAACCCTTACAACAACGGCGGTGTCAGCCAGGCTGATGCAAACGATAATGTCACTGCCCTCAATGCGGCCATCAATGCACTGCGAGGCGACTCCAATACGCCGTTGGCCGAAACGTATTATGAGATAACCCGCTACTTTCGGGGCATGACCCCGTATTACGGTTATAGCGGGGCACCGACGACCTATACCAGCCCTATACAGTACCGGTGCCAGAAAAACTTTGGCGTGGTGATCACTGACGGCTTGCCGACATACGATCGGACGTTTCCGACCAACGATCCGGAGGATGTACTCAATACCTCCCGCTCACTGCCCAATTGGGACTTGAATGCGGCCAATGACGGGGCCAATCTTAATGGTGATGGTGAGGGCGATACGCTTTATCTGGACGACCTCGCCAAGTTCGCCTATGACATCGACATGCGAAGAGCGAGCAGTACACCTGCCACTGACCTGACCAAGAAAAGTTGGGACACAGACGGCTTCTCTCAACAGAACATGACTACCTACACCATTGGTTTCACAGCCGCCAACCAGATGCTGATAGACGCTGCTGACAATAACCATGGGCACGGCAAGTATTTCCAGACCAATGACAGCGCCGGTTTGAACAACGCCTTGAACCTCGCATTGAGCGATATCTATGCCAAGGCCGGTTCGGGCGGCGGTGGCGTGGCAAACTCGTCCACCCTTCAGGCGGGCAGCCGCTTCTACCAGACGCTTTATGACCCGACGGACTGGCATGGCACGATCAAGGCTTACAATCTGGACGCTACGACAGGAGCGCTGAGCGCCCCTGTCTGGTCCACCGATACCACGATCACCAGCAGCACCAAGGCGCCTGTGTTCGAGTCATGGAGCACAGCGGCGACACCGACGAAAATCACCCTGGATTTTCTGAATTTCACGCAGGCGCAACGCGATGCCTTTACCGCTACGCTGCCGAGCGGAGTGACCGGCGCGGAGGTTATTGCCTGGGCCAAAGGCACGGCCAATGCCAAGCTTCGTACTCGTGCCACGCTCTTGGGCGATATCGTCAATTCATCATTGGGTGCCGGGCTGCCGACAGAGAAGACGGCGTCTGATTTGCTCGGCGACACCACTTACACGACGTACCTTTCTGCCAAGTCCAGCAACATGAGTTCCAGTTTGCTGGCCAACGCCAACGATGGCTTCTTCAATGTGATCGACGCCAGCTCCGGTGCGCGTAAATACGCGTATATGCCGTCCACGTCTCTGAGTTCATTGGCGACCATTTCATCCTCTTCCTACGGTTCCGGCGTTCACCGTTTCACGGTGGATGGTCAGATTGCAGTCTTCGATACGCAGGCATCCGCAGGGAGTGTATGGCGCACGGTGGCGTATTCCGGGCTGGGCGCTGGCGGCAAGGCTTTTTTTGCGATCAAGCTTTTCGAAGGTTCGGCAGACAGCATCGGGGCATTGTGGGAGGTCAAGGCTCCCGACACTTCAGACACCAACAACAAGTTCAACAACCTTGGATACACCTACTCCAAGCCGGATGTAGCACGTATGGCCGATGGCACGGGGATCGTTGTTGTGGGCAACGGTTACGGCAGTTTTACCGGGAGGGCGTCCCTGTATGTACTCAACGCCAACACCGGACAGTTCATTGCCGAAATTCCGACTCCGGTCACTGGCAGCGAAACGGATAACGGGTTGTCTTCGGTGAAACTTCGGGTCAATTCGCAGAATGTCGTTCAAGCAGCCTATGCGGGCGATCTCAAGGGCCGCCTGTGGAAGTTCGACATGAGCGGGGCCGCAGCATCCAGCTGGAAAGTCGCTTTCAATGGCTCACCCCTGTTCACTGCACCTCAAGGCGCCAGTCAGTCGATTACCGTTCAGCCCTTGTTGCTGGACCATCCACTCAACGGCAAGATCGTGTATTTCGGTACCGGGAAATTCAGCGAAACTGCGGACAAGCAGACCAGCTCGTTGCAGGATTTCTATGCCATCTGGGATGGCGACAACGGTTCAGGCAACATCGTTGAGGCCAATCTGCAGCCCCAGGCCATTAACGGGACGGTGGTCGGAAGTGGCAATACGTATTACACCACGACTTCCAATGATGTGGATTGGGGCACCAAGAAAGGCTGGTACCTGCCGTTGGCAACCACGGCCCCCTATGTCGGCGAGCGGATTATCTATCCGGCACAAACCTCTCGCGGTCGTATCATCTTCACCACGGCAGCCGTCAACTCTACCGACCCTTGCGAAAGCACCGGGACCGGGCGCTTGTTCGAGCTGAACGCCGCGACTGGCAGCATGCTTAATTACCAGGTACTGGACACCAACAATGACGGCGATATCAACTCTTCGGATTTGATCATTGGCGGTCTCGGTATCGGTACCGGTATCCCGGTAGTGGCTTCTATCGTTGCCGGTACCAATGGGGCCAACGATAACAAGTACGTGATTGACTCCAGCGGCGGCCCGCCCACCAAGATTACTGAGAAGGGCGGTAGCGCTAACGTCTTCCAGCGCATCATGTGGCGACAAATCCAATAGGGAAACTAGACATGCGAGTGACATCCAGGGGCTTTACGTTGATCGAACTCATGATCGTCGTGGCGATTGTCGGTATTCTGGCGGCCATCGCGTACCCCAGTTACACCGAGTACGTGAAGCGTACCCAGCGGTCGGCGATTGCCAGCCTGCTGTCCGAGCAAACCCAGGCGCTGGAGCGGTATTATTCACGAGCGGCCACTTACGTAGGGGCCACCGTGAGCGGAGGTAATACGTACTACAAGATAACGCCGACCCCAACTGCCACCGACTTCACCCTGACAGCTGACCCTCTCCCAGGCACGCTGATGGCTGGCGACAAGTGTGGCAGTTTCGTGATCACTAACACCGGGGCGCGTACCAACACGGGCGCAACCAGCGGCGTCACTGCCAAAGATTGTTGGGGCCGCTAAACCGTTTCCTTGTCACGAGACCAAGATGTCCAAGCAGAAAGTAGTCATCGTAGGCGGTGGCGTCATAGGTCTGCTGACCGCCTTCAATCTCGCCTCCGAGCAGGTCAGCGTCGTGCTGCTGGATCGTTCGGGCGTTGGCCAGGAGTCTTCCTGGGCAGGCGGCGGGATTGTCTCGCCGCTTTACCCGTGGCGCTACAGCACTGCGGTCACCGCGCTGGCGCATTGGTCGCAGGACTTCTACCCGCACCTCGCCGAGCGTTTGCTCGCACAGACCGGTATTGACCCTGAAGTGCACAGGACTGGCCTGTACTGGCTCGATCTTGATGACGAGCAGTCTGCGCTTGAATGGGCTGCCCGCGAAAAACGTTCGTTGAACCGCGTGGATATCTCGGCGGTGAATGATGCCGTGCCGGTGCTGGGTGAGGGCTATTCGCGGGCGATCTATATGGCCGATGTGGCCAACGTACGTAATCCCCGTCTGGTCAAATCGCTCAAGGCCGCCTTGCTGGCATTGCCCAATGTCGAGATTCGCGAGCACTGTGAAGTCAGCGGCTTTACCCGTGAAGGCAGCAGGATTTCGGGTGTGCAGACATCTGCAGGGGATATCACCGGTGATCGGGTGATTCTGGCGGCGGGTGCGTGGAGCGGCGAGTTGCTCAAGACCCTGAGTCTGGAACTGCCGGTCGAGCCGGTAAAAGGCCAGATGATTCTCTACAAGTGTGCATCGGACTTTCTGTCGAGCATGGTGCTGGCGAAAGGGCGCTACGCGATCCCGCGTCGTGATGGGCATATCCTGATCGGCAGCACCCTGGAGCATGAAGGGTTCGACAAAACCACCACGCAGGCCGCATTGGAAAGTTTGAAGGCGTCGGCCGTCGAATTGCTTCCGCCATTGGCCCACGCCGAGCCCGTCGCCCAATGGGCAGGCCTGCGCCCTGGTTCGCCTGAGGGCATCCCGTTCATTGGCCCGCTGGAAGGTTTTGACGGCCTGTGGCTCAACTGCGGGCATTACCGCAACGGTCTGGTGCTGGCTCCGGCGTCTTGCCAGTTGATCACTGACCTGCTGCTGGACCGCGAGCCCATCATTGACCCTGCACCCTACGCGCCTGCGGGGCGCCTGGCAGGCTAGCCATCCTTTCGGTCATTCGGAGCGTGGGGCACGATGGTGTTCTCTCGCGCACCTATCGTTCCGCACGCTCCTGCGTGGGAACGCCTTTCGTGACGCTCTGCGTCACACGTTTTTCGCCGCGCAACGCATTCAATCCAGGCCCAGCTTCTTCAGGCGATAGCGCAGTGACCTGAACGACAAACTGAGCCTTTCTGCCGCCGCAGTGCGATTCCAGCGTGTTTCTTCCAGTGCCTGCAGGATGAGCTGGCGTTCGATGCTTTCCAGGTAGTCTTCAAGGTTGTCGATGTCGGCCAGGCTCGGGCCGTCGCTCTCCTGAGGGCTGGCGGACTCTGTCAGGCGCAGGTCGCTGGCGTGGATTTCATCGTTCTCGCACAGCGTGTAGGCGCGCTCCAGCATGTTTTCCAGTTCGCGCACGTTACCGGGGAAGCGGTAGCTCTTCAGCGTTTCCAGCGCCTGCGCGTTCAGGCGTGCGACGGGTTGTGCGCCGTTCCCGGCAAGGCGCTTGAGCACGCTGGCTGCCAGTTGGTCGATATCCTCACGGCGCTCGCGCAACGGGGGCACACGCACTTCGATCACGTTCAATCGGTAATAAAGATCCTGACGAAACCGACCGGCCGCGACCTCTGCATTCAGGTTCTTGTGGGTGGCACACAGAATACGTACGTCGACAATCTGCTCTTGCTGACCGCCGACGCTGCGGATGGATTTTTCCTGAATGGCGCGCAGCAGTTTGACCTGCATGGCCAGCGGCAGGTCGGCGACCTCATCGAGAAACAGCGTGCCGGTGTGCGCCGCCTGAAACAGACCGGGCTTGTCTTCGTGGGCACCGCTGAAGCTGCCTTTGCGATGACCGAAGAATTCGCTTTCCATCAGCTCGGAAGGAATGGCGCCGCAGTTCACCGGTATGAAAGGTTTGTCGATGCGCGGACCCTGCTCGTGGATCAGACGCGCTACAAGCTCCTTGCCGCTGCCCGACTCGCCGCTGATGTAGATCGGCGCCTGGCTGCGGGCCAGCTTGCCGATCTGATTGCGCAAGGTACGCATTGCCAGCGAGTCGCCCAGCAGGCGGTTGTCGATGCTTCGCGTGGGTGGTGCGCCGGGCAGGCTCAGCGCGCTATTGACCAGCTCGCGCAACCTGCCGAGGTCGACCGGCTTGGTCACAAAGTCGAAAGCCCCGGCCTTCAGCGCGTTGATCGCCGTGTCCAGATTGCCGTGGGCAGTGATCATCGCCACCGGCACGTGGGGGTAGCCGTGCTGTATGTGTTGCACCAGCTCAAGGCCATTACCGTCAGGCAAACGCATGTCGGTCAGGCACATGTCGAACGGTTCGCGGGCCAGCCAGTCGTGCGCTTCGGCGACGTTACGGGCACTGCGGGTGTCGAGTTTCATGCGTCCCAGCGTGATCTCCAGGAGTTCGCGAATATCCGGCTCATCATCGACTATCAGGATTTTTTGCCGTTGGCTCATGCTCAGCTCGTCTTGAACGGGTGGGCGAAGGTAATGCGCAGGCAACTGCCACCCGTGGGGCGGGGCGCATATTCAAGGTGCGCCTGATTGCTTTCGCACAGTTCACGTGACAGATATAGACCAAGGCCGGTGCCTTTGCTCTCTGTGGTGAAAAACGGTTCGAAGATCTTGCTCAGGTGTTGCTCGCTGACCCCCGGCCCGTCGTCCAGCACTTCCAGCGTAGGCAGCTCGCTTCTGGGGTCATTGTGCAGTTTCAGCCAGACCTGTGCTGATGGATGATTTTTGCCGCTGTAGCGCAGGCCGTTCTGCAACAGGTTGGTCATGATTTGCGTCAGTTGTCCAGAATCCATGCGGGTTGTCAGCGTGCCGGGGCTTATGTCGACATGAATCGACTGATTGGGCGCAGCGGAACTGCGAAATTCAGCGACAAAGTGTTCCAGCCAGGTTTTCAGGTCGAGCAGTTCGGGTTGCGCTTCGCGCCTGCGCGACAATTGCAGGACATTTTCGATGACCCGATCAATGCGTCCCGACTGCTCATGAATGATCTGCCCCAGGCGTCGATCCGCTGCACTGAGCTCTTCCGATTCATTAAGCAACTGCGCCGCATGACTGACGGCACCCAGCGGGTTGCGTATTTCGTGGGCAATCCCGGCGGTGAGGCGTCCCAGTGCGGCAAGCTTGAGCTGCTGCGCCTGATGAGCAATCTGCGACAGGTCTTCGAGAAAAACCAGCGTCTGACGCTGATCGCCACGGTTGAGTCTGGCGAAGCTCGGTTGCAGTACCAGACCCACGGGGGCGGTGGTGATGCTGCGCGGCACCATGATCGGATTGACGAGCCACTGGCGCAGGCGTTCGACCAGTTGTGGCGAGCAGGTGTCGATGAGCTGGCCGACCAGTTGTTCCTGGCCCAGCAGGTGCAAGGCCCCCTGATTGGCCAGCAGCACCTGATGGTTGGCATCCAGCACCAGAATGCCGGTACGCATGCGTTGCAGAATGAGTGCGTTGAGTGCCTCCAGGCTGTCGACATCCGCCGCGCGCTGCTCGGCCAGTACCTCGCTGACCTGCATGCGCGCTGTCAGCGCCTGCACCAGTAGGGCGGCGGCGAAGCACAGGGCGCCCAGCGAGCCAGCCTGCACGTAGTCGTTGGAAACCGAGGGTGTGCCGAAGCTGATGTAGAACGTCAGGTAGATGATGCCGATGGCCGAAACCGCAGCGATCAACAAGCCGATACGGCCGCGCAGCAACACATTGCTGATCGCTACCGAGGCAATCAACAGGTTGCCGATACCGCTGGAGGGCCCGCCGGCTGCGTAGAACAGCGCGGAGAGCATGATCGCGTCTGTCATCGCCAGGCCGAAAAACTGTGCCTGACGGCTGGGGCGTTCCAGCAGCACGACGACCAGAATGTTGAACACCAGATACAACCAGCAGCCCGAGCGGAACAGGTTCGGGTTGGCCAGTTGCAGCAGCTCGGTTTCCAGGCTGCTGGAAATCAACAGGACCAGTACGACGCCGATGGTCAGTCGATAGAGGTGGTACAGCCGCAGAATCCGCTGCGCCTGCGGGCTGACAAGGGACGGTGAGTCAGCGGTCACGTGCCGCGGGGCCCTGCAGCCGGTGTGCCTCGCTGCAATACCATTGCTGTGCCTGGCTCAGCGCACGATCCTGCGGCAGATGAACGCCACACTGCGCGCATCGCACCATGGGTGTCGAGGCCAGTTCAGGCGGCTCGGCGCGGGATTTCGGCTTGGGGGGATTGATCAGACGCTTGACGAACCAGACCAACGCCGCGATCAACGCGACCCACATAAGTAAGCGAACCATGACTACCAGCTTAGTGATTGACGATGGCGCAGTGTAGCCAAGCCGCGAGCGGGCGCACAGGGGCAAAATTGATGCACAAAAAAAGAGGCCCGAAGGCCTCTTTTTTTATGCACTCAGGATCAGTCGAACAGACCCAGGGTCATGTAGCTGAACCACGAACGGCTCTTGGTGCCTTTCGCTTCGGCGTCTTTTTCCGCCTGTTCGTCCAGCTCGGCCTGATTCTCCGGCAGCAGTTCTTTCGGAATGGAATCCTTGGCGTCCTGGTACTGCTTCTTCATGTCCTGATCGGCGCGGGTCTGGCCCGGTGGCAGTGGAGCGCTGCCGTCGATCAGGCCAAGGGTCGCTTTCGACAGCCATGAGCGGTTATCGGCCTCGGCTTCACGCGGGGTGAACTTGCCGTCAGCCAGTTGCGGGTGGTTCGGGTAGTTGGTCTTCAGCACTTCCAGGCTGGTGGCAGCCAGGTCGTCAAGGTGCAGACGCTGATAGGACTCGACCATCACCGCCAGACCGTCGCCGACCGAAGGCGTCTCCTGGAAGTTTTCCACTACATAGCGGCCACGGTTGGCGGCGGCGACATAGGCCTGACGGGTCAGGTAGTAGTCGGCTACGTGGATTTCGTAGGACGCCAGCAGGTTGCGCAGGTAAATCATGCGCTGCTTGGCGTCAGGCGCATAGCGACTGTTCGGAAAGCGGCTGGTCAACTGGGCGAATTCGTTGAACGAGTCACGCGCAGCACCCGGGTCACGCTTGGTCTGGTCCAGCGGCAGGAAGCGCGCCAGGAGGCCCACGTCCTGGTCGAAGGAGGTCAGGCCCTTCATGTAATACGCATAGTCGACGTTCGGGTGCTGCGGATGCAGGCGGATGAAACGCTCGGCAGCGGATTTGGCTGCTTCGGGTTCACCATTCTTGTAGTTCGAGTAGATCAACTCGAGCTGAGCCTGATCGGCGTAGCGACCGAACGGATAGCGAGATTCCAGCGCCTTGAGCTTCTCAGTGGCACTGTTATAGCTGTTATTTCCCAGGTCGGCCTGCGCCTGCTGGTACAGCTCGACTTCGCTGAGGTTTTCGTCGATGACTTCCTTCGACGAACAGGCCGCAGTCAATGCGAGGATGGCGATCAGCAGCAGGTGTTTCACTTGCATGGCGGCTTGCGTCCCTATAACGGCCTGCTGTCTTGGGCGGGGCCGTCCTGTTATGATGAGCGCCCCGCGATACCGGCGGGACAAAAGACGCCGTATTTAACCACAAGCGCGCTGCCGAAACCAAAGGCTAGCCGCCACCTAGTCTGGTCATGTCCGAAAATATAGAACTTCGCGCAGAGGTGCCGTCCGAATTGGGCGGTCAACGCCTCGATCAAGTCGCCGCACAATTATTCGCTGAGCACTCGCGCTCGCGCCTTTCCGCCTGGATCAAGGACGGCCGCCTGACTGTGGACGGAGGCGTTCTGCGCCCTCGCGACATCGTGCACGGTGGCGCTGTTCTCGAACTGATTGCCGAGCAGGAGGCCCAGGGTGAATGGGTCGCTCAGGACATCGAGCTCGACATCATCTATGAAGACGACCAGATCCTCGTCATCAACAAGCCCGCCGGGCTGGTGGTGCATCCGGCTGCCGGTCATGCCGACGGCACGCTGCTCAACGCCCTGCTGCACCATGTACCGGACATCATCAATGTTCCGCGTGCCGGCATCGTGCACCGTCTGGACAAGGACACCACCGGCCTGATGGTGGTCGCCAAGACCATTCAGGCGCAGACACAGCTGGTTACCCAGTTGCAGAGTCGCAGTGTCAGCCGTATCTACGAGTGCATCGTGATCGGCGTGGTGACCGCAGGCGGCAAGATCGACGCGCCCATCGGCCGTCACGGTCAGCAGCGCCAGCGCATGGCGGTGATGGAAGGCGGTAAGCAGGCGGTCAGTCATTACCGCGTGCTGGAGCGCTTCCGTTCGCACACCCATGTACGGGTCAAGCTGGAAACCGGGCGTACCCACCAGATTCGCGTGCACATGGCGCATATCAACTATCCGTTGGTCGGCGACCCTGCCTACGGCGGTCGTTTCCGTATTCCGCCAGCGGCCAGCCTGACCATGGTCGATTCGCTCAAGACCTTCCCGCGGCAGGCGTTGCATGCCCGCTTCCTGGAGCTGGATCATCCGACCACCGGTAAGCGCATGAGCTGGGAATCGCCATTGCCGGACGATTTCGTCTGGTTGCTGTCCCTGCTCAAGCAGGATCGCGAGGCGTTCATCGGGTGAATGACTGGCTGATACCTGACTGGCCTGCGCCAGCACAGATCAAGTCCTGCGTTACCACTCGCTCGGGTGGGGTCAGCCTGGCCCCGTTCGACAGCTTCAATCTGGGCGATCACGTCGATGACAGCCCGCAGGCCGTGGCGAGCAATCGCCAGCGCCTGACCGCCAGTCTCAAGGCTCAGCCCGCCTGGTTGAAGCAGGTGCACGGCGTAGACGTCATACCTGCCGATCCATCCCGCGTCGTCGAGGCCGATGCCAGCTGGACGAGCACGCCTGGCGTTGCCTGCACCATCATGACCGCCGACTGCCTGCCCGCGCTGTTCTGTCGTCGTGACGGTACGCGTGTGGCTGCCGCGCATGCCGGCTGGCGTGGGCTGGCGGCCGGGGTGCTGGAAGCGACGGCCGACAGCCTGCAGAGTGCTCCCGAAGACATCATGGTCTGGCTGGGGCCGGCCATCGGCCAGCCGTCTTTCGAAGTCGGCCCCGAGGTGCGCGAGGCCTTTACCGCCAGCCACCCGCAGACAGCCGCTGCGTTTGTCGCCAGTTCGAATCCTGATCGTTTCATGGCCGACATCTACGCGCTCGCCCGGTTGCGACTGGCAGCCCAAGGTGTCTCTGCCGTGTATGGCGGCGGCCTGGATACCTTCACCGACCCGCGCTTCTTTTCCTACCGCCGCGCCGCGAGTACTGGCCGTTTCGCCTCGCTGATCTGGATCGAACACGCCTGATTGCCGGGCTGTTTTGCACAAGCCAGCTAGACTTGCCTGAACACTCGTCTGATCTGTATCAACCCCTGCCCGCTTGAAACGCGCAGAATCGTCCGCATCTAACTGGCTATTCAGCAGGTTTTCTTTATAGGTGTGTTCATTGCTCCGGCCTGCATTAAAGGAAGGTGACTAATGCGTATCGACAGATTGACCAGTAAATTACAGTTAGCGTTATCCGATTCCCAGTCGCTGGCCGTTGGCCTCGACCATCCCGCCATCGAACCTGCGCACTTGATGCAGGCGCTGCTTGAGCAGCAGGGCGGTTCCATCAAGCCTTTGCTGTTGCAGGTAGGCTTCGACATCAACAGCCTGCGCAAGGAACTGAGTGCAGAGTTGGATCGCCTGCCAAAAATCCAGAACCCGACCGGCGACGTCAACATGTCGCAGGATCTGGCGCGCCTGCTCAATCAGGCTGACCGTCTGGCGCAGCAGAAAGGCGACCAGTTCATTTCCAGCGAGCTGGTGCTGCTCGCGGCAATGGACGAGAACAGCAAGCTCGGCAAATTGTTGCTGGGGCAGGGCGTCAGCAAGAAAGCTCTGGAAAACGCCATCAACAACCTGCGCGGCGAAGGTGCCGTGAATGACCCGAACGTCGAAGAGTCGCGTCAGGCGCTGGACAAGTACACCGTTGACCTGACCAAGCGTGCCGAAGAGGGCAAGCTCGACCCGGTGATCGGTCGTGATGACGAGATTCGTCGCACCATTCAGGTCCTGCAGCGCCGCACCAAGAACAACCCGGTGCTGATCGGCGAACCTGGCGTGGGCAAGACCGCCATTGCCGAGGGCCTGGCGCAGCGCATCATCAATGGTGAAGTGCCCGATGGTCTGCGCGGCAAGCGCTTGCTGTCGCTGGACATGGGCGCGCTGATCGCCGGTGCCAAGTACCGTGGCGAGTTCGAGGAGCGCCTCAAATCGCTGCTCAACGAACTGTCCAAGCAGGAAGGCCAGATCATCCTGTTCATCGACGAGCTGCACACCATGGTCGGCGCCGGCAAGGGCGAAGGCTCGATGGACGCTGGCAACATGCTCAAACCTGCACTGGCGCGCGGCGAGCTCCATTGTGTCGGCGCCACCACGCTCAACGAGTACCGCCAATATATAGAGAAGGATGCGGCGCTTGAGCGTCGATTCCAGAAAGTCCTGGTCGACGAGCCAAGCGAAGAAGACACCATCGCGATCCTGCGTGGCCTGAAAGAGCGCTACGAAGTGCACCACAAGGTCGCCATCACTGACGGCGCGATCATCGCAGCGGCCAAGCTGAGCCACCGCTATATCACCGACCGTCAGTTGCCGGACAAGGCCATCGACCTGATCGACGAAGCGGCCAGCCGTATTCGCATGGAGATCGACTCCAAGCCTGAAGTACTCGACCGCCTTGAACGTCGCCTGATCCAGCTGAAAGTAGAAGCTCAGGCCCTCAAGAAGGAAAAGGACGAAGCGGCGATCAAGCGGCTGGAAAAACTTCAGGGTGAAATCCAGCGTCTTGAGCTTGAGTACGCGGACCTTGAAGAAATCTGGACCTCGGAAAAAGCCGAGGTCACGGGTTCGGCACAGATCCAGCAGAAAATCGAACAGTCTCGCCAGGAGCTGGAAGCCGCGCGCCGCCGGGGCGATCTGAACCGCATGGCCGAGTTGCAGTACGGGATCATTCCCGACCTGGAGCGCAGCCTGCAAATGGTCGACCAGCACGGCAAGCCGGAAAACCAGCTGCTGCGCAGCAAGGTGACCGAGGAAGAAATTGCCGAGGTCGTGTCGAAGTGGACCGGTATCCCGGTGTCGAAGATGCTCGAAGGCGAGCGTGAGAAGCTGTTGCGCATGGAAACCCTGCTGCACAACCGGGTGATCGGCCAGGAAGAAGCGGTGGTCGCCGTCTCCAATGCCGTGCGTCGTTCGCGTGCCGGGCTTTCCGACCCTAACCGTCCGAGCGGATCCTTCATGTTCCTCGGCCCGACCGGCGTGGGCAAGACCGAACTGTGCAAGGCGCTGGCCGAATTCCTGTTCGACACCGAAGAGGCGATGGTGCGTATCGACATGTCCGAGTTCATGGAGAAACATTCCGTGGCTCGCCTGATCGGTGCGCCGCCAGGCTATGTTGGTTACGAAGAGGGCGGCTACCTGACCGAAGCCGTGCGTCGCAAACCGTATTCGCTGATTCTGCTCGATGAGGTCGAGAAGGCGCATTCCGATGTGTTCAACATCCTCTTGCAGGTACTTGAAGACGGACGCCTGACGGACAGCCACGGGCGCACGGTGGACTTCCGCAATACCGTGATCGTCATGACTTCCAACCTGGGCTCTGCGCAGATCCAGGAGCTGGTCGGTGACCGTGAGGCGCAGCGTGCTGCAGTGATGGACGCAGTCGGTACGCACTTCCGTCCGGAGTTCGTTAACCGGATCGACGAAGTGGTGATCTTCGAACCGTTGGCGCGTGACCAGATCGCCGGTATCACCGACATCCAGCTGGGCCGCCTGCGCAAGCGTCTGGCCGAGCGCGAGCTGTCGATGACCCTGAGCCCCGAGGCGCTGGACAAGCTGATCGCCGTTGGTTA
>Ga0308164_10002108_pt1 | contig 20741 bp, 22 predicted proteins | sample PhyTR2_FD_201031 | JGI IMG/M metagenome (GOLD analysis project Ga0308164, IMG submission 201031) | Phyllosphere microbial communities from UC Gill Tract Community Farm, Albany, California, United States - DLSLT.R2 | ecosystem: Host-associated > Plants > Phyllosphere > Unclassified | place: USA... | reverse complement strand
AAAAGCGTCCCGAAGGACGCTTTTTTGTAGCTTCAGCGCGAGTGGCGCTGAAGCGGTATTTTCTGCCCTGATACAGCCAAGGCGAAAATGGTCGGGGTAAGGGGATTCGAACTCCTGACATCCTGCTCCCAAAGCAGGCGCGCTACCGGACTGCGCTATACCCCGGTGAAACATTGAAAACACCCTAAGGTATTTCCAGAGCGGGTGACGCGATTGGCGTCACTCCCTAAGATCCAACCCGATGAAGCCAGGTCAAAAATGGTGGGTCGTGTGGGATTCGAACCTACGACCAATTGGTTAAAAGCCAACTGCTCTACCAACTGAGCTAACGACCCAAATAATGGTCGGGGTAAGGGGATTCGAACTCCTGACATCCTGCTCCCAAAGCAGGCGCGCTACCGGACTGCGCTATACCCCGACGGTACTACCTCTTGAAATTGGCTCCGTGACCAGGACTCGAACCTGGGACCCAATGATTAACAGTCATTTGCTCTACCGACTGAGCTATCACGGAACGATCTTTTCAAATCTATCAATTTCAGATGCAGCGTTTGACGCGCTTCAATACAACAAATTCAGTAAATCTTCACCAGATGAATCTGGCACTTACCTCACTGAACCTACCGCATTTTCAGCCTCTTCGACCTGTTTGCATCGCTGCGTTCACGTCTCTGAGGCGCGCTATTCTACATTTCCAGAAACACCTGTCAACCCTCTAAATTGCTTTCAAGACAATGATTTGCGAATTTTTTGCGGATCACCCTTAACCCCCCGAAAATCCTGCGGTTCAGTGAATAAATCACCGCGCATAAAAAAGGGCCCTCACCTGGAGAGCCCTTTGCGCCTCTATACGGAAGCGCGGATCAGCCGAAGACGATCTCGTCGTCCTGCACCGTGCCTCTGATGCTGGTGCCTGGCATGAAGCCACCCGACAGGATCAACTGAGCCAGCGGGTTTTCGATCCAGCGCTGGATCGCTCGTTTAAGCGGCCGTGCGCCGTACACAGGGTCGTAGCCGACGGCGATCAGCTTGTCCATCGCCTCGCTGGAAAGCTCCAGACCCAGATCGCGCTCCGCCAGACGCTGGCGCAGACGGCCCAGCTGGATCTCGGTGATGCCTGCGATCTGATCGCGGGCCAGCGGTTCGAAGATCACCACTTCGTCCACCCGGTTGATGAACTCCGGACGGAAGTGCGTAGTGAGCGCGTCCATGACCGCCGCGCGCTGCCCTTCCCGGTCGCCCACCAGCTCCTGGATGCGAGCCGAGCCCAGGTTGGAGGTCATGACGATCACGGTGTTACGGAAATCAACCGTACGCCCGTGGCTGTCGGTCAGACGCCCGTCCTCAAGCACTTGCAGCAAGACGTTGAAGACGTCCGGGTGCGCTTTCTCGACTTCGTCCAGCAGGATGACCGAGTAAGGCTTGCGGCGAACCGCTTCGGTCAGATAACCGCCCTCTTCGTATCCGACATACCCCGGTGGTGCGCCGATCAGTCGAGCCACGGAATGTTTCTCCATGAACTCGGACATGTCGATCCGCACCATGGCCTCTTCGGTGTCGAACAGGAATTCCGCCAGCGCCTTGCACAGCTCGGTCTTACCCACACCGGTTGGGCCGAGGAACATGAACGAGCCGCTCGGACGATTAGGGTCCGACAGCCCGGCACGCGACCGGCGCACAGCATTGGCCACCGCGACGACCGCTTCGTTCTGGCCGATCACGCGCTGGTGCAGCAGCTCTTCCATCTTCAGCAGCTTGTCACGCTCGCCTTCAAGCATCTTCGACACCGGAATGCCGGTCCATTTGGACACGACTTCGGCAATCTCTTCCTCGGTCACCTTGCTGCGCAGCAACTGGTTTTCCGGCTTGCCGTGCTGATCGACCATCTGCAGGCTGCGCTCCAGATCGGGAATGACCCCGTACTGCAATTCAGCCATGCGGTTGAGGTCGCCCTTACGCCGCGCGGCTTCCAGCTCCTGGCGCGACTGCTCGATCTTCTGCTGAATCTGCGCAGAGCCGGTCACCTCCGCTTTTTCGGACGTCCAGATTTCTTCGAGGTCGGCATATTCCCGCTCAAGGCGCTGAATCTCTTCCTGGAGTTTTTCCAGGCGCTTGATCGCGGCCTCGTCGTCTTCCTTCTTCAGCGCCTGCGCTTCTACCTTCAGCTGGATCAGGCGACGTTCAAGGCGGTCGAGTACTTCCGGCTTCGAGTCGATCTCCATGCGGATGCGGCTGGCCGCTTCGTCGATCAGGTCGATCGCTTTGTCCGGCAGTTGCCGATCGGTGATGTACCGGTGGCTGAGCTTGGCCGCCGCGATGATCGCACCGTCAGTAATCGCCACCTTGTGGTGAACCTCATAGCGCTCTTTCAAGCCGCGCAGAATGGCGATGGTGTCTTCTTCGCTCGGCTCATCCACCAGCACTTTCTGGAAGCGACGCTCAAGGGCAGCGTCCTTCTCTATATATTGGCGGTACTCGTTGAGCGTCGTGGCGCCCACGCAATGCAGCTCGCCTCGGGCCAGCGCCGGCTTGAGCATGTTGCCGGCGTCCATCGAGCCCTCGGCCTTGCCGGCACCAACCATGGTGTGCAGTTCGTCGATGAACAAAATGATCTGCCCTTCCTGCTTCGACAGTTCATTGAGCAGGCCTTTCAGCCGCTCTTCGAACTCGCCACGGAACTTGGCACCCGCGATCAGCGCCCCCATGTCCAAGGACAGCAGACGCTTGCCGCGCAGGCCATCCGGCACTTCGCCATTGATGATGCGCTGGGCAAGGCCCTCGGCGATGGCGGTTTTACCCACGCCAGGCTCACCGATCAGCACCGGGTTGTTCTTGGTCCGGCGCTGCAGCACCTGAATGGTCCGACGGATCTCGTCGTCACGGCCAATCACCGGGTCGAGCTTGCCTTCCTCGGCGCGCTTGGTCAGGTCAACGGTGTACTTGTCCAGCGCCTGGCGGGACTCTTCCGCGTTCGGGTCGTTGACGGCATCGCCGCCACGCAGGTTGCTGATGGCGTTTTCCAGCGCTTTCTTGCTGACGCCCTGACCCAGCAGCAGTTTGCCGAGTTTGCTGTTTTCGTCCATGGCTGCGAGCAGCACCAGCTCACTGGAGATGAACTGATCACCCTTCTGCTGAGCCAGACGATCGGCCTGATTCAACAGGCGCGCCAGATCCTGGGACATGTTCACGTCGCCGGTGGGGTTCTGGATCTTCGGCAGCTGATCGAGCTCTTTGGTCAGCGCGGTGCGCAGGCTGTTGATGTCGAAGCCCACCTGCAGGAGCAAAGGCTTGATCGAACCGCCCTGCTGCTCAAGCAGTGCCTGCATCAGGTGCGCGGGCTCAATGGCCGGGTGGTCAAGGCCCACCGCCAGTGATTGGGAATCTGATAGAGCGAGTTGTAATTTGCTGGTTAAACGGTCAATACGCATTCGTCACCTTCCTATATGGGCAGGCCGGAGCAATGAACACACCTAATAAAGAAAACCTGCCAGATGGTTCTAAGATGCGGACGATTAGGCAGGATTCAAGCGCTGACGGGTTGACGTGGATCAACATTAGCTTGAAGGAAGGGATTCGGGACGAATTAGTGCAGAAGCGCAGCTGAGGCTATCGGGCTTCGATCCAGACAAGCGAAGCAAACCGTCCTGTACGTGCGCCACGACGATAGGAGAAGAAGCGCTCATCGTTGTAGGTCGAAAGGCCTCCGCCGTACACCGCCGTCACGCCGTGGGATGCCAGACGAATGCACGCCAACTGGTAGATGTCGGCCATGAATTTGCCGGCGTTGGCGCTGGGTACAAACGCCTGGATCGCCTCGGGGTGCGTGTCCATAAAGGCTTCGCGCACTTCGGGACCGACTTCGAACGCCTGCGGCCCGATAGCAGGGCCGAGCCAGACAAGAATGTCGGACGGCGCATCGGCAAAGCTGTCCACTACCGCCTCAAGCACACCTGCCGCAAGACCGCGCCAGCCCGCATGGGCAGCGGCAACCTGAGTACCTGCTTTATTGCAGAAAAGCGCCGGCAAGCAATCAGCTGTCATGATGGTGCAGGCAACGCCCGGGGTTCTGCTCCAGCTGGCGTCCGCCTCAAGTACTTCTGCCGGCGCGGCCTCGACGACGTCAACCCCGTGAACCTGCTTCAGCCATGCAGGCTGGATGTTCAGCCGCGCCGTCAGTGCCGAACGGTTATGAGCAACGGCTGCTGGATCGTCGTCAACGTGATCGCCCAGATTGAAGCTGTCGAACGGCCCCACACTGACACCGCCCGAACGCGTCGTGACGCACGCTTTGACACCGGCCGGCGCAGGCCAGTCGGGAGTCAGCCAGTCCGCCACGCGCTCAGTCATCCGATGAACGCTTCGCGGTCTTGCTTGAGCAGGGTCAGCAGCCAGACAAAGTCGTCCGGCAGCGGCGATTCCCAGCTCATTCGCTTACCGGTCGTCGGATGATCCAGTTCAAGGAAACGCGCATGCAGCGCCTGACGCGGGAAATGTTTCAGCGATTCGACCATGTTGACGTTGGCCGCAGGTGGAATCCGGAAGCGACCGCCGTAGGCGGGATCGCCGACCAGCGGGAAGTTGATGTGAGCCATGTGCACCCGAATCTGGTGGGTGCGCCCGGTTTCCAGCTTGACCCGCACGTGGGTGTGCGAACGGAAACGCTCCAGAACCCGGTAATGGCTGACCGCAGGCTTACCGCCTTCCATGACCGCCATGCGCTGACGCTGCTGGCCGTGACGACCGATCGGCGCGTTGATCTTGCCGCCGGCAGTCACCACGCCGATGACGATGCATTCATAGATGCGGCTGACGCTGCGGTTCTGCAGCTGGGTGACCAGCTGAGTCTGCGCCTGAATGGTCTTGGCGACCACCATCAGACCGGTGGTGTCTTTGTCCAGACGGTGCACGATGCCGGCACGCGGGACATTGATGATGTCCGGCACGTGGTGCAGCAAGGCATTCAGCAGCGTGCCATCAGCGTGACCGGCGGCAGGGTGAACGACCAGCCCGGACGGTTTGTTGATCACCAGAATCTGGTCGTCTTCGTAGACGATGTCGAGCTCGATGTCCTGCGCGATCCACTCGCCCTGGGCCTCCTGCTCGGCTTTGAGGACCAGAACTGCGCCACCGTGCACGATGTCACGCGGGCGCAGAGCGCCACCGTCCACTGTCAGGCGACCGTCTTTGATCCAGGCGGAAAGGCGCGAGCGCGAGTGCTCTGCGAATAGTTGGGCGGCGACTTGGTCGAGGCGTTGACCGCCCAATTCGGACGGCACCTCTGCGCGGAGTTCTATGATCTCAGACATGCTCAAACTAGGAGGTGGCACTGGCCTTTGGTTTCGGCTGTGCGCTTGTGGTTAAATACGGCGTCTTTTGTCCCGGGGGTTCCACGGGGCGCCCATCATAACAGGACGGTCCTGCGCAAGACAGCAGGCCGTTATAGGGACGCAAGCCGCCATGCAAGTGAAACACCTGCTGCTGATAGCCATCCTCGGACTTACTGTTGCCTGTTCTTCGAAGAAAGAAGTCATCGACGAAAACCTCAGTGAAGTCGAGCTGTACCAGCAGGCGCAGGCCGATCTGGACAACAACAGCTATAACAGCGCCACCGAGAAGCTCAAGGCGCTGGAGTCGCGTTATCCGTTCGGTCGCTACGCTGACCAGGCGCAACTCGAGCTGATCTACGCCAACTACAAGAATGGCGAGCCCGAAGCTGCCAAGTCGGCGGCCGAGCGTTTCATTCGTCTGCATCCGCAACACCCGAACGTGGACTACGCCTACTACCTCAAGGGCCTGACCTCGTTCGACCAGGACGTCGGCATCATCGCCCGCTTCCTGCCACTGGATCAGACCAAGCGTGACCCGGGCGCCGCTCGCGATTCGTACAACGAGTTCGCCCAGCTGACCAGCCGTTACCCGAACAGCCGCTACGCCCCTGACGCCAAGCAGCGCATGATTTACCTGCGCAACCTGCTGGCGGCCTACGAGATTCACGTTGCCGACTACTACCTGACCCGTCAGGCCTACGTGGCAGCGGCCAACCGTGGTCGCTACGTGGTCGAAAACTTCCAGGAAACCCCATCGGTCGGTGACGGCCTGGCGGTCATGGTCGAGGCCTATCAGCGTCTGCACCTGGACGACCTGGCTGACACCAGCCTGCAAGTCCTGAAAACCAACTATCCGGATCACCCGCAACTGGTCGACGGCAAGTTTGAAGCGCGCACGGCAGAAGCCGACAACCGCTCGTGGTTGTCCAAGGCGACGCTGGGCCTGATCGAAAGCCGTCCGCCGCTGCCGCCAGGACAAACCCGCGCCAACCAGGACGTGATCAAGCAGTATCAGGATGCCAAGGAAGCCATCCCTGCCGACCTGTTGCCTGAGAACCAGTCGGCTGACGAAGAGAAGAAAAACAGTGACGACGACGGCACGCCGAAAAGCCGCTCGATCTTCAGCTACATGACCTTTGGCCTGTTCGACTGATTCAGTCCCCGCCAAATGTCAGCTAAAAGAGGCCCTTCGGGGCCTTTTTTCATGCCTGACCGTTTTCCGACAGCATACGGCGATGGAGATGACTGTGCGGCCGACACCCGCTTGGCTACACTGCGCGCTCTTCACTTCATAAGCTGACAGACATGATTCGCTTGATTATGTGGATCGCCCTGATCGCGGCGGCCATCTGGTTTTTCAAACGCTTGGTGAAAGGCCCTGCCCCACGCGCGAAACCCGCAACGCCGGAACTCGACGCCGCGCCCATGGTGCGTTGCGCGCAATGCGGCGTGCATGTCCTCCGCGATCGCGCGCTAAGCCAGGACCAGCGATGGTATTGCACCGAAGCGCACCGTTTGCAGGGCCCCGCTGCACGTGACCGCTGACAGCCTTTCGCTGACGACGCCTCAGGCCCAGCGCATATTGCGGCTGTATCACCTGTACCGTCTGAGCATTGGTGTGCTGCTGGTGCTGCTGATCTCCAGCAGCCTGGATGCCGAACTGCTGGAGCTGGCCGATATCGAGCTGTTCCGCATCGGCTGCTGGCTGTATCTGGTGTTCAACATTCTGGTGGTGGTGCTGCTGGAGCGCCCGAGCCGTCAGGGGCAACTGTTCTCTCTGGCCATGGCCGACACGCTGATGCTGGCCGCACTGTTCTACGCCGGGGGCGGTGCACCGAGCGGCATTGGCAACCTGATCATTGCTTCGGTGGCGATCAGCAATGTGTTGCTGCGCAAGCGAACCGGGCTGCTGATTGCCGCGCTGTCAGCCATCGGCATCATTTATCTGACCTTCTACATCAGCTATCACAAGCCTTCAGCGGCTAATCATTTCGTGCAGGCCGGCTCGCTGGGCGCTCTGTGCTTCGCGGCGGCGTTGCTGGTACAGGCCCTCGCACGACGACTTCAGCTCAGCGAAGACATCGCCGAACGTCGCGCCGCTGACGTCGACAACCTTGAAGAGCTCAATGCGCTGATCCTGCAACGCATGCGGACCGGCATTCTGGTGCTCGACGAGGATCACAAAGTGCTGCTCGCCAACCAGAGCGCGCTGAACCTCTTGGGGCACGAGCGCTTGCTGGGAGAAATCGTCGACGCGTATTCGCCGCAACTGGTAGAGCGCCTTGGTCAGTGGACAACCAATCCATCGATGGCACCGCGCGCCATCACCACTTCGGCCGTCGGTCCGGTGCTGCGTCCGGGTTTCATCGCACTGACGCGAGGGAGTCATCGCCACACGCTGGTGTTTCTCGACGACCTTTCCCAGATTTCCCAACAGGCCCAGCAGCTCAAACTCGCTGCCCTGGGCAGACTGACCGCCGGTATCGCCCACGAGATCCGCAACCCGCTGGGCGCCATCAGTCATGCCGCCCAGCTGCTGCTGGAATCCGAGGAACTGACCGCTCCGGACCGGCGTCTCAGTCAGATCATTCACGATCAATCGCGGCGGATGAATCTGGTGATCGAGAACGTTCTGCAGTTGTCTCGTCGACGTCAGACCGAACCCCATCTGCTGGATCTCAAGCAGTGGCTTGAGGCGTTCGTCCGGATCCTGCGCGACGAGCTGACCGCTAATCAGGCCGTGCACCTGGACATCGGCCCCGGCGTGCTCAGTACGCAGATGGACGCCGAGCAGTTGCAGCAAGTGATGAGCAATCTGCTGCAAAACGGGTTGCGCTACAGCGGCCAACGGCACGAACAGGCGCAAGTCTGGCTCAGGTTGTTTCAAGCACCGTTCAGTGAGCTGCCGACGCTGGAGGTCATCGACGACGGGCCGGGCGTTGCCGAAGAGCATCTTCCGAAAATCTTCGAACCCTTCTTCACCACCGAAAGCAAAGGAACCGGCTTGGGCCTGTACCTGTCGCGCGAGTTGTGCGAAAGCAATCAGGCGAGCCTCAACTACATTCCACGGGAAGGTGGCGGAAGCTGCATGCGAATTACCTTCGCCCATCCGTTCAAGCTGAGCTGAACATGAGCCAACGGCAAAAGATCCTGATCGTCGACGATGAGCCGGACATTCGTGAGTTGCTGGAAATCACGCTTGGACGGATGAAACTGGACACCCGCAGCGCGCGAAACGTCAAGGAAGCCCAAGAGTGGCTGGCGCGCGAGGCGTTTGACCTGTGCCTGACCGACATGCGCCTGCCCGATGGCAATGGCCTGGAACTGGTGCAGCACATTCAGAAGCGCCACAACCAAGTGCCGGTGGCGATGATCACCGCCCACGGCAGCCTCGACACGGCGATCCATGCCCTGAAAGCCGGCGCGTTCGACTTCCTGACCAAGCCGGTCGACCTGACGCGGTTGCGTGAGTTGGTGACCAGTGCCTTGCGCCTGCGCCTAGCGCCTGCCGAAGACAACCGCATCGACCATCGTCTGCTGGGCAGCTCTCCGCCGATGCAGTCGTTACGCAAGCAGATCGCCAAACTGGCGCGCAGCCAGGCGCCAATCTACATCAGCGGCGAATCAGGCAGCGGCAAGGAACTGGTGGCCCGGCTTATTCATGAGCAAGGCCCGCGCGCCGAGCAGCCGTTCGTGCCGGTCAACTGTGGCGCGATCCCGTCAGAGCTGATGGAAAGTGAATTCTTCGGACATCGCAAAGGCAGCTTCACCGGCGCCCACGAAGACAAGCCCGGGCTGTTTCAGGTCGCCAACGGCGGGACGCTGTTTCTCGATGAAGTGGCTGACCTGCCGCTGGCGATGCAGGTGAAACTGCTCCGCGCGATCCAGGAAAAATCCGTCCGCGCGATTGGCGGCCAGCAGGAGCAAGTAGTGGATGTTCGCGTGCTGTGCGCCACCCACAAGGACCTCAATCAGGAAGTGGCCGCCGGGCGTTTCCGTCAGGATTTGTACTACCGGCTGAACGTCATCGAGCTGCGAGTACCGCCCCTGCGCGAACGCCGCGAGGATATCGAAGAGATCGCCAACAGCGTGCTGCGCCGCCTGACGGAATCCGCTGGCGAACCAGCCACCGTCCTCCCTCCCCACGCGCTGGCGGCCCTCAAGGGCTATCGCTTTCCCGGCAACGTGCGCGAGCTGGAAAACATGCTTGAGCGGGCCTACACGCTGTGCGAAGACGACCAGATCAACACCGCCGATCTGCGCCTGGCCGAGCCGTCACGCCCCGCCGAGGAGGACGGCCCGAGCCTGGCCAACATCGATAACCTGGAAGACTATCTGGAAAGCATCGAGCGCAAGCTCATCCTGCAGGCGCTGGAGGAAACCCGCTGGAATCGCACGGCTGCGGCGCAGCGTTTGAATTTGACGTTCAGGTCGATGCGTTATCGATTGAAGAAGTTGGGGTTGGAGTGACGGGTTCCGCGGCGCTGGACAGGTCCCGAAAAGGGACCGATCGTTCCCTTTTTGGGACCTGTTATCCGGCTGAACCCCTCAAGCGTTAAACCTTCCCGCAGGCGCATACGGCGCCTCATCGATAATCGGCTCATCCCCCACCAGCAAATCCGTCAGCAACTGACACGAGGCCGGCGCCAGCACCAGGCCGTTGCGGTAGTGGCCGCAGTTGAGCCACAAGCCTTGATGATTCGGCACAGGGCCGATGAAAGGGATGCCGTCAGGCGAGCCCGGCCGCAAACCTGCCCAGTGACCGACAACTTGAGCGTCTGCCAACGCCGGGATCAGTTCGATCGCCGAAGCTTTCAGGCTTTCCAGGGCATTTTCGGTGGGCGTCTTATCAAACCCTTCGTGCTCGAGCGTGCTGCCAATGAGGATATGCCCGTCACGCCGGGGAATCGCGTAACGGCCCTTGGCGAGGATCATGCTCGGCAGAAAGTCGGCGGCACATTTGTAGAGAATCATCTGCCCTTTGACCGGCTCAACGGGCAGCGCCAGCCCCAGCTTGCCGAGCAAGTCGCCGCTCCATGCACCTGCCGCCAGCACCACGCTGTCGCCGAGCACATCGCCCTCGTCCGTTGTGACACCCAGTACGCGATCACCTTCGCGCACAAAGTCGATGACCTGGCAGTGCTCTCGAATCACCACGTTGGGCAACGCCAATAACGCAGCCTTCAGCGACTTGACCAGACGCGGGTTGCGCACGTTGGCGACGTCAGCCATGTGCACCGCACGTGAATAGCCACCGCCCATGACGGGGACGGCGTCGTAGACCGCAGAGATATCCACCGACCTCAGCGGACGATTCACCCGCGCCGCCCACTCGAGCGCTTCTGCTTCGTCGTCTAGATCCAGCCAGTAAAGGCCAGTCTTGTGCACTTGCGGATCAATGCCGGTCATTGCCAGCAAGCGCTCGGCGAGCTGTGGGTAAAAATCCTGCGACCAGTGCGAGAGTGCCGTAACGGCCGGGCTGTAACGCCATGGGTAAAGTGGCGACACAATGCCGCCGCCGGCCCATGAGGATTCCTGGCCGACTTCCGAGCGCTCGATCAGCGTGACGCTTCGGACTTTCGAGGCTAGGTTGAAGGCGGTCAGGAGGCCGATGACGCCGCCGCCGATGATGACTATGTCTTGATTTAGCACAGCGGCCACGACTTGTTCATCTGCATGGATTCAACGGCCCCAACAGTCTTTGTTCGACAGCCCGGTGGAGTTAGTGCGCAAGCCAGTATTGGTGATCTGGAAATTGCCGCACTTGTCGCCGTTCATCATGGAGGCGGGGACGGGTGTTGCCGTCAAGGTGAAGGTTGTAGCGTCGAACACTAACGCAATGTTGTACCAGGCATTACCCGTTGAAAGCCCGGTCGTTCCGGCGTAGGTCCCGTTATTCTTTGAATAGCTACGCTCTAACGTCTGAGCCTGCTCGGTCAACAGCTCAGCGATCTCAACTCGATGGGTTCGCCTTACGTATTCCGTGTAACTGGGATAAGCAATAGCGGCCAAAATGCCGACAATCGCCACGGTGATCATCAATTCGATGAGCGTAAAGCCTGTTGTCTGTCGTCGCATACGTCTTCCCTACTGAATCTGTCGCCACATGATGCGCTGATAACCGCTCGCCGTGCCGCCCTTCTCCTTGATTTTGGTAGGGGCGCCACCACTTGAGTCCAGCAAATACTTATTGTCGTTGGCGCCATTGGTCCCATTGACGATGGATACAAGATTCGGAATACCCGTACCCACGAAAATACCGCTGACTTTGGTGTCGGTGACAGTGATGTCGCCATCACCGTTCGTGTCAAGTACCGGATAGCTGAGAATACTCCCGGTCGCCGCATCTAATTCAAACAGTCGGCCGGTGCCAGTGCTTTCGCACGGATCGCTAGAGTTCACTGCGGCGGTAGTAAAGATAATCCTCCCGCGACTGGTCTGTGCAGGGTAGATCACCCTTTCGCCAAGGAAAGGATCGGCCGCTGCCAATGGCAAGTACCAACCTTTCTTGGTTGCCCAGTCCACATCATTGTTGCTAGTAGTGTAATAAGTATTACTGCCAGATATCACAGTGTCAGCAATGGATTGCTGCTGGAGATTGCCTTCAACGATGCCTCCTGTGCCGCCAGTCGAATCCCATATTGCATAGAAATCCTGCTGAGCTGTTGTGAGCTTATCCGCTGTTTCGCTGAACTTGCCAGTGCCGAAGTACACCAGTTTGCCATTAAGTGGATGATCCAGCAGCAACGGCTGCACCGTAATAGGCTGCTGATTGCTGGTGGTGGTGACACCATTGACAGTGGTACTGACCGCACCACGGGGGGCAGTGAACAACGGCTTGCCGCCGAACGCCAATCCCCAGGCCGATGGACTCGTGGCACTGAGATCGAACTTCCACAAATGACCTTTAAGGTCACCGGCATAAGCCGCCTGAACGACGTTCTGCGAGTTGACCAGTAGCTTGACCGAAGACAAACCGTTATCCGTTTCGCCAGTCGCGACCGGCACCGATATCTTTCTGATCAATGCACCGGTCTGCGCGTTGAGCACAAACAACGCAGCAGTGCCGGTGAAGCTGCCATAACCGTTACCGACTACCACAATTCCCGCCCCCCCGGACATGCGCGCCACCTCTGGCTTGGCATAGGCGTAACCCAAATCGTTGAAATCATTCCCGGGTGTGCTGGTATCAGGCGCACGGACCTCCCACAGCGCCTTGATGGCGTTAGGCGTGGTTGAAGTGGAGCCATCAACATACAACTGCAGCGCGTAGAAGGACTTGCCACCGGCGCCCAGCCCGCCTACTGCCATGGTCTGCCAAGTACCGCCAGGGGTGATTTGTGTGTCGAACACCGCGATCTGACCGTCGACTGTGAACTTGTGCTTCGACACCCCGTAGTCGGCGGAGGCGAGAGTGGCGATTGATGACAGCGCAAGCGACGGCATATAGGCGTAGCGCTGGGTACCACCATTGACGGTGTCTTCGGCGTTGATGACGTGTACGAATCCGTCGTTGCCATTAGCCAGCAGGCTGGGACTCATGTTCTTTGCTTTGTCAGTCAGATAGGCCGTGTAAGTACCATCACCTTGAAGGTCAGTTGCCGTCTGCGCAGTGGGGAAAGCCGTGGCGAGCGGCGAGTTAACGATGTCGCCCAACAATAGCGTGCGAGGGCGCAGCCCAGTCTTATTGACGCCCTTTGTCCACTGAATCAAATCTGTGCCGGTAATGCCAGCAGGAGTAGTCGGTACGCTATTGGTCAGCACCAGCTGCTGGGCCGCAGAGAAGTTGGTGTAGTTGAGTGTGATGACAGAGCCAGTGCCACTGGTGTTGTAAGACTGGTAGACAGGTGCCGGGGTACTCGAAGTGATTTTGCTGTCCGTATTCCATAGCGTTGCGCCTAGTGCACCGGTAGTGGCGTCAAGGGTGTAAGCCCGAATCGTGCCGTGCCAGTCAGTGGGGTCGTAAAGTGTCTGATATAGGCGGGTTCCGGATGTCAGCGTACTGGAGCTTGCCGCGCCTGCACCGCCAGAACCAGCCTTGGAGTTGATGTCAGTCAGCGCGGCATTAAGCGCGTCATTCAGGGCGTCACTTCCGTTCGCTTGGTAATAGGCACCATGCCCATACGCAGCCGCATCAACCAACATTTGGTTGGCGACTGTATAGCCAACGGTATAGGTAGAGAGGTTCTGCTTGGCGAAACCTGCGTTGTCCCAACTCTTCCCGGCGAGATCAAGCGAAGGGGTACTGGTGTTCGTACGCATGTCGGTGTCATAAGCAAACAGCGCCATGTCATCGAGATAAAGCGTGTCGCCGTCGGCGTTGGAACCGGTTCGCGGTCCGTCATTTGCCAAATTCCCGTCCCAGTTGGGGAGTTTGCCGGTCGGGTCCGCCGGGTCCTGCCCTTTCGTGGGGAACGTCGCGTCGGTTGATGGCAGGCCGTCGGTAATCACTACGCCATAGTTTTTTTGGCAGCGATATTGAATAGGGCTGCTGTACGTTGTGTTTCTTGTATAGAAAGAGCTCATGCCACGGAAATAACGGGTAATGTCGTAATACGTCTCTGCCAGTGGCGTGCCACCATTAGCAGTCAGATTGCTGATGGCGCTTGTCAACCTGTTGAAGTTTCCCGTCGTATCATTAGTGGAAATATCACTCACTGGATAATTAATCACGCTACCACTGGTAGGGTTGAGCACGGCCAGCCCGGTGCGAATTGATCTATTGTTAGTAACCAAGTTAGTTGCAACATCAATGGCTGCGGAAATCCGTGACTGCTGTGGGATCGTCGTGACTGTAAAGTCCTTGGTTCGCGCTGTGCCCATTATGTAAATCAGATACGCAAGATAGTTTGAACTGTATAAAGTCGACGCACCCTGTGGCGTGGGCAACTTTAAACAGTAGCTAGTATAATAATTGGTAAAAAACATGTAGTAGCCGGTGCCGCAGCTACCGCGTGAGAACGTTGAAACAGAAACGTTCTCACCTGTAATCAAATCGTCTTGAAAGTACCCACAAAGAAAGCATGTCCCTGCGTTGTATACGTTCCCATAGTTCATCCCATTGTTATATGCTGCGTCTCGCAGCACATGATTCATACTGCCCGAGTTATCGACCAGCAGCATCAAATTCGGGGCAACCGCCGAAGCACTGAGTAACGGCACCTGCGCAGGAGAGAACGCGTAAGCCGGAGCGGTCAGATATAACCCAATCAAAGCCCCTAAGAAGTACTTGAAGCTTGTGCGAAAAAGACTACGAAGTGCATTTCGCATAAATGCTCTCCAGCACGGTGGTCGAGGATCCCTGGCTGGCAACTGCCGTAACTCTATACAAGGTGAAGGAGGTAGCAGACTGGCAAGACGGCGGTGTGGCGAACGGCGAGCCGGTAGTGCCCAGGTTTTGTATTAGATAAAATCCACTCCCGGCGGCGAGCCACGGCAGCCCGGATTTAGGGGTATTTTGAGAGATGCCTGTCGAGGTGACCTTTGCAGCCTCTGGAGGTGGTAAGCAATAACTGCATTTAGCCAAGGCAAAATCAGCCTTCTGTATAGAAGATTCCCCTAGACGAAGCGTTGCTTCAGCCGTCTGAAAAGACACATTCCTCAACGAGACACTTCCCGCCATTTTCTCCTGCAAGTTTGCATTTTGCATTGAGGAAATACCTAACAATGTGAGCAGCAAAAGAAACACCAGACTCACGATCAGCGCCATCCCGGACTGGCCGGTGACTTTCATCTCGCTGGCCAAGACATATCTAACCGGCATCTTCATTCCTCAAAACCTGTTACGCAGGGCAGCAACGACGTTGTAAGTCTGAGAACTCACCACGCCTGATGGGTCTCTCAAGGTGAGCCTCAACCGCACACTCCTTACGGAGGAAGACGAAACGTTTCCCGACGCAGCGGTGTAGCTCATCGGAGAACCAACGATGCCGAAGGAGATATCAAAACCGCTGACATTATCAGCAACGATCTGGGCGGCTCCGGTTAGGCCGTCTTTAACAGTCAACTGTGTGCCGGTAAATGTGTAGACGAGCTGACGCAGCGGAAAGGCCACCTGCTGGGAAGTGGGAGCTCTAGATCCCGCGTATAGCTGTGAAGACGTCTGACAATCCGATATGACGGTCCATGTCGGCCCAGTACCGGCAGAGCCAACATCTGCCGTCACCAGCGTCAGCTGTGACTTGGCAGGGTCCCACATAATCGGATTATCCAAATTAGTCGGAACAGTGACAGCACCGGTCGAGACGGCGGTATCGAACTTAAGGCAACCGTACATGCCAGTCATGCGGATTTCTTGGATGAGCTTGCTCAACACGAATCTTGCGTCCTCCTGGATTCGAGCTGCCGCCAGCTGAGTCTGGTAGGTAGTCTTCGTCGAGATGAATATCTGGATGATCCCGGCGACCACGATGAGACCCAAAACCAAGGCAATCATTACTTCAATGAGACCGAAGCCTCTGACCCTATTGTTCATGGTGTCACCACGTCAACGCCAATTCGGGAACTGATGCTGAAGGTACGTACAGCTGAAGCAGAATTGGAATTACGAACTGCGTCACTTGCAGTGTCAGCGCGGTTGTCATTCCAAGTAATAGCGATGGTTACCACGGGCTTGGCAATCACAATGCTGCCTGTTGCCGCAGTGCCCCCAAACGCTGCGACATTAGCTTTGAAGTCAGCCAGATCCTGGTTGCGCGCGTTAGTCAACGTAGCGGCCGGACCTGCGTCAGATGCCGATATGGCGTAAGTGGATAGCACATCTGTTACGCCATTTGCCGCTGAGTTACCGTCCACGTTGGCGCGAATTCTGTCCATCATGTCATAAGCGATAAAGCTGGCCTGGCTGGTCATTGTGGAGCTGTCGGTGTACTTCAACGCGTTAAGCTGCAAAGCCGCAGCGCCCAACAAACCGATCGCGAGTATCAGTACCGCGACCAACACCTCAATCAGCGTCATGCCAGATTGTCGGAATGTCCGATCATGTCGCATTGCAGACTCCGTTCAACACGATCCTTCCGTTCAGACAAAGCGCCAGGGTTCGGGTGTTCGTACCCCGGGTATAAGTGACAGTCAGTGCGGTCGAGGGGGCAACCAGCGCACCCAGATTGTTGAAGCTAATTGTGGTGACGGATGAAGGGATGTCGAGTGCGCTTCCGTCGCTCATGGCTGGAGTTACCCTGAGCACTGTGCCGTCCGCAGTGACAACCACATTCAGCGAAGTAGTCCACGCTGCGTTGGCCACGCTGGGTTTAACGCTAGTGGTGACGCCTCGTGTGATCGCTTCAAGACGTGCGTAGTTAAAAGCGCGCTGAAGATCGCTGACCTCTGTATCCGTCTTTGTTTTTTGTAGAGAATCGCGAAAATTCGGAATAGCGATGACTGCAAGAATGCCGATCAAAGACACCGTCACCAGCAACTCAATCAGCGTAAAACCCCGACACCCTTTAGCCATTTAATCTCTCCTTAATGGAGAAACTATATAGCAACCGGTTGTTTCAATATTTACCGGGGGGATGTGTGGCTGTTTTCGACGGACGAACGCCCTGACCTGCGGCGCCTTAGCCGACCTAAGTCACTTCAGCGCCCCCAACACCCCGACACACTGGCAGGCCCCGACATCCCGAGATTGTCGCGCTTGCCGGTGTTTTCCAGCACAAAGCTGCCACAGGCATCCCCGCCCATAATCCCTCCGCCAATGGGCGATGCGGTCAGCGTAAATGTCCGCTCCTTGCGCTCTGCCCCTATCCGATAAAACGCATTCCCCTTCGATACCTCATGACTGAAAGCCGGCGGCCCGCTGACGTCCGAGTATTGTCCTGCCCGCGAGTGAAACCGCTCAAGCTTCTGCGCCTCTTCAACCAGCACTCCTGCGATCTCGGAGCGGCGGGTTTTCCGGGTGTATTCGCTGTATTGCGGATACGCGACGGCGGCGAGAATCGCGACGATGGCGATGGCAATCAGCAGTTCGATCAGGGTGAAGCCCGCGGTTTGTCTATTCATTGCCGCTGCCGCCACATCACGCGGCGCTCCTGGGTGTGGATGCTTTCGAGCACGGTGCGTGATTCGCCCTCAATGCCAACAGCGGTCACGCGGTACAAACTCCAGAGCTGACCGTCTCCGCCACCTGCTGGTTGATCAGTTTTGCCGACATGCTGAATACCGTAGAAGCCACCGCGTGTTGCGACCCAACTCACACCCGAGTCCCCGCCCGTTCCGCTACTGGAAAGTGTCAGCGCTTCAGGCGGAGGCAAACATCTCGCTGGCGACGAACAGGCCGGCAGTGAAAACCCGGATGACAGGATGTTTGATTCCGCAATGCGCAGCGCTGTCTCGGCAGACTGAAACGATGCATCGCGTCGCTTGAGCGTGCCGGCCACTTTTTCCTGGAGCGTGGCGTTCTGCATCGATGATGTGGCCAACAGGGTCAGCAACAACAGGAACACCAAACTAGCGATCAACACAGCCCCACGTTGTGCATTCACGTTCATGCGTTCACCCCAGTCGATTACGGATGGCGGCGACAACATCAATGGTCTGTTCCTGGGCTCGGTCTGCGGGGTCGAACAGGGTCAGAGTCAATCGCACACTGCGGATCAGCGAGGGCTCGGCAGTGGCGTCATATCGGGCGATTGACCGGTCACTGGTCGAGCCGGCAACACCGAACAGCACGCTGAACGCCCGCACGTTACTGACCAGAGGCTGGCCGTTCAGCGACAGTTCATTGCGCGCCTTGTTGAAGCGATAGACCTGCCGGTGAACTGGCAACGCTGTTTCATCCGCGGCAAGTCGGGGCGCTCGGCCGTTGGAGTACGCGGTGGCGGATGACACGCAGTCGGTGTGAATGACCCAGGTCGACCAGCCGCCACCCTCCCCGGTTCCGGCCGTGGCGAGACTCAATGTCTGCGAGCTGGCGTCCCAGTGGATCGGCTCCTCAAACGCCTTGGAGAAGCCAGTGCCGACACTGGCGTCGTCGACTTTCCCCAAACAGCCGAACATTCCTACCAACTGCACTTCCTGGACCATTTTGCTGAGCACAAATCGCGCGTCCTCCTGCAGGCTGGCGGACGATGTCTGACTGGCATAGCTGCTCTTCGAACTGATGAATATCTGCGCCAAGGCCAGCGACATCACCAATCCCAGCACCAGCGCCAGCATCACTTCGACGAGGCCAAAGCCCTTCTCCAGACGCTTCATGGTCGTGGCCCCCACTTGGCGGAGACATCTGCGGTCAACGTCAGCGTTTGCTTCTGTGCGGCATTCTGGCTGGCACGGGAATCGTCCCACTTCAATGTGAGGGTCACGCTCGATCCCGCTACCGCAATTGATGCCTCGGCGTCGTCACCGACGGCGCGCTTCAACTGTGTAGCGAAGTCGTACAAGTCTTGCTGTCGAGGGACGGCGAGACTGCCGGACGTTGGCGCCTGACTCAGCGAAGCCAGCGCGTAACTGCTTCGAGGGTTGGCACGGATGCGCTCGAAAAGATCATGGGCGATGAAGCTGACGTGCAGGCTGCGCATCGAGCTGTCGGTGTACTTCAGCGCGTTGAGCTGCAGCATCGCCACACCCAAAATGCCAACGCTGAAGATCAAAAGCGCGACCATCACTTCGATCAGTGTCATGCCTGATTGCATCGCCTTCCCTGCCATCGCCCACCTCTGCCGTCCGCTTTGCAGCCAACAGTGAAGACGATGCGCGGCAGTTTGCCCGGAGGATGTGTAACGACGCCTTGCGGACATACCGGCTGACAATCGACCCGGTTGTCAGCGCGGCTGAGGGGGTGTTTCCTTGGGCGCCGCACTCAACGGAAGACGCTCGTGAAACAGCAAGGATTGACGCTGATTGAACTGCTGGCTGGGTTGGTGATTGTCGCCATCATCGCGACCCTGGCGATCCCCGCCTTCGGCCAATTGATCGACTCACAGCGACGTCAGGACACCGCTCAGCAACTGGCCAGCGGGCTGCGCATGGCTCGCACAGAGGCGATTCTGCGCAGTCAGCCGGTGGTGATGCAGGCGCTGGAAAATGACTGGAGCCGAGGCTGGAATGTGTTCGTCGACAGCAACCGCAACCAGTTCAGGGACGAGGGTGAGCTGTCGCTCGCCGAGTTCGCCAGCCACCGCAACGTCAGGGTCGTCGGCAACACCAAGGTGGCCGTGCGCATTGGTTTCGATAACACGGGGCGGCTGCTGAACAACGCCAACGGGACACTGGCGGTGTGCCTCAAAGACGCACCCGCCAGTCGCTATCAGTTGGCGATTGCGGTGACCGGCAGGGTCACGCTGCGATCCGAAGGATTCGGCAGCGAGCCCTGTGCATGATGCGGTGACAGGATGACCGGATTACAGCAGCGACTTGACGCGCAATTCCTTGGGCATCGAGAAGGTGATGTTTTCCTCGCGCCCGGCCAACTCGTCTTCGCCGGTAGCTCCCCAGGCGTGCAGCTGCTGGATCACGCCACGCACCAGCACTTCAGGCGCCGAAGCACCGGCAGTAATGCCGATGCGTCCAACGCCGTCGAACCAGCTGCGCTGCATGTCTTCGGCGCCATCGATCAGATAGGCCGGGGTCGACATGCGTTCAGCCAGTTCACGCAGGCGATTGGAGTTGGAGCTGTTCGGGCTGCCGACCACCAGCACCACGTCACACTCATCGGCCAATACCTTGACCGCGTCCTGGCGGTTTTGGGTGGCGTAACAGATGTCGTCCTTGCGCGGGCCACCAATGGCCGGGAATCGTGTGCGCAAGGCGTCGATCACACGGCTGGTATCGTCCATCGACAGCGTGGTCTGGGTCACGAAAGCCAGGTTCTCGGGATTGCTCACCTGGAGATTAGCGACGTCCGCTTCGTCTTCGACCAGATAGATCGCGCCACCATTGCTGGCATCGTACTGCCCCATTGTGCCCTCGACCTCAGGATGGCCGGCGTGACCAATCAGGATGCACTCGCGGCCGTCACGGCTATAGCGCGCGACCTCGATATGCACTTTGGTCACCAGCGGACACGTGGCGTCGAACACCTTCAGACCACGGCCTGCCGCCTCGGTACGCACCGCCTGCGACACGCCGTGGGCACTGAAGATCACGATGACGTCGTCCGGCACCTGATCAAGTTCTTCGACGAAGATTGCGCCACGGCTGCGCAGGTCTTCGACGACGAATTTGTTATGAACCACTTCATGGCGCACGTAGATCGGCGGGCCAAACACTTCCAGCGCGCGATTGACGATTTCGATCGCACGGTCCACCCCGGCACAGAAGCCACGTGGGTTGGCGAGTTTGATTTGCATGATGTGCCTCGTGTCTACGCGCAATGAAACATATAAACGAAAAGGCCCCGAACAGTGCCGGGGCCAGGCGCTCTGGCAATGCTCAGAGTGCCTTCACCTCGAAGATTTCCACTTCGAAGGTCAACGT
>Ga0308164_10002107_pt1 | contig 20746 bp, 15 predicted proteins | sample PhyTR2_FD_201031 | JGI IMG/M metagenome (GOLD analysis project Ga0308164, IMG submission 201031) | Phyllosphere microbial communities from UC Gill Tract Community Farm, Albany, California, United States - DLSLT.R2 | ecosystem: Host-associated > Plants > Phyllosphere > Unclassified | place: USA... | reverse complement strand
CCGAGATGGTCAAGGGCGGTTTCGTCTTCAAGGGCCTCAAGCCGGTCAACTGGTGTTTCGATTGCGGCTCGGCACTGGCTGAAGCCGAAGTCGAGTATCAGGACAAGAAGTCCTCGACCATCGACGTTGCGTTCCCGATCGCCGAAGAAGCGAAACTGGCCGCCGCTTTCGGCGTGCCGTCGCTGGGCAAGCCTGCGTCCATCGTGATCTGGACCACCACACCGTGGACGATCCCGGCCAACCAGGCGCTGAACGTTCACCCGGAATTCGAATACGCGCTGGTCGATGTCGGCGACAAACTGCTGGTGCTGGCTGCCGAACTGGTCGAAAGCTGCCTGGCCCGTTACAAGCTGGAAGGTATCGTCATCGCGACCACCACCGGTCAGGCGCTTGAGCTGATCAACTTCCGCCATCCGTTCTACGACCGCCTGTCGCCAATCTATCTGGCTGACTACGTCGAGCTGGGTGCTGGCACGGGCATCGTTCACTGCTCGCCTGCCTATGGCGTAGACGACTTCAATATCTGCAAACAATATGGCCTGACCAACGACGACATCATCAGCCCGGTGCAGAGCAACGGTGTGTATGTCGAGTCGCTGGAGTTCTTCGGTGGCCAGTTCGTCTTCAAGGCCAACCAGAACATCATCGACAAGCTGGTCGAAGTCGGCAGCCTGATGGACACCGAAACCATCAGCCACAGCTACATGCACTGCTGGCGCCACAAGTCGCCCTTGATCTACCGCGCGACCGCGCAGTGGTTCGTGGGCATGGACAAGCAGCCTGAGAGCGGCGACACCCTGCGCAAGCGTGCGGTCAAGGCCATCGAAGACACTGAATTCGTTCCGGCATGGGGGCAGGCGCGCCTGCACTCGATGATCGCCAACCGTCCTGACTGGTGCATCTCGCGTCAGCGCAACTGGGGCGTGCCGATTCCGTTCTTCCTGCACAAGGAAAGCGGCGACCTGCACCCACGTACCGTCGAGCTGATGGAAGAAGTGGCGCAGCGTGTCGAGAAAGAGGGCATCGAAGCGTGGTTCAAGCTCGACGCCAGCGAGTTGCTCGGTGACGAAGCCGGCAAGTACGACAAGATCTCCGACACCCTGGACGTCTGGTTCGATTCGGGCACCACGCACTGGCATGTGCTGCGCGGTTCGCACCCGATGGGCCATGAAAGCGGTCCGCGTGCCGACCTGTACCTCGAAGGCTCGGACCAGCATCGCGGCTGGTTCCACTCCTCACTGCTGACCGGCTGCATGCTGGACGATCACGCACCGTATCGCGAGCTGCTGACCCACGGGTTTGTGGTCGACGAGAACGGCCGCAAGATGTCCAAGTCGCTGAACAACGTGGTAGCGCCGCAGAAGGTCAACGACTCGCTGGGTGCCGACATCATGCGTCTGTGGGTATCGGCGACCGATTATTCCGGCGAGATGGCGGTTTCCGACCAGATACTGCAGCGCAGCGCCGACGCCTATCGTCGTATCCGCAACACTGCACGCTTCCTGCTCTCCAACCTGACAGGCTTCAACCCGGCGACCGACATCCTGCCTGCCGAGGAAATGCTCGCGCTGGACCGTTGGGCCGTGGACCGTACGCTGCTGCTGCAACGCGAGCTGCAAGAGCATTACGGCGAATACCGTTTCTGGAACGTGTACTCGAAGATCCACAACTTCTGCGTGCAGGAGCTGGGCGGTTTCTACCTCGACATCATCAAGGATCGTCAGTACACCACGGCGGCCAACAGCACTGCGCGTCGTTCGTGCCAGACGGCACTGTTCCACATCTCCGAAGCGCTGGTGCGCTGGATCGCGCCGATCCTGGCGTTCACCGCCGACGAGCTGTGGCAGTTCCTGCCCGGCGAACGCAATGAATCGGTGATGCTCAACACCTGGTACGAAGGCCTGACCGAAATGCCGGCCGACTTCGACATGGATCGCGCCTACTGGGAGCGGATCATGGCGGTGAAGACCTCGGTCAACAAGGAAATGGAAAACCTGCGCGCTGCCAAGGCCATTGGCGGCAACCTGCAGGCCGAAGTGACCCTGTATGCCGAGGAGTCGCTGGTGGCTGACCTGTCGAAGCTGAGCAACGAGCTGCGCTTCGTGCTGATCACCTCGACAGCCAGTGTGGCACCGTTCGCATCCGCGCCAGCCGATGCCGTGGTCACCGAAGTTGCCGGCTTGAAGCTGAAAGTGCTCAAGTCCAGTCATGCCAAGTGCGCCCGTTGCTGGCATCACCGCGAGGATGTAGGGGCGAATCCCGAGCATCCGGAAATCTGCGGCCGTTGCGTAGACAACATCAGCGGTGCAGGCGAGGTCCGTCACTATGCCTAACGCCTCGTTCGGCCGTCTGGCCTGGCTGTGGTTGAGCGTGCTGGTTCTGGTCATTGACCAGGCCAGCAAGTATTACTTCGAGAACGCGTTGAGCCTGTATCAGCAGATCATCGTGATTCCCGACCTGTTCAGCTGGACCCTGGCCTACAACACCGGTGCCGCCTTCAGTTTTCTGGCTGACGGTGCCGGTTGGCAGCGCTGGTTGTTCGCCCTGATCGCAGTGGTGGTCAGCGCTGTGCTGGTCGTCTGGCTCAAGCGTCTGGGGCGTGACGACACGTGGCTGGCCGTTGCACTGGCGCTGGTACTGGGCGGCGCGCTGGGCAATCTGTACGACCGTATCGTGCTGGGCCACGTGATCGACTTCATTCTGGTTCACTGGCAGAACCGCTGGTACTTCCCGGCGTTCAACGTCGCGGACAGCGCCATCACCGTCGGTGCAATCATGCTGGCGCTGGACATGTTCAAGAGCAAGAAAACCGGAGAGACCGTCAATGACTGAGCAATCTTCGACTCAAGGCTCGTCTGACGAGCTGCGCATCGGTCAGAATACGCAGGTCACTCTGCACTTCGCCCTGCGTCTGGAAAACGGCGATACCGTCGACAGCACCTTCGAAAAGGCTCCGGCCACGTTCAAGGTCGGTGACGGTAACCTGCTGCCTGGCTTCGAAATGGCGATTTTCGGCTTCAAGGCGGGCGATAAAAAGACCGTCGAGATTCTGCCGGAAAACGCCTTTGGTCAGCCCAACCCACAAAACGTGCAGATCATGCCACGCTCGCAGTTCGTGGGCATGGAACTGTCCGAAGGGTTGCTGGTGATCTTCAATGACGCCGCCAATACCGAGTTGCCCGGCGTGGTGAAAGCGTTCGATGACGAGCAGGTCACCATCGATTTCAATCACCCGCTGGCAGGCAAGACTCTGAGCTTTGAAGTGGAAATCTTCGAAGTGAAGGCGATTCTGGCTTCCTGACCTTCGCCGTCAAGCCCGGCCCAGGCCGGGCTACCCCGTACCAATCATGAGGCACCGCATGCAAATCAAACTCGCCAACCCCCGCGGCTTTTGTGCCGGAGTGGACCGCGCGATCGAAATCGTCAATCGCGCTCTGGAAGTGTTTGGTCCGCCGATTTATGTGCGCCATGAAGTCGTTCACAACAAGTTTGTCGTCGAAGACCTGCGCTCTCGCGGTGCGATCTTCGTCGAAGAGCTGGATCAGGTGCCGGATGACGTCATCGTTATCTTCAGCGCCCACGGTGTTTCCCAGGCTGTGCGTACCGAGGCGGCAGGCCGTGGTCTGAAAGTGTTCGATGCTACCTGTCCGCTGGTGACCAAGGTGCATATCGAGGTCGCCCGTTACAGCCGCGATGGCCGCGAGTGCATCCTGATCGGCCACGCCGGTCACCCGGAAGTCGAAGGCACCATGGGCCAGTACGACGCCGCCAACGGCGGTGCGATCTATCTGGTCGAGGACGAAGAGGATGTTGCCAGCCTGCAGGTGCGCAACCCTGAAGCCCTGGCCTTCGTCACCCAGACCACCTTGTCCATGGATGACACCAGCCGGGTGATCGATGCCTTGCGCACGCGCTTCCCGGCCATTGGCGGGCCGCGCAAGGATGACATCTGCTACGCCACGCAAAACCGTCAGGACGCGGTCAAGCAACTGGCCGATGAGTGCGATGTGGTGTTGGTGGTGGGCAGCCCGAACAGCTCCAACTCCAATCGCCTGCGTGAGCTGGCCGAGCGCATGGCGACTCCGGCGTACCTCATCGACGGCGCCGAAGACATGCAACAAGGCTGGTTCGACGGGGTAGAGCGTATCGGCATCACTGCGGGCGCTTCGGCCCCCGAAGTGCTGGTGCGTGGCGTGATCCAGCAATTGCAGGCCTGGGGCGCGACCGGTGCGGATGAGCTTGCCGGCCGCGAGGAGAACATCACCTTCTCGATGCCCAAGGAATTGCGCGTCAAGTCGCTGCTCTGAGGCTATTCAGCCACACAGCGCTGCATCGATTTTCGTGTCCTCGACCCTCACGCGCCCGGCCGGTGCGACTATCACTCGATAGTTGCTCACCGGCTGGTCTGCAGCGCAAACGTGCAACGTCCTGGCGGTTCTGCGCCGCAACGTCCCCAAACCATTGAAACTGATCTCCTCCACACGCTTGCGGTTATCGACCACTCGCGCTGTGCCGCTATTGGCGCGTTCTATCAGCACCGGATCGTTTTCGTCGGGACCTTTGCCATCTGCGTCGAGTATGATCCGCCAGCCGTTGCTCCAGTCGTTCTCGATGGCATGAAGCGTAACGATCTGATTGCGTGTGATTGCGGCCGCTCTCGCCGAGCGAATGCCGCTGGCCAGCTCCCGGGCGGTTGCAAGGCCGCGGCTGGAATCGATGAGTTCCTTGAAAGAAGGGGTTGCTACGTTAGCCAGGATGGCCACCAGTGCAACGACGATCAATAATTCGATCAGTGTGAATCCTGCATGCTTCATATGCTTTCCTCCCTGGAAACCGCCGTTTCAATACACTGCGGGCGTTCGTCGTGGCAAAACAACCGTACGTCCCGCTATGGATTTTCCAGCGGCGTTGCTGCCTTATAGTCGTAACGTCTAGGAGACACTCAATGCGTCATATAGCCAAGGGATTCAGCCTCATCGAATTGTTAGTCACTGTGTCCTTGGTGGGCATCCTGGCGGCTATCGCTATCCCGAATTTCACCAGCTCCATCCAGAGCAACAAGGCCGATACCGAGCTCAGCGATTTGCAGCGGGCGCTCAACTATGCGCGACTCGAGGCGATAAACAGGGGAGTGGCGGTGCGTATAGCGCCGACCAGCGGGACGGCATGGACCAACGAATTGCAGGTGTATCTGGTTTCCGATACTCAGGCGACACCCACGGCGTTGCGAAAAGTAGCCGCCATGAGCAGCGGTGCCACGCTGGTGGCCGATAACAATGCCACGGCAATTGATTTCAACAACCTGGGCGCGCTCATTGCCCCGGCTGCGGCGGTGACCATGACCTACACCCGAGGCACTATTATCAAGACCATAAAGGTCTGTCTGACCGGTCGGATCACCCTGGGTGGAGGCTGCTGATGGCTGGTGAAACCCGATATCGCCAGACCGGCATGACCTTGATCGAGGTGCTGGTCTCGGTATTGATTCTGGCCATCGGCCTGCTGGGCGCTGCGGCCATTCAACTCAATGCGCTCAAGTACACCGACAGCTCAGCGATGACCAGCCAGGCGAGCTTCATTGCTTACGACATGATGGATCGTATCCGCGCCAATGTTGATGGTAATGCCAGTGCCAATGGGTCGACCAATGTACTGGCGACTTATGCCTTGGCGAATCTGGATGCGGCACCTGCGGCCAACCCGAACGATGCCAGAGCGCAGGATCTGTCTGATTTCAGAAGCAACATCATCAACTTTGCAGGCCAGAGCGGCACGGGCAGCATCACTGTCAGTAATGCTCCGGAAGTGACCATCATCATTGGCTGGAGCGATAACCGCGCTGCGGGTGCGAGTAATCAGGCAACAGGAAGTCCTGCGGCAACTCCGGTACCTCGGAGCTTTCAACTGGTCTCCCGGATCGGGGTCAACCCATGAGAAAGCTTTCCAGAGGCTTCGGCCTGGTCGAAATCATGGTGGCGCTGGTCCTGGGGCTGGTGGTCAGCCTGGGTATCGTGCAGATATTCACGGCGGCCAGAGGCACCTACCAAAGCCAGAATGCCGCAGCGCGGATGCAGGAGGATGCGCGTTTCCTGCTGAGCAAGCTGATGCAGGAAATCAGGATGACCGGCATGTATGGCTGCCTGAGCTTCAGTAACTACACGCCTGTATCTCCTGCTATCCCGTGGCCGATCGCACTGGATACTCCAATTCTCTGGGATAATCCGAGCAGGACGCTGACGCTGGTGACCGCCGACGTGGGTACCACAGGCAGTTCGCCCACCTGGACCATTGTTTCAAACTGTCAGACTACGACACAGCTCTACGCCAATGCTCGTGCGCCGGCTACGGGGGAGACGGCCTTTCCGTTGCGGCAGTTGGTCTACACGCTCAGCGGAACAGACTTGACCATAAAATATGGCACGGACGGCACTCCGCAGCCGCTGTTGCAGAACGTCGCGGACTTCAGTGTTTCTTTCGGCATGGCGGGCAACCCGATGTCCTATACCACGGCTGTTACCAAGGCCAACGCCGACGCTGTACGCAGTGTCCGCATCAGCCTGACGCTGCAGGATGGACAGAACGGCATCGTCAGGCCTCAGCAGTACAACGTTGTTGCTTATCTGCGTAACCGCTTTTGAACGGGCCTGGCATGAACAATATCGTGCGATTCAATTCGATACAGACTTTCCCTGCGCGACAGCGCGGCATGGTGTTGCTGGTCAGTCTGGTATTTCTGCTGCTGCTGACGCTGCTGGGTATCTCTTCCATGCAGAACGCTACGCTGCAGGAAAAGATGGCGGGCAGTGTCGTGGTTCGTAATGTGTCGTTTCAGGCAGCCGAGGCACAGTTGCGTCTGGGCGAGTCGAAGATCATGGAGTCCGGGTTTTCAATGGTTCCCTGTACGCCACCGGCTGCCTGCGCCCCGCCGTCGGATTCAACGACCGTAGTCAGGCCGGGATTGGGCACTTCCGGAGTGACCTGGATCGGGACTGCCAATGCGTTGTTCGGCATCCAGAATCTGGGTACAACGCCTACGCCCATAAAACGTCCTGCAAATTGCACGGGCTCGGTAACGATGTATCGGGTAACAGCCATCGCCATTCAAGGCACCTCACGAACAGTGCTGGAGAGTATTTATGCCAACTGCTAAGGCGCTTCGTGGTGGCTTGAAATACCTCTATGGCGCGCTGTTGGCGTTGTATCTGGCAAGCCCCGTTTATGCCTTCACGCCAGCGCAAGTGCCCTTGTTGAGCTCTCCGGCGGTGCCACCGAACCTTATGCTGCTCGTCGATAACTCGGGCAGTATGTACAACATCATCTGGGATTCGGGATTTGATGCCTCGGTCAATCGTCCTAACATCAGCTACTACTCGACTCAGTGTCTCAGTGGCGTAATCACTGTTGTATGCCCGTTCATAACGACGCTTTCGGATGACGATACTCTGTCGGTGGGCGATATTAATGCCTACAGTATTTTCACCCTGTCACTGATGTGTCCATTTGGCGGGCGTCCGGTTTTTCGCAATAACACTCAGTATTGCCTTAACCTGCCCGATCCGGCCGGGAACGGGCTGACGCGATATACCGCTGATTACCTGTCCTACCTCATTGATCTGGTCCCTCCTAATTTCTTTGGTGTACGCGACTACACCAATGGCGTGATCCCCAACGATTACCGAATGAACGTCGCGAAAACCGTGGCGACCAATCTGGTGACCAACAACACCTCGCTCAGAATCGGTCTTGCCACGTTCAATGATCCAAACAATTTTGATTTAGGGCCCGGAGGCAAGATAGCCAGGGTTGTTTCGGACCTGTCGCCGGTAGCGATCAGTACCTATCAACCTACGGGTGTCTCTCAACAGAAGGCTACTCAAAACATCACCGACCTCAAAACAGCTATCAGCAACCTGACGCCGTCAGCCAACACTCCGCTGGCTGAAACTTACTATGAGATCACCCGCTACTTTCGGGGAATGACGCCGTTCTATCAAAGCGGATCGACCTATGTGAGCCCGATCCAGTACCGCTGCCAGAAAAACTACGGTGTCGTTATAACCGATGGCTTGCCGACCTATGACCGGACGTTCCCGACCAACGACCCTGACGATGTTCTGGACACCACTCGCTCGCTACCCAACTGGGATTTGAACGCAGCCAATGACGGTGCCAACCTGTCTGGCGATGGTGAGGGAGATACGCTGTATCTGGACGATCTTGCCAAGTTCGCCTATGACATTGACCTGCGCCGGGATGCCGTGACGACGGGTGGCGATCTGACTGGCAAAAGCTGGGATACCGCAGGTTTCGTGAAACAGAACATGAGTACCTACACCATCGGCTTTACCGCATCGAACCAGATGTTGAACGATGCTGCCAACGATACCCACGGGCACGGCAAATACTTTCAGGCCAACGACAGTTCGGGGCTCAGCTCGGCGCTGGATCTCGCATTGAGCGACATCTACGCCAAGGTCGGCTCTGGCGCAGGCGGCGCGGCAAACTCATCGACGCTTCAGACGGGTACTCAGTTCTACCAGACGCTTTACGATCCTACCGATTGGCACGGCACTATCAAAGCCTTCAATCTGGATCAGATAACAGGTGCCTTGAGCGCGCCTGTCTGGACGACTGACACGGCTATCGTCACTGGCTCGACGCCGCCGGTCTTCGAGTCGTGGAGCACGCTTTCCACTCCGACGAAGATTCCCTTGGAGTATGCCAACTTTAGCCCTGCTCAACAGACTGCGCTGAATGCGACGTTGCCAACCAATGCCACCGGGGCAGAGCTTATTGCCTGGGCCAAGGGCACCGCCAATGCGAAGTTTCGGGCACGTCCCCGGCTGCTGGGCGATATCGTCAACTCTTCGCTTGGTATTGCACTCCCTTCACAGAAGACCGCCTCTGACCTGACGGGTGACACCACCTACACCACGTATCTGGCCACAAAGGCAAACAGCATGACCCCCAGCATTCTGGCCAATGCCAATGACGGCTTTTTCAACGTCATCAATACCAGTGATGGTTCAAGACGATACGCATACATGCCATCCACTGCGCTGACTTCGCTGGCTACCATTGCATCGGCCAATTACGGATCCGGCGTACACAAGTTCACCGTGGATGGGCAGATTGCGGTGTTCGATACGCAGTTGTCAGCCGGTTCAGCGTGGCGCACCGTCGCTTATGGCGGTACCGGGTCGGGCGGCAAAGCGTTCTTCGCCATCAAGCTATTCGAGGGTACGAGTAACACCGTCAGCGCGTTATGGGAGGTCAAGGCACCTGACACGTCCAATGCCAACAACAAATTCAACAACCTTGGATACGCCTATTCCAAACCGGATGTTGCGCGGATGGCGGATGGTACCGGGATTGTGGTGGTCGGGAACGGTTACGGCAGTTTTACCGGCAGGGCGTCGCTCTATGTGCTGAATGCCAATACCGGGGCGTTCATTGCCGAGATCCAGACGCCGTTGCTTAACAACGAAACCGATAACGGGCTTTCTTCGGTCAAATTGCGTGTCAACGCTCAAAACGTGGTTCAGGCTGCCTACGCTGGCGACCTGAAAGGTCGGCTCTGGAAGTTCGACATGAGTGGCGCCACCGCCGCCAGCTGGAAAGTGGCTTTTGGCGGCGCGCCTTTGTTCACGGCACCGCGCGGCGCCAACCAACCGATAACGGTTCAGCCTTTTGTGCTCGATCATCCACTTAACGGCAAGATCGTTTATTTCGGAACGGGCAAGTTCATCGAAGTCGCAGACAAGCAGACCACTGCTCTTCAGGATTTTTACGCGATATGGGATGCCGACTCCGGGGCGGGCAGTACCGTCGAGGCGAACCTGCAGGCGCAGGCGGTCAATGGCAGCGTCGTCAGTAACGGAACCACCTATTTCACGTCGACAACCAACGATGTGGACTGGTCAGTCAAGAAAGGCTGGTACATGCCGCTCTCGGCCGTGACGCCCTACCTGGGCGAGCGGATCATTTACCCCGCGCAGACCAGCCATGGGCGGATCATCTTCTCGACAGCCTCCGTGAACTCCGCCGACCCTTGTGAGAGCACCGGCACCGGTCGTGTATTCGAGCTCAATGCCGCGACTGGCAGCATGCTTAACTATCAGGTACTCGATACCAACGGCGATAGCGCTATCAACAGATCAGACCTGCTTGTCGCGGGACTGGGCTACACCGGCATCCCGGTCGTCTCGGCTATTGTCGCGGGTACGAGAGACGGCAACGAGGTGAAGATCGTCAATAACTCCACCGGCGCCCCGCCTGATGGCCTGCCGGAAAAGGGCGGGATTGGCAACCAACGCATCATGTGGCGACAAATCCAATAGGGAAACGAATCATGCGAGCGACATCCAGGGGCTTTACGTTGATCGAACTCATGATCGTCGTGGCGATTGTCGGTATTCTGGCCGCCATCGCGTATCCCAGTTACACCGAGTACGTGAAACGTACTCAGCGTTCGGCGATTGCCAGTCTGCTGTCCGAGCAGACCCAGGCGCTGGAGCGGTTTTATTCACGAGCGGCCCCTCAGCCCACTTACATGGGGGCCACCGTGAGCTTAGGCAATACGTACTACAAGATAACGCCAACCCTTAACGCTACCGACTTCACCCTGACAGCTGACCCTATCGGAGGCACGCTGATGGCTGGCGACAAGTGTGGCAGTTTCGTGATCACTAGTACCGGGGCGCGTACCAACACTGGCGCAACCAGCGGTGTCACTGTCAAAGACTGTTGGGGCCGCTAAACCGTTTTCTTGTCACGAGACCAAGATGTCCAAGCAAAAAATAGTCATTGTCGGCGGTGGCGTCATAGGTCTGTTGACCGCCTTCAATCTGGCGTCCGAGCAGGTCAGCGTCGTGCTGCTGGATCGTTCGGGCGTTGGCCAGGAATCTTCCTGGGCGGGCGGCGGAATTGTTTCGCCGCTTTACCCGTGGCGCTACAGCCAGGCGGTCACCGCGCTGGCGCACTGGTCGCAGGACTTTTACCCGCACCTCGCCGAGCGTTTGTTGGCTCAGACCGGTATCGACCCTGAAGTGCACAAGACCGGCCTGTACTGGCTCGACCTCGATGACGAGCAGTCTGCGCTTGAATGGGCTGCCCGCGAAAAACGTTCGTTGAACCGCGTGGATATCTCGGCGGTGAATGATGCGGTGCCGGTGCTGGGTGAGGGCTATTCGCGGGCGATCTACATGGCCGATGTGGCCAACGTACGCAATCCCCGCCTGGTCAAATCGCTCAAGGCGGCCTTGCTGGCAATGCCCAATGTCGAGATTCGCGAGCAGTGTGAAGTCAGCGGTTTTACCCGTGAAGGCAGCCGAATTTCGGGTGTGCAGACACCTTCAGGGGATATCACCGGTGATCGGGTGATTCTGGCGGCGGGTGCGTGGAGCGGCGAGTTGCTCAAGACCCTGGGGCTGGAGCTGCCGGTCGAGCCGGTAAAGGGCCAGATGATTCTCTACAAGTGTGCATCGGACTTTCTGTCGAGCATGGTGCTGGCGAAAGGGCGCTACGCGATTCCGCGTCGTGACGGGCATATCCTGATCGGCAGCACCCTGGAGCACGAAGGTTTCGATAAAACCACCACGCAGGCCGCATTGGAAAGTTTGAAGGCATCGGCCGTCGAATTGCTTCCGCCATTGGCCCATGCCGAGCCGGTCGCCCAATGGGCAGGCCTGCGCCCTGGCTCGCCCGAAGGCATCCCCTTTATCGGACCTTTGGAAGGTTTTGACGGCCTGTGGCTCAACTGCGGGCATTACCGCAACGGCCTGGTGCTGGCTCCGGCGTCCTGCCAGTTGATCACTGACCTGCTGCTGGAGCGCGAGCCGATCATCGATCCGGCACCCTACGCGCCGACTGGTCGCCTCGCAGGCTAGTCATCCTGTCGGTCACGCGGAGCGTGGGGCGCGACGATGTTCTCACGCGCACCTATCGTTCCGCACGCTCCAGCGTGGGAACGCCTTTCGTGACGCTCTGCGTCATACGGTCTTTGCCACGCAACGCATTCAATCCAGGCCCAGCTTCTTCAGGCGATAGCGCAGTGACCTGAACGACAAGCTGAGCCTTTCTGCTGCGGCGGTGCGGTTCCAGCGGGTTTCTTCCAGCGCCTGCAGAATGAGCTGGCGTTCGACGCTTTCCAGGTAGTCTTCAAGGTTGTCGATGTCGGCCAGGCTCGGCCCGTCGCTCTCCTGAGGGCTGGCGGACTCTGTCAGGCGCAGGTCGCTGGCGTGGATTTCGTCGTTCTCGCACAGCGTGTAAGCGCGCTCCAGCATGTTTTCCAGTTCGCGCACGTTACCGGGGAAGCGGTAGCTCTTCAGCGTTTCCAGCGCCTGCGCGTTCAGGCGCGCGACGGGTTGTGCGCCGTTCCCGGCAAGGCGCTTGAGCACGCTGGCTGCCAGTTGGTCGATATCCTCACGCCGCTCGCGCAACGAGGGCACGCGCACTTCGATCACGTTCAATCGGTAATACAGATCCTGACGGAACCGACCTGCCGCGACCTCTGCATTCAGGTTCTTGTGGGTGGCGCACAGAATGCGCACGTCGACGATCTGCTCTTGCTGGCCGCCGACGCTGCGAATGGATTTTTCCTGGATGGCGCGCAGCAGTTTGACCTGCATGGCCAGCGGCAGGTCGGCGACCTCATCGAGAAACAGCGTGCCGGTGTGCGCCGCTTGAAACAGACCGGGCTTGTCTTCGTGGGCACCGCTGAAGCTGCCTTTGCGATGGCCGAAGAATTCGCTTTCCATCAGTTCGGAAGGGATGGCACCGCAATTCACCGGTATGAACGGCTTGTCGACGCGCGGACCCTGCTCGTGGATCAGCCTCGCTACAAGCTCCTTGCCGCTGCCGGACTCGCCGCTGATGTAGATCGGCGCCTGGCTGCGGGCCAGCTTGCCGATCTGATTGCGCAAGGTACGCATTGCCAGCGAGTCGCCCAGCAGTCGATTGTCGATGCTCCGCGTGGGTGGTGCGCCGGGCAGGCTCAGCGCGCTATTGACCAGCTCGCGCAGCCTGCCGAGGTCGACCGGCTTGGTCACAAAATCGAAAGCCCCGGCCTTCAGCGCGTTGATCGCGGTATCCACATTGCCGTGTGCAGTGATCATCGCCACCGGCACGTGGGGGTAGCCGTGCTGTATGTGTTGCACCAGCTCAAGGCCATTACCATCAGGCAGACGCATGTCGGTCAGGCACATGTCGAACGGTTCGCGGGCCAGCCAGTCATGGGCTTCGGCAACGTTACGTGCACTGCGGGTGTCGAGTTTCATGCGTCCCAGCGTGATCTCCAGGAGTTCGCGAATATCCGGCTCATCATCGACTATCAGGATTTTTTGCCGTTGGCTCATGCTCAGCTCGTCTTGAACGGGTGGGCGAAGGTAATGCGCAGGCAGCTGCCACCCGTGGGGCGGGGCGCATATTCCAGATGCGCCTGATTGCTTTCGCACAGTTCACGTGACAGATATAGACCAAGGCCGGTGCCTTTGCTTTCTGTGGTGAAAAACGGTTCGAAGATCTTGCTCAGGTGTTGCTCGCTGACCCCCGGCCCATCGTCCAGCACTTCCAGCGTAGGCAAATCGCTTCTCGGTTCATTGTGCAGTTTCAGCCAGACCTGCGCTGACGGATGATTCTTGCCGCTGTAGCGCAGGCCGTTCTGCACCAGGTTGGTCATGATTTGCGTCAACTGTCCAGAATCCATGCGGGTTGTCAGCGTGCCGGGGCTGATGTCGACATGAATCGCCTGATTGGGCGCTGTGGAACTGCGAAATTCAGCGACAAAGTGTTCCAGCCAGGTTTTCAGATCGAGCAGTTCGGGTTGCGCCTCGCGTCTGCGCGACAGCTGCAGGACATTTTCGATGACCCGATCAATGCGCCCCGACTGCTCATGAATGATCTGCCCCAGGCGTCGATCCGCTGCACTGAGCTCTTCCGATTCATTAAGCAGTTGAGCCGCATGACTGACTGCACCCAGCGGATTGCGTATCTCATGGGCAATCCCGGCGGTCAGGCGTCCCAGTGCGGCGAGCTTGAGCTGCTGCGCCTGATGGGCGATCTGCGACAGGTCTTCGAGAAAAACCAGCGTCTGACGCTGATCGCCACGGTTGAGTGTGGCAAAGCTCGGTTGCAGTACCAGCCCGACGGGGGCGGTGGTGATACTGCGCGGCACCATGATCGGATTGACGAGCCACTGGCGCAGGCGTTCAACCAGCTGCGGCGAGCAGGTGTCGATCATCTGGCCGACCAGTTGCTCCTGGCTCAGCAGGTGCAAGGCACTCTGGTTGGCCAGCAGCACCTGGTGATTGGCATCCAGCACCAGAATGCCGGTACGCATGCGCTGCAAAATGAGTGCGTTGAGTGCCTCGAGGCTGTCGACATCCGCTGCGCGCTGTTCGGCCAGTACCTCGCTGACTTGCATGCGCGCTGTCAGCGCCTGCACCAGCAGGGCGGCGGCGAAGCACAAAGCGCCCAGCGAGCCAGCCTGCACGTAGTCGTTGGAGACCGAGGGTGTGCCGAAGCTGATGTAGAACGTCAGGTAGATGATGCCGATGGCCGAAACCGCAGCGATCAACAAGCCGATACGGCCGCGCAGCAACACGTTGCTGATCGCCACCGAGGCAATCAACAGGTTGCCGATACCGCTGGAAGGCCCGCCCGCTGCGTAGAACAGCGCGGAGAGCATGATCGCATCGGTCATCGCCAGGCCGAAAAACTGTGCCTGACGGCTGGGGCGTTCCAGCAGCACGACGACCAGAATGTTGAACACCAGATACAACCAGCAGCCCGAGCGGAACAGGTTCGGGTTGGCCAGTTGCAGCAGCTCGGTTTCCAGGCTGCTGGAAATCAACAGCACCAGTACGACGCCGATGGTCAGTCGATAAAGGTGGTACAGCCGCAGAATCCGCTGTGCCTGCGGGCTGACAAGGGACGGTGAATCAGCGGTCACGTGCCGCGGGGCCTTGCAGCCTGTGTGCCTCGCTGCAATACCATTGCTGTGCCTGGCTCAGTGCACGATCCTGTGGCAGATGCACGCCACATTGCGCGCATCGCACCATGGGTGTCGACGCCAGTTCAGGCGGCTCGGCGCGGGATTTGGGCTTGGGGGGATTGATCAGACGCTTGACGAACCAGACCACCGCCGCGATCAACGCGACCCACATAAGTAAGCGAATCATGACTACCAGCTTAGTGATTGACGATGGCGCAGTGTAGCCAAGCCGCGAGCGGGCGCACAGTGGCAAAATTGATGCACAAAAAAAGAGGCCCGAAGGCCTCTTTTTTCATGCGCTCAGGATCAGTCGAACAGACCCAGGGTCATGTAGCTGAACCACGAACGGCTCTTGGTGCCTTTCGCTTCGGCGTCTTTTGCTGCCTGTTCGTCCAGCTCGGCCTGATTCTCCGGCAGCAGCTCTTTCGGAATGGAGTCCTTGGCGTCCTGGTACTGCTTCTTCATGTCCTGATCGGCGCGGGTCTGGCCCGGTGGCAGCGGTGCGCTGCCGTCGATCAGGCCAAGGGTCGCTTTCGACAGCCATGAGCGGTTATCGGCTTCTGCTTCACGCGGGGTGAATTTGCCGTCAGCCAGTTGCGGGTGGTTCGGGTAGTTGGTCTTCAGCACTTCCAGGCTGGTGGCAGCCAGGTCGTCAAGGTGCAGACGCTGATAAGACTCGACCATCACCGCCAGACCGTCGCCGACCGAAGGCGTCTCCTGGAAGTTTTCCACTACATAGCGGCCACGGTTGGCGGCGGCGACGTAGGCCTGACGGGTCAGGTAGTAGTCGGCTACGTGGATTTCGTAGGACGCCAGCAGGTTGCGCAGGTAAATCATGCGCTGCTTGGCGTCAGGCGCATAGCGACTGTTCGGAAAGCGGCTGGTCAGCTGGGCGAACTCGTTGAACGAGTCACGGGCAGCACCCGGGTCACGCTTGGTCTGGTCCAGCGGCAGGAAGCGCGCCAGAAGGCCCACGTCCTGGTCGAAGGAGGTCAGGCCCTTCATGTAATAGGCGTAGTCGACGTTCGGGTGCTGCGGATGCAGGCGGATGAAACGCTCGGCAGCGGATTTGGCTGCTTCGGGTTCACCATTTTTGTAGTTCGAGTAGATCAACTCGAGCTGAGCCTGATCGGCGTAGCGACCGAACGGATAGCGAGATTCCAGCGCCTTGAGCTTCTCAGTGGCACTGTTATAGCTGTTATTTCCCAGGTCGGCCTGCGCCTGCTGGTACAGCTCGACTTCGCTGAGGTTTTCGTCGATGACTTCCTTCGACGAACAGGCCGCAGTCAATGCGAGGATGGCGATCAGCAGCAGGTGTTTCACTTGCATGGCGGCTTGCGTCCCTATAACGGCCTGCTGTCTTGGGCGGGGCCGTCCTGTTATGATGAGCGCCCCGCGATACCGGCGGGACAAAAGACGCCGTATTTAACCACAAGCGCGCTGCCGAAACCAAAGGCTAGCCGCCACCTAGTCTGGTCATGTCCGAAAATATAGAACTTCGCGCAGAGGTGCCGTCCGAATTGGGCGGTCAACGCCTCGATCAAGTCGCCGCACAATTATTCGCTGAGCACTCGCGCTCGCGCCTTTCCGCCTGGATCAAGGACGGCCGCCTGACTGTGGACGGAGGCGTTCTGCGCCCTCGCGACATCGTGCACGGTGGCGCTGTTCTCGAACTGATTGCCGAGCAGGAGGCCCAGGGTGAATGGGTCGCTCAGGACATCGAGCTCGACATCATCTATGAAGACGACCAGATCCTCGTCATCAACAAGCCCGCCGGGCTGGTGGTGCATCCGGCTGCCGGTCATGCCGATGGCACGCTGCTCAACGCCTTGCTGCACCATGTGCCGGACATCATCAATGTTCCGCGTGCCGGCATCGTGCACCGTCTGGACAAGGACACCACCGGTCTGATGGTGGTCGCCAAGACCATTCAGGCGCAGACACAGCTGGTTACCCAGTTGCAGAGTCGCAGCGTCAGCCGTATCTACGAGTGCATCGTGATCGGCGTGGTGACCGCAGGCGGCAAGATCGACGCACCGATCGGCCGTCACGGCCAGCAGCGCCAGCGCATGGCGGTGATGGAAGGCGGCAAGCAGGCGGTCAGTCATTACCGCGTGCTGGAGCGTTTCCGTTCGCACACCCATGTCCGGGTCAAGCTGGAAACCGGGCGTACCCACCAGATTCGCGTGCACATGGCGCACATCAACTATCCGTTGGTCGGCGACCCTGCCTATGGCGGTCGTTTCCGTATTCCGCCAGCCGCCAGCCTGACCATGGTCGATTCGCTCAAGACCTTCCCGCGGCAGGCGTTGCATGCCCGCTTCCTGGAGCTGGATCATCCGACCACCGGTAAGCGCATGAGCTGGGAATCGCCGTTACCGGACGATTTCGTCTGGTTGCTGTCTCTGCTCAAGCAGGATCGCGAGGCGTTCATCGGGTGAATGACTGGCTGATACCTGACTGGCCTGCGCCAGCACAGATCAAGTCCTGCGTTACCACTCGCTCGGGTGGGGTCAGCCTGGCCCCATTCGACAGCTTCAATCTGGGCGATCACGTCGATGACAGCCCGCAGGCCGTGGCGACCAATCGCCAGCGCCTGACCTCCAGTCTCAAGGCTCAGCCCGCCTGGTTGAAGCAGGTGCACGGCGTAGACGTCGTACCTGCCGATCCATCCCGCGTCGTTGAAGCCGATGCCAGCTGGACGAGCACGCCTGGCGTGGCCTGCACCATCATGACCGCCGATTGCCTGCCCGCGCTGTTCTGTCGTCGTGACGGTACGCGGGTAGCGGCAGCGCACGCTGGCTGGCGCGGGCTGGCGGCCGGGGTGCTGGAAGCGACGGCCAACAGCCTGCAGAGTGCTCCCGAAGACATCATGGCCTGGCTGGGACCGTCTATCGGTCAGCCGTCGTTCGAAGTTGGCCCCGAGGTGCGCGAGGCCTTTACCGCCAGCCACCCGCAGACAGCCGCTGCGTTTGTCGCCAGTTCGAATCCTGATCGTTTCATGGCCGACATCTACGCACTCGCCCGATTACGACTGGCAGCCCAAGGTATCTCTGCCGTGTACGGCGGCGGGCTGGATACCTTCACCGATTCGCGCTTCTTTTCCTACCGCCGCGCCGCGCGCACTGGCCGCTTTGCTTCGCTGATCTGGATCGAACACGCCTGATTGCCGGGCTGTTTTGCACAAGCCAGCTAGGCTTGCTTGAACGCTCGTCTGATCTGTATCAACCCCGGCCCGCTTGAAACGCGCAGAATCGTCCGCATCTAACTGGCTATTCAGCAGGTTTTCTTTATAGGTGTGTTCATTGCTCCGGCCTGCATTAAAGGAAGGTGACAAATGCGTATCGACAGATTGACCAGTAAATTACAGTTAGCGTTATCCGATTCCCAGTCGCTGGCCGTTGGCCTCGACCATCCCGCCATCGAACCTGCGCACTTGATGCAGGCGCTGCTTGAGCAGCAGGGCGGTTCCATCAAGCCTTTGCTGTTGCAGGTAGGCTTCGACATCAACAGCCTGCGCAAGGAACTGAGTGCAGAGTTGGATCGCCTGCCAAAAATCCAGAACCCGACCGGCGACGTCAACATGTCGCAGGATCTGGCGCGCCTGCTCAATCAGGCTGACCGTCTGGCGCAGCAGAAAGGCGACCAGTTCATTTCCAGCGAGCTGGTGCTGCTCGCGGCAATGGACGAGAACAGCAAGCTCGGCAAATTGTTGCTGGGGCAGGGCGTCAGCAAGAAAGCTCTGGAAAACGCCATCAACAACCTGCGCGGCGAAGGTGCCGTGAATGACCCGAACGTCGAAGAGTCGCGTCAGGCGCTGGACAAGTACACCGTTGACCTGACCAAGCGTGCCGAAGAGGGCAAGCTCGACCCGGTGATCGGTCGTGATGACGAGATTCGTCGCACCATTCAGGTCCTGCAGCGCCGCACCAAGAACAACCCGGTGCTGATCGGCGAACCTGGCGTGGGCAAGACCGCCATTGCCGAGGGCCTGGCGCAGCGCATCATCAATGGCGAAGTACCCGATGGCCTGCGCGGCAAGCGGTTGCTGTCGCTGGACATGGGTTCGCTGATTGCCGGTGCCAAGTACCGTGGCGAGTTCGAAGAGCGCCTCAAATCGCTGCTCAACGAACTGTCCAAGCAGGAAGGCCAGATCATTCTGTTCATCGACGAGTTGCACACCATGGTCGGCGCCGGCAAGGGCGAAGGCTCGATGGACGCTGGCAACATGCTCAAACCTGCGCTGGCGCGCGGCGAGCTGCATTGTGTGGGTGCTACCACGCTCAACGAGTACCGCCAATATATAGAGAAGGATGCGGCGCTTGAGCGTCGATTCCAGAAAGTCCTGGTCGACGAGCCAAGTGAAGAAGACACCATCGCGATCCTGCGAGGCCTTAAAGAGCGCTACGAAGTGCACCACAAGGTCGCCATCACTGACGGCGCGATCATCGCGGCGGCCAAGCTGAGCCATCGCTATATCACCGACCGCCAGTTGCCGGACAAAGCCATCGACCTGATCGACGAAGCGGCCAGCCGTATTCGCATGGAGATCGACTCCAAGCCTGAGGTGCTCGACCGCCTTGAACGTCGCCTGATCCAGCTGAAAGTAGAAGCTCAGGCCCTCAAGAAGGAAAAGGACGAGGCAGCGATCAAGCGCCTGGAAAAACTTCAGGGCGAAATCGAGCGTCTTGAGCTTGAGTACGCGGATCTTGAAGAAATCTGGACCTCGGAAAAAGCCGAGGTCACCGGCTCGGCACAGATCCAGCAGAAAATCGAACAGTCTCGCCAGGAACTGGAGGCCGCGCGCCGCCGGGGCGATCTGAACCGCATGGCCGAGTTGCAGTACGGGATCATCCCGGACCTGGAGCGCAGCCTGCAAATGGTCGACCAGCACGGTAAGCCGGAAAACCAGTTGCTGCGCAGCAAGGTAACCGAGGAAGAAATTGCCGAGGTCGTGTCGAAGTGGACCGGTATCCCGGTGTCGAAGATGCTCGAAGGCGAGCGCGAGAAGCTGTTGCGCATGGAAACCCTGCTGCACAACCGGGTGATCGGCCAAGAAGAAGCGGTGGTCGCGGTTTCCAATGCCGTGCGTCGTTCGCGTGCCGGGCTTTCCGACCCTAATCGTCCGAGCGGATCGTTCATGTTCCTCGGCCCGACCGGCGTGGGCAAGACCGAACTGTGCAAGGCGCTGGCCGAGTTCCTGTTCGACACCGAAGAGGCGATGGTGCGTATCGACATGTCCGAGTTCATGGAGAAACATTCCGTGGCTCGCCTGATCGGTGCACCGCCAGGCTACGTTGGTTACGAAGAGGGCGGCTACCTGACCGAAGCCGTGCGTCGCAAACCGTATTCGCTGATTCTGCTCGACGAGGTCGAGAAGGCGCATTCCGATGTATTCAACATCCTCTTGCAGGTGCTTGAAGACGGACGCTTGACTGACAGCCACGGGCGCACGGTGGACTTCCGCAATACCGTGATCGTCATGACCTCCAACCTGGGCTCGGCGCAGATCCAGGAACTGGTCGGTGATCGTGAGGCGCAGCGTGCTGCGGTGATGGACGCAGTCGGTACGCACTTCCGTCCGGAGTTCGTTAACCGGATCGATGAAGTGGTGATCTTCGAACCGCTGGCGCGTGACCAGATCGCCGGTATCACCGACATCCAGCTGGGCCGCCTGCGCAAGCGTCTGGCCGAGCGCGAGCTGTCGATGACCCTGAGCCCCGAGGCGCTGGACAAGCTGATCGCCGTTGGTTA
>Ga0308164_10002106_pt1 | contig 20747 bp, 17 predicted proteins | sample PhyTR2_FD_201031 | JGI IMG/M metagenome (GOLD analysis project Ga0308164, IMG submission 201031) | Phyllosphere microbial communities from UC Gill Tract Community Farm, Albany, California, United States - DLSLT.R2 | ecosystem: Host-associated > Plants > Phyllosphere > Unclassified | place: USA... | reverse complement strand
CACAGCGGCGCCTTGCGTTGTTCGTCAATGACCCCTTCAAATACAGTCATGTGGTAACTCGAAGGGGGGAGCAGGCTCAGGCACCGGCTGAACCCGTGGGTCGCGAGGGTATTTCTGACTACCGTGAGCGCATCGTTGACGGGAGTGCGCAAGGGTATTTGACTGATGATCGTATTACCGGCAAATGGCCGGGCCTTGCCGTCCCCGTAGAACTTGCGATTGACGTCATAGGGTTTTTCGTCGTCTTGATGGGGCGCCGTGAGCAGGGTCGAGGCGCGGGAAGAGGCAAATGCTGAGCCGGCAGTCACCGCGCAGGCTTGCAGCAAAAAGGCACGGCGTAGTGTGTTGACGTTCGTCATCGGGTTAGTTCCATGATGCTTTTGTACTGAAAGCGGAGAGTGTTTACAGAAAATTGGAACGTTCTAATTTTTGTGAAATTACCGCGCATGCATGACAAAAAAATTACAGGGGCGCATTTTAGGTTGGCGGAGCCGATTCAATTTCCCGGCGGAAGAGGCGCTGGTATCGGTTGACGTCATGGCACGCATTGGAGATTGAGATGGGTTAACAGCTGGGCCGGTCGACATTGTCGGATCCCGCCGTCTGGTCGAGGTAGGCGGACTGGTTGCTGCCTTGGAGTTGCGCCTGAGTCCTCGGACATCGACAAATTCTGGCCTTTCTTTTCGTCGGGTATGGGAACAAATGTCCGTTGCGCTACCTGACATTGTTGAAAAGAGGGTACGCGTTCAGCTCTGATTTTGAACGCAGGCGCTCGTTGGATCGCAGAGTAATCAATCAAGACCTCAATGCTAGCTATTATGTGCCACAGGAGGAAATGTCCGCCAAATGCGAGCCGCTCGCGAAGAGCGCTTTAAACTTGTCAGAGGGCTGAAAAATCTGATGCGATTGAGTTTGCAGAAATTATTACGCAATGATGACAAGACAATCACTATCACAACTTGGGGTTCTGAGACGTTGCCCAGAGATCATTTCTGACGTTGCGGCGACGTTCATTTTCATCGTCGCAGTTTCCGCAGAAGTTGTTTTCATATCTCAATGATCTAGCAGGACCATGCTATTCCTCTGTGGGTTTTATAGCCTAGATTCAACCGTGTCACTCAACTTGGTCGTTAAAGTGAATAGGCTCACGATTTCCTGGAACGGCGCTGGACGGTACGGTTCGATTTCTTCGTTAAAAATGCGTTGACATTGCTAGGTAGATCTATATACCGTAACCCCATAGGTCGTCTTTTCTTGTAAGAAATCGCAGACCCCCAGCAGTAGTGCTGGATACATATCGGCTATAGAAGCCCCTGATTTGCGTGAGTAGCGCATTCGGGGGCTTTTTTTTGGAAAAAAATAAAATGTCTGCTTTGCGATCCTCTGACGAACCCCAAGAATTTCCGAGCATCACGGTGGCAGCCGTACAAATGGAGCCACGAGTGGGCTGCAAGGCTGAAAACCTGGAAGTGTCGCTGCACCTGATAGCCGAAGCGGCCAGTGCCGGTGCGCAGATAGTTGTACTGCCCGAATTGGTCAGCAGCGGTTATGTCTTTTCCAGTCGTGAAGAGGCCTTTGAAATGGCGGAATCCATACCGGCCGGCGTCAGCACCCAGGCGTGGGTAGACGCTGCCCGTCAGCATAATGTTTACGTCGTTGGCGGCGTTGCCGAACGAGTGGGTCACAAGCTTTACAACGCAGCCGTCATGGTCGGCCCAGAAGGTTACGTGGGGACTTATCGCAAGCTCCATCTATGGGGTGACGAACATCTGTATTTCGAGGTCGGAGATCTTGGTTTACCGGTGTTTCATACGCCTCTTGGCCGCTTGGCGATTATCATCTGCTATGACGGCTGGTTCCCGGAGGTCTATCGGCTGTTGGCCATGCGAGGCGCAGATATCGTCTGCATGCCAACCAACTGGGTACCCATGCCTGGACAGGTCAACGGCGCCATGATCATGGCTAATACGCTGGCCATGGCTAATGCGCACGTCAACGGTCTGAACATCATTTGCGCTAATCGCGTAGGCACCGAACGCGGTCAGCTCTTTGTGGGTAACAGCATCATCGTCGGTGCCGATGGCTGGCCATTGGCTGCACCAGGCAGTGCAGACCTCCAGCAAACTCTCTACGCCAACATCAATCTGAAGGCGTCCCGTCAATCCCGGCACCTCACTACGTTCAACACGGTCCTGCGTGACCGTCGGACCGACATCTACGACCCCATGCTGGGCACCGGCTGGCAGCTACCTCGCTACTAACCCCCTATCTACAATAAAAACGATTGAGGATACTCACATGAAATCCACTTATCCCCTTATCCGCATCGCCGTTCTTGCCGCTTCAGCACTCGTAGCCGCTCAAGGACATGCCGCTGAACCGATCAAAGTTGGTGTCGCGGTGGGGTTGTCAGGCGCCAATAGTGTCGTGGCACCGGCTGTGGTCCAGTCCTCAGAACTCGCTGTGGAGCAGATCAACGCCGCCGGGGGCATCCTCGGTCGTCCGGTGCAGTTGGAAATTGTTGATGATGCTTCTGGCGCAATAGGCGCGCAGAAAGCTTTTGATACGCTGGTGCTGGAAAAGAAAGTAAACGCCATTATCGCGATGGAAAGTAGCGCCGCGCGCAATGCAGCCTTGCCGGTTATTTCTCGGGGGCGCGTGCCCTATATCTATACCTCGTTCTATGAAGGCCGCTCTTGCAATAAGTGGATGTATGTCAACGGTTGGGTGCCAGAGCAGCAAGTTGCCCCCGTAGTGGATTACTTCAGCCAGAAACTTGGGGCAAAAAACTACTTTCTTGTTGGTAGCGATTACGCCTTTGGCCGGGGCATGCTGAAGTTTACTAAAGCGTACATTGAGCAACACGGCGGGAAGGTCGTCGGCGAAGAGTACCTGCCGATGGACGGAAGTGACTGGACGGCCGTTATTTCAAAGATTCGCTCGACGCAACCTGACGCACTTATCAGTGCCACAGCAGGTGGTGCACCTAACGTCTCATTGGCCAAACAGCTGAAAGCAGCGGCGCTGACATTGCCTTACGGCAACCTGGCCATCGACGAAGGCACCGCCAAGACCATGGGGGATGTCGCAACGGGCATGTACATGTCGGCCTCGTATTTGACCAGCATCGACACACCGGAAAATAAAAAATTCCTGAGTGACCTCAGCCAGAAGTTCGCCGGGAATCTGTCCACTCCAAACGAACTTTCCGAACCGCAATATGAAGCCTTTTTTCTCTACAAGGCCGCGGTTGAAAAAGCCAATTCTATCGAGTCCGCTGCGGTTGTAGAGGCGTTGAAAGATGTCTCGATTGTCGGACCGCGCGGCGTTGTGCAGATGAATGCCAGCCGTCACACCCCCCTGTCCATGCGCCTGGGCCAAATACAAAGCGATGGTTCTATTCGCATTCTTGAAACTCAAGAAGGCGTCAGTCCAGGTATTCAATGCCCGAATTTGAAATAGCCCATCGCTTGATTACTAAGTAACGCTTCACGTTGCATTCTCCCCGGAGGGAGACGTCATGGTGTTAATTCTAGATATAACAACAACAATAGCCATGCTGTTCATTGTGACTGCGGGCCTGATGATGATTTTCGGAATAATGAAAATCGTCAACTTCGTCCACGGTGCCTTACTGACCACGGGAGGGTATGCGGCGTTTGTCGTGACCCAACTGGGATGGAGTCCCTGGCTTGCTTGGCCGTTGGCTCTCGCGACCGGCATGATTGTCGGCGCGATCATCGAATACCTGATTGTTCGTCCACTCTATAAACGTCCCCTGGACGCCATCCTGGCAACCTGGGGGCTGGGTATCGTGATCGGTCAGCTGATCATTCTCGCCTTTGGCCGGGATGTGAAGTTTGCGGACGTGCCCCTGACAGGCACCTGGTCGCTGGGTGGAACGGATTACTCCGCCTACCGATTGCTTTTGATTCCCTTGGCTCTCGGCCTGTGCGCTTTGCTCGCGGCGCTACTCAACGGCACCCGTTTCGGCGTCAAAACCCGAGCCGTGATCATGAACGAAGAGTTGGCCAGTGGCCTGGGCATTCATGCCGGGCGCATACGTTTCATAACCTTCAGCCTGGGCGCGGGCCTGGGCACATTGGCCGGCGCTTTAATCAGTCCGCTTTCGAGTATCGACCCGGGCATGGGGATTACCTGGCTGGTTTCTGCCTTCATGCTCGTCATGGTCTCCGGGCATTCGATGCCCAGCCTTATCGTGACTTGCGCGGTATTTGGTGCGTGCCAAGTTGTCGTGAGCACCTATGCGAGCCCGGTACTGGGCGGACTCACGATTGCCGTGTTGGCGGCGTTGACCTTGCGTATTCGTCCAAAGGGGTTCGCACATGACTAACACTACGTTACAGGCGGCGCCCCGATCCACGGGGTCCAGTCGCCAGGGTGCATGGGGCCGTTCGGGCGTGCTGGCCTTGATCGCCATCGCATTGCTGGTTGCAGGCCCATGGATTTTCGACAGCTATATTCTCAATCTGCTGATCAAGGCCTTTCTGTTTGCGATCGTCGTCATCACGGTCGATGTGCTATGGGGCTACACCGGATATCTCACCTTCGGGCAGTCGGCATTCTTTGGGATTGGTGCGTATGCCGCAGGCTTGGTTTTTACTCACTTTGGCCTGTCGCCTGGCTCCATTGCTATCGCCATCGGGCTCGCGATTGTCGTCCCGATGGTGGTTGCAGGGCTGGTGGGGTGGCTGTCCTTCTACCGGGGCGCCTCGCCGTTTTTTGCCACGGTTATCTCGCTGGTGTTGCCCATCGTAATGACCCAGTTGCTGCTGTCCGGTGGGGAGTGGACGGGCTCCAGTTCGGGCCTGACCGGCTATGAAACCTTCGACTTGTCGCTGAATGCCTGGTACTGGATCGCCGGGAGTGGCGTGGCTCTGATCGGGCTTTTCGCCTGGCTGTTCGTGCGCAGTGATGCCGGGCGGGTGCTGGCGTCGATACGTGACAACGAGTCCAGATGTGCGTACCTGGGGATCAACGTCCCGACTATCAAAATCCTGCTGCTGATTACGACTGCTGCAATAACAGGGATCGCAGGTTTTGGCTATGGTGCCTTCAGTGGCGTGGTGGCGCCCGAGTTATCCGGTTTCGCCTTGGGTACCGAGTTGATCATCTGGGTTGCATTAGGTGGACGTGGAACGTTGTGGGGGCCCATGGCGGGGGCGATTCTGATTAACGTTGCCACGGCCTATCTTGGTAGTCGCATGCCGTTTCTGTGGCAGCTGATTCTCGGCCTGTCCTTTGTGTTGGTGATCGTATTGCTGCCGCAGGGGATCGTCCCGGCTCTGCTAAAGCCCCTCGGGTTCGGTGGGCGTTCGCGGCGGGTACCTGTGCTGGTTGAACGTGCGGGGGTAGTCGTTCCCGAGTCGGATGGCGTGCCTGCGCTCCTGATGGAAAATGTGACGAAGAGCTATGGTTCGCTCAAGGTCTTACAGGGCATCAATCTCAAGGCAGAGCCCGGTGATCTGGTTGGACTGATCGGTCCCAATGGTGCCGGTAAAACAACGCTGATGCGGTGCATGAGCGACGGGGCTGACCGTACATCCGGGACGGTGCATCTATGCGGAAACGATATCCGTCGGCTTCCGGCTGAGGCCTGCGTCCGTTTTGGTCTCGGGCGTAAATTTCAAAATGCCAATATTTTCGAATCCCTGACCGTCGCCGAGTGTTTGCGTATGGCCGGAACCCTTCACGAACGACCCTTGTTTTTCACTCGTGCGGATACGTTGGCCTTGCCATCCTATGCTTTGGACGTTCTGCGGGTTACCGGGCTGGATAGCATGCTGGACGTGGTCGCTCGTGACTTGTCGCACGGTGAACAGCAAGCGCTGGAACTGACCATGGTGCTGGCGTTGGAACCTCGTATTGTGCTGCTCGACGAGCCTACCGCAGGGTTGACGAAGACCGAGCGCACACAAATCGGTGTGGTGCTTTCCATGCTCGCAAGCCGCTACAAGTTGTGCTGCCTGCTGGTTGAACACGATCTGGATTTTGTGGAACAGATCGCTACCCGAATCGTGGTATTACACCAAGGGACGATGGTCATGCAGGGCACTTTCGAAGAAGTCGTCAACTCGGATTTGGTCAAGACGATTTATGCCGGATCTGCACTTGCTCCACAGGAGGTCGTATGAACGGTGCCACATTGGAACTGAATTCAGTCACGAGCGGTTACAATGCGTCCGTCGTCCTTCGGGATATGTCGTTCAAAGTCGCGGCCGGCGAAGCGGTCGCATTGCTGGGCAAGAACGGCATGGGCAAAACGACATTGCTCAAGACCATCATGGGGTATCTGCCCAAGAAACAAGGCACTGTTCAAGTCAACGCCTGTGACATTACCCGACTGTCGCCTCATCGAGTCGCACAAGTAGGTATTGCTTATGCGGCTCAGGAAAAAGCGCTTTTCAGCGAACTGAGCATCCGGGACAACCTGCGTATGGGGCTCGAGAAAGACGCGTTGTTCGATGAGCGTTTCGCTGCCATAGAATCCGTGTTCCCGGTTTTCAAGGACCGCCTGAAGCAGTACGCCGGCACGCTGTCGGGAGGTGAGCAAAAAATGCTGCTGGTGGCGCGCGCGTTAATGATGCGTCCCTCCATCATTTTGCTGGACGAAATCACTGAAGGCTTGCAGCCCTCGGTGATTGACCGGATCGCTGTCGCACTGCTGCACGAGCGGCGACTCCACGGCACGACCCTGCTGCTTATCGAGCAAAATGTGCCGTTCGCATTGAAGGTGGCGGATCGATACCTGGTGCTTAAACAAGGTGAGATCGAAGAGGCAGGCGACGCCCGCGCGCCGGGTGCTACCGAAGCCATTTTCAACCATCTGAGGGTGTGACGCTTATGGCCCTGTCCAGCTCTGACGACCTTCCGTTGTGCCTGTTCATCGCCACCGGCGGAACAATTGCCATGCAAATTGACCCTTCAACGTCAGCCCCGACACCTGCGTTGTCGGGCAGCGACTTGATCAAGGCCGTTCCTGCCATCGCCAAGATCGCGCGCCTGGAAATCAACAACCTGTCCAATGTTCCGTCAGTCGAAATGGGACCGCAGCGCTGGGTACAGTTGCATCAGGTGGTTGAAGCTGCGTTGGCCCGTCAGGATATCACGGGTGTGCTGGTGTCTCACGGCACCGATACCCTTGAAGAGACCGCGTGGTTTCTCGACTTGACGTTGAAGTCGCGCAAGCCTGTTGTACTGATCGGTGCGCAACGCAATGCATCCGAACTGGACTTCGATGGGCCACGCAACCTGATCAGCGGCGCCAGGGTTTGCGTTGAGCCTGAATCTTCGGGCAAGGGTGTGATGGTGGTCCTGAACGATCAAATCAACGCCGCGCGGGAAGTCAGCAAAACCCACACCTCGGACGTTGAGTCGTTCAACTCGGGCGACGCCGGTTTTCTCGGAAGAGTGGACGGCGATACGGTCATTTTTTATCGCTCATCCTGTCGTCGACAATACTTGTCGCTGGGGCGAGACAGCTTGCCTCGCGTTGACATCGTAGCCTTCTACGCCGGCGCTGACGCCTCCTCGTTGAACGCTGCCGTCCAGGCCGGCGCCAGGGGGATCGTCATTCAGGCGCTGGGGGCGGGAAATGTGAATGCCGAGGTGTATGCTGCCATTTCGCAGGCCATCGACGCCGGTATAACGGTGGTCGTTGCCACCCGCGTACCTCGTGGTCGGGTCAGGCCGCTTTATGGCTTTGCCGGGGGCGGCAGTACTTTGAAAGAGGCCGGTGTCATCTTCGCCAATGACCTGAGTCCGCAGAAAGCGAGGATAGTGTTGATGTTGGCTATCCAAAGCCTCAGGTCCGCAACCGAACTACAAGAAATTTTTGATCAATAGGTGAGCGTGATGCCAAGCACCAAGACTGCAGTCACTAAAGATCAGGGGTGGCCTATCGGCATCTTGTACTCGCGCTCGGGGGCTACCGGTGTCACTGAGTCCGAGCATTTCTTTGGTACTGCGCTGGCGATCGAGGAAATAAACGCCTTGGGTGGCGTCCTGAATCTGCCGTTGATACCGACTGCGTATGACCCCAAGGGGTCTGCGGAGGAATACCGACGCTTGACCGGCAAGTTGCTGATCGAAGATGAGATCAACGTCATTTTTGGCTGTTCCCGATCTTCCAGCCGAAAAGCGGTACTGCCGCTCATCGAACGCCATAACGCGTTGCTTTGGTATTGCTCGTTCTATGAAGGGTTCGAATATTCACCGAACATCATTTATACCGGCGCCGTACCCAACCAGAACAGCATTCAACTGGCCGCCTACCTGTTGCAAAACAAGGGCACCCGTTTTTTTCTGGTGGGCGCGGACTACATCTATCCGCGTGAGTCCAATCGCATCATGCGGGATGTCGTTGAACAGTACGGCGGTGAAATTGTGGATGAGGTCTACCTGCCCATCGACGCCGGCGTAGAGCAACTCAAGGACGTCTTGAATGAAATCCGTGAAGCCCAGCCGGATGTGGTGTTCTCGACCCTGGTCGGACAGTCGGCCCGGTCTTTCTATCAGCTGTATGGCGAGCATGGGCTAGATCCCAAAAAAACGCCCATTGCCAGCCTCTCCATGACCGAAGAGGAAATCCGTTTGATCGGTCCGCAACTGTGTGAAGGCCACATCACCGCCGCCACCTATTTCGGTTCGCTGGGCAACGACAGTAATCAACGGTTCATTGAGCTTTGGCGCACACGCTTCGGTGATCGGCCAACCAGTACCTGGTCGGAAATGGCCTATTCCCAGGTTCACCTGTTTGCGCGTGCTCTGGAGCGAGCGGGTAGCCTGGACAGGCGCAAATTAGTCGACGCTGTGCACAAGGTGAAGTTCGCTTCGCCAGAAGGGCCTATAGCGATTGATGCGGAAAATAACCATTGCGCTCTGACGCCCCGGATCGGCATCTGCCGCAGGGATGGGCAGTTCGACGTCGTATGGGAAGGTTCGGGGCCGGTCAAACCCGATCCCTACCTCTCCACTTTCGGGTTCTCTGAGTTTTGGTTGAGGTAACGCCATGAGTTCCAGCCTTCGCCGTCTCTATGAAGATTTGCGCAGCATCTGCGTTGCGTTTGTTTATCCCCCAGGGGATGACCGAGATATTGTCATGCAGCAACTGAAAAGAATTGGCTGTCGCGTGAAGATCGTCTGGCCATTCCCCTCAGAGCCGCCTGCGGACGTCGACGTCATTCTCTTTCAGATTACGCAAGAGCTGGAAGGCAACAAGATCTGGTCGGGCGCCTCCGTCAACGCGGCACTCATCGCGCTTTCCGACTACGAAAGCCCGACCATCTTGAAATTGTTGCTTGATACGCGCGCTCACGGAGTGATTTCAAAACCGTTTCGATCTTCTGGAATTCTTAGCACGCTGGTACTGGCCAGAGCCTCGTACAGCTACCAGGAACGCTTGCAGGGGAAGATCGACAAACTGGAGTTGACTATTAAATCCCGTCGACAGATCGAAAAAGCCATTCGGGTGTTGGTCGAACGTCAAAACCTGACCGAAACTCAGGCTTACGAACACATGAGATCGCGGGCAACCAAGCTGCATGTAACCGTCGCCGAGGTGTCCGGGATGATCATCGAGGCCCATGAGGCCATGGAACGGCTTGGTTTGAAGCTTTAGCCCTGGCGCGCCGCGATCCGTTTGCACTCGTTGTAACGAGTCTCTACAGCCACTAAGACAAGAAAACCTTATGACAATGCTTGGTGCCCGCCTCACTGGTGAGTCTCGGCCTGGACTGACATCGCCTGAATTTTTTAAACCTGCTCTTGGCGAACTCCCGGTCGGCGGCAAACTGGCGTTTGGTTTTGCGCTCGCTGTGTTGGTAACCATTGGGTGATTGTTACAGCTTTAGTGAGTCAGCACTCTCTGTTCAATGGCAATGAACACCTGAACAAGGTCATGGTTATCAATGAACGGGTGCTGCGTGCTCGAGTCGCCGAAAACAGCCTTGCGTTGAGTCTTGTCTATGATCAACAGTAAGAGACCAAGCTGCGATTTGGGTCGCCCCCCGAGCATCTTATCTGCGGTGGCGGCATCATAAATCTCCGCCAATGCAGGGCTTTCGCCCGCGCGGTAAGCGGCCACAGTTTTCTTTAGTATCTGCTCGTAACTACCCTGATGGACGCAGAGTAACGGCGTCTCGTTGTCGCGCCCGGCGTTGAAACGGTTACACAGGCCTGAGATCGAACGCGCCGTTGCGTTGCTGTGGCGATACCAGCACTCTACCGTCGTTGTCGTTGTCGTTGTCGTTGTCGTTGTCGTTGTCGTTGTCGTTGCTGTAGATGCTTTTGAGGCGCTCACCGCGAGTAGAAAAGGTGCTGACAGTATGGCGGAGCGCTTCATGAGTATGCCCAAGACTTTTAGTAGTATCTACTGTGTTCGGATCATATGTATAAGGTGTGACGGATTTATTGTTTCACTCCAAAAATACTAGTCATTCGTGTGTTTGGGTGGTTTTTCATATCGCTTGAGTCAGCGTTTAAATTTTTCTACCAAAATATTGAATGATGCTGCAATCTTTGAAAGCTCATGGCTAGACGTAGTTATCTGGTGAGCGCCTGCTGCAGTTCTATTTGAAAGATCTCGAATATTTATTAAGTTGCGGTCAATTTCTCTCGCCACTTGTGCCTGCTGTTCGGAGGCGCTGGCAATGACAATGTTGCTTTCGTTGATTTTATTAACCCCCTCGGTGATTCTTTCGATCGCATGGCCTGCGTCTGTTGCAAGCGTTCGTGTATGAACGGCGAGGGTCTTGCTCTTTTCCATTGCCTGAACGGCATCATCGGCACCGTTTTTTACCGTACTGATCATGGTCTCGATCTCTACAGTCGACACTTGAGTACGATGGGCGAGGGCGCGTACTTCATCGGCCACTACGGCGAATCCGCGACCCTGTTCACCTGCGCGTGCAGCCTCGATGGCTGCATTGAGCGCCAGCAAGTTGGTCTGCTCTGCAATGGCGCGAATAACATCCAGTACTTTTCCGACATCACGGATCAGGCTGGCCAGGTTTGCGACTTTTTGGCTGGAGCTGTCGATCTCGGAGGACATGGATCGCGTCGCTTCAATGGCGTGTTGCAGTTGCCGGCTGCCGGCGACTGCGTTTCGGGTGGTTTCCTGAGAAACGGCGGCGGTGCTGACAGCGTTGCGGGCGACCTCTTCGACCGCTGCGGTCATTTCATTGACGGCGCTGGCTGCTTGTCGAAGCTCATCGTTTTGTTGAGTCATACCTCTGGACCCTTCATCGGTCACAATCGAAAGTTCTTCTGCCGCGCAGGCGAGTGTTCCGGATGCGTTCGCAATGTCCTCGACCGTTGATTTGAGGTTGGCTTGCATATGGCTAAGAGCACGCAGCAAATCCCCTGTTTCGTCCAGATCGTCGCTGGTGATCGACTGCCTGAGGTCGCCGTTTGCGATTAGCGTGGCGCTTTCCACTGCTCTGTAAATAGGCCTCGTCAGCATGCGCGTGATAAGAAGCGCCAGCAGACCGCCCAGCAGCGAAGCAATCACTACTCCGATGCCCAGCACCCAGACGCCCTGTGTGTTGACCGCCTGTGCCTGAGAGGCCATGACTCGAGCCTGCCGATCCTTGGAGTCACTCATTGTCCTGAGTTCGGACATGGTGGATTTATAGAGTGCGCTGACTTCGTTTTGCAGAAGTACGTTGGCGCCTTCGAAATCGCCCTTTTCTGACAGTCTTAGGGCCGCTGCGGCCTGGCTCTGATACTGTGACCAGTGCTTGGAAAACTGGTCGCTTGCCGCTTTTTCATCTGGCTCCAGCGGTGTATTCAGATAGCTTTCAAATGCCTTGTCGACGTCGTTGGTATTCGTTTCCATTGACGCCGCAGAGAGTTTGATCTCAGCAGGGTTGGCGTTGACCTCCATGAACGCGAGCTGTTTGAAAAGGTCGCGGTTATGGGCAATGACATTTGCCCGCATTCGGTATATCTGTGTCGTTGATTCGTAGCTGGACAGCACAGACTCGATCTTCTGGTTGAGATTACTCAAGCTGCTCTTACCGAGGTAGCCGACCGCAAGCGTAATCGAAGTACACAGGCCGAAAGCGATGAACAGCTTGGGTGCAAGCCCCAAGTTTGCGATCCGGGACATAGTAATTGCTCAGAGGTGATTTTAAGGGGGCGCGGATAAGAGAAGGTTGAGCTGAGTGGTATAGGCGATCGTTCAGATCGCTTTGTGCAGTTGGAGATGCCCTGAAATGGCGCCTCCAACCTGGTCAGTCAGAACCGTATAAGACCCTGGTCTCCCGCGATTTCGAGCGATGTACCGTAGGCCGCAGAGAGTCGCTGCAAACGCGTCAGAATTCGCTGGGCATCAGCGCCATAAGCCAGTCGTGGAATGCCTCGATCCGCGTCACGCTCGTCTTGCCAGTGCATTTCCACCGGGTGCAGCACCACTTCTTGCAATGTGCCGGTTGAGTTGAATCTATTCACCGCGATCACGCTCTCGTACCATATCTGCTCCTTGAACACGCCGTGTACCCGACGGTGCTCCATGAACTCGGCTTCCGTCATGGCGCCGGGTTCGACGCGGTCCTTTTCGTACTCATCCCGTGTAATAGGGAATTGTTGATTTTCCATGAAAAAGAAGTTGCCCAACGAATAATAGATAGGCTTTCCCTTGTAGATTTCGATACCCCGGAGTTGATGCGGACCATGTCCAATCACCGCATCGGCACCGTTATCAATAGCCTGGCGAGCGATGGTCGGCATGAAGTCAGGTGGCGTTTCACAATAGTTGCCCGGCTCATGGGTGTGCAGCGAAAACACCGAGAAGTCAGACGTCTGTTTGGCCTGCCGGATGCTATGCAAGATCCGGAGCTTGTCTCGTTCATCCGGCGTGAACGAAAACTCGACCTCCTTATCCAGTTGAGTACGGGCCCGATACTTGGTGTCGAACAGCGTCACGAGCTGGTTTTTAGCGTCGCTCGCTAGCACCGAGCGTCGCATCATCCCTTTAGGGAGAGAGTCACGCAGTTCGGCCAATTGATGCAGGCGCTCTTCAGAGACCAGCACGAATCGGGTGGTACGCAAAGCGTTCAGGCCAGGCCGCCCCTGGATCTGACCCAGTGGATCGATGGCACGAGCATCGGCCTCGAAGCGGGAGGCTGCGGCTACCAGTGAGACTCGCCCGGCAGGGGTGTTCAACATCGCGGGTGCGCTGGCCTGGGCGAGTGTTTCCCCTGTCCCTGCCTGCACGACGCCGGCACGACGAAACAGTTCGTCTGTGCTACGCATACCCTGAACGCCCCAGTCAGTGCTGTGATTGTTTGCCCGGCTGACCAGATTGAAGCCCATCGTCTTCAAATCCTCGGCCACAGCGGGTGTACTGATCAACCAGGAGCCCCCTGACAAGGCCGATGGATAGCCTGAGTACTGCTGAAGATCAATGGAGGTGCCTTCGAAATTACCGAAGGTCACGTCAGCATTTTTCAGCACATTTAGTAGATCCGGGGAGCGACGGTTCATGCGCGCATGGATGGCATCGGAAATGATCAGGTCGCCCACTGCTACCAAGGTGAAGCCTTCTTCGACATTGGCCGAAGTCCAGGAGGATGAGAGTTCTCCAGGCCTTGTGCTGGCGTTTGCGCTGTTATCAAGGCGCTTATCCATGCGTCAGTGCTCCGGTTGCCGGGATGGAATCCCAACAGGTTCGTGCCAGTCTTCCCAAGGTCGAGAACGCTGACGCATAGCCGGGCAATCCGTCAGGCATGACGAGCGGAACCTGATCGGTGTAGCCCGTGAAAATAAACAGCGGAGCTCCGTCACGGAAGACGATGCCACCATCCATTCGACCGCGTTTACCGGTCCCTCCCTTGTGTGCAATCTTCGTATCCGCCGGTAGTAATGAGGCCATTTTGGTACGAAGCTTCTGCCAGCTGAGAACATCCAGAGCGAAGGCGCATTGTTCAGAGGAGCAACCGAGCAAGGTGGCGGCGGCAGGGTTCATACTCCCCTGGAGGATGAGGTCGTATAGCAGGCCTTGATCAAAGGCAGACGTAGTGGTGACTTCCTCAAGCGTGTGGTCGATGGGCAGGTCGGGACGAGGAATAGTATTTCGATGGGAGGTATTGCCCATGTCCAATGACTGGCAAAAGTCGTTGATCCGGGCGAGGCTGATACGCTCCAACACCATGCGAGTGCATACGTTGTCGCTGACGATAATCATCTGGACCAGCGCATCCCGCAGGCTGATGCTGAATCCCGGCGTCAGGTATTTGAATGTTCCGGACATCACGCCCTCACGGAGTCGCTCCTCATACCGTATGGGTTCGTTGAGGTCGAGATGTCCTCTGTGTACTTCACGAAGTACCGCCATCAAAATCGACGTCTTGCGCGTACTTCCCGCCACGAATGGAGTATGACCATATCGGTGTGCAACTTCGCCGGTGATCAGGTTCTTGAAGTACCAGGCGGTGACATAAGGCTGTTCTTCGCAGATAGTATTGAGTTGGTTTATCACGGTTCGCATGCTGACTCCGAGGCGAGTGTGAGCGCTCTTCATAGCTCGGTTAAACACGGCTTGGTTGAAGAGGAGCGTCGTTGAAAAAGTGATTGGAATCTTAAAATTCACCCAACAGTTCAGGGGTGTTATCGAAGCTGCTCAGGGCCCTCCAGAACAGTTAATATCAAGCGGGAAGGGCAGTGCCTGGACATGTGCACTGTGTTGAGTACTTTCATTTTTCGCAGGCCCTGGCCCTCGGGCTCACCGCTGTTGGGATTTACGTCAAAATGAGGGAAGTTACTGCTGGCGATATCCAGTCGCAGCCTGTGCCCCTTGGCAAATCGGTTGCAGGTCGCGAACGGTTCGATCCGAATGTTTACGCGTTCCCCTGGCGTCATCAGTGATGGGTTTGACCAGTCATCCCGATAGCGGCAGCGCAAGATGCCATCGGTAATATTCATGGCATAACCCTGTGGATAGTCAGCAGAGGCAGGGTAAACATCGACCAGCTTGGCGGTGAAGTCGGTGTCCAATCCATCGCTTTCCACCCAGAGTTCAATCGACAGCGGACCGGCCACGATGAGATCTTCTTCCAGCGGCGCTGTTTGAAAAGACAGCACGTCCGGTCTGGCGCACAGCGGAAGATTGTTGCCTTGGCTGGCGAAAAACTCGGGCGTTTCACGTTGATCAAAAGCCCCACCAAAGAACACAGGGGCGCCGGAGGTCAGGGCTCCGCCGATGGTTGGAACCGGCTGTTCCGGGTCGCATATGTAACTCATGCTCGCGTAAGTGTCGGTTGGCGACTGCAATGTCAGGCTGAGGTTGTGGTGCAGGTAAAGCACCTTTTCCCGGCTGCCTTGCAGAGGCCACGTTTCGCCACTCAACCAATTGCCTCCGTGTTGCAGCCGCCCATCCTCACCGCGTTCACCGGTGCCGCCACCCATCAGGAACACTTGAACAGCGGCAGTGGATTGGCGTTCATCGTTGGGTGTCAGCCACTGTTCGAACCAGCGTATCCGGCAGGTCAACCAGTCAGTGTCTACTTGTCCATCAAACGCCGCAGCAGGGCCAAAATCGACGTTGCCACTGTGAGTGATGTTGCGATCACCGTGGAGCCACGGCCCCATTATCAAGTGTTGTGAGGCGCGCTTGGATTCGCTGAGTGAGGTTCGATTCTTCAGCGTGGAGCCGACATAGGCGTCATACCAACTGGACATATGCAGGATCGGGATATCCGGCACGTTGTGGTAATGGTGCTCGGCGTTGATCCCGATCTGCTCCCAATAAGGACCGAAACTTCCCTTGCCCCATTGCTCGAACAAATAGTCCTCATATTCCGGGACGTGGCGCAGCGGCGACTGGCCTCGTACCCATGGCATCTGTGTAAACCATTGCCGAATATCTTCGCCTTTGAGCGCTTTTAGTACAGCGGGATTTGCCAGCGCTGCCGGACTTTGCAGCGCTTGTTTATAAGCCCAGGTTGCCTGTTTGAGCTCGAAAGCCCCGCCTTGTCGGATACCACAGTGGTAAGCGTTGGAAAAACCACCGGAGTCCAGCACCATTGCCATGAGCCCGGGTGGATTCAGGCATGCCATTGCCAGCTGAGTATGTGCCGCATAAGAAAGTCCCATGCTGCCAATCCTGCCGTTACACCATGGCTGCTCAAGCAACCAGACCAAGGTGTCGAATCCATCCTCGCCTTCGGACAAGTATTTGACGAACTCTCCCTCTGATGCGTATCGGCCCCGGCAGTCCTGGAATACGGTAATAAACCCTGCGGCGGCAAAACGGGCTGCCATTTCTTCACGCGTTAGCAAATGTCCGTCAATGTTAAGTTCCGATCGAGACGGACGGGTTTTGTCGTAGGGGGTGCGTTCGACAATGACCGGCAGTGCGCCGCTTCGATCACGAGGAAAATAGATATCCGTTGCCAGGGCAATGCCGTCGCGCACGGTTATCCGCTGATCGCGCAGGACCTCCAGCGCATCAAAACCGGATACGGAAGTAGTGTTCATCAATAGACCCTTTTAAGCGCCCTGTCCGAAGAACACGGCGGCTTAATCAATAACCAATGGAGACCGCGATGGCGAGCATGACGAGTGCGATGCAGAAGAAAGTAACGAACAGTGGAAGAATGAAACGCGCCCATTGCCCCCAACCTACCTGCGCAGTGGCGAGCAGTACCAACAAGCCACTGGATGTCGGCGTGATCATGTTGGTCAGCCCATGTCCCAGTAAAAACGCGTAGACGCTTGTCTGAGCCGTCACACCCGTCAGTTGGCCAAGTGGACCAAAAATGGGCATCGTGACTGCAGCGCCTCCCGAAGTAGACGGAATCAATACATCGAGAAACAGCTGGGAAAAAAACATACCGAAAGCTGAAACAACGGGGCTGTGCCCCCCAATCAGGCCCGCCAGGCCGTTCACTACCGAGTCCAGAATCTTCCCGGTGGAAAGAACGTCCTCTACCGCAGTGGCCAGCCCAATCAGGAGGCCCGCCATCATGACCTTCTTCATACCGCTCAGGAACGCGTCTGCCGCCGCTGTTGCGCCGATACCACTGATGGCCGCGAAAACAATGCTCATCCCGATGTAGTAGGCACTGAGTTCAGTGAATTTCCATTTCCACGTATTGGAGGCATAAACGAGGAAGCTTACGCCTGCCAACAGCGCAATCAGGGTGACTACATGTCGAACGGAAAGACGTTTATCGTCATTGATGACATGGGCTTTAACGTCAACTCCTGTGCGGCGAATGCACATCAGGACGAACGCGGTACCCACCAGCATGAATACAACGAAGGTCGCCGCGCGCATTCCCATTCCGCTGAATACGGGCAGGCCGACAATAGGTTGAGCAATGCCTAACGCGACGGGATTGGAAATGGATGAAAGAAAGCCAATCTTGACCGAGATGACCACGATGGCCAGCCCGATGATGGTCGGCAGTCCCATTCTATGGGCCATGGCCACCATCAGAGGGACGACCATGACGTATTCTTTGGCCATCCCGAGACACGAACTGCCCAATGAAAGTATCAGCATGATGGAGGGGACCAATATGTATATATTTCCCCTGGCAAGGGCCAACATGCGGGTCAAGCCGGAATCTATTGTCCCTGACTTGTTGAGCACACCAAACATACCGCCGATCAAGATGACCATGAAAATCAGGCCGGACTGCTTAACCAGTCCCCTTGGGATTGCCATGAGTCCCTCAATGATCGAAACGGGTTTGACATCAGTCTCCTTACGGCCATCGACGCTGAACAGGTGAAGGGGAGAACTGTTTTTTTCGAGCGACTGGAAAGTGCCAGGTAATACAAGCTCGCCTTTTCGCGTGTATTCCCCGGAATCGACGATATACGTGAGCAGCACAGCCACGAAGACGATGGCCAATAAAATGACTGCCGGATTTATTTGCGCGTTGGATGTCGACGGCTTGCTGTCAGAAACGTTCCCGTCGACAGGGGTGTTGTGTTGGGTGATGGCTGTCATGGTAGAACACTCTTGCTGGCGCACAGGCGCTAACTTTTATAAAACAGAACACGGTTCTGGCTCATTGGCAGTGGGTGCAAAAGCAGCGTTTATTTTTTTGTGTGTGGGTCAGTCGACTGTTTCTTGTTGGGGGTTATGAGGTGCTCAATATTTGCGCTCATGAGGGGGTCTCTTTTTTATTTTTCTGTTATTGATTTGATTCAAACTGACCTTATCAAGCAACTGTTTGGGTCCGCAAGATTATGACTTATCGAGATACCCTTATGCGTTTATGGCTTTTTATGTGGCGCTCCGGTCGCTTAGGTAGGCGATAAGGTGCCTGGCAAAATCGTCCACCACCGTGGAACGAGGCTGGCTGGGGTGAAAGGCTAATCCAAATGTATATTCAATCAATGGTTTCAACGGGCGAGATACAATGGGAAGCTGTTCGAAATGGGACGCCAGCAGGGAGTTGATGATCGATACGCCTAACCCCTCTGCTACAAACCCGCAGGCAACAGCTGCCGAGTGGACCTCTACTCTGACCTGTGGTCTCAAATTGGCGGCGCGAAAGGCCAGGTCTAAATCGGTGCGCAGTGTGCGTTGTCGCCCCAGCAGGACGAGGGGGGTGTTTCTCAGGTCTTCGATTGAAACAAACGATTGCTTGCTTAGGGGGTGCTCGGCAGGCATTACACAAACGGCCTCCGTGGTGACGGTGTAATCGATCTCGAAGTCAGCTATCTCGCTGGGCATCCGAATAATTCCAAGGTCGACCGAGCGATCCAGAATGGCCCGCTCGATCGTTTCGTAGGAGCCCGATACGATCTCCACAACAGAGTCTTCATGCTGCTTCAGGAAACCAGACACCACACGAGGCATCATCTGCTGGGCCATGCTCGTGGGCACTCCAACTTTGATCAACGTCTTGCGCACGCCTCCTAATCGAATCTCATCCGCCAGACGTTGGACTCTCTGGATTTGATCCACGACCTTGCTTATTTCTGCCAGTAGTTCAGCAGCTTCGGGTGTCGCGATCAGGCGTCCTTTCTTCCGTGCGAACAGGATTATTCCCAGAGACTCCTCAAGCTGCCCTAGAAGCCGACTGACGGCAGATTGTGATAGGCCCATTCTGGAGCCAGCTCCCGTGGTGGAGCCTGTCGCGATGATTGCCTGAAGGGCTTCGAGTTGCTTGAAGTTCATGCTGCTACTCCTCTCTTTCATCGATTGTTGTAGCTGACTCGGCCTCGCGAAAATTCGCATAGATGTATGCGTGATACTCATACTCTTGTGGGCTTGTAATTTCCCTAATAGTGTCGTGTCTGGACGAACGTGTGTCTAGAAAAACAATAAAGGGTTTGCTTTTTTCTCGGGCTCTCCGACTGCTAAAAAAATCCAAAAAAGCGTGGAGGATCGTATGCGTTGTGTTTATAGACGTGGTGGGTTTCTGTGTGCGTCATTAATGATTGGCCTGGTTCCGAAGAGTAATGCAGAAGGGTTTTCAGACAGCTCGCATGCAAACCTACAGTTTCGAAACTATTATTTTAATGATGACTATCATGAAGGTGCCAATGACCGCCGTGAGTGGGCGCAAGGGGTGTTATTGAATGTAAAATCCGGTTTTACGCCTGGGACGGTTGGCTTTGCATTGGAAGGTCAAGGGTTGGCGGCCCTTCGTCTGGATTCAAGTCCGGCGCACACCAATACAGGTTTGCTGCCCGTCAATTCTGAAGGGCATGCGGTGTCGGAGTTCTCCAGTGTTGGCCTGACCGGTAAAGCAAGATACCGGGATGCGTTGTTCAGTCAGGGGACATCGGAGCTTAAAATTCCCGTGTTGGTAACCAATGACGGGCGTATCCTGCCGCAAACAGTCACTGGCAGTCAGATTGAGTACAGGGGGATTGAGGGACTCTATGTTCAAGCCGGCCATCTGGATCAAGAAAAACTGCGCAACTCTTCCAATAATGAAGGTTTTACACCCGTTGGTTATGGCGGTGCCAAAGATGCCGATTTTAATTTTGCGGGGGGGCGGTACAGTTTAGGTAAGCAGCTCAGTCTGTCGTATTACTACGGGGCGATGGAGGATTTTTACAGCCAGACGTTTTTGGGGCTGAATCACAAGCTGAATGTGGGTTCGCTTTCATTGACGTCGGATCTGCGATATTTTTCGAGTGACAAGTCGGGTAGCGCTTGGGCCGGAAATGTCGACGCTACGATGTTCAGTGGGTTATGGACACTGGGGTATGGAAATCATGCCGTCGGCCTAGGTTATCAGAAAGTAACGGGCGAGACATCATTGCCCTATATTAATGGCGGTTCAGTCTACTCGTTCACTAATGCCAACGTCGGTAAATTTGTTCAGGCTAACGAGCATACCGCTATGCTTCGCTATGATTATGACTTTGTCGGGCTAGGATTTCCGGGGCTCTCCTTTATGAGTCGGTATTACACCGCCGGTGGCGGAGAGTACAAAAAACGCGCAGCCAGTGAGTGGGAACGTGACTCCACACTGAGGTACGTGGTGCAGAGCGGAGCGTTCAAAGGGCTCGGTCTTGAATATCGTGGGGCTACATTTCGTACGGATTACTCAGCCAATCATGACGATAACCGGCTTTATTTGACCTATGATTTAGCGCTTTGGTGAGTCACTCACGGTGAACCCTGGTCTGAGCGTGGCAGGTTTATGGGTCGGGTCATCCTCCGAATCCCTAAGCCTGTATACGCCTCGCATTGTTATTTGATGTAATGTTCCCCCGTCTTTTGATCTATGCACTGCGCAAAAAACTGCCCT
>Ga0308164_10002105_pt1 | contig 20749 bp, 18 predicted proteins | sample PhyTR2_FD_201031 | JGI IMG/M metagenome (GOLD analysis project Ga0308164, IMG submission 201031) | Phyllosphere microbial communities from UC Gill Tract Community Farm, Albany, California, United States - DLSLT.R2 | ecosystem: Host-associated > Plants > Phyllosphere > Unclassified | place: USA... | reverse complement strand
TTCGCAATGACGGGAAATAAAAACGTCAATGGTAGGGTTAAAAACGGTCGTCATTGCGAGGAACGAAGCAATCTCGTTCCTGGTCGTGTGCTATCGAATGAGATTGCTTCCTCGATGAAAAATCGATTTCGCAATGACGGAAAATAAAAAAGTCAATGGTAGGGTTGAAAATGGTCGTCATTGCGAGGAACGAAGCAACCTCGTTCCTGGTCGTGCGCTATCAAATGAGATTGCTTCCTCGATGAAAAATCGAGTTCGCAATGACGGGAAATAAAAACGTCAATGGTAGGGTTAAAAACGGTCGTCATTGCGAGGAACGAAGCAATCTCTTTCCTGTTGGTGCGCTATCAAATGAGATTGCTTCCTCGATGAAAAATCGAGTTCGCAATGACGGGAAATAAAAACGTCAATGGTAGGGTTAAAAACGGTCGTCATTGCGAGGAACGAAGCAATCTCTTTCCTGTTGGTGCGCTATAAAATGAGATTGCTTCCTCGATGAAAAATCGATTTCGCAATGACGGAAAATAAAAACGTCAATGGTAGGGTTAAAAATGGTCGTCATTGCGAGGAACGAAGCAATCTCGTTCCTGGTGGTGTGCTATCGAATGAGATTGCTTCCTCGATGAAAAATCGATTTCGCAATGACGGGAAACAAAAACGTCAATGGTAGGGTTAAGAACGGTCGTCATTGCGAGGAACGAAGCAATCTTGTTCCTGGTGGTGCGCTATCAAATGAGATTGCTTCCTCGATGAAAAATCGATTTCGCAATAACGGAAAATAAAAACGTCAATGGTAGGGTTAAAAACGGTCGTCATTGCGAGGAACGAAGCAATCTCTTTCCTGGTGGTGCGCTATCAAATGAGATTGCTCCATCGATGAAAAATCGATTTCGCAATGACGGGAAATAAAAACGTCAATGGTAGGGTTAAAAACGGTCGTCATTGCGAGGAACGAAGCAATCTCTTTCCTGGTGGTGCGCTATCAAATGAGATTGCTTCCTCGATGAAAAATCGATTTCGCAATGACGGGAAATAAAAACGTCAATGGTAGGGTTAAAAATGGTCGTCATTGCAGGGAACGGATCAATCTCGTTCCTGGTCGTGCGCTATCAAATGAGATTGCTTCCTCGATGAAAAATCGATTTCGCAATGACGGGAAATAAAAACGTCAATGGTAGGGTAAATTCGTCACCTTTCTCCCAAATAGCATTTTCTTCCCTTCGGGACAGAAACCTATTGCATTCGCTTCCTGTTCGGGAAATCCCTACCAATTATAGTCCTTATCATTACCTAATAGCGCCTATCCGGCACCATGCAAGCGCCATGATAGGATGGGGGTTCTTCCGCCAGAACTAAGGTATTCCCGAAGCAGACCTGACGCATACTGGAAGCAGGGTGCAAGCAGATATGGGCAAAACGTGGATATAAGGTGGACTAATGGTGGATAAAAGGTGGGCTTGAAACGAAATTTAAATGATTATCAGGCAGAAATTTGCTATCTTGGATTGATCAATCCCTTGATTACGCTAATATAAATAATTATGGCCACATTAAATGGGATTGTTCGGTTTTCGGGGCAACTTGGAGATCTTGTTTTTTACAGAAGAGGAAAAAAGGATGTGGTGCGGCATGCCCCCATCGTTCATCATCTCTCTGAAAACAGCCGAAAAAGTGCTGCCGACTTTGGCAATGCCAGCAGAAACGCCGCCTATATCAGAAAAGCCTTCGCAGCGATGGTTAAAGATTATGGTTATGGCGACTTGCACAATCGCCTCAACAAAAGACTGATCGAGATTTTTAAAACGGTTCCTCCTGTAGAGACGGGGCAAAAGAAACTGGTGGACGGTAATATCAAACTGCTCCAGGGATTTGAATTTAATTCGGCTACTAAGCTTCAACAGCTTTTGATTCAAAAACCAGCGGTTATACTTACTGATAAATGTGCTATACAACTGCTTATACCGAAAATCGAAACCAAACGTATGGTTAAATTCGTTCCCAAATCGGATGATTTTGTGTTACAACTGAGCGTTTTCAGCTTTGAGGTGAATAGTGAAAAATATGAGCTGATTAACGTTAATGATCTTCGTTTTTCGCTGGAGGAGAGCGAATTTCCTGGGGCTAAACTCCAGATTCCTTTTGAGCCGGAAGGCAACCGGATCCTGCTCGTGGCCATTGGACTTCATTACCTGCATGGGCAATTCAAGAAAGATGACCGGCGATATTTTGGCTGTCAGATCAGCCATTGTTTTCATATTCAGGATGGAGTGGAGGTTGAGTTCGTAGAACAAGCAAAAGAAAAAGTGGAATTATCAGATGAGGAGGAACAGGGTTTGAGCTGGGAGTTGGGGGAGTGATAAACCTGAAATTGGAAATTTAATGAGTAATTGCTCAAGAATAGATTTAGAAAAGGGAAAAAAAAGAAGGCATAAAGTATAATCTTCATGCCTTTAATAACTATTTGGAACGTTTATCGGTTTCCTTAACAGTTGTTTTTGGATGCTTATCTGCATATGTTTTTTTAACATACTGACCAGAGCCTGCATCTCTGTAAGATGTTTTCTTCGCCATTTTAAATACCTCCTTCCGTTTAAAGTTTTTTGGTTAAGCCAAATCTTCAGTCGGAGCATTTGGCGCATCGCGTTTTACAGCTGCAATACCATTTTCTCTGCCAGCAGATGTGGTATAACTTTCACTTTTTCCGATGATTTCGCCATTAGTTGCTTTTAAATTAAAAGTATAATTGCTAAGTGCATCTTTTCTTTCGTAACGGCTGTCGTGAGGTGCATTTGTTTTTACGCTTGCGATTCCATCTTTGCAGGCTTGTTTAGTTTTGTAACCTTCGCCACTTAAAACGATTTCACCATTGGATGATTTTAACCTGTAATAATATTCCGAATTCCTTGAACTCTGAAATATCTGAAACTTTGGATTGTTCATGATTTTTTTCTTTATAATTCAAAGCTGGGGATGAAGTGTGCAGTGTATTTGCATAGGTAATTCTAAACTTAAATTTGGTTAACTAATTTAAGTATGTTGAAAAAATCTAAATCAAAGTTTGTTTTGTTAGATAATGTGACTAATTTAACCCTTTTTACCATTTTTTAGGTAATAGATACTAAATGAGCAGCTCAAATTTTTCTTTTCTCGAAAGTGAATTCCCATTGTTAAGTAATTTGGCTCAATCGGCCGAATATAACTTATATCAAGATCCCAGTACTTCTCTATATAAATTAAGGCAATTCGGTGAATACATGACCGAACAAATTTTTGATACCTATGGGCTAGACCTACCTGAGAAAAATACATTTCAGAATCGGGTTTTTATATTAAGAGGGCAAGGCATATTGCCTCCAAGTGTAATCGATCATTTTACCTTTATCAGGCATAAAGGGAATAACGCTGTACATCATTTTACCGCAACAGTAGAAGAAGCTAAATCATCACTTTTTGGCGCTTTTAAATTAGGGAAATGGTTTTACGAATCTTATTCTGTTCAGAATAATAATATTGAGGATTTAAAATATAAACTACCCGAAAATTTAGATACTCGCCATGCTGTACACACTTTAGAAAGCGAACTAGAAGCAATTAAAGCTAAATACGATCAATTACTTCAACAATCTAAGGTTGTTTCCAGAGCAGATCAGTCTGCTTTTACGACCAGGGCAAAAGTTTCAGCATCAAAATTAGAGATGAATGAAGCTCAAACACGGGTTTTAATTGATGAGCAGCTAATTAAGGCTGGTTGGGCATGTGATTCTATAACATTTAATTACAAGACGAATAAAACACTTCCTGAGAAAGGCAAAAACTTAGCCATTGCAGAATGGCCATGTGGTAATAAGTGGGCAGATTATGCACTATTTATTGGTGAAGAACTTTATGGGATCGTCGAAGCGAAAAAATATGCTCAAGATATTTCAAGTAATCTCGATCAATCAAAATTATATTCAGAACATGTTCTGGAATCTGATCATTACCAATTAGTAGGCTACTGGAAGCCATATCGTGTGCCATTTTTGTTTGCAACAAATGGACGATCGTATATTGAACAACTGAAAACGAAATCAGGTGTTTGGTTTTTAGATATTCGCAATCCATTTAATAAAGCAAATGCATTGAATAATTTTTATTCACCCGATGGATTACAAGAATTATTAGAACGAGATATAGATATTGCTAATGAAAGACTCAAAGACAGCGATTATTCTTATCTGGGTTCTGTAAATGGATTAAATTTAAGATATTACCAAATAGATGCCATAAGAGCTGTTGAAGACAAATTGCTAAAAGAAAAGCAGGAAGATAAAAGAGCTTTATTAGTGATGGCCACGGGTACAGGTAAAACACGTACCATAGGCGGCTTAATTTATAGATTAATCAAAGCAAATCGATTTAAACGCATCTTGTTTTTAACGGATAGAAACTTACTAGCCACACAAGCAAGAGATAGCATATCTGATAACAAAATAGAAAACTTACAATCATTTGCTGATGCTTATAAGATTGCTAATTTAGATTTAAAGAAACCAGATTACGAAATTAGGTTGCAGTTTGCTACTGTACAAAGCATGGTAAAACGTGTTTTTTATAGTGATGATCCTTTACCTGTAGATGCTTTTGATTGTATCGTGATAGATGAAGCACATAGAGGATATGTTTTAGACCGGGAGTTTGTAGAAGACGATCTTGAATTTCGCAATCAGGAAGATTACATTGGGCAATACAAAAAGTTACTTTTTTACTTTGATGCATGGAAGATCGGACTTACCGCTACGCCAGCCTTACATACCTCGCAAATCTTTGGAGAGCCAGTACACTCTTACTCCTATAGAGAAGCAGTTATTGATGGTTTTTTAAAAGATCATGAACCACCTTACACCATTAAAACTGAATTGAATGAAGGTGGTATTCATTGGAATCAAGGTGATACCGTTTCTGTTTATGATCCCGAAAACAATACAATTGAAGAATTGGCTAATATCGAAGACGAAATACATATAGACGTTGAACAATTCAATAAGAATGTATTAACGCCATCCTTTAACCAAACGGTACTGGCCGAATTGGTTAAGGAACTTGATCCGGATGGAGAGGAAAAAACTTTAGTTTTTGCAGCAAGAGATTCGCATGCCGATGATGTCGTTCGCATTCTGTACGAGGAATTTGAGAAAATAGGTATCCATGTTCATCAAGATGCCATAAAAAAAATAACAGGTAGTATAAAGGATCCTGCTGCCGAAACCAAAAATTTTAAGAACGAAAAATATCCAAATATTGTGGTTACGGTTGATCTGTTAACCACTGGTATTGATGTGCCGGCTATCTGTAACCTGGTTTTTTTACGAGCCGTTAAATCGAGGATTTTGTATGAGCAAATGATTGGTCGTGCAACCCGCTTATGCGATGATATTGGTAAAGAAAGTTTTAAAATTTATGATGCCGTTCGTTTATATGAAGCAATGAGTAATAAAACGCAGATGGTATCGGTATCCAACCCAGCTGTTTCTTTTAAACAGTTAACTAATGACCTGGAACAAATTACTGATGCTGATCAGTTTCAACGTTTTAAGGAGCAGTTGGTGGCTAAATTGCAAGGCAAAAAGAATAGAATTAAAGGTGATGACCTTGAGCGATTTACTTTTCTTGGTACTGATTTAAACCCAAATGAATTGATCCAGTCGATTAGAAACTTGTCGATGGCTGAAGTAAAATCGCTCTTACACGATACCGCTGATTTATGGCCATTTTTAGATGAAAATAAAGGCGGCAGCACTAAAATTTATGTATCTAACCACCAGGATAAATTTATTATGATGGAACGTGGTTACGGTTATGGCGTAAAGCCTGAGGATTACATAGAAAGTTTTAAAGACTTTATTGAAAACAATAAAAACGAGATTGCAGCGCTAGAAATTATTTGTACTAAACCCGCCGATTTAGATCGTAAATCGCTTAAAGAATTAAAGCTGTTGTTAGATAGTAAAGGCTTTAATGAAACCGCACTAAATACGGCATGGCGAGCCAAAAATATGGTGGATACATCAGCCGATATCATCGCATTTATCAGGACATTGGCGCTAGATACAGAACTGGTGCCACCTGAACAAAGGGTTAAAAATGCCATAAATAAAATAAAATCATCTCGTAGTTGGAATAAAACCCAGCTGAAATGGATAGAGCGTTTTGAGAAACAGTTAATAGCCGAAACCATTTTAACCAAACAGGATCTTGATTTACAGCCCTTTGTAAGTGAAGGTGGATTTAAGCGATTAAATGATATTTTCGAGGATAAGCTTGAACCGCTGATACTTCAGTTAAATGAATACCTTTTTACTGCATAATGCGGATTAAAATGCGATTTTTGCAACCCGCATAGCACATTCCATCTTGCATAGGAATGTCCGTAGGATGGGAGGTGTTTTATTGTCCTTGCCGGACGGGCATTTTTCTTTTGACAACAAAAGAAACAAAATTGCCGGCTGAAAATTTTTGTTTTGAAGCAAGTGGTTTTGCCAGTAATGTGCGACCCCAAAAATTTGTTAGGCCGGGTTCATGCTGAACGGGGATTCATTACTTAGGCTTAGCCAAGCGGAAATTTATAGTTACATAAAACATTGAATAATATATAGTTAATAAATAATGCCAATAGTAGCATGTCGAATGACTTTTTAAATGATGTAGTCGCTACGACAAGCTTATCGTGACAAACAAAATTTTTAATATAACAACCAATTACTAAACAATGAGCGCACAAGAAATAGCGAATAAACTTTGGAACCTTTGTAACGTACTTCGTGATGATGGAGTTACCTATCACCAGTATTTAAATGAGTTGACTTATATTTTATTTTTGAAACTTTCTGAAGTAAAAGACTTTAAAACTCAAATTCCAGAAGAGTACCAATGGCAAGTTTTTGTGAAAGAAACCGATAACATAGCCAATTTTGCTCGTTACCGGGAGTTTTTAGCTACTGTAAGTACCAAAACTAACAGCGAAAGTATTCAAGAGATTTATACCAATGCCTCTACAACCTTAACCAAACCGGTAAATTTTAATACGCTGGTTAAAGCTATTGATAAGCTAGATTGGTATGAAGAGAATGATCGCGATGTAATGGGCGACATTTACGAAACCCTATTGGAGAAAAATGCTGGGGAAAAGAAATCTGGTGCAGGCCAATACTTTACCCCACGACCATTGATTAATGTAATGGTTGATTTAATGGCACCTAAAATAGGTGAAAAATGGAACGACCCTGCCTGTGGTACTTTTGGTTTTATGATTGCTGCCGACCACTATCTAAAAGAAAAACACGATAATTATTTTGAGTTAAACGATAAAGACCGAACGTTTCAGAAAAAGGAAGCCTTTTCTGGTGTGGAACTGGTAGGTGATGCACAACGTTTAGCGGTGATGAATGCCCAATTGCATGGTTTGGAAAGTAAAATTTCGTTAGGCGATACCTTAACTGAAACGGGCAAACTGATCAATAATTTAGATGGTGTTTTAGCAAACCCGCCTTTTGGTACTAAAAAGGGTGGCGAAAGACCAACCCGCGACGATTTAACGTATTTAAGTAGTAATAAACAGTTAAACTTTTTACAACACATTTACCGCTCCTTAAAAAAAGATGGCAAAGCGAGGGCTGCGGTGGTGTTACCCGATAACGTATTATTTGAGGATGGCGACGGACAGCGCATCCGTAAAGATTTAATGGAGAAATGCAATCTGCATACCATTTTACGTTTGCCTACCGGTATTTTTTATGCCGCTGGTGTTAAAACCAATGTATTGTTTTTTACCCGTGGTAAAAAAGATGAAAGCAATACCGATAAGGTTTGGTTTTACGATATGCGTACCAATATGCCTAATTATGGTGTACGTACACCATTTACCGAAAAGGCATTCGCCGATTTTATTTTGGCTTATACTGGTGGCGTAGGTTTTGAAAACGTGATGCATGATTTTGATGGAACTATTGACCCTGATAAAAGAGCAAGCATAAAAGACGAACGTTGGCAGTACATTACGTTAGATGCAATAAAAGCTAAAAACTTTTCTTTAGACTTAGGCTTAATAGCTGATAGCTCATTGCGCCAAGCTGAAGACATGGGCGAACCAATAGAATTGGCTAAACAAGCCATGACAGAATTGCAAAGCATACAAAAAGAATTGGAAGCTTTAATTATGGAGTTGAGTTAATGGGAGAAGTACCAACTAATTGGCTAATAACTGAATTGGGGGAGGTCACTTCTAAACCTCAATATGGTTGGACTACAAAATCACAAGATTTTGGAGACTATAAATATTTAAGAACAACTGACATTGGAAAAGGAAATATAGATTGGGGGAAAGTTCCATATTGCGTAGACCTACCAGATACAATCGAGAAATATTTGTTGAAAAAAGACGATATATTAATTTCCAGAGCGGGTTCAATAGGTTTAAGTTTTCTTGTTGATGAAACTACTGAGAAAAGTTTATTTGCATCATATTTAATTAGATTTAAACCATTTATAAACCCAAAATTTATTTCATATTTTTTATTATCAAGTGAATATTGGAAAGCAATTTCTGACAATGCAATAGGAATAGCAGTAAAAAATATAAATGCTCCTAAATTACAATCAATTCCGTTTCCCCTCCCTCCATTAGCTGAACAAGAACGTATTGTTACTAAGTTAGATGCTCTTTTTGCACAGATAGAAAAGATGAAATTGAGTTTAGCCCAAATTCCAATAATTCTTAAGAATTTTAGGCAACAGGTATTAACGCAAGCGGTAACTGGTAAGTTGACAGAGAAATGGAGAGAAGGGAAGGAGTTGGAGGAGTGGAAAGATTTAGATATATATGATTTAGTTTTAGATTTTAAAAAAGATGTAAGAACTGGGCCATTTGGTAGTTCATTAAGCAAAAGTGAATATCAAATGGATGGATTCCCTGTGTGGGGGATAGAAAGCATTGGTCAAGCAGGTAAATTCACTGGGAAAAACAAAGTTTTTATAACGGAAGAAAAAGCTAAGGAACTACAATCATTCAAGGTTGGTGAAGGCGACATAATTATATCAAGATCAGGTACAGTTGGAGAATTATGTATTATTCCAGAAGGTATCAATAATGGATTTATCTCAACAAATTTATTGAAAATTGTTTTAAATAAATCTATTGTAAACAGTTTGTTTTTTTGTTGGATGTTTAAGTCAAACCCGACGTTGTTAACCAGTTTAAAAGATTTGTGCAAAGGATCGACCAGATTGTTTATAACTCAAGGTATACTTAAATCTCTAATATATCAGCTTCCTACAATCTTAGAACAGGAAGAGATCGTTTCAATTGTAAATAAATTGTTTATTAAAGTCGATGTAATAGAAGCTCAATACAAAGCTCTTAAACAAAAAATAGAAAACCTACCGCAAAGCATTTTACACAAAGCTTTTAAAGGGGAGTTGGTAGCGCAATTGCCAACAGATGGAGATGCTAAAGATTTGTTAGAGGAGATAAAGAAGTTGAAAATTAAGAAATAGATTAAAATGCTCTCAAATATGAAGGATCAATATAATTATTGCTATATAGCAATATCTGTCGTTGCAATTTGGCTATTGCTAAAATTTATAAGTAATAAAGGCTGGTTTAAAAAAGGAAAAGAAGATATTATTTCTAATTCCAAAGCTTTTCAGCCATCAATTAAATTCTTGCTTTGGTTTGCACTTGCCTTTCTTGCATTTAGTTTAGTTGCTCCATGGCTATTTACTAGAGATAGTAAGCAATTTCCAATACCAATAATATTTGATGCCAATTCTGGAGTTATTGGAGATACTGTTGGAGGATTGATGAATCCCTTTGTAGCTATAGCAGGTGTTATTGTAACTGGTTTGGCATTTTACATTCAGTATCAAGCTAACAAACAAGTACAGGATCAATTCAAACTTCAACAATTTGAATCTCAATTCTATGAAATGTTGAAGCTGCATAAGGAGAATGTAAATGAGATGTCGATAGAAGGATATAGTTATGAAAACCAGATTGAGAAAGATGGTGCAATGATTATTTATACTCACATTAATGATGATAATTTTGATTTAAATCAAGGTTTTCCAGATCAGAGTAGAAATAGAAGAGAAATTGAGGGAAGGAAAATATTTTACTTAATGGTTAAGGAGTTACATGCTATATACAATGTTATTAAGTATGTCTGTATTAGAGTTAATCCTTTGGATTTGGATGAAAAATTAAATTTCATTAATGATGCCATGAAGATTGAATATTTCAAACTTACATATAATATTTTCTTTTCTGGAAAGGATATACTTAAAATACAGATTGATTTAAATCAGTTAAATCATTTGAATATACAAAGAAAATCAGATTTTTTTAAAGAGCTTGTAATAGAGCTCGAAAAGTTAAGGAAATGTCATAAGAGGGGTTTACGTTATTTGAAAAATTATTTAATTAAAAATGACGAGCACAAATCATTACATATTGATTTTAGTTACAAACCTTTCTCAGGGCATCAAATAAGACTAGCTCATTTTTACAGGCATATGCATTCAATTGCAAACTTTGTAATAAATCAAAACAACGACATTCTTAATTATGAAGAAAAACGGAAATATTTGAAGATGTTTAGAGCACAGCTTTCTAATCATGAGATAGTTTTATTATACTACAATTGGTTAGGAGGACATGGCGAAGCTTGGGAGCATGGTTTAAATAAGTTTTTTACAGATTTTAGAATGATACATAATATTAATAGTCATTTAATTTTATCCGAATTCGATATAGATAAATTTTTTGATGAAGATATTTACCGTAAGTTTAAATATAAATCGGGAAGAAGAAAGGAAGATCTTTTGTTTGAACTTTATGGAGTAATAAGCCAAATCTCTGAAAATGAAAATGCCAAATTAATTAATAACTAGACCTACGCAAATACACTTCATAGATACTGCGTTTATTTGTTGATAATTTATTTATGACTCTACACGAAGCGATACAAGACTTACTTATTAATTCCGACCAGGCGTTAAACAGCATAACTATTGCGAATGAATTAAACTTGAACCAATCTTATAAGCGTAAAGATGGCCAGTCAATCTCTGCAACTCAGGTTACTGCAAGAGTGAACCAGTATCGAAATATTTTTGATTTACGACAGGATGGTTCTATCGCTCTAATAGATAAAGATATATTAAGGTTTAAAATTGAATACTATCGATTATTAAATCAGCTTAGGGATCGTAAAATTGGAAATTCTGAGTATAAAATGCTATCACTTGTTTCTCTTTTCATTGGATGGAGAGATCAAAGTCAAAGAAATATTATTGGGTATCCTGATACGGCAGACATAGTTGTCCTTATAAAAGAAAATTTAGAGTTCTTATTGGAAAATGTTCAAGATGAATTGATTGAGCTATTTTTAAATTTTGGGGAGAAAGAGAATCGTTGGTTATGGGAATCATTTGTTCAGTTTAGGTTATTTCCCAAGCCTGAACAAAAGGATTTTAGTAGGTTTTTTAATGATATCGTAAATGAGTTTACTAATGCAGATAGTTTACATAATGGAGAATACTCATCGCCACAATCACTTTCAAAATTTATAGGTAATTTTTTTTCCATTCCAAAAGATGGTGTTATTCTTGACCCATTTGCAGGGTTAGCTAGTTCACTATTACAATCCTATTATTTTAATTACCATAATTCACCAAAAATAATTGCCAATGATATTGCTTTTGCTGCAAATGTTTTAGGTGGGTTAAATATTTTTTTAAGCGGGGCCAAAAACTTTGAGTACTTAAATACAGATTTTTTTTCAGGCTCATTTTTAACAGAATTCGTTGATCTTATTGTGACTGTTCCTCCTTTTGGTATAAGAAAAAAGAAAGATGTATTTGAGTTAAGGGGTATATTGCCAGAATTTCTTGAAACATTTGCATGGAGCTATTATGGTGGGCAAATTGATGCAACTGTAGCTAGCATTTTATCAATTTTTTCATCACTGAAGAATGATGGCAAGGCTATCATTGTAGTACCTGACAGTATTTTATTCAGCGTAAAAAGAGATTTTCTTTCTTTGAGAAATATTTTGGTTCAAACAGGTCTATTAAGGGGGGTGATTTCTCTGCCCCCAGCAATTTTTCGCCCTTATTTTTCAGTATCAACTTCAGTATTAGTAATTGAAAAGAGCAATACTGCAAAAAAAGATATCTTCCTGTTCGATAGTTCTAAATTGACAGTTGAAGAATTTGAAAATAAATCGGCTGAGATTATAAGTGCCTATCATAATCATATTCCAATTGAAAGCGGTGTCCATCTTGATAAAGATGAGATTGTCTTAAATAATTATGATTTAAGCCCTAAACGTTATCTCTTAGAAATTCCAGATGATGGTAATTATATACCTATTCATTACTTGTGTGAAAGTATCTACACAGGTACAGTGGTAAATAAAAGTAATATAAATAGAGAATACGGATTACCTTATATTCAGATAGGGGATTTAGTAGATTCAACTGGTTTAAATGAAATAGGAAATTCGGGGGCCGAATACTTTATCAGCGATAGCGAACTTCTTGCTAAACACCCAAGGTATATTCAAGACAAATCAGTGTTAATTGCTAAAGTTGGAAGTAAGCTAAAATCTTCTCTTTATAGATACAGCGAAGATGCATTGTGTAATCCAAATATTATTATTGTAAAAACTGATGAAACAAGATTATTGCCAGAATTTTTAATTACACAACTTCAAAGTGATTATGTAATTAAACAAATTGAAGCTATTAGGCATAATATAGGTGTGCCTCATTTTAGCAAAGCAGATTTTGTCAATATAAGAATAAAGCATTTAACCATTGAGGAACAGAGAAGTTTTGTAGCCTCATTTTACGGTAAAAAATTACAAGAAGTAAAAAAAACTGTTGATTTACAACGTGAAGATGACCTCTACAATATCATAGCAAGTCTAAAACACGAACTGAAGCAACCTGTATCCTCTTTAGGTATGGATGTGGATACACTAAATGAATTTCTTGAAGAGAAAATCAAGGAGCGTAAGCCCTTGGGTTGGAATGAACACACAGTTGCCTTATTGCCAGGGCAAAAGCCAGATGAGGAAACACATTTACAGCTAAAAAATGTAATGGCAAGAATGGTTTCTGCGATCAAAGATGCCCAGTTGACTTTGAGTAAGGCAGAAGAAATTTTAAATATTGGCGGGGGAGTCTTCACACCAGAGAAAATTCCACTAAAACAATTTTTAAATGAAGTTATTAAACCTCTATTTGCCAATTATAATTGTAACATAACAATTGCTGGTGATGAGAGGGATATTATGGCTGATAAGTATCAACTAGAGGTACTATTTAAAAGACTTATAGAAAATGCAATAAAACATGGGTTTCAAGGCAGGACGAATAAAACAGATAATCTTATTAATATACGCATTCTTGGTAAATCGGCTAGCAAGGAATTTAATGAAATTATAGTAGAAAATAATGGTAAGCCATTTCCAGCTGAATTTGATATAGCAAAATTTCAAATGGTTGGACAAACTACAAACAGACACCGAGGTACTGGATTTGGTGGTTTTCATATTAAGAGGATAATAGAAAGCCATCAGGGAGAATTGCATCTTGCAGATAAAAAAGAAATAGGAGAATCACAATTTAAAGTACGTTTCAAAATATATTTACCATGATTAGACCAGATAAACCAATAAATGTATTGCTTTATGAAGACAAACCCGATTACGCAGGAAGTTTTAAAACTTCAGCACAAAAGCAGCGAATAATTGTAAAAATTGTGGATAATGGGGATGAATTATTAGAAGTTCTAAGAGATACTCCGAGAAAATATCAATTTGTTGTACTAGATGCAAGAGCCTTTATGCATGAAGGACAACAGTCAGGTACAGAAGATGAAATGAATCTACTACCTATTATACGGGACTTAGATAAATTCAAACAAGAGCAGCAAGTTACCCTGCCTTATTGTATTAATACAGGATTCGCAGATTTAAAGTTACGTTTAGCAAACAAAGTTAACTGTCCAGTATTTGAAAAAGGTAATGAAGACAAGCTGATTCAGCATATATGGGATGAATATATGAAAACTGATGATGCTAAGCTATTGATGTCACACCCTGAAATATTTGGGCTAGCAATTGATCATTTTGATGCGGCATCATATGCTGTATTATCAGGTCTATTTCAAAACGGACAACATTTAGCTTCAGGGATTGCTGAACGTGTTAATAATCTTTCTTCACTAAGACGTACAGTTGAACACTTGATGGATTTAGTTCATGGAAACTATCTTGGCAATGCAGTGTCAATAAGTAGTGCTGGTAATCGCCTAGGTGAAATTACAAGATTTTTAAATGATAAAAATGATATTCCTGTACATATTTTTTCAACTATCACCTCAATTAGAAAAATTGCTGGTAACTATGGCAGTCATACACCAAATAAACAGAAAGAAATAGATGCTTATCCATCAGGTGAATTAATTGGAGGATTAGCAACATCCTTAAAAGACGTATTTATTTGGGCAAAAAAATTGATTTAGCAGGTATAAAGATAGATTTTTTTTAAAATTATACTTTAATACTGTTCTAAACATCCTCTTAATCTTTCTTTCAACCTATTTCTGAAATTATTTGGTTCCAGCACCTCCACTCTTTCTCCAAAACCCAACACTAAGCTTTCCAACTCATAATTTGATATCACCTCAATAGAAATGGTTAGTTCATCATTGGTGTATTCAACTTTCTTTTGGGAATGGTGTAAGGGTTTGGAAAATACGTAAGGTGAAGCCAGTGTCGAAAATTTTAATATTATCCTTTCTTTCGTGCTATTTTCGGGTAGGGTAACACCGATGATATCGTCAAAATATTCTTCAAAATCGATAGTGCTTTCAATAAAAGGTATGTGTTCTTCTTCTACAGCCTTAATGCGATCTAAAGCAAGGTTGGTGATTTTGTTGAGTTTGACGTTAAGCCCAAATAGAAACCAACGGTTATTATATTGTTTGAGATAATAGGGATAGAGTAATTGTTTTGATGGATCAGTTTTTTTATACGATTGGTAAGTAATGCAAAGCGGCTTTTTGTAAAGGATACAATGAAAAAGATCGCCTAAACGTTCAATCCCTGTGAGATAGTTATTGTTATCGAAACCAATAATGGGTGCCGTATTATTTTCTAATAGCAGGGCGTTTTCCATTTTAGGGTTAAGTTCGTTCAGCCATTCGAATTGGGGCATGCCTTTAAAATGAGACAATACCTGCATGGCTGCTTTAATTTGTTCGAGCTCAGCCTGGTTTAAAGGTTGTTTATCTATGGAGAAATTTTTATCGCTGTATCGGAAATACTTTTTTTTACCAAATGATATGCCTTCAATTGGTGCATTCCATCCCTCTGCGCTAGCCATGTGATTCAAATCAGCTTGTATGCTTCTTCTGCTAATACCCTTTGAATCGGGATCAATTTCTAAAAGTTCTTTATTACATGCCTCAATTAAGTCATCAAGGAAATGTTTTTTATGTGGGTTACCAAGACATTTATCGAGTACTCGATAACGAATGGAGGCATGTTTATTAGAGGCCATTAATTGATTTTTATATAATCAAAGATAAACTTTGTTGTGAAAATACATTGCATAGCTGTTCGGCACATTTGAAATAGGAACTTAAATTATTGTTATGAACATTATAAAAAATAGGATCAGAAATGCTGATAATTATTTAGCAGGCATTAATGATGGACATCAGTTTTATGTTGCTTTAACAGATACAATGGCCGTTAATTCGATAACACGTGCAGGTTTTCCAATTCCATTAGCCCAATTTTGTAGCGCTTGGAAATGCAGTTTTAGGGGGTATGTTGTTTTTGAAAGACTTTTTAGTTCTTGAAAGTATATTCATCCTGATAATGCTACACATGTTTTTGGTACGGATTGGCAGGCACTATCTATAATGGCTAAAGAACATTTATTCATGGAATAATCCACATGCAGGGATGGATTATAAACATCGGTAAATTATTTAAACAAATAACAAGCTTTAACTGTAGATTATGACATAATTATTTGGACAGGATATTTTGATAAGTAGATAATAATATAGATATTACACTGTATTTAAATTATTAATGAGTAAGCTCTCAAATAAATCTCAAATAAATTTTTCTGCTGCTGAAGAACTTCAGAAATCCAATCATTACTGTTCTGTAGTGCATTGTTCTTATTATAGCTGTCTACAGCTGATGAAGCATATTTTATTGTATAAAATAGGGAAAACAGAAGCTGAAATAAAAGCCGATTTAAATTTTAGTAGAGATACTTCTCATAGCTATATGATCACCCAAATTATTATATATTTGAAATCTCTAAACAATGGGAGTGTTACATTGTTTTCTACAAACATAACTAGCTTGAAAAAGTTAAGAACTAATGCAGATTACGCGGATGTAGATATAGATGTAGATAGTGGAAAAAAATCGATATTGTTGTCGCACGAGGTGAACAAAATACTTCAAAAGGCTCTTTAAAATCATTTTATGAACTCAAAAGATTTTATAATAAATAAATTAAGGAAATTAATTAAAAAATTTCCTGCTGTAAAAGCTAGCTATAGTTTTCACGAATTATCCGATACTCACTCAGTGGAAATACTTCCTAAAGATTTCTATTATGGCAATCAGCTTTTTAAGCAACATGAAGAGGATTTGATTGTAGATTTTGTAACCAAATATCCTGTGGAGAGTTTATGTTTTTTAACCGAAGATTCGATTATTCCCATTGATAATATTGAACTTGCATTAACAGGGGACACTTACAAAGACTTGAATTCATCTTATTGTACTATATTGGAATATGAAGGTGAATTGTTTGATAATTCATATTATGAAGCTTTTGATGATATATTCCGTGATTTTAAACCAGAAATAAGCGGTTCTTTCATTCTGGAACAAGAAATTAAAGGTATATATTCTTTACCATCTCTTTTTTCTCAGAACCACCTAGTTACAGTATTAGATAAAGAAACTGATAGAGAGGATAATCCAAGCGATTATTTCACTCCTGACACGGATTACTCATTAGCAGCTTAAATTATGGCGACTACTCCTACTTTTCAAATTTCCGAAATTCACTTATTAGAAAGTCAGTTTAAACGGAAAGAAAATATTGATTTTAACACACTATCGATAAAAAACAAGGTGTCAATAGAAACGGGTCATCATTATCATGAATCAACAAATACGTTAGATATCACAGTTCTGTTAAACTTTTCAGCAGGTATTGGTTCGCAAAAATTTATTTCTTCCAAGATTAAAATGATAGGATATTTTAGTTGTGGAGATGGAGCTGAATTGTCCGTAGACCAATTTGCCTTAGCAAATGGCCCTGCAATTATGTTTCCATTCTTAAGGGAACATCTTGCTTCAACTAGTTTAAAGTCAGGAATCAGACCAATTATTTTACCAGCGGTAAATTTTATAAAACTGCGAGCTGAAAATAAAATTAAAAAGATTACGGCTAAATAATAGCTTAGAATGTTATAAATTCGACATAATATCAGTCAACCCCAATCATCTCTGGTCGGGCTTTTTACTTTTATAGTTTTTTTCTATTTATTCTTCAATATTTCTACTTTCTCTCGTTTATTACTCTTTATTTGATAGAAATCATTTAACACTTAATTCATCTAGTTTAGAAAAATCTAATAATTCATTCACTGAAACTTGAAGAGCATTTGCTATTTCATACATTGAATGTGCCGATATATTTACTTTGCCATTTTCGATTCTACTAATATTCTGAAAGTCTTTGCCTAGTAAAGCACCTAACTCAGGCTGGGTCATTCCATTTCTCTTTCTAAGCATTGCTACTTTTCTCCCTAGTGCTAGTTTAAATTCCTTTAGTTCCACAGCGCACAAACTCCAAATATTAAAGAAATAAATACTAAACATATTTGATTAGTTCATTGTGTTTTTTATATTTGTTTTAATTAACCAGATCACACAATAAGATTTATCGCTACTCAATTGAAATTTAGATTCAATTTGACGAGAGCTGATTATCGAATTATTAACATGAACCAAAAAACTAACCAGATACAAACGATTCTATTGCCTCATCCCAAGGCAGTGCTTGGTTTTGCGTTCATGACATCCAAAAAACATCCCCATTATGTTTGCGCATCCCAATGAGTGCCCATTTGATTAATTAAATGCTTTAAAAGGGAAGTGCCAGTATAATTTGAACATACCTTTTCCGCTCCTTTTTTTGGTAAAAGTTAAGGTTGATGGCTTGGAGAAAGCTGAAAGGTCAATAAGTCCTTCGACAGGCTCAGGGTGAAGATGTGGGCTATTGGAATAACGTAATAATATTCAGATCTAAGCTAAAACTAGTAGTGAAACAAAATATAATATATGGTGTCGATATCAAAATTAACCTCAAGCGCAGCTTATGCATATCATTTTACCAAATTTAGGGAAGGAAGTGAAAAAGGGCTGGTGTACTTTTATAACTTCTGGTATCCCAGTTTATATTACAAAGGGTTTAGGTATATCAAAGATGAGGTGAATGCAGGATGCATTGTAAACGAAGCATTTTTAAAGCTATGGCTCATTAGAGAACGCATTACAGCTGTAGGCCAAATCGAGGTATTAATCAAGAAACTGATCAAAGATGGCTGTAGCACTTATTTTAAAGCAGACGACCATAAATTTCAGCGTGGCCTGCTGCGACTTGATGATATCGCTAATTATCACGAATTCATTGGCGAGGCTGATCCAGAATATGATATAGCAGAAGAAATCTGCAACCAGCAGGATTCAGAGGATGAGGTAAAAGCACAATGGGAAAGGGTAGCGAAGGTAATTCCAAACCTGCGGGCAGACCAGCAAATGCTCATCAGGCTTTCCATAAAGTATTCGTTCGATTATAGTAAAATAGCCTCTTATATTGGTGGTATTTCTGATCGACAGGTGGCCCGCAAGGTAGAAAAGACACTGCTTTGCCTTAAGGCGATCCTCACCGAGTCGCAAAAACTGGAGCAGGTTGGCAGGGCTAACACTTTTAAATTTTGGGGGGATGTTTGCGAAAAAGAGTTGGCTATATTAAAGATGCGTTACGAAATGCGTTACAGTTTTGCAGAGATAGCTACAGCACTTAATTTAAGTCAGGCTTACGTTCAGCAGGCGTTTGTAAATGCAATGGACAAGGTTAAAAAAGTTAAGAAATAAGCTATGCAAAGCAATACCATGGTGGTTACCCGTAAAATTCAGTTATTGATTGATTCGAAAGATCCGGAAGTAGTTAAAGAAACCTGGACCCAGCTTTATCGATGGCAGAATATATGCTTTAGGGCAGCTAATATGATTGTAAGTCACCATTACCTGCAGGCCCAGGTAAAAGATTTTTTTTACTTCACTGAAGAAATTAAGCTAAAGCTGATGAACCAGAAAACTGATGAAAATGGCATTCTTCAGCTATCACGTGAAGGAAGTATTTATCAGGTGCTTTCGAGGCATTTCAAGGGTCAGATACCGATGAATATGATGGGCTGCCTTAACCATAGTTTGCTCTCTTATTTTGATAAGGAAAAAGTTGCTTACTGGAAGGGAGAGAAATCGCTGCGGAATTATAAGAAGAACATCTCTATGCCCTTTAGTGCTGCGGCAATAACTAAAGTTACCCGCACGGAAAATGGGAGAGATTTTAGGTTTAATTTATTCAAAATTGCTTTCAGAACCTATTTAGGGATAGACAAATCAAACAAAAGGCTTATGTTGGAAAGAATTAGAACGGGTGACTTAACCATGCTTACCAGTCAGTTACAGCTAATAAAAGGAAAGATTTTTTTATTGGCAGCCATTAGAATTGATAAAGAACAAAATAGTTTAGATATGGCTGTAATTGCCGAGGCCTCGCTTTCGATCGAGCATCCGGTAGTGGTTAAGATTGGAAAATACGAATGTGCGATTGGAAGTAAAGAAGAATTTTTGCATCGTAGATTGGCGATAAAAGCCGCAATATCGAGGATGCAAAAGGGAGCGAGCTTTAATTGTGGTGGCCATGGTCGGAAACGCAAAATGAAAAGTTTGAACGATTATTGGCATATGGAAAAACGATATGTAGAAGCTAAATTACATGTATATAGCAGAATGCTCATCAATTTTTGCTTAAAACACCAGGCAGCAACGATTTTGTTGGTTAACCAACAGGCGAAAGAGGAATTGGCAAAAGAGAATGATTTCTTGTTGCAGAACTGGAGTTACTTTAGTTTAAAAGAAAAAATCAGTTACAAGGCCGAGAAGGCGGGTATTCAGGTGATTGTCGAATAAAATTAATGAGGTGGCTTGCATCACCGTAGGGTGAGGTTGATGACGCTCACTAAGTTCAGTAATTTTGAACATGCAATAAGAACTTTATTTGTTCCTTTAAGAACAGTTTTAGACTTTGATTCTGTTAAATTAGCAGGAGGTTACCTAAGACATTTCAGCAAATTGTGTCAACGGATAGTTTCGGCAGGTGTGGACAACAGCCGATAAGGAAAGATAAATCACGGCAGGATCTTACATTATCTGCTATGCCAGAAAGCAGGGTGGCTATAGCAACGAGATGACATTCTTTTACGAGCCTTTCTCATTAAGGAGAAAGGTGCCGATAGGCGGATAGAGGTTTTTTAATTCAACTCGTATGCCATCCTGATGGTTGATTTATTGCATAAAAATAAATATCA
>Ga0308164_10002104_pt1 | contig 20762 bp, 18 predicted proteins | sample PhyTR2_FD_201031 | JGI IMG/M metagenome (GOLD analysis project Ga0308164, IMG submission 201031) | Phyllosphere microbial communities from UC Gill Tract Community Farm, Albany, California, United States - DLSLT.R2 | ecosystem: Host-associated > Plants > Phyllosphere > Unclassified | place: USA... | reverse complement strand
AATTTCATAAATGGATTCGATGCCCAGGGCAGAAAAGTGATTGATCATTGGTTAATTAGCGGTAAAAAATTATAGCCTATGTAAAACGTTCAGTTGCCTGTCTTTAATGTTAGCATAGAGATCGGCTAATAGAAATAATAATGGTTATTCTTACTAAAACTGAGTGCGATTAGATCATTTTATGCAGATTTAAAATCTGAATTTCATGCGTTACAAAGTCACTGGTATCAAATGTCAGCGTTATAAAATTCTTTACAAATATATATTTTTTTCTGCTGATTAGTGGTGTTAGTGCGTGTTGTTGATATAACATTTTTGTACCCATCAACATCGTTTATCTGAAGTATTTGCACATCAGTATCGTATGGTAGCAATGTGCGATTTTTAGAGTCTATCTCTGTATGTAATCGATTACTTAAAGAAACAGAATGAAAAACCACCCTAAGCATAAGGGTGGCTACTTTCTGCAACATTGATTTATTGAAACTTTAATTCCTACCAATGCCGCTTTGGTATTCGCTCCGAAATACTTCACGTAATATTTAAATTCTGTCGTATCTTTAAAAATTTCTCTAATCTTACGATACAACAATGATATTTTTTTCAATGAAAATAACTGTGAAAATACTCATATTACTGATGCTTACGGTGATGTTTAGCGCAGAAGCCCAACAGTTTAAATTTCCAGAAGACTTTAGACCAAGCCCTTCCACAATACCTCGTTACAAAGTGATTCAGGATGCCGATGCTCTAAAATGGCAAGACACTGTAAATGTTATATGAAGCTCACATTACTGAAAGAAGTATTGAAAAAATGCAAAAAAAACGAACTTGACAAAAGTAATCATCGTGTCAAAAAACAATAGTGAAAAACTCAAACTGATCAAGAGTAAATGTGAAGAACTGACGAATTGGAAGGTTTGATGGTGATCAGGATTTGCTTACAAAATTCTGTTAGCCGATGAAAGTCAACTCATCATCGATATAAGAAAAAAGGAGTTAATAGCACTTATACAATTAATAAAAAAATATGTTGTCAGCTTCATATGCGCGAGGAATGCAATTTTTATTACTTTTAAAGAGTAATCACAAATACAGCTGCAGCCAGAATTAACACTAATTAGAATACGGATATGATTTTTGAATTAACCAATGAGCAACGAAAATACTTAGGACTTATCCCTGTAGAAAGCGACCTGGAAAAAGTAAAGTTAAATGATATGTATCTGTACTTTGACGGCAACATAATCAGAAAAAAAATATCAGCTACGGAAAATACCTATTTTGAACAGGAACTGGAGGAAAAGACAGCAGAAAACAGAACCGTTTTACTGCCCAAAACATCAAAGGGAAAACCTAAAAAGCTCAACTTTACTGCGACACAGTCATTTAGCTCATTTGGTCTTTATTTTAGTTTTTCAGTAAACCACGTAACAATTTCAAATTTCACCACACAAACGACCTATCATTCGGAAAATCTGGAAGAAAAAGGTGGTCTGGAAGCGCTTCAAAAATGGCTTTCAAAATGGATAGATGAAACAACTGAAAAAGATTTAGAAGAGATTGAATTTTTTAAAAATGCAGAACGGAAACGCTGTAAATATAAAGAAGGCGACTTCTTTGCTTTTAAGATTGACCGCCGGAACTACGCATTTGGCAGAATTTTAATTGATGTTGCTAAACGAGTAAAAACAGATAGGTTAAAGGATAGTAAAAGTTATGGTTTAACCCATTTGATGGGAAAAGCTTTGATTGTCAAGGTATATCACAAAATTAGCAATACACTTGATGTTAATCTGGACCAACTTTCAAAGTCATTGGCTTTACCATCGCAGGCTGTAATGGATAACCAGTTTTTTTATGGAGAAAAAAAGATCATAGGGCATAAGCCATTAGAATTATCAGAATATGATATGTTGATATCCTACAGCAAAAGCATCAGTTCAGACGATAAAAACACTGTTTATCTACAATACGGGTTTATTTATAAAGAGAATAATATTGCCAAATTCGATAAATATCTGAAAATAGAGGATAAGAGCTTGTATACAGGTAACAATGAAAATCCGTACAGAAACGAGTCGATTGGTTATGGATTAGACACTGAAAAACTTAAAGATTGTATTGCAGGCCAATCGAACAAACCCTATTGGGAAAGCAATCATTTGTATGATATTAAATATGATCTTAGAAACCCCATCAAAATTGATATCAAAAGAGAGATTTTCGATTTTTTCGGACTAGACGCAGATCAGACCTATGAGGACAATTTAAGCCTTGCAAAATAGCAAAACCATTTCCTGTATTTGCTAATAATTGAATCTAAGAATGGAAAGAAAACGTTAAAATAAGAGAACTGCACGAGTCTTAATATAAATTTTTATCGGAATATTTGAAATCTTGTATTTTAGGTAAAGGCCTGATTAATTTTGTTTTTTTTCGTGTACTTAATGGTTTTTCTGAACCTAATATTTCATCAGTTTCGGTTCTGATCCCTTTAACTAAATCAAAATTCGTTTCTGTAAAAATTGTATTTTCGTCAGTATATCCTTTAGTCGAATTATTAGTTAATTTTTTTACATCAATTAATTCAAAATTCCCATTTTGATATCTGTCTTTTCAGGGATGTTAAATCCAAAATTCAACCCATACAGTAATGTGCCCGGAAATAAAATAAAAAGTACCGAAACTATATAAGCGCCAACAATTTTTACGGCTTGTACAATCATCAAGATTGTCAAGCCTACGCCAATGGATATAAAAAGTCCAAGTAACAAGTTAATAATTAAAAAGGGATCAAGTTTCATATGTTTGTCTGTTGTGATCTTCTAAAAGTGACGGCTGACAGTTTTGAGTTTTTACGTATAATGTAAGAACTAAAGCATTACCCATCATAAAGATTGAAACTTTCAGTGAGGTTTGCACTACATATCATATGTGGTCTCTTTTAATATATTATAATTATTCCCATATTTCCCACTCCCCATTCTGCCAGTCATATTTTGCGTATTCTCCCGAGTCTGTAAATTCAGAAGCAGTCATTCCTACTTCAAAAATTGAGCTTTCGTTCCAGCCTGCTCTAAAAAACAGTGCTTCCTTCGTTAGTAGTGCAGTTCCGTAGTCCTCATCCGTATGGTTGAACTGTAGTCCATGCACGCTTTCCTCTGATAAATGATAGCCATATAGTATCAATCTTTTTTTTAGTTCTAGAAATTGCTCCTCTGTAAATGGTACTAAATTTTCTTCTTTTTCAAAAACGTTTTCGTCATCTGTGATTTCTTCTTTTTCTTTGGTTTCAATTCTGTAGAGTGAAATGTCGTAACCCATTTTTTGGAAATTCTTTAATTTTATTTTTCAACATTGATTGGGTCTTTTCCTATTAATTCATCTAAAAGGTCATCAAACTCATTGGGTTCATCTTTAAGGACTTCCCGAAGAGTTTGCGTTAAGCACAAATCTTCAATTTTGCGCAGAAATTGAACCAAAGAAACACCATTGAATTTTGCAGTTTCGACCACTATTGCAAAACACTTGTTAGCCGTTCGGTTTTTTATTTCGTAATCTTTGTAATATTTTATTAATTTTTCGCTGCAATATTTTGTCTTTAATCGTCATAAATACAACTCCAGATGAACCTCTTTGTCCGTAAAATGCTGTTCCACCTTTTGTTGCAGAAATTAAATCCAAATTAGTATTTTCAGAATTTATTTCATCTATTAAATTAATGTAAAGTGGATGTTCCAATAAATCAAGCACTAAATTCTTTTTTTTATGATATTTTAGTACAAATAAAATTTTAACATCACATAAATTTCCATTTTTATCTGTATTATAAATATTTATCGAAGGACTCGAATGTGTTATAATGTCAGGATTGTATTTTTTATAAATTGTATCATTAAGTATTTTTTCCTTTACAATTTCGATTTTTTTAGTAGAATTAATCTCTGAATTAATTTCTCTCCACCACTTTTCATTTTTTTCTTGTAAATCACAGTCATTAAAAATATTTCTTGGATTAGGATTAAGTCTTGGATTTTGAGCAATGCAAAAGTTTGAAATAAGGATTGAAAATATAATTAACAAATTTTTCATATAAATTCGATTTTTTCTACGTTCGTTATAAACTGACGACTAACGTTTCGGGGCTTTGCGATGGTGGGGCAATCAAAGCACAAATCTTCAATTTTGTACAAAAGTTCAATCGAAGAACAACTGTTGAACCTTGCACAAAGCCAGCCATTTTGCCAAACTGATGTTAGTGGCTGGCTTTTTATTTTACTTATGTATTATTAAATTTTTCATATTTAAACTTCCACAACGTATTTGTTTATCGCTTGATTTGTTGTTGGTATTTGAAACATCAACTTTTACTCTATAAAAAATATTTCCTTCTTTTAGATTTAGTTCTGTCCTCAGAGTGCCGTGTGCTCCTTCACTCAAGCAAAGCATTACGACATAAAAACCAGTTGATTCTTTAGGATTAATAGTTCTTTTTAAATTAGATTCTTTATGAATATTATTATCTAAAAATGTTTCAAAATTCTTAAGACCATAAAGGTATAATGGTGATTTCTCAATTGTCATTGTGTCGGAAGGAATCAATATTTCATAATATTTACCAGGTAATGAAGGAACTTCATAAGAGTTTAAAGGAAAATTAATATTCAGTTCGAGAGTTTTGTCTGTTTCGTTGCTTATTCTTGTCCAAAATACTACATAATTATATATTTCTCCTTTTGCATCAGTATATTTCATTCCACCTTTCGGTAGGCTATTTTCTACAATTATACTTCCATTGTCAGAATTTGTATATTTATATTTGGTGTAAACATTCTTATCACTTCTATTTTCAATTTTTACATTTTTTTCAGGTGTTGACTTATTATTTTGATTACAGGAAAAAAGAAAAAATGTTACCAAAACAAATAATAATGTATTTTTTTTCATTAAAAAATTTAAGTTAAAATCTTGATTTTATATATTCTGCGGTAAGCTTGCAGCTAACGTTCTCGCGCTACAAGCAGTTTGGGATTAAATTAAGCCTTATCTTCGTATTTGCCAAATCTTCCAGATACAAACCAACTTTTTCAGGACATGGCCAAATTGCTTGTAGCGTGTGTTGGCAGACGTTTTTTTTTATTCTAATGTTAGGTTGTTCTCTTTCACAAAATCGTTCAACTTTTTTCCCCAAATAGGGAATTTTTTAAATTCTTCTTTTCTGGTTTTTAAAACTTCAAAACCTTTGTAAAAAATTTCTTTATCTTTTAATAATTTAATTGCCTCCATTATTGATAACAAACCATAAGCGTTTTTTTTTATTTTAAGTTTCTCAATGAATGAATTTTTAACTATCAATAAGCTTTTGTTGTCGTTTAATTCTTCAACAAAATTTGGCAAATCTAAATCCTCGCTTTCTATTATGTTACTTTCTAAAGCTTTTAAATATTCTTCGTTAGATAATTTTTTTAACTCGTTTAAAATATGGATCAATTTAGCTTCACTATTCCAAGTCAAACCACTTTCCATATTTTCAACGAAATCACTATCATCGTATATGTTCTTATGAATAATTTCAGCTTTTCCTTTTAACATTAAACCATTGAATAGGAAATTTTTTGTTTCTATTTTTGAATGTCTTTTTTTATAATTATCCAGAATATTATATGAGATTACTTTATTTGTAAGCCATAATTTTTCTAATGTTGGATAAAATAATTCACATTTATTCATTTCAATTTGATTGTAAATTGTGCTTAAACAGTAATTCCCACAATCATTATTCTTCAAATCTTCAATTTTGAGTTGAATCGCTTTTTCAACTGTTTTAACAGTTTCTGGAGTACAAGATTTTGCTAAAGCAAACATATATTGAAAATCATCAAACTTAATATTGCTTTCTAATATTTCTCTAAATTGTTCGTTTGGAAATTCTTCAATTGCAGGCAAGGCATCTATTCCATAGCTTTTAATTAATTCTACATCATCATCTTTTTTATATTTTGCGATAGTAACTAATAGGGCAGAGGATTTATTATCTACTACAATTTTTCTTATTGGTTCATAAAACTCTTCATTTTGCGGAATCCAATAATATATACTTTCTAGCAATTCTATGTTTATGGGTTTTTTATCTAATATTTTACGAATTAATATTTCCTTGTTTGAAACTATCTCATCTTTTGAATAATCTGGATTAAATGCTAAACTTTGAAACATAAAGTTTGGTAAACTTGCACTATTTGATAAACATTCTGTCCCATAAACTATTGTGTCTTTTGAACCAATCAAATTTTCATAAATATCAAATATTTTTTTACTTTTTATATTTATTAACGTTTCAATTGAAATTCCTTTTGTGAATGTGTTTTTACCATGTAATGAAAGATAAACTAACTCTTTTTCAGTCGCTTTTTTGTTCAGCAATTTTGAAATAGAATCATTTTCCCTCCCCATTGCATTGAAAGTTTTAAAATCTTCAAAAGGTTTAATGAAAATTTCTAATTCTTTCGATATTTGAGAATTGCAATTAATAAAATTGAATAGTAAAATGCTTAAAATTAGTCTCTTCACGATTTTTTAGGTTAAAATGTCTGCCAACTTAATTATATACGCTACAATGTAGCGCATATCGACCCTAGATTATATGGGTTTGCGTTACTTTGCGTTTTAACAAATTTATAAAAAGCGTCAGCATAAAAATGATATAAATTATTTTAATTGAACCCTCATACTTTTTTTTGAAGTTGAATGATAGGGCAAAAATTTCTTCTGCGCTCATAATTATGCTTTTAAATTATGTGGATAGTAGGTAATCGTATGGATCATATTTGTTGGATCTGAGGAAGAATATCTGATAATCCTGTCAAAATGTTTTGTTCAACAATACTGTTTCTTTTACATATTCAACCTACACTTAAACTTAGTCCATCTTCAAGTAGACCTACATTATCATTGTAGATGTTTATCATTGTTTGAAATTAAGTACTGAATTCAACTATTATTCTCTGACAGTTATAGGTATTGAACCAATTTCTTAACTTTTAAAAACCTCCACAACATTCTTTTTATTGACTTTCCATAAACAGATCTCATTTCAATGACAATGATCCCATCTGAGGCCTCCTGATTTTTTATAGCAAATATATTCCGTGGTCACTGCGCAAAAAGAATGTTTTTGGGTTTCCTGGATCGGAGCTCCCAGAAACTCCGCAAAAATAATTTTGATCCTTATTATTCTCTTGGTATAGATCATTTTATTTGATAATAGTACAAATCATTTTGGAACATATAGTGATAAACATTTGACGTTTATGTTTTATAAAAATTTTAATTCCTACCAATGCCGCTGTGGTATTCGCTCCGAAATCCTTCATGTAACATTTGAATTCTGTCGCATCTTTTAAAAATTTCTCTAACTTTACGAGACAACAATGATATTTTTTCCAATGAAAATAACAATGAAAATACTTTTATTACTGATGCTTACTGTGATGTTTAGCGCAGAAGCCCAACAGTTGAAATTTCCAGAAGACTTTAGACTTAGCCTATCCACAATACCTGGGTATAAAGTGATTCAGGATGCTGATGCATCAAAAAGTCAAAACATTGAAAAGATCAAGGATAACGATAGCCTCTACATCCAACGTTTTAAAAGTGGAGACACAAAGACTGCTATTGAGATTTATGTATATCAACTTGAATCAGAAAATATGTTCAGTGAGAAAGGATTTGTAGATCGCCTGCAATTAATGCAGGGTTATCTGCAGATGCTTGATATGGGTGCTTTTGAATTTTTGAGAGTTAAAAACTTTCTTATTCAAATTCAAGTGGTAAGTTCTAAAACTTCAGACAAAAAAGCGGTCAAGATGGAGTTAGGAAAGCTGAAAGATTATTATGAGAAAAAATCAGGCGCAACTACATTTAAAATCCCAGCGATACAAAATTCTGAAAAAGCCATAGAAGGCACATATAGCGGTACAAAAGTTCCGGACTACACGAGTTTGAGACGTTGGGTGGCAGACAATTTTGATTCCGCATTTTATAAACAATATATTCATGAGGGTTCGGGTAAAATTACACTTGTTATCAATTTTGATCAAAACGGTAAAACGACAGTAAAAGATGTTAAAGGCACAAATAATGAAAAATTAATTAGTGCAATAAAAGAAAGAATTGAAAAAATGCCATTGTGGACTACGGATGAAGTAAGTTACTCCTCTACAATAAGTTTACCATTAGAATTCAGAAATATTGAGCAATAAAAATGTTTTCAGCAATTTTAATGCATCTGCAATAAAACTTAATATTGAAACCTTAAGAAAACAATTTGCCGTTACTGCAGACCGCTCGGTAACTAGGAAGGTTTGTGGTAAAGAGGGAGAAAGTTGTTAGCTAATCTTTGATTTTTAAATATTATTTTAAGATCGTAGTATATGTTTGTAAGAGAAAAAAGAGCTGAATTATTTCAGCACTGTTGTTAAAAAGATGCTCGTATTCCCCTATGGATTTCTACTCAACAATCAGTTTTTCGCTTTTCTTAGAACTGTCTTTCAACGTGATTTCTATATAATAATTTCCGGAGGCCAGCGCACTGACGCTGATGCTAGAGCAATTAGTAATAGACATTTCACCATCTTTCCGGTGGAATCGTAGAATCCGACAGATTGTATTTCATCTGCACTTTTAAAACTTAAGGTTCTTTCGCAGGATTTGGGTGAAAAATAATCTTTTACTCTTTTCAGCCAAATCGCTTGTGCCCAGAGTAGAAATCATATTTAGAGATGCATAGCCTCTGCTTCCTCCGTGATAAGCGAGTGAACGGGTCACTGAAGGTATCGCAAAAAATATTGGTGATTGATGCAGGCTGAGAAATATTGCGGTATTTCTGACCACACAGACCTACCTTATAAAATCATAGAATCATCTAATTTATATGTTCTTAAACGTAGTTTTTAGATTGTCGACGATAAAGGCCTTGTAAGTTGACAAAGTATTATAAATGCCGCGTACGTACCAGCAACCAAAATTTATATTTATTCCCTTAAAAATTGAAGTTATTTTTCCCAAACCTTTTCGATCTCTTCAAGAGATTTTCCTTTGGTTTCTGGAACCCATTTCCATACGAAAAATAGGGATAGAACACTCATCACACCATAAAATCCGTAGGTGAAAGCTCCACTGAATTCCATCATAAAAGGATACGTGGATGAAATTAAATAATTGGCTGCCCATTGTGCGGCAACAGCAATCGCAATCGCACTTCCTCTTATTTTATTAGGGAAAATTTCTGAGATCAAAACCCAGCAAATTGGTCCCCAGGACATCATAAATGACGCGGTGTAAACGATGATAAAGACCAAAGTGGCAATTCCGATGATTTGATAATAAGATAAAATTGCAATCGCAAACATTCCAATCGCCATTCCGACAGAACCTACGATCAATAAAGGTTTTCTTCCCCATTTATCCACTGTGAAAATGGCAATAACGGTAAATACAACATTTACCAATCCCATTACAACGGTCTGCAGCATAGAGGAATCCTTATGAACGCCCATACTTTCAAAAATTCTCGGAGCGTAATATAAAGCCACATTAATTCCCACAAACTGTTGGAAAACTGAAAGCAAAATTCCAATCACGATCACGGTTTTCCCAAAAGCAAAAATTTCACTTTTATGCTCAACAACCGTACTTTTTATCTCGGAGAAAATTTCTTTTCCACGAGCTTCACCATTGATTTTGGTTAAAATTTTCAGCGCTTCTGCGTCTTTGTTTATGAATGTCAAATAACGCGGCGTTTCAGGAACGAAAAATAACAGAATTCCGAATAAAGCAGAAGGAATTGTCAGAGATAGGAACATATATCTCCATCCGATTTCGTTGATCCATTCTACTGTTTGTCCGCTTGCGATTCCCCAATTTACAAAGTAAACGACCAACATTCCAAAAATAATGGCAAACTGATTTAAGGAAACCAATTTTCCGCGTATTTCAGCCGGTGCAATTTCACCAATGTACATCGGACAAACTGCCGAAGCCAATCCTACACCGATTCCACCAATGATCCTATAAAAATTAAATGCCAGCAAAACACCCATAGAATGTTCGCCGTGTTTGAAGAATAAAAATTCAGGATACGCCGCTCCCAAAGCACTGATGAAGAACAGAAATGCCGAAAGCATCAATGATTTTTTTCTTCCCAGCTTTGTGGAAATCATTCCGGAAATAGCGCCACCGATGATGCATCCGATCAATGCGCTCGAAATGGTGGCTCCGTGCGCCAGTGAGCTCAATCCTAATGGAATGATCAGATATTCCTGAATCGATTTTTCGGCTCCGGAAATCACTGCGGTGTCGTATCCAAACAAAAGTCCTCCCAAAGTGGCGACCAACGTGAGTACAGTAACGTACAGCATATTGATCTGCGCCTTTGTTCCTGAAGAATATTTAGGACCAGAATCTATTATTTGCATAGTTTGATTTTTTAATTGAAATTATAAATACTGATTGATAATACTCTCAAGATATTCCTGCTTTCCACTTTCTCTACCAACTTCGCCTAATCCCTGAGCATAAGTTGCAAGATCAGTTAAAGATAAGTTTCCGTTTTCGAAATCTTTACCTTTTCCACTGTCAAAAGATGAATATCTGTTGGTTCTGATCTCAGAATATTTTGATTTTTCTAAAATTTTATCTGCAGCTAAGAATGATCTTGCAAAATTGTCCATTCCGCTGATATGAGCGATGAAAATATCCTCTAAATCTGTGGAGTTTCTTCTGATTTTTGCATCAAAATTCACACCTCCACCCTGGAAACCTCCAGCCTGAATAATCACCAACATTGCCTGAGTCATTTCGTATAAATCAACCGGAAACTGGTCTGTATCCCAACCGTTTTGGTAATCTCCTCTGTTAGCATCGATGCTTCCTAAAACATTATTATCAGCCGCAACCTGAAGCTCGTGCTCGAAAGTATGTTGTGCTAAAGTTGCGTGGTTTACTTCTAAATTTAATTTAAAATCATTCAGTAAATCGTACTGACGGAGGAAATTTAAACAAGTTGCCGCATCGAAATCGTACTGGTGTTTTGTAGGCTCCATCGGTTTTGGCTCGATGAAGAAAGTTCCTTTGAAACCCTGAGCTCTTGCATAATCTTTAGCTAAATGTAAAAATTTCGCCATATGCTCCTGCTCACGCTTCATATTTGTGTTTAGAAGTGACATATAACCCTCACGACCGCCCCAAAAAACGTAGTTTTCTCCGCCCAATTTGATGGTTGCGTCTAAGGCATTTTTCACCTGTCCGCCAGCGTAAGCCAAAACGTCGAATGAAGGATTGGTTGCAGCACCGTTCATAAATCTTGGGTTTGAAAAACAGTTTGAAGTTCCCCAAAGTAGTTTTACACCAGAAGCTGCTTGCTTTTCTTTAGCGTAATCGGTGATGAATTCCAGTCTTTTTGTAGATTCTGAGAAATTGTCAGCTTCATCGATTAAATCATAATCGTGGAAACAATAGTAAGGAACGCCCAATTTGGTGAAAAATTCGAAAGCGGCATCCATTTTTTCTGTTGCTCTTTGTTTGGCATCAGAGGCTGTTAACCAATCAAATTGCTGAGTTCCCGCGCCAAACGGATCGTCACCGGTTGCGCAGAACGTGTGCCAGTAAGCAGAAGCGAACTTGAAATATTCTTTCATCGTTTTTCCACGAACGACCAAATTTTCATCATAAAATTTGAATGCCAACGGATTGTCAGACTCTCTTCCCTCAAACTGAATTTTATCTATTCCTTTAAAGTACTCTTTGTTTCCTGTTGTAATTGCCATTATTTTGATTTTATATTTTTTTGATTGTAATCTATTGATTTTAACTTCTCGCAGATTGAGCAAATTTTGCAGATTTATTTTCGCTGTTAATCTGCTGGATCTGCAAAATCTGCGAGAGTTTATTTTTCCTAAGAATTGTTTAGAACCTGCTCCAATTTGCTTTTCCATTTCTCATAACTTTCCCTGTACTCATCCATATTTTTAAAATCCGGAATGTACGTCGTGGTAATGTCTTTTTCAGTTAAAATATCATTCAGTGTCTCGAAAGCTCCTGCTCCGATTGCCGCTGCTCTTGCTGCTCCGGTAGAACCAGTCGTGTCAAAAATTCTGATTTCCGTATCCAATAAAGTTGCAATCGATTGCGCAAATAATGATGAACGGAATAGATTGTCACCACCTGCTTTAATAATTCCTTTTTGTAGTCCGTCATTCATTAATATTTCTGTTCCATAAACAAATGAAAAAGCAATACCTTCCAATCCAGCTCTGAACAAATGAACACTTTTGTGACGGTTAAAGTTCACATTATAAGTAGAAGAACCGATGTCTTTATTTTTTAAAACTCTTTCAGCACCATTTCCGAATGGAAGAACGATAATTCCGTCTGATCCGATTGGGATTTGAGATGCCAGATTATTCAATTCCTGGTAAGAATGTCTTTTCTGATCCACCTGATGACGCAGCCAGCTGTACTGAATTCCCGCACCATTCAAACAAAGCATTTTCCCAATTCTGGGTTGCTCTTTAGTATGATTGATGTGCGCAAAATTATTTATTCGCACAGATTCTTTAGAATGAATATTATCGGTCACACCATAAACAACGCCTGAAGTTCCGCCTGTAGCAGCGATTTCTCCGGGATTCATTACGTTTAAAGACAATGCATTATTCGGCTGATCTCCGGCTCTGTACAGAATAGGAATTCCTTCTGGGAGTCCACTTTCTTCTGCGCCCTGTTTTGAAACTACACATTGATCCGTGAAATTTTCTACAACTGTTGAAACCAGAGATTCGTCGATTCCCCAATGATTTAACAATGTTTTTGAAGCCTGATGTTTCTGGAAATCCCACAGAACCCCTTCCGAAAGTCCTGTCACGGTTGTTGTTGCTTCACCGCTTAATTTTAAAGCAATAAAATCTCCGGGAAGCATAAATTTCCAGATTTTTTCATAGACTTCCGGCTCGTTTTCTTTGACCCATTTTAGTTTTGAAGCGGTGAAATTTCCTGGTGAGTTCAAAAGTTTATTCATACAAACTTCCTCACCTAAATCGACAAAAGCTTTATCACCGGTTTCAACTGCGCGGCTGTCGCACCAGATAATCGACGGACGCAAAACTTCTTTATCATTTCCAACCAAAACCAAACCGTGCATCTGATAAGAAATACCGATTCCCTTGATTTCGTTTTTGTCGATGTGGCTTTCTGCAATTATTTTTTGAGTCAAAATTCTCAAATTTTGCCACCATTGTTCGGGATCTTGTTCTGCCCAGCCGATCTTTGGCGAATCAATGGACATCTCGCTTTCCGGATATTTTGCGTGGGCAATCACTTTTCCTTTTTCATCTACGATGGATGCTTTTATCGATGAGCTTCCGACATCATATCCTATAAACATTTTTATTGAAAATTTGTTAGTTTATAAATGTAATAATATTATTAAACCAATTTAATTTTAGTTTTAATTTCAATAAATATTATATGATATACGTGTAGTTCAAATTTCTGATTGTCAAATATTTGAATTAATTATTGTTATCTTACATTTTATGATAAGCTTCTGGTTTTTATTGAGTTTAATTAGTGTAGGAACACCCAAAATGTGATGCAAAAAAACCAAATCCGCGGATGATTCTTTTCTTTCAAATTTTAAATCAGATGTTATTACTCATAAATACCAAAAGCTGCCCGAAAGACAGCCTTGATTTTTACTAGGGATAATACATACTAATTTTTTATAACAAACTTTGAAATGCTTCCATTATCTCGGGTATTAATTTTAAACAAATAAACACCAGTTTTCAACATACTCAGATTAATTTTCCCTTTCGCATTATCTATTCTTTGTATCAATTGACCTGTTGAAGATAAGACATCAATGCTGGTAATATTCAGTTTGGTACTTAATGAAATCTCCTGGGTGAAAGGATTTGGATAAAGTTGTAGAACGTCTTTGTTGGAAACATTTGCAGCAGCCAAACTGCCTGCATTATAAGGACCAAAGTACGTGTTGTAATTAATCAAAGCTGTCTTCAATGGCACAATCAGATCGTGTCCTGCATCTTCGGTTTCATTAGGAAAAGTCCATTGGAAATCGCCACCATTTACTCTTCCTGCGTTTGCTGTCACATTTTCAACCACCTGATCGGCTGTATGAGGTGCATATTGGTACATTGTTGGCGCTGTGTCAAAATTATTGTAAACATAACCGCCTTTTATCGATTTGATACTTGTAGGCACCGGAATACTTTTATCGGTAACGTCATAAGCATCAAACTGCACATTATTCTGAGAATAGTAAACCAATCTTACATTGGTTCCAGTCGAAATATTTCCATAGGCTTTCATCATTCCACCATCCTGGCTGGAGAAAGAACCGCCGCTGGTTTGTCCTGTGCTTGGATCATAAACGTCAGTTCCCTGTCCGGAAATCATCATTGGTCTTCTTGTGTTTCTGAAATAATTGGACTCAATAAAACCCGATGACATTTCTGTGTTACCGATGCCGTAAACCGAGGCGCCGTCAAAATAATTATTGTAAACGTGCGCATTGGTAATTTTGTTCAACCTCGGCGTTCTGGAATCTGTGTGGTCAAACCAATTGTGATGGAAAGTCATCGATGGAAAACCCAATTCTCCAGTCGCACCGCCACATCCCATTGCTTTCCCGGAATCCCAAAAATGGTTGTGTGAGATTGAAATGAAAGTTGAATTGTATTTCATATCAATCGTTCCGTCACCTTTTACCTGATCTGCATCTGTGCCGGTATTGCCGTAGAAAAAATCATTGTTGTGAATCCAGTGGTTGGTATTGTCTGTATCCATCGTAATGGCATCATCACCATAAAGCATAATCCCAAGATTTCTGATTTCTACAAATTTTGTTCGCTTGAATGCAATTCCATAACCGTGCAGAGTCGCATCGTCCCCAACGCCTTCCAGTGTCAGATTTTCACTCATTCTGGATGTGTTGTTGCTCCCCTGGAGGTTAATGTAAATGTTGTCTTTAAGTCCTGTAATGTTTTCTTTTTTAACCAATGCTATAAATCTGATGGCAAGCGGTGTCTTGTCATATCCTTTTCCTCTGGCGTCCAGGATCGCCTGCAAGCCGACTTTTAACTCAGTTGCACCAGCTGTATTTTTAATCACATTCAATTGAACAGTGTTTGCTGTAGCAGCCGTTATGTAAAGAACCTGGCCATTGGTTTTCAAAGTTCCGTCTGCATTGTAAGCACCGGGAATTCCTTCGTTAAATCCGAACCCTTCGCGGACATATTTTTTGACAGTAACCGGTGACGTCAGTGCGCTTTCCTGTGACATTTCAACTGAAGTCGCGTTTAGTGGAACTACTTTCAATGTGTAATTTCCGGACTTCAAACCTACCACGTCTGCGCGATAATAGCCGCCATAATTACGAATGAGCTCTTTGTCTATTTTCTGATTGGCAATCCCTTCTCCAGAAAGATAGACGTTGTAGCTTGAAGAACCCGCTTTTGGCTCCCATATCACATAAGCAGATTCCTGCCAGCCTCCGGATTCATAAATGTTGATTTGAGCATTTCCCTGAATATATACAAATGCTGATGAGATTAAAAATAATAATTTTTTCATACCACTGATTTTATTTTATAAAAATTAATTTTTATGTAATCGATTGCGCAATCTTTCATAAAATGACGTGTTGAATATAGAATTATTCTCATTTGGTTCTTTATTTTTTAAATTTTCACATTAATTTAATGTTAAGACCATGTAGTATCAATTTAATAATTCCATTATTTAAAGGTTGATTATAAATCGCGAATATTTTTAGTTGAGCTTCGAAAAAATATGATAAGGTAATATATTATTTCATCAAACTAAGTGATTTTCCTATTTTATATTTAACCAAAAAGACTTGTAAGATGTATGTTTTTAGATAATTGTAAAAAAAATATCGCTTGAAGGTCCAAAAAGTGAAATGATATTTAATATAAAAACTGTATCAGGTTCAAGCGTGATTTTGTAACGCCTAAATACTTAGTTTCAATATTTTATTTTATCTAATTTTGATGAGAATCGCATAGTCTTATCATAATTTAAAAGAAAGATTATTATACAACTGTATTGATTTACAAGAGCAACGGAACAAGCTTATCATAATTTTTATAAAATAAGACTTGGTAAAAGTGTTGTAACCGTTTGATAAACAGGGAATAATGAAAAATAAATTATTTTGTCTCGATTGAATTTTTATATTTGCGAAGTAACATTAATGTTAACTTGACAAAATGAGTTCTAATTTTATTCACACTTATGTTTCGGTTGATTGCGTTGTCTTCGGGTTCGATAATGAGAATCGGCTGAACATTCTTCTGGTTCTGAAACACAGAGATAAAGCACAGATGGAAAAGCAGAGAAGACTGCCTGGTAGCCTCATCTTCAGTGATGAAGACGTTGATGATGCGGCGCAAAGAGTGCTTCACGAAATTACTGGAATCAAAAAAATGATTCTTAAGCAGTTCAAATGTTTTGCAGATCCAAAAAGGGCAAGTAACGAAAATGATATCATTTGGATGGGGCAGGAGTATAAGCATAACATAGACCGGATTATCACGGTTGCTTATTTGTCGCTGTGCAGAATTGACCAAAAAATCAACAGTACCAAGTATGATACAGTGGATTGGTTTCCGATAGATAAGATCCCGGTTTTACCTTTTGATCATAATTTAATCATCAAGGAATCGCTCATTGAAATAAGAAAGTGGGTAGAGTCGGATTTCTCGATTATTTTTGAACTGCTTCCAAAGAAATTTACAATCAGGCAACTGCATCAGCTATACAATGATTTAAGCGGCAGGCAGATAGATATCAAGAACTTTCACAAGAAGATTTCTTCTTTCAATTATATTATTGCATTGGATGAGATGGAGGCCAATGTTTCCCACAGAGCAGCAAGATATTATAAATTCGATCCTAAAATTTTCAAAAAAACAAATCATAAGTTAATAAAATAGAAAGCTACAAGCGATCTTCAACAAAACAGATGGAAGATCTGCAGAAAAGTTTCCCAACGCATTAGAGACAGCGTCAGGCTGAAATGGATAGTTACAAAAGATAGATTGCGGTCCTGTATGAAAAGAATGTACGGTCTGCCATCAATGAAAGGCCGCTTCAAAGGTCATCTGGAAACACAGCGTCAGACTGACCCAGCAAGTTGAGAGCAATAAAGCCGATTATATAAAGATTGTCATTGCATTTGTTGTGGTGATGACCATCGGCTTTGTATGCAAAATCCCGACAGAGATAGGGACTTGAATCATATTTATTATTTTCGGATAAAACTTAAATTATTAAGCATGCATTTTTTAGATTAGGCTATTCGGTAGGATTTTTCCTTTCTGCTGATGATCTTTTACATATTCTCACAATTAGAGTTCTGCTCTGATTCTGCTGAGCTGCGTGGGCGTAATTGCCAGATAAGAGGCTATCTGATGAAGTTTCAATCGGGAAGTCAGCTCAGGATAATCTTCTTCGAACTCTAAATATCTTTGTTTGGCGGTATCGGATTTAAGCGTGATCTCGGCAAATTCTTTTTCAATGACCCAATGGCGTTCCAGATAACTGATGTAGAAATTGGCGATATCATTATACTTTGTTGTCAGGTTTCTGAAATTACTGAAAGGATAGCTGATGACTTCTGTATCCTCTAAGGCTTCAATGCAGAAAAACCCAGGTTCATGCTTTAACAACGCGCTTGTAGAAGCAACAAGTGAATTTTCCGGAAAAAATTTTTTGATTATTTTTTCACCTTTTTCATTAAGGTAATAGTAGGAAAGCAGTCCTTTAACTACAAAGCTGATGTCCTTCGGAATTGCACCCTGTTCCAAAAAATGAGTTCCCTTGGCTACTTTGGATGTTTTTAACAAAGCAGACCAAGCCTTATTTGATTCCTCAGAGATCGAGGAATATCGGTCTATAAATTCCCAAAATGCTGTCATTGTATAAAGATAAAGTAAAATAAAAATAGAGGTATCTAAATTTTCAGAAATTGAAATATTTTCTCATTCCCTCAACATATGTAAAGGTTTTTGAGGATCCTGACTTTTAACTTTGCTTCTACAAAAATCAATTACAATGATAAAATCATTATTTGCATTGGTCGTCATGTGCATTGGAACAGAAATGTTTTCCCAAAAAGTCGACTCACTTAATATTTATAGTGCCTCTATGAAGAAGGAAATTAAAACCCTTGTGGTGCATCCCTCAAAGGAAAAGAATGAGAAACTGCCAACGGTTTATATATTACATGGATACAGTGGCTATCCCAAAAGAACATTAACTCAGGATATTCCTTCCTTAGCAAAGATCAGTGAGGAAATGCAGATGATCTTCGTGCTACCAGACGGAAATTATGACAGTTGGTACATAGACAGTCCCAATTTGAAATATGAGACATTTATCGCCAAAGAACTGACAGTCTTTATTCAAAAAAATTATAGTTCAGATCAATCTAAAGCTGCTCTGATGGGGTGGAGTATGGGTGGACACGGTGCTTTGTATATCGGTGCAAGACATCAGAATACTTTTAGTGCTATCGGAAGCTTATGCGGCGTCATTGATTTTGTTCCCTTTGGAAAGGAGTATGGCGTTCCTAAATTATTAGGGGAAAATCCTGAAAAATGGACTTCTTACACAGCCATTTCTCAGATAGAGAAGTTTAAAAACAGCCGACAAAAAATCCTCATCAGTTGTGGAACCGATGACCCGTTGATCGCACAAAACAGAAAATTCCATGAGCAACTGATCAAATTGAATATTCCTCATATTTATGAAGAACGTCCCGGTGCTCACGATGCAGCCTATTGGTCCAAGGCCGCTGTTACTCAAATTTTTCAACTTAAACAATTCTTTGCAAATCATGACTAATGTTAAACATTTTACAGATAAGAAAAAAAATGTTCTTATCTCTCCACTCTTCATTTTATTGTTGACAGGTTGTTCTAAAACTGAAAATAATTCATCCACTAATCAAAAAGATATGACAGACATCCTGTACAACAACCCCAAAGGGCTTTTCGATCCAACGCCATTTGCATTTTCCCATTCTACGACTGCTTCAGGCAACTACTTGAATATTTAAGTCCATTTTTCAAACCTACGTGTAAATGAGGTTAGTACAAAAATACATATCAAAATGTAAGGATACAAAGAAAGATGAACTGAATTTTTTCGAGTATCTCAGCAGCAACTTTGATGAGATCAATGGTATGTAATGTCTGTAATATAAAATTCTTTACAAATATCTATTTTTTCTGCTGATTATTGGTGTTTAGTGAGTGTTGTCGACATAACATATTGTGCTCATCAACATCGTCTACCTGAAGTATTTGCACATCAGTATAGTTGATATTGATGCGAAAAGCAATTTTTTAGAGTCTTTCGCTCTATGTAATTTATTTAATGAAACAGAATGAAAAACCACCCTGAGCATAAGGGTGGCTGCTTTCTGAAACATTGATTGGATATACTTGTTTTTTTTAAGTTACCGGACAGTCAATTGGTTTATGATCACTGCCTGACGTCCAGCTAGCCAGACAGCTGTATGAAGTCCTGATCACCGAATTCTAGCAACGTCTATTTAACAGGAAACTCTGGTCAGACAATTTTCCTAACAGGCGTCCGGTTTAATCTACTCCAAAATATTTATAAGGTCATTCAACAAATTTTGTCTCATTTTTGAGTCTCTCTTGTTTAAAAGAATGATAATTCCCCACTTTTTCGCTCTGTTGTAGCAGATGATAGAAGATTGTCCCATAGAATCTCCGGACTTCACAAATAACGTATCTTCATTATCATGATTAATATTATATCCAAGTCCCATTTCGCGTTTTTCGTCTTTGTAAAATACCTTTTCCATTACTAATGCTGCTTCTGATATTGGGTTTCCTGTAGTTAGCAGCATTTCTAAATACTTAACCATATCAGAAGTATTGGATTTTACCAAACCTGCAGGTGCAGTAACATTCCATAATAAAAGCTCCTGAACTCCACCTTCGGAATTATAACCAGTTGTCATGTTTCTGACATTGAAATCTTTAGTCAGAGTTCGGGTCATTTTTGCAGGTCTCAATATTTTTTCTCTGACAATCTCATCGTAAGTTTTACCGTATATTTTTTCTAAAATCTGCCCTAATAATGTATAGTTGATGTTAGAATATTTATATTTTCCATAATCAGTAAGATTTGTACAGCTGTTGACCATAGCTACTGTAGATTCTTCTGTAATTGCGATCATAGGCTGTTGCGGATTGAGTTCCATTAATTTCATAAAATCAAAATCGGGTAAGCCCGACTGATGGGAAGCCAGGTCTGATATTCTGATTTTGTTCTGAAGGTTTATCTGAAGAATATATTGTTTCGGAAGATAGCTGTCTATAAAATCATCCAGTTTCAATTTATTTTCGTTGGCTGCCTGCGCAATCATATTTCCGGTAAGAATTTTAGTGACCGAAGCGATTTCGAAGATGGAGTTTTTATCAATGTTCCTTTTACTATCCTTACTGAGTCTGCCATAAGAAGTAATAAAGGCCTGGTTGTCGCGGATAAAACCAACGCTGATGCCGACGTCAGGATTTTTTTCATAATTGGCTCTGACAATAGAATCGATTTTTTGAGAATAATTCTGTCCAAAAGAAAAGGTGCTGATAAAGAGCAGTGCGGCTGAAAATTTAATT
>Ga0308164_10002103_pt1 | contig 20769 bp, 17 predicted proteins | sample PhyTR2_FD_201031 | JGI IMG/M metagenome (GOLD analysis project Ga0308164, IMG submission 201031) | Phyllosphere microbial communities from UC Gill Tract Community Farm, Albany, California, United States - DLSLT.R2 | ecosystem: Host-associated > Plants > Phyllosphere > Unclassified | place: USA... | reverse complement strand
GAGGAGGCGCGTCCGCAGGTTGGATGAATTTCGCGATATCGATTCTGGGCAAGGTGGCTCGGTATTGATCGTCGAGCAGTCGGTAGTTGTCGAGCATGTTTTGCGTCAACGGGGAGGGGCTGTAGAGCGGGCGCAGTTCCTCGATATCGTCCAGATCATAGAGCGTGATGGCCCAGCCAAAGCCGCGCACGATCTCTTCGAAGGTGGCGGCGCTGGGGATCGGTTCCCACGGCGCGTCAGCGCTGATGTACAGCAGCGAACCGTTGGGGGCGATGCGGTACTGGCTGTGCCATTCGTGGGCTTCTTGCCTGCGGCGTTTGATCAGCAGATAGAGAAAACCTTCCCGTAATGGGCGGATGGCGTAGCTCGATTGCGTGAGCTCGCCGAGGTCGTCGAACGGGCGCAGGTGGTCGGGGAGCTGGGGCAGTCGCGCGCGTTGGCCCGGGTTGCCGCCGACGGCGGCGTAGCGCAGGGGCAGGAGGTCGAAGCGGCGGGTGCAGTCGGCGACGGGGCTGTTGTTCAAGGCGGGTTTGTAGCCGGCGTTGAGTTTTTTGCAGAGTTCAAGCGTTTCAAAAATGCTGCTCATGAATGGGCCTCGAGGTGGTCGGGACGCAGGTGGGTCTGCACGGCGTCGGAGAGGGGTGTGCCTTGCTCGCGGCAGGCTGAAATGGCTTCGTGCCAGGCAGGCGTTCTGCTCAATGCTTCGGCCACAGGCACCCACCAACTGCGAATGGGTGACAGCAGATCGACGACGCCAGGCAGGTCGCGGCGCGCGTCCAGGGCGAGCAGCGCCGCGCTGGTGTGGTAGCGCAGGAGATAGGCATGGCCGTCGGCGCCAGTGGCCACATTGGCATGGCTCAAGTGTTCGGCCAATTGTGCCGGAGGCAGTGCGCTGATTATCCAGCCATACAGCGCATTGCCCGCACGCCCTTCGATCGCGCACTGGAACTCACGTTGCGCTAAGAGGGCTGACCCGGGATAAGGCCCAAAAAGGTATGGGCCGAGGTGACGCACGTTGGAGAATTGCTGTTGTTGCAGTAATGGCCAGCAACGTTCGGCATAGGACTTGATAATTCCGTCGCGAGCAGCGGATGACAACCTAGCCATCAGGATGAAGACCTTGTCTATCCTGTGGATTGGTGGATCAGCAATGATGCCGTCATCATTGATCCGCCTGGTGAATTGATTGTTCAACAGCCGGGACCCGGCGCGACGTCTTCATTGCGGGGAGCCACGGAGGCAAGACTGTGGAAACACTTGCTGGGATGGCTTGTTCAGAACCGCAGCCAAAGAGCGCTTAATGGCTTGGTGCTGGTCGTTGATCTCGCATGGTTACTGCAAGCGACACCGGATCAGCGCATGGATCTGGCGCATGTGTTGCGAACGCGCCTGTATGAGCTGAGCAGCGCCTTAGGCTCGCGCTTGCCCCTGTACGTGGTGCTCGGCAAGCTCGACTTGCTCGAAGGTTTCGACCAGCTATTCGGCCGTATGACGGGATCCCAGCGTGAGCAGGTGCTGGGCTTCACCTTTCAACTGAATGCCAATGCCGAATTTGATGCCTGGCTTGATGAACTCGGCGCCTACTATGATCAATTCATCAAGGTTTCAGAAGAGCTGGTACTGGATGGTCTGAGCCAGGCGGGAGGCGCGATTCAGCGCGAACGGCTCTTGTCGTTCCAGGCGCAATTGGTGGGACTTCGTCCGGCGTTACTGAATTTCCTTCGCGAAGCCTTGGCAAGTGATCGCTTTACCAATTCCACTCTGGTACGAGGTATGTACTGGTCCTCCGTTCTACAAAAAGGGGAGACGAGCAACGCGTTTGTCAGGGCTGCGGCGCAGCCCTATAAAATCCAGCTACCGCTCCGCGACTCCAATCGGGCCGGGCAATCGCTGGTGTATTTCGCCCAACAGGTCTTTCAGCGCTTGATCTATCCAGAGGCTGGCCTGGCCGGTGACAACGCCAAGGTGGCAGGCCAGAAGCGCCGCTTGCTTTGGGTCAGCTCTGGGGTTGGACTACTGGCGTTTGCAGTTGCGGGTGCCACCTGGCATCGCTACTTCGATATCAACCGTAGCAAGGCGATCAGCGTCCTGGCCAAGAGTCAGGATTTCGGCGGTCGTGAAGTAGACGAGCGGCTGGATACTACCGGGAGAAACCTGCTGGCGCCGTTGGAGCAGATTCGCGATGCCGTTTCGGTGTTTGGCGACTATCGAGCGGCCTGGCCGCTGGTGGCTGATTTTGGCCTGTATCAGGGGCGTGCAATCGGCCCCATGGTCGATCAAGCCTATCTTGGCCTGCTATCTCGGCGGTTCCTGCCTGCCCTGGCCGGCGGCGTTGTCGAGGCCATGAACGCCGCTGAAGATGGTAGTGAGCAGCAGATGGCCGCGCTGAGGGTGTATCGAATGCTTGAGGACCGTGAAAATCGCCGTTCGCACTGGGTAGAAGAGTGGATGGCGCACCACTGGCAGTCCGCTTATCCTGGGCGGGGCACCCTGCAACGCGACCTAATGCGGCATTTGCAATATGCCTTGGCGTATGCGGATGCCGATCTGCCACAGTATCGCCAGCGTATTGGCGAGGTCCAGCAGATGCTGCGCAAGGTGCCATTGCAGCAGCGGGTGTATGCCAGCCTCAAGCAGCATGCGCAAAATCAAATGCATGCCGGTTTGAATTTGCGTAACCAGATAGGCCCTGCATTTGACGTGGTCTATGAGGTGCGCGCAGATGATGACTTGGCAATGGATGGCATTTTCCTGGCCCCCCTTTTGACTGCCAGGGGCTTCAGGGAATACTTCACACCGCGCACCCAGCAGATCACCGAGATGGCCATGATTGATCAGTGGGCGCTAGGCGAGCGTCGCCAACTGGATTACTCGGACGCCGATCGCGATGCCCTGACGGAGCAGATTCGTGCTCTTTACAGCGCTGACTATATTGATAGTTGGCGACGCGCCCTTGGCACGCTTGCTTTGGCTGATTTCCGCGATTTGAGCCATGGTGTCTCGGTATTGGAGCACATGACGGGGCCGGCGGCGCCGCTGCGTCGGCTCTTGGAAACAGTAAGGGATAACACCTTCATTGTCGCGACCCCGCTTGCCTTACCCGGTGCGGTCGAAATCCCCGTCGCAGCGAAAGCTGCATTTGACTCCGAGCAACAGCACAGCGCCGGGATCCGTCGCGCCTTTGCCGGCTTGAACCAGATGCTCGAGGACAGAGGAGAGAACCCAACGTTTTACGATGAGACGCAAAACGCGATCTCAGCAGTATACGAACATGCGAAAGCAGTGCAGGACAGTCCTGATCGAGGCAAAGCCGCCTTGAATGCAGTGCTGCAACGCTTCTCGATGAATGGCCCAGACCCGATTGCCACTCTGCAGCGGGTCGCGACGGGGCTTCCCGAACCGGTGAGGCAGCACGTCAAAAGTATGGCCGACCAAACGGCCCAGGTATTAGTGGTTGAAGCGTTGCGCGAACTTGAACGACGTTGGGATGCGGACGTTTATAGCTTCTTTCAGCAACGCCTGGCCGGGCGCTACCCATTTGTCGTTCAGGCACCCGATGCATCCCTGGATGATTTCGCAGCCTTCTTTGGACCGAAGGGCAGGCTTCAGCAATTCCAGGACCAGTACCTAAAGATATTCATCAAGGATAACCTCGATGCCTTATACGCGGCTGATCGTAGTGGTTACCTGATTCGTACCGAGGTCATGGAGCAATTGGAGGCGGCGGACCGAATCCGAGAGACATTCTTCGACCATCGCGGCAGCTTGAGTGTGCAATTCAGCATCGAGCCCTTGGGGCTAAGCGCCAACCAGCGAACCAGCCTGCTCGATCTGGATGGCCAGCTGATTTCTTACACCCATGGTCCGAGCCGCATCGCCGGCATCATTTGGCCAAATACCTTGAATCAGCAAGTGCGCAGCAATCTCACCTTGCTAAAGCTCAATGGTAATAGCAGTAGCTTGGAGTACCGCGGCCCATGGTCGATGTTTCGCTTGCTGAGTCGCGGATCGTTGAATGGCCGTACTGCCACCAGTGTCGACCTGAGCTTCCGGACCGGGGACGGGATGATGCGCTATCAGTTGAGCTCAGAGAAGGCGTTCAATCCAATCACCCAGCAACCATTCAAGGATTTCAGGTTGCCCCGCACCTTACTTCGGTCGCCCCGATCAGAGGTAGGTACAACCGATTTATCTGCAAGCCGTTAGATGCCAAACGGCACCAGACTCCAATTTCGCCAATGGTCTCCCGCATGCGCCAGGCACGCGGGGCACACCAAGGCGGTTCTCAGTGCTTGCTCTCTTGCTGCGACATCGCCATCAACTGCTTTTCCTGATTCCAGTCAAACGGCTCATCATTCTCCTCAGCCTCAAATCGCCGCTCTTCCAATGCCTGATACATCGCGATTTCCTCATCAGGCATGTAGTGCAGGCAATCACCGGCAAAGAACCACAGCAGGTCCCGCGGAATCAGATGGGCAATTTGTGGGTAGCGCTGGATGACCTGGCAGATCAGGTCCTGGCCCAGGTATTGGCTTTCCACTGGGTCGACGGGCAGCAGGGCGCGCAGTTCGTCATAGCGTTCCAGAAACAGCGCGTGGCTTTCCTCCGGAACCTGTTCCGCTTCGCCCAGCGCCACCAGAATGGTACGCAGGTGGTCCAGAAGCACCAGGTGGTGTTCGATGATGGGGGTGGCCATGGTCAGGTCCTCTTGAGCAAAACGGGCGCGAGAGTATAAGACCCGCCGCGCCCGCTGTCGTCAGCGAATCCGCCCTTCCAGCGGTTGCAGCTGCTCCTTGCTGAAGTCGTCGACGTCGATCACCTTGCGCCGCGCGGCTTCGGCCTGGCGCAGGGCCTGGGCTTCGCCGGCCTGCAGCACACCGGCTTGCAGGGCTGCGTCTATAAGCGATTCGCCCGGCGCCGGGTTGACCTGGCCAGCCTTGACCGCCTGCTGCAGTTTTTTGTGCAGGGGCAGGGTGGCGTTGAGCTGGACAGTGGCGTCGTGCAGGGCGCCCACGGCGTCGTCGGCGCCTTGGGGCTGGTAGCAGCCGTCGAGGAGTTCCTGCAGGGTGGTGTCGCCCGGGGCGCGGCCCAGGATGGCGGCGACGTCGGCGTCCATTCGGTCGGTCGGGCCAGTGTGGCGGCGGCCGAAGGGGAACACGATGCGCCGCAGCAGCCAGCCGAGGGTCGGGCTGGGGAAGTTGCGCATCAGTTGTTCCAGTGCGTGCTCGGCCTGCCCCAGGCTTTCAGCCATGGCCCAGTGCAGCAGCGGCTCCATATGGGCAGGCGAGCCGAGGTCGTAGTAGCGTTTGAGTGCCGCGGAGCCCAGGTAGAGATAACTGAGCACGTCGCCGAGGCGGGCCGATAGCCGTTCTCGGCGCTTGAGCTCGCCACCCAGCAGCATCATGCTCAGGTCGGCGAGCATGGCGAACGCGGCGGCCTGGCGTTCCAGGGCACGGAAATACCCTTGGCTCAAGGCATCGCCTGGGCGCCGTTCGAAATGCCCCAGGCCCAGGTTGAGGGCGATGGTGCTGCCGAGGTTGCCGATGGCGAAACCGATGTGCTTGACCAGCAACTCGTCGAACTCCACCAGCGCCTGGCCTTGGTCGGTGCGCCCCGCAAGTGCCATTTCCTTGAGCACGAAGGGATGGCAGCGTATGGCGCCCTGGCCGAAGATCATCAGGTTGCGCGAGAGAATGTTCGCGCCCTCGACGGTGATGAAGATTGGCGCGCTTTGCCAGCTGCGGCCCAGATAGTTGTTGGGCCCCATGATGATGCCCTTGCCACCGTGCACGTCCATGGCGTGGCGAATGCACTCGCGGCCGCGCTCGGTGAGGTGATACTTGAGGATGGCCGAGAGCACCGATGGCTTTTCCCCGAGGTCGACGGCCTTGGCAGTCAGCATGCGTGCGCTGTCCATCAGCCAGGCGTTGCCGCCGATACGGGCCAGGGATTCCTGGATGCCTTCGAAGGCGCCCAGCGGCACGTTGAACTGTTCGCGCACCCGGGCATATTGGCCGGTGACCAGGCTGGTGTACTTGGCGGCGCCGGTACCGACGGCCGGCAGCGAGATGGAGCGGCCCACCGACAGGCAGTTCATCAGCATCATCCAGCCCTTGCCGAGCATTGCCTGGCCGCCGATCAGGTAGTCCAGGGGGATGAACACGTCCTTGCCAGAGTTGGGGCCGTTCATGAACGCGGCGCCCAGCGGCAGGTGGCGACGGCCGATCTCGACGCCAGGGGTATCGGTGGGAATCAGCGCCAGGCTGATGCCCAGGTCTTCTTCTTCGCCCAGCAGATGTTCAGGGTCATAGGCTTTGAAGGCCAGGCCGAGCAGGGTGGCGACTGGCCCGAGTGTGATGTAGCGCTTTTCCCAACTGACGCGCAGGCCCAGTACTTCCTCACCTTGCCATTGGCCCTTGCAGATAATCCCGGTATCGGGCATCGCACCTGCGTCGGAGCCGGCCAGCGGGCCTGTCAGCGCGAAGCAAGGGATGTCGTCGCCGCGGGCGAGGCGGGGCAGGTAGTGGCTGCGTTGCTCCTCGGTGCCGTAGTGCAGCAGCAGTTCGGCCGGGCCCAGAGAGTTGGGGACCATTACGGTAGAGGCCAGGTCGCCGCTGCGGGTGGCCAGCTTCATGGCCACCTGGGAGTGGGCGTAGGCGCTGAAGCCCTTGCCACCGTATTCCTTGGGAATGATCAGGGCGAAAAAGCCATGGGCCTTGATATGCGCCCAGGCTTCGGGTGGCAGGTCGAGGTCCTGGCCGATCTGCCAGTCGCTGACCATGGCGCAGAGTTCTTCGGTAGGACCGTCGATGAAGGCCTGTTCTTCCTCGCTCAGCTGCACCTTGGGGTAGTTGAGCAACCGGTGCCAGTCAGGCCGGCCACTGAACAGCTCGCCATCCCACCAGACCGTACCGGCGTCGATGGCCTCGCGCTCGGTCACGGACATGGGCGGCAACGTTTTGCGGAACCAGGCGAACAGGCGCGCGCTGAACAGAGAGCGGCGCAAACCTGGTAGCAGCACGAAGGCCGCGGCGGCAATCAGTGCGATCCATAGCACCCACAGCACCGTCGTGCGCACGAAACCATGCCCGTGCCCCCAGCCATGCCCGTGAGTGAAGATGCCCATGGCAACCAGGTAAACGGCGACTATTCCCAGCGCCGGCACTGCGGCGACACGCCGGTGGGCCAGCCAGGCAAGGCCGATGACCAGTACGACCAACCACAACAGCAGCATATGCATTCCTCCGTGACCGATAGCTATGGCGACAGTGTAGTGACCCTGCGGTATCTGGGGAGTTCGTGCTGTTTCGGGATTTGTCAGATACGTCATCATCCGCAGTTTCTGGCGGATTAATTTGTCTTGGCAGTGTTGTCCTTGATCCCCGCAGGCGTAGACTGCCCCGATAACTTCACAAGGAGAATCTGCATGCTCAAGGTCTGGGGCCGCGCCAATTCCAGCAATGTCCGCAAGGTGTTGTGGTGCGCAGAGGAGCTGGGTATCGCCTCCGAGCGTGTCGACGCCGGTGGCGCTTTCGGGGTGGTGGACGAGCCGAACTACCGGGCGATGAACCCGAACGGGCGGGTGCCGGTGATCGAGGATGACGGCTTCGTGCTGTGGGAATCCAATGCCATTGTCCGCTACCTGGTGGCCAAGCACGGCCAGGGCACACCATGGCTGCCCGCCGACCTGCAACAGCACGCCAGTGCCGACCGCTGGATGGACTGGATGACGTCCACCGTGGCGGCGCCGTTTCGCGACCTGTTCTGGGGCATCCTGCGCACGCCGCCCGAGCAGCAGGATTGGGTAAGCATCAACGCTGCCAACAAGACGGTTGCCGAGCTCCTGGCCATGGCCGACCACGCTCTGGCCAGCCAGCCGTACCTGTCGGGCGATGAGGTGGGCATGGGCGATATCCCGCTGGGATGCTTCGCCTACGCCTGGTTCGAGATGCCCATCGAGCGCGCGCCGATGCCCCATCTGCAAGCCTGGTATGAACGGCTGAAGGCCCGGCCCGCCTACCGCTCGGCGGTGATGACAGCGTTGACCTGATAAGTACTATTAATAGCCGTCACTGTACTTGTGGCGCTCGGCACGGCAGCATTGTCGCATCAGGCAATACCTGCGGTGCCGGCGCTTCAAGCCGCCCCATCGCTTTCAAGACGCTCATTGCGGCGGTTGTTCCCTCACGCACAGCCCCTCATTCCAATTCAGTCCAATAGGGTGCAAAGACTTTTTATGAGTTCTGCTCTGTCCATCCGGCAGCTTACCAAGACCTACGGCAACGGTTTCCAGGCGCTCAACGGCATTGACCTCGATGTGGCCGAAGGCGATTTCTTCGCTTTGCTCGGCCCTAACGGCGCTGGCAAATCCACCACCATCGGCATCCTGTCGACACTGGTGAACAAGACCAGCGGTACCGTGAACATCTTCGGTCACGACCTTGATCGCCAGCCCGCGCAGCTCAAGCGCTGCATCGGCGTGGTGCCACAGGAATTCAACTTCAACCAGTTCGAGAAGACGTTCGACATCGTCGTGACCCAGGCGGGCTACTACGGCATCCCGCCGAAAATCGCCAAGGAACGCGCCGAGCAGTACCTCAACCAACTGGGCCTGTGGGACAAGCGCGATGTGCCGTCGCGCTCGTTGTCGGGCGGCATGAAGCGCCGCCTGATGATCGCCCGCGCGCTGATTCACGAGCCGCGCCTGTTGATTCTCGACGAGCCGACCGCGGGCGTCGATATCGAGCTGCGTCGTTCGATGTGGACCTTCCTGACCGAGCTGAACCAGAAAGGCATCACCATCATCCTGACCACCCACTACCTCGAAGAAGCCGAACAGCTGTGCCGCAACATCGGCATCATCGACCACGGCACCATCGTCGAGAACACCAGCATGCGCAACCTGCTGGGCAAGCTGCACGTAGAGACCTTCCTGCTCGACCTGCGCCAGGACCTGGCCGCCGCGCCGCAATTGCAGGGCTACCCGTGCAAGCTGCTGGACCCCCATACCCTGGAAGTGCAGGTGGACAAGAGCGTGGGCATTACCTCGCTGTTTGGCCAACTGGCGCTGCAGAATATCGAGGTGGCCAGCCTGCGTAACAAAACCAATCGCCTGGAAGAGCTGTTCGTCTCCCTGGTGGAAAAGAATCTGGCGAAGGTGGCCGTATGAGTTCGGAATTCTCGGCCAACCTGGTCGCGCTCAATACTATTGTCTACCGCGAAGTGCGGCGCTTCATGCGGATCTGGCCGCAGACGTTGCTGCCCCCGGCCATCACCATGGTCTTGTACTTCGTGATATTCGGGAACCTGATCGGCCGCCAGATCGGCGGCATGAACGGTTTCACCTATATGCAGTACATCGTGCCGGGGCTGATCATGATGTCGGTGATCACCAACTCCTACGGCAACGTGGTGTCGAGCTTCTTCGGCAGCAAGTTCCAGCGCTCCATCGAAGAACTGATGGTGTCGCCGGTGTCGCCCCATACCATCCTGGTTGGCTATGTGCTGGGTGGCGTGTTGCGCGGCCTGATGGTAGGCATCATCGTGACCCTGCTGTCGCTGTTCTTCACCGACCTGCAGGTGCATCACCTGGGCGTAACGGTGGTGGTGGTGATTCTGACGGCGACGATTTTCTCGCTGCTGGGCTTCGTCAACGCGGTGTATGCGCGCAACTTCGACGATATCTCGATCATCCCGACCTTCGTGCTGACCCCACTGACCTACCTGGGCGGCGTGTTCTACTCGATCACCCTGTTGCCGCCGATCTGGCAGACCATCTCCCTGGCCAACCCAGTGCTGCACATGGTCAACGCCTTCCGGTACGGCATTCTCGGGGTGTCGGACATCAAGATCAGCAGCGCCCTGACCTTCATGGTCGTGGCCACCGTGCTGCTGTACTTCGGCTGCGTCAAGCTGCTGGTCAGCGGCCGCGGCATGCGCACCTGACAGCGCTAGCGAAGCGGGCCCAGCGCCCGCTTCAACGCTGCCTGCGCTTCTTCCACTTGCTCCCCACCCACCAGCGCCAGTACAGCATTGTCGCGCTGTAGCCCAGTGCGCCCATGAGCAGGCCGGTCACGACCGACCCCAATACGAAAGGTTGCCACATACTGGCGAACTGGCTGGTGATCCAGTCTGCCGACAGGTGCTCGGGCCAGTGCCGGGCCGGGGTTTTCAACAGCCAGGCACCCAGCGAGTAGGTGACGTAGAAGATCGGCACCATGGTCAGGGGATTGGTGACCCAGACCAGCCCCACCGCGATCGGCATATGGGCGCGTACGGGAATGGCCAGGCAGGCCGCTATCAGCATCTGCAGGGGAATGGGCAGGAACGCGGCGAACAGCCCGACGGCCATGGCGCGGGCCACCGAGTGGCGGTTCAGGTGCCAGAGATTGGGGTCGTGCAGCAGCGTGCCCAGGAAGCGCAACGACTTGTGCTCGCGAATGCTGGCCGGGTCCGGCATGTAGCGTTTGAGGAGGTGGCGCGGCATGGGCAAGGCCTGACAAGTCACGATGTAGGCAGAGTATGCACAGAAAATCCCGGAGAAGCCGGTCAGACTTTGTGACAATTATTGAGGCGCCAGCGCCGCACAGGCCCTCTAAGGTAGGGGCAGTTTTTCCCGAGGTTCACGCTTATGCGCCCAAGGATGGTCGCACTGGCAGCAGGGTTGCTGGCTATCCGCTGGCTGCCGACGCTGCCGCCCTTATGGTTGCTGGCAGTGCTCGCCGTTACCGGGCTCGCGCTGCTGGTATGGCGTGGCCACTGGCTGGGCTTCACGTTGCTGGGCTTTGCCTGGGCGTGCACCTCGGCGCAATGGGCACTGGACGATCGCCTGGCGCCCGCACTGGATGGCCAGACGCTATGGGTCGAGGGGCGGGTGGTCGGCCTGCCGAGCCAGCACAACGGCACCGTGCGTTTTCAGCTCGAAGACCTGCACGCGCGGCGTGACGACTTGCCCGCGCGGCTGCGGGTCAGCTGGCACCGCGGGCCCGAGGTGATGAGTGGTGAACGCTGGCGCCTGGCGATCAAGCTCAAGCGCCCGCGGGGGCTGGTGAACCCCGGCGGCAGCGACCTGGAAGCCTGGATGCTGGCCCGGCGCATCGGCGGCTCGGGCAGCGTCAAGGACGGCGAGCGCCTGGCGCCCGCCGCAGGTGCCTGGCGCGACGCGGTGCGCCAACGGTTGCTGGCCATGGACGCCCAAGGGCGCGAGGGTAGCCTGGCGGCGCTGGTGCTGGGGGACGATTCGGCGGTACCCCAGAGTGACTGGCAGGTGCTGCGGGACACGGGCACTGTGCACCTGCTGGTAATTTCCGGGCAGCATGTCGGCCTGCTGGCTGGGCTGGTGTACGGCCTGGTGGCCTTGCTGGCGCGGCTTGGAGGGTGGCCCCGGGCGTTGCCTTGGTTGCCATGGGCTTGCGCGCTGGCTTTCATGGCGGCGCTGGGATATGGCTTGCTGGCGGGTTTCCAGATACCGGTACGGCGCGCCTGCATCATGATCGGCATGGTGTTGCTGTGGCGCTGGCGCTTCCGCCATCTAGGCCTGGGCATACCGATATTGGTGGCGGTCAACGGCGTATTGCTGGTGGAGCCGCTCGCCAGCCTGCAGTCCGGCTTCTGGCTGTCGTTCGGCGCGGTCACCGTGCTGTTGCTGGTGTTTTCCGGAAGGCTGGGGGCCTGGCCCTGGTGGCAGACCTGGACCCGCGCGCAATGGATGATCGCCATCGGCCTGCTGCCGATCCTGCTGATCCTCGGCCTGCCGATCAGTCTCACCGGGCCCTTGGCGAACCTGCTGGCGGTGCCGTGGATCAGTCTGCTGGTCCTGCCCTTGGCGCTGTTGGGTACGGCCTTGCTGGCGCTGCCGAGCCTGGCGCAACCATTGCTATGGCTGGCCGGCGGCTTGCTGAACCTGTTGTTTCAATGGCTAGGGCAGGTCGCGCAGTGGCTGCCGGCCTGGCAACCACCGATGCCCACCGGTTGGCACTGGCTGCTGGTGTGCGTGGGAGCCTTGCTGGTGCTGCTGCCCAGCGGCGTGCCGGTCAGGCCTTTGGGCGTGCCCTTGCTGTTGCTGGCCCTGTGGCCGCCGGGCAAAAGCATCGCCCATGGCCACGCTCAGATCTGGCAACTGGACGTCGGCCAAGGCTTGGCGGTGCTGGTGCGCACCCGCGAGCACGCTCTTCTGTACGACACCGGCCCGCGCCTCGGCGATATGGATGCTGGTGAACGGGTTGTGCTGCCGACCTTGCGTAAACTGGGCGTGGCCAAGCTGGACCTGATGATGATCAGCCACGATCACCTCGACCATTCCGGCGGCGCGCCCGCCATTCGCCGCGGGCTGCCGGTGGGCGCCATGATCGCCGGCGAGCCCGAGGCCCTGCGCGGGGCCGAGGCATGCGAACCGGGGCGCCAGTGGCAGTGGGACGGCGTGACCTTCACGCTGTGGCAATGGCCCGAGGCCCGCGACAGCAACCCCGCCTCCTGCGTGATGCTGGTGGAGGCCAACGGCGAACGCCTGCTGCTGAGCGGCGATATCGACGCTGCCGCCGAACGCGCGCTGCTGCGTAGCCACCCCGAATGGCGCGCCGATTGGCTGCAGTCCCCCCACCACGGCAGCCGTACCTCCTCGAGCCAGGCGTTTTTGCAAAGCCTGGCACCGCGCGGGGCGATGGTCTCCCGCGGCTACGGCAACGCTTTTGGGCACCCCCATCCTGAAGTCAGCCAGCGCTACGGCGCAATGGGCATGCAGGTGCATGACAACGCCCTGCACGGTGCGCTTCACCTGCCGCTGGGAAGTTTCAGCGGCCCCCGGGGCTGGCGCGAGCAGCGGCGCTTCTGGCGCGTGCCATGATCGAGTCAGGCGAGTGGCCAAGTGCCGGTCTTCGACCCGGCAACCCCCTATGGTAGAGTGGCGGACTTTTTCGAGGGGGTGGTTACTGTGTGGGAATTGGTCAAGTCCGGTGGCTGGATGATGCTGCCGATCATTTTGAGTTCCATCGTCGCCCTGGCTATCACCGCTGAACGCTTCTGGACCTTGCGTCCGAGCCGCGTCGCCCCGGCGCACCTGGTCGGCCAGGTGTGGCGCTGGATGAAAGACAAGCAGCTCAGCAAGGACAAGCTCAAGGGGCTGCGCAACGATTCCCCCCTGGGCGAAATCCTCGCCGCCGGCCTGGCCAACTCGCGCCATGGCCGCGAAATCATGAAGGAAAGTATCGAAGAGGCGGCGTCGCGGGTCATTCACGACCTGGAACGCTACATCAGCACGCTCGGCACTATCGCCGCCATGGCGCCGCTGCTGGGCTTGCTGGGTACGGTGATCGGCATGATCGATATCTTCAGTTCGTTCACCGGCTCGGGCATGGCCACCAACCCGGCGGTCATGGCCGGCGGTATTTCCAAGGCCTTGGTGACCACTGCCTCGGGGCTGATCGTGGCGATCCCGGCGCTGTTCTTTCATCGCCTGCTGCAGCGGCGCATCGACGACCTGGTGGTGGGCATGGAGCAGGAAGCCATCAAGCTGGTGGAAGTGGTGCAGGGCGAGCGCGACGCCGAGGAGGACGAGTGAAATTCCGCCGTCGCTCCCGCGAAAATATCGAGCTCAACCTGGTCTCGCTGATCGACGTGGTGTTCGTGCTGCTGCTGTTCTTCGTGGTGACCACCACCTTCACCCGTGAAACCCAGCTGCGCGTCGACCTGCCCGAAGCGGTCAGCGGCGCGCCGGCCGACAACAGCGGCAAGCGCGTCGACATCACCATCAGCGCCGACGGCGAGTACTCGGTGAACAACCACCTGCTGCCCAAGAGTGACCTGACCACGCTGATGAGCGCCCTGCAGGCCGAATCCGCGGGCGATACCAGCCTGCCGATGTCCATCAATGCCGACGGCAAGACCCCGCATCAGGCGGTGATCACCGCCATGGATGCCGCCGGCAAGCTGGGCTTCAGCCACTTGAGCATGACCACCGTCGAGGCGCAGGCGGCTCCCTGATGGCTTTTTCCGATCGTTTGTTGCGCGCCTGGTATGAGGGGCATCCGGCCCTGGCCTTGCTGCGCCCGCTGGAATCCTTGTATCGCCATGTGAGCGGGCGCAAGCGCGAACGCTTCCTCAAGGGGCAAAGCCCGGCCTACAAGGCGCCGGTACCGGTGATCGTGGTCGGTAACATTACCGTCGGTGGTACCGGCAAGACCCCGCTGATCCTCTGGCTGATCGAGCACTGCCGCCAGCGTGGCCTGCGCGTGGGCGTGGTCAGCCGCGGCTACGGCGCCAAGCCACCCTCGCTGCCATGGCGGGTGAGGGCGGAGCACGATGCCGGGCAAAGTGGCGACGAGCCGTTGCTGATCGTGCGCCGCAGTGACGTGCCGCTGGTGATCGACCCGGACCGCAGCGCCGCCGTACGCGCGCTGCTGGCAAGCGAACCGCTGGACCTGATTCTCAGCGACGACGGCCTGCAGCATTACCGCCTGGCCCGCGACCTGGAACTGGTGCTGATCGACAACGCTCGCGGCCTGGGCAACCGCCGCTGCCTGCCTGCCGGGCCGTTGCGCGAGCCGCCCGAGCGCCTGAACAGCGTCGATGCCGTGCTTTACAACGGCGCCCCGGGCGACCGTGACGGTGGCTATGCCTTCACCCTGCAGCCCACCGCGCTGGTGCAGGTGGGCAGCGGCGCGCGCCAGCCCCTCGACTATTTCCCACCCGGCCAGGCGTTGCATGCGGTGGCCGGAATCGGCAACCCGCAACGTTTCTTCACTACCCTGGAAGCGCTACACTGGCGGCCATTGGCACATGCCTTCGCCGACCATGCCGTGTTCAGCGAACAGGCCCTCAGTTTCATGCCGCCGCTGCCGCTGGTGATGACCGAGAAGGACGCTGTGAAATGCCGCGCCTTCGCCCGGCCCGACTGGTGGTACCTGGCCGTCGACGCACGGCCCTCGGCGGCGTTCATCGCCTGGTTCGACGCACGCCTCACGGCCCTGTGCGGCGTACCGGCTACGCTCTGATTCCGGGCTGCGGCCCACTTGCCCAAGGACTTCCCATGGACACCAAATTGCTCGATATCCTCGCTTGCCCCATCACCAAGGGCCCGCTGAAACTCAGCGAAGACAAGACCGAGCTGATCAGCAAAGGCGCCGGCCTGGCCTACCCGATTCGTGACGGCATCGCGGTGATGCTGGAAAGCGAGGCGCGCACCTTGACCGACGACGAGCGCCTGGACAAATGAGCACCGCCTTTACCGTTGTGATTCCCGCCCGCTATGGCTCCAGTCGGTTTCCGGGCAAGCCGCTCGAGACCATCGCCGGCAAGCCCATGGTGCAGTGGGTGTGGGAGCAGGCGCGCAAGAGCAGCGCCGCCCGCGTGGTGGTCGCTACCGACGACGGGCGCATCCTCGAGGCCTGCAAGGGCTTTGGCGCGGAAGTGCTGATGACCCGCCCTGACCACAACTCCGGCACCGACCGCCTGGCCGAAGTCGCCCTGGCCCTGGGCCTGGCGCCCGACGCCATCGTGGTCAACGTGCAAGGCGACGAGCCGCTGATTCCACCGGCCGTGATCGACCAGGTGGCCGCGAACCTGGCGGCGCACCCTGAGGCCGGCATCGCCACCTTGGCTGAGCCGATCGAAGACGTTGCCAGTCTGTTCAATCCCAATGTCGTAAAAGTCGCCGCCGACATCAACGGCCTGGCGCTGACGTTCAGCCGCGCGCCGCTGCCCTGGGCCCGTGATGCCCTGGCCAAGAGCCGCGATACCTTGCCGGCCAATGTGCCGTACCGTCGCCATATCGGCATCTACGCCTACCGCGCCGGCTTCCTCCTCGACTTCGTCGCCTGGGGCCCGTGCTGGTTGGAAGACACCGAAAGCCTGGAGCAACTGCGGGCCCTGTGGCACGGCGTGCGCATCCATGTGGCCGATGCCCTGGAAGCGCCGCCCGCCGGCGTCGACACCCCCGAGGACCTGGAGCGCGTGCGGCGCTTGCTGGAGGGTTGATGCGGGTTCTGTTCGTGTGCCTGGGCAATATCTGCCGTTCGCCGACGGCGGAGGGCATTGCCCGCCATCAGTTGCAGGAAGCCGGACTGGGCCGTCGCGTCGAAGTCGCGTCGGCCGGTACCGGCGACTGGCACGTGGGCAAGCCGCCGGACCGCCGCGCGCAACAGGCCGCCAAGGCCCGTGGCTACGACCTGTCGTTGCTGCGCGGGCAGCAGGTGAGTGCTGACGATTTCCATGAGTACGACCTGATCCTGGCCATGGATCACGCCAACCTCGCCGATCTCAAGCGCCTGCAACCGGCCGACGCCAAGGCTGAGCTGGACCTGTTCCTGCGCCGCTATGGCGCGGCCGTGGAGCAGGTACCCGACCCTTATTACGGTGGCGCCGACGGTTTCGACCATGTACTCGACCTGGTCGAGTTCGGCTGCCGCGGGCTGGTCAACGAAGTGAAGGGCCGGCCATGAGCTTGCAGGTACTGAGCGACATCTCCCTCAAGCCGTACAACAGTTTCGCCATCGATGTGCAGGCCGAACAGTTCGTCGACGTGCACGACGATGCCCAAGTGCGCGAGGCGCTGCATTACGCCGTGGCACGGCAGATGCCGTTGCTGGTGATCGGCGGGGGCAGCAACCTGCTGCTGACTCGCGATCGTGAAGGCCTGGTGATGCGCATGGCCAGCCGTGGTGTGCGCATCGTCACCGAACGTGGCGATCAGGTGGTGGTCGAGGCCGAGGCGGGTGAGCCCTGGCACGGGTTCGTGCTGCATTGCCTTGAGCTGGGCTTGAGCGGGCTGGAAAATCTCAGCCTGATCCCGGGCACGGTGGGCGCTGCGCCCATGCAGAACATCGGCGCCTACGGGGTCGAGATCAAGGATGTGTTCCACAGCCTGACCGCGCTGGACCGGCAGACCGGCGAGGTGCGCGATTTCCTTGGCCACGAGTGCGCGTTCGGCTACCGCGATAGCCTGTTCAAGCAGATGCCCGGCCGTTGGCTGATTCTGCGAGTGCGCTTCGCCCTTGCACGCAACGCCAGCCTGCATCTGGAATACGGGCCTGTGCGCCAGCGCCTGACCGAGCAGGGCATTGGCGAGCCGACGGCGATGGACGTCAGCCGGGCGATCTGCAGCATTCGTCGGGAAAAGCTGCCTGATCCGGCCGAGCTCGGCAATGCTGGGAGTTTCTTCAAGAATCCGGTGATCCCGGCGGCGCACGCCGAGGCGTTGAAGGCTGGGTGTCCGGGCTTGGTCGCTTACCCTCAGGGGCATGAAGTGAAGTTGGCGGCCGGGTGGCTGATCGAGCAGGCCGGCTGGAAGGGCTTTCGCGAAGGCGATGCCGGGGTGCATCGGTTGCAGGCGCTGGTGTTGGTGAACTATGGCAATGCCACGGGCCGCCAGCTGCAGCACTTGGCCGAGCGGATTCAGGCGGATGTCGCTGAGCGGTTCGGCGTTGAACTGGAGATGGAGCCCAATCTGTATTGATTGGCGCCAGCAAGATCAAAAGCTCGCAGGCTGCGCCAGCTCCTACACGACCGCATTCCACCCTGCGTATGCGGTCGTGTAGGAGCTGGCGCAGCCTGCGAGCTTTTGACGTTTTGAATAAGGAGCGCTGCTAGATGACCGATTCCCGCGATATCGTCGCAATCATCCTGGCCGCAGGCCAAGGCAGCCGTTTCCGCGAAATCGCCGGGCCGGATGCTGACAAGTTGCTGGCTGAATGCCCTGGCTGCGACGGCGTCACGCGTCCGGTGCTTGGGCATGTGCTGCAATCCCTGGAAGGCCGAGTGGCGCGCAAACTGCTCATTACCCGCCACGCCAGCACTGCCGTCAGCGCCTTGGCGAGCAACTGCGAAGTCATCCTCCTCGACTCCCCGGGCATCGGCGACAGCATCGCCGCGGCCGTCAACGCCAGCCCCAACGCCGCCGGCTGGCTCGTCCTCCTCGGCGACATGCCTTTCATCCAGTCATCGACCCTCGACAGCATCCTCGCGGCCATGGGGCCCGACCACATCACCGTCCCCGTCGGCCCCGAAGGCTACGGCCACCCGGTCTGCTTCGGCGCCGCTTTCGCCCAGCCCCTGCAGGCACTGCGGGGCGATCAAGGTGCCCGAAAGCTGTTCGCGGGCCAACGGTTGGTGGAAGTGCCGGTACAAGACGCCGGTATCTACCTGGATATCGATGTGCCGAGCAGCCTGAACCGGTAAATCTGAATACCGATATTCCTGCCCGCATCAGCTAAACAACGCTGAGCCAGCCAGTCGCGTCCCTCATCGAAGCCCATAAAACGAGGCGAAAAAAAGCCCCCGCTACCTTTCAGTAGCGGGGGCTGTTCATTGCCGGGGGAAATCAGCCGAACGGTTTAGGTTCGTGGCTTTGTTCCTCGGCGTGGGCCTTGGCGCTGTTAAGCTCCACGGCCTGCTCGGCTTCGTTGGCAGCGGCGGCTGCCAGTTCGGCTTCGCGCTTGCGACGGCGCACTTCACGTGGGTCGTTCGGTGCACGGCCATTGCTGAGGACCACTGGCTCTGGCTCTGCCGGGGCAGGCTCCACAACCACTGGCTCGGCGGCAGGCACTTCTTCGGCTGCAGGGGCTTGCTCAGCCGCGGCAGGCGCTTCGGCGACCGGCTGGGCTTCGACGAACGGCGTAGGCTCGTTCACCTCAGCGGCAGGCTCGCTTGGCGCAAAGCGTGGCGCTTCGAACGCTGGCTGCGAAGGCTCGACGTCCACTACCGGGGCTTCGAACGCAGGCTCGGCGTGCACCACTGGCGCTTCAACCACAGGCTCTGGCTGATCGGCAGCCGCGACGCTGACTTCCGACACTGGCTCGAATACCTCGGTGGCTTCAACCTTGTCGGCCGCTGCGGCCTCTACGGTTTCAACCATTGGCGCTTCAACGGCAGGCTCGAACGCTGGCGCTGCTTCGAAAGCAGGGGCGGCATCGGCAACTGGCTCGGCGACAGCAGTATCGGCTACGGGAGCGGCATAGGCTGCCGACTCTTCAACCACAGGCGCTTGCTCGACCACGGGTGCGAACGACGGCTCAACCGGCGCAGCGGCTTCGGTCGGCTGTACGTCGACCACAGGCGCGGCGGAAACCGGAGTTTCCTCCACCGGCGTAGCGACGATTTCCGGTGCGGCCAGTTCGGCGCTTTCCAGGGTGGCGGCGGTGGCGCGTTCAGCCTGCTGATGGGCTTCGGCCTCGGCGTTGGCGCTGATCACACCTTCGGCGACCACGACGACAGCGGCGGTACCGGCAGCGGCCGCGGCGACAGGGCTGTGGCCTTCGCTTTCAGCACCTTCTTCCAAGCCTTCTTCCGAACCTTCCGAGCCTTCGATCACGTTGCCGTTGGCATCGCGTTGGCGCTCGCGGCGGTTGCTGCGGCGACGCTGGCCACGGGAGCGGCGGCGAGGACGTTCGCCATCGGCGCCGTCCTGCTGGTCGTCCTGCAGGGCTTCATCGTTGGGCAGCGCTTCGTCGGCAATGGCGTCGGCGGCGACTTCAGGGCGTGGTTGGCGCTCTTCACGCGGTGCACGTGGTGCGCGCTCTTCACGAGGCTCACGCGGTGCACGTTCTTCACGTGGCTCGCGAGCTTCCCGTGGGGCGCGTTCTTCACGCGGTGCCCGCTCTTCCCGTGGCGCACGTTCTTCGCGCGGAGCACGCTCTGGGCGCTCTTCACGTACGGCTGGTTCGGCGTCGATGGGCTCACGCAGTTCGCGAACGCGCTCTTCACCACCGCGAGGGCGGCGATCTTCACGCGGGGCGCGCGGCTGGCGCGGTGCACGTTCTTCACGCGGGGCACGCTCTTCGCGAGCCGCCGGCGCGTCTTCACGGGCTTCACGGGGTGCGCGTTCTTCGCGGGGGGCGCGGTCCTCACGTGGCGCGCGCTCTTCGCGTGGCTTGCGCTCTTCATCGCGGCGGCCATTACGGCTGCGGCTCTGCTGGCGGCCGTTGCGGCGCTCTTCGTTGCGGGCTGGGCGCTGAGCAGGCTCGGCGACCGGTTTTTCAACCACCACCGGTGCGGGCTCTTCCTTGGTGGCGAACAGGCTCACCAGCGACTTCACCAGGCCCTTGAACAGGCTAGGCTCGGCCACTTGCGGTGCAGGTGCCTGAACGGCGACCGGCGCGGCGACTTCTACCGGTACCGGCGCGGAAGTGCGTGGCGGGGCAGTCTTGACCGCGGCTTCCTGGCGAACCAGGGTGCGGGTCGAGGCGGCTGGTGCCGGTGCTTCTTCCACTTCGGCGGCAGCGATTTCGTAGCTGGACTGGTTGTTCTGCGCTTCCGGGCTGTCGTCACGCAGGCGCTGTACTTCGAAGTGCGGCGTCTCGAGGTGATCGTTCGGCAGGATGATGATGCGCGCGCGAGTGCGCAGTTCGATCTTGGTGATCGAGTTGCGTTTCTCGTTGAGCAGGAACGCAGCGACCGGGATCGGCACCTGGGCGCGCACTTCGGCAGTGCGGTCCTTCAGGGCTTCTTCTTCGATCAGGCGCAGGATCGCCAGCGACAGCGATTCGACGTCACGGATGATGCCGGTGCCGTTGCAACGCGGGCAGACGATGCCGCTGCTTTCGCCCAGGGATGGACGCAGGCGCTGGCGGGACATCTCCAGCAGGCCGAAGCGCGAGATGCGGCCGACTTGTACGCGGGCACGGTCGGCTTCCAGGCACTCGCGGACTTTTTCTTCCACGGCGCGCTGGTTCTTGGCCGGAGTCATGTCGATGAAGTCGATGACGATCAGGCCGCCGATGTCACGCAGGCGCAACTGGCGGGCGATCTCTTCGGCTGCTTCGAGGTTGGTCTGCAGGGCGG
>Ga0308164_10002102_pt1 | contig 20774 bp, 16 predicted proteins | sample PhyTR2_FD_201031 | JGI IMG/M metagenome (GOLD analysis project Ga0308164, IMG submission 201031) | Phyllosphere microbial communities from UC Gill Tract Community Farm, Albany, California, United States - DLSLT.R2 | ecosystem: Host-associated > Plants > Phyllosphere > Unclassified | place: USA... | reverse complement strand
CGTACAGTCCGCTGGCGCGCATCGCGCGGCCCAGCGCGCGCGAGATGTCGGCCCGCTGCGCCGCGCCGCTGCCGCCCTCCACGCCCACCATCAGGGTGCGCGAGGCGACGCCGCTCTGCAGCTGCTCGATCAGGACCCGCTGACGCGCATCGGGGCTGGCGGGCAGGAAGGCCGAGAGATCGGCGCTGAAGGGCGTGCGCGCGATCACCGCCACGCCGGCCAGCATCGCCGCCAGCCACGCGAGCAGCACCAGCGCGCGCCGCAGCCGCCCCGGTCCCGCATCCATCGGGGGCGCTGGCACGCGCGAACCGGCGGGCCGCCTCATCGGTTGGGCGAGATGGTCATGACCGAGCGGTCGCCGCCGCGGAACTCCATCTCGACGCCCAGCACCTCGCCACCGCGCCCGCTCAGGCGAAAGCCGTCGATCTGCGCCGCCAGGCGGGCATCGACCGGCGCCAGGTCCAGCGTCCACTGCGCGGCGGTGCCATCGAGCCTGGGCTTGAAGTAGCGCGTCAGGACCGACGAGTTGCCCGCCAGCGTGGCGCGCATCGCCTCGACCAGGCCGAGCAGCTCGGGCACGCTGTCGAGCGTCATGGAGCGGGTGCGGCCGCTGCGCGTGAGCGTCAGGTTGTTGCCATCCACGGCCATGGTCTCCGGCCGGGGCGAGGTGGTGCGGCGCACCAGCTGGTCGGGCGCCGTGAAGCTGAGGGTGCCGCTGGCCTGGAGCGGACCGTCGAAGCCGCGCACGTAGCGCTGCTCGACGAAGCGGGCCTCGGCCTGCTTCTGCCGCGACAGCAGGCCCATGAGTTCGGGCAGGTCGAAGGCCCAGGCCGGTGCCGCGGCCAGCCACAGCAGCGCGGCGAGGGCCGCGCAGCGGCTGGCGCGGCGGGTCGGCCGCAGCGGATCAAGGCGTGTCTTCGAGCCAGAAATCATGGAAGTTGAACCAGTTGTAGGGGTGGGCGCGACACAGCGATTCGAGTCGCGCGACATAGGCTTCGACCGCCGTCCGGATGCGCCGTTCGCGTTCCGCCGGGTCCTTCACGCGCTCGCTGAAATCCATCAGCGGGTCGAACGTCACATCGTAGCGGCCGCCGCCGAGGTAGACGCCGGCCATGAAGAACACCTGGCGCCGCAGCATCGCCGCGAGCCGGAACGGACCGTCGTTGAAGGCGGCCGGCCGGCCGAGGAAAGGCACCATGACCGTGCCGCCGCGATGCTCGCGCGGCGGCGCCGACGGACCGTCGTCGGCCGGCAGGGTGCGATCGGCCAGCATGCCGCCGAGCCCGCCGCCATCGAGCCAGTCGCGCAGCGCGAGCATCGAATGCGGCTGGCCCAGGGCGATGACGTGCGGACGCATCGCCGGCACGCTGATCGCGTCCAGGATGGCGACGATGCGCCGCGCGTTGCCGGTGAACATCAGCATCGCCACGCGCAGCGCCTCCTGATCCGCGCTCTGCTGCTTGCAGGCGCCCAGGGCCTCGAAGCTGCCGAAGTGCGCGCCGATCAGGAAGGCCCCCCGGCCGGCGACGGCCTCGGCCTCCACCGGCGCGTGCCCGGTGACGCGGACGTCGAACAGGTCGAGCCGCCCGCGCAGCAGGTAGGTGCGGTCGAGCACGGTCGAGGCGAACGAGTGGAAGAGCCGATAGGCATCGAGCCAGCCGGCGCGCGGTCCGATGGCGCGCCGCAGGTAGCGCATGACATGGCGACGCTGCGCCGGCGCGAAGACCAGGAAATAGGCGCACACGGGCGGCAGCAGCCAGCGCGTGGCGCGGCGGCCGAACGTCAGCGCGACCCAGCAGATGAAGCGCAGCGCCAGCATGTTGCTGCGCTCGGGCATGCGGGTCCAGTCGCCCGCCGTCTGCTCCATCAGCGGTGCTCCGCCGGCGCCGGGGCGGTGGCGCCCGCGACCCAGCGCCCGCTGGCGGCCACCGTGTCGCCCTGGCGCACCTCGAAGCGCACGCCGCGCGCGGCGCCGGTCTCGGGCAGCAGTTCGATCAGCAGTTCGCTGCCCGGGCGCACCGGCGCCAGGAACTTGACGGCGGCGAGCGTCGGCATCGCGCCGAGTCGCGCGACCATCGCCGGCACCCGCCGCAGGACCTCGGTCACCTCGGCCACCAGCAGCGCGCCCGGCAGCAGCGGCTGGCCGGGGAAATGGCCGGCGAAGGCGGGATGGTCGAGCGGCACCTCGTGCGTCACGCGCACGGGGGTGTCGTCGCCGGCGAGCTGCGCCAGCGCGAACTCGCGCAGGGCGCGCGCCGTCAGCTTGCCGGTGCCCTCGCGCGGCAGCGCCGCCACGTGCACCACGCGCCGTGGCACGAACACCGATTCGATGCGCTGGCGCAGCGCCGCGACCACCGCCGCCGCGTCGAGCGTCGGCGCGACGACGAAGGCCACCGGCCGCACCACCGCGTCGGCCTGCTCGTCGGGCAGCCAGAAGGCGCCATCGGCGATGCCGGCGATGCTGTTGAGGTGGTAGTTCAGGTGCCCGAGCGAGCTGCGCTTGCCGGCCACGTGGATCAGGTCGTTGGAACGCCCGAGCAGGCGGAAGCGCCGGTCGTCCAGCAGCTCCAGCACGTCGGCCATCGGGGTCGGCTGGGGAATGAAGTCGCCCTCGAAGACGAAGCGCTCGGTGGCGCCGGGACCGGCCGCCGGCTCCGCGCCTTCGGCCGCCGTCTCGGCGCGCACCCGGATCCCGCCGAAGTTCTCCCAGACCTCGCTGACCGTCGGCCGCCGCGCGGCGACCTGGCCCGATTCGGTGCTGCCATAGATCTCGACCAGCACGCCGCCCATGGCCGCCTCGGCCTGCGCCGCGAGCTGCGGCGACAGCGGCGCGGTGGCCGACAGGATCAGCTCGACCGGCGGCAGCTCGATGCCCGAGAGCAGCAGCGTCTTCAGGTGGAACGGCGTGGTGACCAGCGCGCGCGGCCGGGGCACCGAGGCCAGCGCGGCGGCGATGTCGGCCGGGAAGAACGGCCGGCCGCTGTCGAACGCGGCGCCACCCAGCAGCGCCAGCAGCGCCGAGGATTCGAGGCCGTAGCTGTGCTGCACCGGCACGGTCGCCACCAGCGTCAGGCCGGCCATCGAGGGCCGATCGATCCATTGGGCCAGCCGGCCGACCGCCGCGGCGACATCGCCGCACAGGGTGGTCCAGCGCTTGGCGTGCGGCTGCGGCACGCCGGTCGAGCCGGAGGTCAGCAGGCTCACCGCATGCAGCTCCGCCGGGATGCCGGGCACCGCGAGCGTCGTCTCGGCCCCCTCCCCCGCGGTCGTCACCCGGGCGCCGCCGGCACCGGCGGCGCCGAACGGCACCAGCACCCGCGGCAGGCCGGGCAGCTCCAGCGAAGGCTCGTCGGTCAGCGCGACCAGGTCGCCATGCGACTGCCGCAGCCGCGCGAGCGTGTCGGGCCGGGCATCGGGCGGCAGCAGGCTCGGCTGCCCGCGCACCAGCGCGGCGCCCAGCGCGACGGCGAAGGCATAGCGGTCGTTGCACAGGTTGATGACCGGTCCGCCGGCCGGCATGCGCGCGGCGATGCCGGCCGCCAGCCAGGCCACGTCGGCCAGGAAGGTGCGCGCGCTCACGGGCGTGCCGGCGCACCAGGCCAGCGGCGCGTCGAGGTCGCGCTCCGCCAGCAGCGGCAGCAGCGGCGCCGGCAGGCCGGCGGCGGTCGTGGACGTCATGGTGGACGAGGAAGGGGTGGGAGTGGAAGACGGATCGTTCGACATGCCGGGGCCTGCGGGTGCTGGGGAGTCTGCGGGATGGGGACGCGGGATGGACGGGCGGGAAAAGGATGAAAAGGGTCGCTCGAGGGTGCCGGGCGTCGCGCGGGTCCGCGGCGGATCGGCCGATCGCGCGGTCGCCGGCTCCCTCAGGACTTGGCCGGTGGCTCGGCGACCGAGGACACGCCGTAGAAGGCTCGCACCGCATCGATCATGCGGGTGCGCTGGAATTCAGGATGGATCCGATGCCGCAGCAGATGCTCGCCCACGAACAGCACGCCCACCAGCACCGGACTGACGACGTTGGCCCACAGCGACCAGGCCGCGAACGGCAGCCACAGGTAGATCGCGATCGACCCCAGCGCCGTCAGCGCGAAGTAGCCGGTCCAGACCCACGTGACCTGGCGCGTGTATTCGCGCAGGCCGGGCTCCATCGGCTGGACGCGACTCGCGAACTCGCCGATCAGGGACAGCCGGTCGCCGCGCAGGGTGCCGCCGAACCAGCAGCCGAGGACGGCGTTGATGCCGAAGTGCTGCAGCACGTACAGCCGGTCCGGATCGCCCACCGCGCCATCGGCGATCAGCCAGACGGCCGCGCCACCGGCGACCACCGCCGCCGCGACGCCCCAGGCGCCGAAGCGCGCCCCACCCAGGCCCAGCGCGGTCAGCCAGAGCGGGCCGAGCAGCACCGCCATGGCCCATGGCGCATGCGGATGGCGGACCATCATCCAGTGGGACAGGCCGGCGTAGGCGATGCCCGCCAGCAGCATCGAGGCCAGGCGCCAGCGCGACATGCGTCAGTCCGGCAGCCGGCGAGGCTCGCGCGGCCGGGCCGGCGCCGAAATTGGCCGCGCGTGCGGGCGGGCCATTCAGGCGGCCGCGGCGCGGTTCTGCTCGACGTGCGTGGCGAGCGTGCGCAGCGACTGGAAGATCTGCTGGTTGCGTTCGTCGTCGGAGCGCAGCTGGAAGCCATAGCGGCGCGAGACCTCGAGGGCCACCTCCAGGATGTCGATCGAGTCCAGGCCCAGGCCCTCGCCGTAGAGCGGTGCGTTGGGATCGACCTCGGCGGCAGCGACTTCGAGGTTGAGCGAATCGACCAGCAGGACGGCGAGCTCGTGCTCCAGGGGCGTCTGCCCGGAAGGACTGTCGACGGCGGAAACGGTGGGGGGAATCGATGACACGCAAGCTCCTGAAAACGAGGACGAGGAATGCCCGCGAGGGCGCCGAATTATAGGAGGCCACTTTCGCTAGACTGGCCGGCCCGACCACGCCGGAGTCTCCATGGCCGAACCGCTCCTGATCGCCCGCCACGGCGCGACCGAATGCTTCCTGCTGCCCGGAATGGCGAACCGCCACGGGCTCATCACGGGCGCCACCGGCACCGGCAAGACGGTGACGCTGCAGACCCTGGCCGAGCGGCTCTCGGGCCTCGGCGTGCCGGTGTTCGTCGCCGACGTCAAGGGCGATCTCGCGGGCATCGGCCAGCGTGGCGCGATCGGCGGCAGGCTGGCCGCGACGCTGGCCGAACGCGGCATCGAGCCACCCGCTCCCCTCGCCTGCCCGGTCGCGCTGTGGGACGTCTTCGGCGAGCAGGGCCACCCGGTGCGCGCCACGGTCTCCGACATGGGGCCCCTGCTGCTGGGCCGCATGCTCGACCTCAACGAGACCCAGGCCGGCGTGCTCGACCTGGTGTTCCGCATCGCCGACGACCATGGCCTGCTGCTGCTCGACCTGAAGGACCTGCGCGCGATGCTGCAGCACGTCGGCGACAACGCCAGCCGCTTCACCACCGCCTATGGCAACGTCAGCGCGGCGAGCATCGGCGCCATCCAGCGTGGGCTGCTGCGCATCGAGGGCCAGGGCGGCGATCGCTTCTTCGGCGAGCCGATGCTCGACATCCAGGATTTCATGCAGACGGTCGACGGCCGCGGCGTGGTCAACGTGCTGGCGGCCGACCGGCTCATGAACGCCCCGCGCCTCTACGCCACCTTCCTGCTGTGGATGCTGTCGGAACTGTTCGAGCAGCTGCCGGAGATCGGCGATCCGGAGCAGCCCCGGCTGGCCTTCTTCTTCGACGAGGCGCACCTGCTGTTCAAGGACGCGCCCAAGGCGCTGGTCGAGCGCATCGAGCTGGTCGTGCGGCTGGTGCGCTCCAAGGGCGTCGGCGTCTACTTCGTGACGCAGAACCCGCTGGACATCCCCGATGCCGTGCTGGCCCAGCTCGGCAACCGCGTCCAGCACGCGCTGCGCGCCTTCACGCCGCGCGACCAGAAGGCCGTCAAGGCGGCGGCCTCGACGATGCGGCCGCACCCCGGCCTCGACCTGGAAGCCGCGATCACCGAACTCGCCGTCGGCGAGGCCCTGGTCAGCCTGCTCGACGAGAAGGGCCGCCCGAGCGTGACCGAGCGCGTGTTCGTGCTGCCCCCGGGCAGCCGGCTCGGCCCGCTCACGGCCGACGAGCGCCAGGCCTTGCGGGCCGGCTCGCTGGTCGCGGGCGTCTACGAGCAGACCGTGGACCGGGAATCGGCCTACGAGAAACTGCAGGAGCGCACGACCGCCACGTCCGGCGCCCCGAGCCCGTCGCCGCCGGCCACCCCCGCATCGTCGCCGGCGCCCGAGGACTCCGGCGCGGCCGGTGGCGGACTGATGGGTGGCCTCAACGACCTGCTGTTCGGCCATACCGGACCGCGCGGCGGCAAACACGACGGCCTGGCGCAGACCATGGCGCGATCGGCCGTGCGCACCATCGGCACCAGCGTCGGGCGGGAGATCCTGCGCGGCGTGCTCGGCGGCATCTTCGGCGGCAAGAAACGCCGCTGACCCCACCTAGCCGGCCGCCGCGCGCGTCGCCATCGCCTGGCGCAGCACGCGCGACAGGGCCTCGACGGAATAGGGTTTCTGCACCAGCTCGAAGCCGCGCGAGCCCTGCTCGACCAGGGCGGTGCTGTAGCCACTGGTCAGCACCACCGGCAGGCCCGGATAGCGCTCGCGCACCCGGCGGGCGAATTCGACGCCATCCATGCCCGGCATGATCACGTCCGAGAACACCAGGTCGAAGCGCAGGTTGTCCTCGGCCAGCAGCGCCAGCGCCTGCGCGGCGTCGGTGGCCCAGGTGGTGCGATAGCCGAGGTCGTGCAGCACCTCGGTCGAGAAGCGTCCGACCGCCTGGTCGTCCTCCACCACCAGCACCGAGGTCCCGGCGCCGGGCGACGACGCCGGATCCGGCGCGGCATCCCCGGACATCGCCGGCGGCACGACGCCGCTGGCGCGCGGCAGGTAGAGCGTGAAGGCGGCGCCGGCTCCGAGCTCGCTCGCCACCCGCACGTCGCCCCCCGACTGCTGCGCGAAGCCATGCACCTGGCTCAGGCCGAGCCCGGTGCCCTTGCCCACGCCCTTGGTGGTGTAGAACGGCTCGAAGACGGCACCCAGTTGCCCGGGGGCGATGCCGGTGCCGGTGTCGGCGACCGTGACGGCCACGTAGCGGCCCGCCGCGCCGACGTGGCCCGGCGCGGGTGGCAGGGCATCGACCCCGGCGACACGCAGGGTCAGGCGGCCCTCGCCGTCCATGGCATCGCGCGCGTTCACCGCCAGGTTCATCAGGGCGGTGCCGAACTGGTTGATGTCGGCCTTGGCCAGGCAGCCGCTCGCGATGCCCTCGATCCGGATCTCGATCCGGGCGCCGACCAGAGGGCGGATCAGCTCGGCCACCGATTTCACCTGGCTCGTGACATCGAACACCTCGGGCCGCAAGGGCTGCCGGCGCGCGAACGCCAGCAGCTGGGCGGTCAGCCGGGAAGCGCGGCGCACGGTGTCGGCGATGGCATCCATGTAGCGATGGCGCCGCGCCTCGGAGACATCGTGGCGGCGCATCAGCTCGACCGACGAGCCGATGACGGTCAGCAGGTTGTTGAAGTCGTGCGCGATGCCGCCGGTCAGCTGGCCGACCGCCTCCAGCTTCTGCGATTGCCGCAGGGCGTCCTGCGCCCGCATCAGGTCGGCCGTGCGTTCCTCGACGCGCTGCTCCAGCGTCTCGTTGAGGCGGCGCAGCCCGGCCGTGGCCGTCACGCCCTCGGTCACCTCGTAGCCGCCGCAGAAGAGGCCATGGATGGCGCCGGTCTCGTCGAAGGTCGGCTGGCACAGCAGATCGATGTACCGGTCCTGGGCATCGCCGCTCAGGCGCAGCGGGTGGCTGCGCACCACGTTCGGCCGGCCGGTGGCATAGACCGCGTCGATCATCTCGTAGAAGCCCTGCGACGCCAGTTCCGGGAAGACGTCGCGCACCGTGCCACCGATGAAGTCGCGCTCGCCGGCGATGCGCCTGAAGGCATCGTTGACATAGGCGAAGACATGCCCCGGTCCCGTGGTCACGGCGACGAAGCCCGGCATCTGCTGCAGCAGGCGCTGCTGGCGCTCGCGCTCGCGCATCGCCTGGCGCCGGCCCAGCACCTGGGCGGTGACGTCGGTGGTGGTGCACAGCATGCCGACCACCCGGGCCTCCTCGTCGCGCAATGGCTGGTAGGTGAAGGTCCACCAGGTCTCCTCCGGATAGCCGTTGCGCGTCATGGTCAGCGGCATCTCGTCGAAGCGGCTGCCGACGCCGGCCAGGGCCCGCTCGACGATCGGCTCGATGTCCGCCCAGACATCGGGCCAGACCTCCCTGAAGGGCTGGCCCATCGCCGAGCCGACGCGCGCGCCCAGCATCGGCGCATAGGCCGCGTTGAAGAAGAAGCGCAGGTCGGCACCCCAGGCCATGCACATCGGCTGTGGCGAGTCGAGCCAGGTCGCCAGGGTGCTGCGGACGACGGCCGGCCAGCGATCCGGGTGCCCCAGGGGGGTGGTCGTCCAGTCGCGTCCGGCGAGCAATGCGCCGAGGGCGTCCTGGATCGGGGGGAAGGCCGGGATGTCTGACGTCATGGTGGCAGGAGCAACAATTGAGAAGGACGGCACCGCCGGCACGGGCGCTCCCGATCTCCCGACTTGGCGTAGGCGAGTTTCGTCAACTCGCCACACCGCACCCAACCGGTGCCAAGGACCACTAGGATGCGCCCACAGACCATCGATCGCCGATCACGGCGACAGGACCCGGTCTGGTTCACCTTCAGGAATCTCGTCACATGCAAATCACCACCCGCCTCCGCTCCATCGCCACCATCGCCGCCGTCGCCGCCTGCAGCACGGTCTTCGTCGGCTGCACGACCACGCGCCCGGGCGACATGGGATCGAACGCCTCCAGCCGCTCGTCGCTCGACGCCCAGGCCGATGCCGCGCTGTCCAAGCTGTACTCGACCGTGCCGGGCTCGCGCGAACTGGTCGCCAAGTCGCAGGGTGTCCTGGTGTTCCCGGCCGTCGTCGGCGCGAGCCTGGGCGTCGGCGCCGAATACGGACGCGGCGTGCTGCGCACCGGCGGCCGCACGCAGGCCTACTACAGCACCACGGCCGGCTCCATCGGCTTCCAGGCCGGTGCCCAGTCCAAGGCGGTGATCTACCTGTTCACCACCCAGGAATCGCTGATGAAGTTCCGCAACAGCAAGGGCTGGACCGCCGGCGCCGACGCCACCGTCGCCCTGGCCACGATCGGTGCCAATGGCGCGGTCGACACCAACACCATCCGCCAGCCGGTGGTGGGCTTCGTGCTGACCAATGTCGGCCTGGAAGCCGGCGTGTCGGTGCAGGGCGCCAAGATCAGCGAGATCTCGCTCTAAGCAGCCTCCTCCCGGGGTTCCGAGCCAGGGCCGGTGACCGGCCCGCGCGATGCGCGGGTCCGGTCACCGGCCCTTCGCCTTTTCGCATTTCGGGTCGTCGCCCGTTCCCATGCTCCAATCCGACCGGATGACGTCCTCCACACCACCCGCGCCCCCTCGTCCGGCCGGATCCGGCGCGCGGGTCCTGCCGGCCCTGCTGCTGTCGATCCTGCTGACGGCCTGCGGTCTGGCCCGCCCGCCGGCGGCGGTCGACATGCCCGCGCCGGCGCGCTGGAACGCCCCGCCAGCGACGCCCGAATCCGCCGCGCCGGCGCCGGCGCCGGTGGCCGCGGCGGGCGTCCCGGCCGCCGACCTGCCCCATGGCGGCTCGACGGCGGCGCTGGCGGACTGGTGGCGGCAGTTCGACGATCCGCTCCTGGGCCTGCTCATCGATGCCGCGCAGGCCGCCAGCCCGAATGTCGCCAGCGCCGCCGCGCGCATCGCCGAGGCCCGCACGGCGCGCACGCAGGCCGGCGCGGCGCTGCTGCCCACGCTCGACGGCACGCTGTCGGCGCAACGCAGCAACTCCCCCTTCGCCACCGGTGTCGCCGCCGGCGGCGATGGCGCCTCGCTGCCGGGCCTGACGACCTTGCAGGCCGCCGCGCAATCGCGCTGGGAACTCGACCTGTTCGGCGGCCTGCGCGCCGGCCGCGATGCCGCCGATGCGCGACTGCGCGGTGTCGATGCGCGCTGGCACGACGCCCGCGTCGCCGTGGCGGCGGAGACCGCCAACCTGTATTTCGCCGAACGGGCCTGCCGGCGCCAGCTCGCCGTGGCCGGCGACGACACCCGCTCGCGCGGCGAGACCGCCCGCCTCACCGACCTGTCGGCCCGCGCCGGCTTCACGGCACCGGCGAGCGCCGCGCTGGCCCGGGCCAGCGCGGCCGATGCCTCGGCGCGGCTGACGCAGCAGCGCGTGCAGTGCGCCCTGCTGCGCAAGGGACTGGCGGCGCTGACGGCGATCGACGGCGTCGCGCTCGATGCCCGGCTCGATGCCGCGCCCGCCGATCGCGGCGCGCCACCGGTGACGGCCATCGCCAGCGTGCCGGCCCGGGTGCTGGCCCAGCGCCCCGACGTCTATGCCGCCGAGCAGGCCGTGGCGGCGGCCAGCGCCGATGTCGGCGTCGCCGAGGCCCGACGCTATCCCGGCCTCGCGTTGCAGGGCTCGATCGCCGCCCTGCAGCTGCGCAGCGGCGGCGTGCACCAGTCGCTGCAGACCTGGACCATCGGCCCGGTGGCGATCAGCCTGCCGATCTTCGATGGCGGCATCCGCGCGGCCAATGCGCGGGGCGCCCGCGCCCGCTACGAGGAGGCCGTGGCGCTCTACCGTGCCGGCGTGCGCCAGGCGGTCCGCGAGGTCGAGGAGGCGCTGGTGAACCTGGAGGGCACCGGAGCCCGCGCCGGCGACGCCGATACCGCCGTGCGCAACTACCAGGTCTCGTTCGACGCCACGCAGGCCCGCTACGACAGCGGGCTGGCCACCCTGTTCGAACTGGAGGACGCGCGCCGCACCCTGTTCGCGACCCAGACCGCGCGCGTGGCGCTGCAGCGCGAACGCGCCGAGGCCTGGGTGGCGCTGTATCGCGCCACCGGCGGCGGCTGGACGCGCCCGGACACCGGCACGGCCACCGCCCCATCGCTCCCGCCCCTCCCGACCTCCGCCCCGACCTCCGCCACGCCCCCATGAAGACACCGTCCCGTTCCACCCTGATCGTCCTGCTCGCGGCCCTGCTCGTGGTGGCTGGCGGCGTCGCCTACTGGCTGGCGCGCGAGCGCCGGCTCGCGCAAGAGACGGCGCCGCCGCCGCGCCCCGTGCTCACCGTCACGGTCGCGGCGCCGGAGATCACCGAGCTCACCGTCACCCTGGCGGCCAATGGCAATGTCGCCGCCTGGCAGGAGGCCATCGTCGGCTCCGAATCGAACGGCCTGCGGCTGGCCGAGGTGCGCGTCAACGTCGGCGACGTGGTGCGGAAGGGCCAGGTGCTGGCGCGCTTCGCGCCCGAGACCATCGACGCCGATGTCGCCCAGTCGCGCGCCGCCCTGGCCGAGGCCCGCGCCACCGCCGCCGATGCCGCCGGCAATGCCGCGCGCGCCCGCACCCTGGCCCAGACCGGCGCCCTGAGCCAGCAGCAGATCAACCAGTACCAGACCGCCGAGCAGACCGCCCGGGCGCGCGTGACGGCCGCCGAGGCGGTGCTGGCGGCGCAGCAGGTGCGCGGGCGCAACACCCGTGTGCTGGCGCCGGACGACGGCGTCATCTCGGCCCGCGTGGCGACGGTGGGCGGCGTGGTGGGCGCCGGCACCGAACTGTTCCGCCTGATCCGCCAGGGCCGCCTCGAGTGGCGCGCCGAGGTCACGGCGGCCGAGCTCGGCCGCCTCGCCATCGGCACGCCGGCGGTGGTGACGAGCCCGGGCGGCGCGCAGGTGCGCGGCCGCGTCCGCAGCATCGCGCCGACCGTCGACCCGCAGACGCGCGCCGCGCTGGTGTATGTCGACCTGCCGGCCGTCACGCAGGATCCGGTGACCGGCGGCGGCGGCAGCTTCAAGGCCGGCATGTTCGCGCGCGGCGACTTCCAGCTCGGCCAGACCCGCGCCGCCACCGTGGCGCAGACCTCGGTGGTGCCGCGCGATGGCTTCAACCACCTGATGCTGATGCAGCCCGACGGCCGGGTCGCGCAGCTGAGGATCGAGACCGGACGCCGCGTCGGCGACCGGGTCGAGGTGCTGACGCCGCTGGCGGCCGACGCGCGCGTGGTCGTGCAGGGCGCCGGCTTCCTCAACGACGGCGACCTGGTGCGGGTGGCGCCATGAACGTCTCGGCCTGGTCGATCCGCAACCCGATCCCGGCGGTGATGCTGTTCGTGCTGCTGACCTTCGGCGGCCTGCTGTCCTTCAACGCCATGAAGGTGCAGAACTTTCCCGACATCGACCTGCCGACGGTGACCGTGTCGGCGGCGCTGCCGGGGGCGTCGCCATCCCAGCTGGAGACCGATGTCGCGCGCAAGCTGGAGAACTCGATCGCCACCGTCACCGGCCTGAAGCACATCACGACCAAGGTGCAGGACGGCGCGGTGACGCTGATCATCGAGTTCCGGCTGGAGAAGCCGGTGCAGGAGGCGGTCGACGACGTCCGCTCGGCGGTGCAGCGCGTGCGCGCCGACCTGCCCGCCGACGTCCGCGATCCGGTCATCACCAAGCTCGACTTCGCGGCCCAGCCGGTGCTGGCCTTCACCATCGCGTCCTCGAGGATGGACGACCAGGCGCTGTCCTGGTTCGTCGACAACGATGTGACGAAGAAGCTGCTGGCGCTGCCGGGCGTGGGCGCCGTCAACCGCGTGGGCGGCGTCACGCGCCAGGTCCACGTCGATCTCGATCCGGCGCGGCTGCAGGCGCTGGGCGCCACCGCCGCCGACATCTCGCGCCAGCTGCGGCTGGTGCAGACCGAGAGCGCGGGCGGACGCGCCGACCTGAGCGGCAGCGAGCAGCCGGTGCGCACGCTGGCCACGGTGCGCTCGGCCGACGCCCTGCGCGCCATCCAGATCCCGCTGTCGGACGGCCGCCGCATCCGGCTCGACCAGGTGGCGCGCATCACCGACACCATCGCCCAGCCGCGCGCGGCCGCCCTGCTCGACGGCCGGCCGGTGGTCGGCTTCGAGGTCGCGCGCAGCCGGGGCCAGAGCGAGGTCGCGGTCGGCGCGCTGATCCAGCAGGCACTGGTGGAGCTGCGCGCGCAGCACCCGGACATCCAGCTCACCGAGGCCTTCAACTTCGTCGAGCCGGTGCAGGAGGAGTACGACGGCTCGCTGCACCTGCTCTACGAGGGCGCGATCCTGGCGGTGGTGGTGGTGTGGCTGTTCCTGCGCGACTGGCGCGCGACCTTCGTCTCGGCCGTCGCGCTGCCGATGTCGGTGATCCCGGCGTTCATCGGCATGCATCTGCTGGGCTTCTCGATCAACGTCATCTCGCTGCTGGCGCTGTCGCTGGTGATCGGCATCCTGGTGGACGATGCCATCGTGGAGGTGGAGAACATCGTGCGCCACCTGCGCATGGGCAAGAGCCCCTACGACGCGGCGATGGAGGCGGCCGACGAGATCGGGCTGGCGGTGATCGCCACCACCTTCACACTGATCGCGGTGTTCCTGCCGACCGCCTTCATGAGCGGCGTGGCGGGCAAGTTCTTCAAGCAGTTCGGCTGGACCGCCTCGCTGGCGGTGTTCGCCTCGCTGGTGGTGGCGCGGGTGCTCACGCCGATGATGGCGGCCTACCTGCTCAAGCCGATCGTCGGCCAGGAGAAGGAGGCCGGCTGGCTGCGCGTCTACATGCGCATGGCCGAGTGGTGCATGCGCCACCGGTTGATCACGATGGCGCTGGCGACGCTGTTCTTCGCCGGTTCGCTCGCCATGATCCCGCTGCTGAAGACCGGCTTCATCCCGCCGGACGACAACTCGCAGACGCAGGTCTACCTCTCGCTGGCGCCCGGCGCCACGCTGGCGCAGACCCGCGCCACGGCCGAGGAGGCGCGCACCCGCCTGATGCGCGTCGAGCACGTGCGCAGCGTCTACACCACGGTGGGCGGCGGCAGCGCCGGCGGCGACCCCTTCGCCGGCTTCGGCACGCCCGAGACCCGCAAGGCGACGCTCACCATCAAGCTCGACGCGCGCGGCGAGCGGCCGCGCAAGCAGGTGATCGAGGACCACATCCGCCAGGCGTTGGAGTCGCTGCCGGGAGTGCGCAGCACCGTCGGGCTGGGCGGCTCGGGCGAGAAGTACGTGCTGGCGCTGAGCGGCGAGGACCCGGTGGCGCTGACCGGCGCCGCGCGCGCCGTCGAGCGCGACCTGCGCACCATTGCCGGCCTGGGCGCGATCACCTCGACCGCCAGCCTGATCCGCCCCGAGATCGCGGTGCGCCCGGACTTCGCGCGCGCCGCCGACCTGGGCGTGACCAGCTCGGCGATCGCCGAGACGCTGCGCATCGCCACGGTCGGCGACTACGACCAGCTGCTGCCCAAGCTGAACCTGGCCCAGCGCCAGGTGCCGATCGTGGTGAAGCTGGAGGATTCGGCGCGCCAGGACCTGGCGGTGCTGGAGCGCCTGGCCGTGCCCGGCGCGCGCGGGCCGGTGATGCTCGGCCAGGTCGCCGCCCTGACGATGGAGGGCGGGCCGGCCGTGATCGACCGCTACGACCGCTCGCGCAACGTCAACTTCGAGATCGAACTCTCCGGCGTCGGGCTGGGCGATGCCAAGACGGCGGCCATGGCGCTGCCCTCGATCCGCACCCTGCCCCCGGGCGTGCGCGTGGCCGAGGTCGGCGATGCCGAGGTCATGACCGAACTGTTCAACAGCTTCGGCCTGGCGATGCTGACCGGCGTGCTGTGCATCTACATCGTGCTGGTGCTGCTGTTCAAGGACTTCCTGCACCCGGTGACCATCCTGTGCGCGCTGCCGCTGGCGCTCGGCGGCGCCTTCGTCGGCCTGCTGCTGGGGCAGAAGGCGCTGTCGATGCCCTCGCTCATCGGCCTGATCATGCTGATGGGCATCGCGACCAAGAACTCGATCCTGCTGGTGGAGTACGCGATCGTGGCGCGGCGCGGCAACGATGGCGCCGACGGCCATCCGGTGGTCGCGCCGATGAGCCGCTGGGACGCCCTGCGCGACGCCTGCCACAAGCGCGCCCGGCCGATCGTCATGACCACCATCGCCATGGGCGCGGGCATGATGCCGATCGCCTTCGGCTGGAGCGCGGCCGACTCGAGCTTCCGCTCGCCGATGGCGATGGCGGTGATCGGCGGCCTGATCACCTCGACCGTGCTGAGCCTGCTGGTGGTGCCGGCGGTGTTCACCTATGTCGACGACTTCGAGCAGTGGATCCGCCGCACCCTCAGTCGACCTTGGCGCCCGAGGCGCTGACCACCGCGCCCCACTTCTCGACGTCGGCCGCCAGCAGGGCCGCGAACTCGGCCGGGGTGGTGGCATAGGGCTCGGCGCCCTGGCCGGCGAAGCGCTCGGCGGTGTCGGCCTGGCGCAGCACCGTGTTGACGTCGCGGTTGATCTTCTCGGCGATCTCGCGCGGCAGCTTGCGCGAGGCCATCAGGCCGAACCACGGATTGACGTCGAAGCCCGGCAGGCCGCTCTCGGCCACGGTGGGTATGGCGGCGAACGACGGCGCGCGGCGCCGGCTGGTGACGGCGATGGGCTGCAGCGTGCCGTTCCTGATCTGGCCCGCGACCGAGGGCAGGCTGGTGAAGACGACGTCGATCTGCCCGCCCAGCAGGTCCTGCAGCGCCGGCGCCGCGCCGCGATAGGGCACGTGGGCCAGCTCGACCCCGGCCGCGCGCGCGAACATCTCGCCGAGCAGGTGGTTGACCGAGCCGTTGCCGGCCGAGCCGTAGGTGATCCGGCCGTGGCGCGCGGCATCGGCCAGGGCGCCGACCGTGCGCAACGGCGTGCCGGTCTTGGCGACGAGCACGAAGGGCACGGTCGCCAGCGTGGCCACCGGCAGGAAGTCGCGCCCCGGATCGAAGGGCAGGCCCTTGTAGAGCGCGCCATTGATGGCCTGCGTGCCGACATAGGTCATCAGCAGGGTGTAGCCATCGGCCGGCGCGGCCAGCACGGCCTCCATGCCGACGTTGCCGCCGGCGCCGGCGCGGTTCTCGACCACCACCGGCTGCCCCCACATCTCGGAGAGCTTCTGGCCGGCCACGCGCGCCAGCGTGTCGGAGGCGCCGCCCGGCGTCTGCGGCACGACGATCCTCACCGGCCGCGAGGGATAGGTCTGCGCGCCGGCGGGCAGCGCCCAGGCGAATGCGCCTGCCGCGAGCAGGCACGTGAGGGTCCGTCTTTTCATGAGATGTCCAGCGATGTCCAGCGCGAGAGTACAGCCCCAGCCGGCCATCCTTTCAAGCGGGAAATCCTGGGCCCCCGCGTTCAGCCGGCTGAACGGCCGCCATCCGATTGGGCTCCCGGACCCCGGCCGCGCAAGCATGTTCGATCCGCTGAACGAAGGCCGCGCGGGCATCGCTAGAGTCGGCTGCGTCCCCGCTCCTCCTCCACCGTTTCCCCATCAACCCCCATCCGACCTCCACAGCATGCAGATCAAGCGAACCGCCGGCGCACTGGGCGCCGAACTCCTGGGACTGGACCTGGCGCGCGACCTGACGCCGCAGGTCGCGGCCGATGTCCGCCAGGCCCTCCTGGACCACCAGGTCATCTTCATCCGGCGGCAGCTGCTCGACCCGGCGCGCTTCCTGGCCTTCGCCCAGGCCATGGGCGAACCCATCGAGTACCCGTTCGTGAAGGGCCTGGATGGCTTCTCCACCATCATCGAGGTCAAGAAGCTGGAGCACGAGAAGGTCAACTTCGGTGGCGTCTGGCATTCCGACACCACCTACCTGGAGGAGCCGCCGATGGGTTCCATGCTGCTGTCGCGGCAGGTCCCGCCCTATGGCGGCGACACCCTGTTCGCCAGCCAGTACGCGGCCTACGACGCCCTGTCGGAGACCATGAAGGCCGTGCTGGAGCCCCTGGTGGGCATCAGCACGTCGAGCAAGGCCGATGTCAGCAAGACCCGCGAGGACCGCATCCGCAGCGACGGCCGCCAGGAGGCGCCCAAGGAATACCGCGCCGAGCATCCGGTCGTGCGCACGCATCCGGAGACGGGCCGCAAGGCGCTCTACGTGAACGTGGCCCACACCGCCGGCATCCGGGGCATGACCGAGGAGGAAAGCGCGCCGCTGCTGCGCTTCCTGTTCCAGCACCAGGTCAAGCCGGAGTTCACCTGCCGCTGCGTCTGGGAGCCCGACATGATCGCGTTCTGGGACAACCGCTGCGTCCAGCACAACCCGGTCAACGACTACCACGGGCACCGCCGGGTGATGCATCGCATCACGCTGCGGGGCGACCGGCCGCGCTGAGCCGGCGGCGCGGCCGTCGTGGGCCATGCGATGATCGTCCGATCTTCCAGGAGCGGGCATGCCAGGCAGCGGGAGCGCGGTGGACCGCGTCATCGACATCTTCGAAGCATTTCGCAGCAGTGAACGACCCCTGTCGCTGACCGAACTGGCGGCGCACGCGTGCATGCCCAAGAGCAGCTGCCACGCCATCGTCCAGACCCTGGCGGCACGCGGCTATCTCTACACCCTGTCGCCGCCGCGCGCGCTCTACCCGACCCAGCGCATGCTGGACGTCGCGCACGACATCGTCGCGAGCGACCCCTTCCTCGACCGCGTGATGCCGCTGCTCGAGGACCTGCGCGGCGCCTCCTGCGAGACCGTGATCCTGGGCAAGCGCCAGGGCGAGCAGGTGATCTACCTGCAGGTGCTGGAGAGCCCGCATCCGATCCGCTACTCCGCCCGGCCGGGCGACCTCAAGCCATTGCACTCCAGCGCGATCGGCAAGGCCATGCTGGGCGCGCAGAAGGAGGCCGGCCTGCGCGACTGGGTCGCGGCGCACGAGCTGACGCGCGTCACGCCGGCCACCATCACCGATCCGGCCCGGCTGGTCGAGGAGGTGCTGCGGGGCCGCCAGGCCGGCTTCTTCCAGACGCGCGGGGAGAACGTGCCCGACGTCTGGGCGGTCTCGGCGTTCTTCCATGTCGGGCGCGAGACCTGGGGCGTCGGCCTGGCCGGCCCGCGCCACCGGATGCAGGACGGCATGCGCGAATGCGCGCAGCAGATCGTCACGACCTGCAGCCTGCTGGCGCGCCGGCTCGACCGGCCGCCGGCGGGCACCCGCTCGGCCGCGCGGGCCGACCACGGCGCTGCGTAGGCCGGCCCGACCCGTCGCCGGCCTACCGTCTCTCGCTGCGCTGGCGGACCCGCGACGTGCCCATGCCGGACGACGATGGAAGCATCAGCCATCCATGTCCCCACCCGGAGTCCGCCATGTCCGTCGCCACCCGCATCCCGTACGCCTTCGTCGGTGCCGCCCTCGTGACGGCAGTCGGCAGCTTCGCGCAGCCGATGGCGCCGGGCGGCCCGGCTCAGCTGCAGCAACGCTACGAGGCCCGCATCGCCGAGTGCAACCGCAGCGACCTGCCGGCGCCGGCGCGCAATGCCTGCGTGCGCGCGGCCGGGGCGGCCCTCGACCGCACGTTGGGCGGGCCACCGCCCGAGACGGAGCTGGAAACGCGGGACGGCCGCGCCACCGTGATCGCGCCGCGCGGCTCGATCGCGCCGCGCGCCGGCTCCGACACCGTGACCTCCGACGATGGCCGGGCGACCATCGTGGTGCCGGCGGACGGGGTCGGCACGCCGCGCTGAAGGCCGGGCCCGGACCGGCGGCCCCATCGGAGCCGCGGCACGCGCCGGCCCGTCGTCAGCCCAGCAGCGCCGCGCGTTCCTTGCGCAGCGCCATCGCCTTGGCCAGGCGCGGCAGGAGCAGCACGGCCAGCACGATGACCACCAGGGTGATCGACATCGGCCGCTGGAGGAACACCAGCGCGCTGCCCTCGCCGATCGACATCGCGTTGCGCAGCTGGGCCTCGGCCAGCGGGCCGAGGATCATGCCCACGACGACCGGTGCGGTCGGGAAGTCGAAGCGCCGCATGATCACGCCCAGCACGCCGATGGCATAGAGCAGGAACAGGTCGAAGGCGCTCTGGCGCATGCCATAGGCACCGACCGTGGCGAAGATCAGGATGCCGGCGTAGAGCTGGGGCTTCGGGATCTTCAGCAGCTTGACCCACAGGCCGACCATCGGCAGGTTCAGCACCAGCAGCATGACGTTGCCGATGTAGAGCGAGGCGATCAGCGCCCACACCAGCGCGGCCGAGGTGGTGAACAGCTGCGGACCCGGCTGGATGCCGTAGTTCTGGAACGCGCCCAGCAGGATCGCGGTGGTGTTGGAGGTCGGGATGCCCAGCGTCAGCAGCGGGATCAGCGCGGCCGTGACGGTCGCGTTGTTGGCCGCTTCCGGCCCGGCCACGCCCTCGATGGCGCCCTGGTTGCCGAACTCGGCGCGGTCGGCCGGATCCTTGGCCAGCTTCTTCTCCATCGCATAGCTCAGGAAGGTCGGGATCTCGGTGCCGCCGGCCGGGATGCAGCCGAATGGCGTGCCGATGGCGGTGCCGCGCAGCCAGGCCGGGATCGAGCGCTTCCAGTCGCGCGCGCTCATGTGCACGCGGCTGAGCTTGTTCTGGCCCTCGACGACACGACCCTCGTAGAGCACGGCGTAGAGCACCTCGGCCACCGCGAACAGGCCGACCGCGACCAGCACGATCTCGATGCCGTCGAGCAGTTCGGGCACGCCGCCGGTGTAGCGGCCCTGGCCGGAGATCTGGTCGAGGCCGATGCAGCCGGCGGCCAGGCCGATGAACAGCGCCGTCATGCCGCGCAGCGTGCTCTTGCCCAGCACCGCGCTGACGGTGGTGAAGGCCAGCAGCATCAGGAGGAAATATTCCGGCGGGCCGAGCTTGACCGCGAACTCGGCCACGAAGGGCGCGAACATCGTCACGACCACGGTGGCGATGGTGCCGGCGACGAACGAGCCGACGGCCGCCGTCGCCAGCGCCGCCCCGGCGCGGCCGCTCTTGGCCATCTTGTTGCCCTCCATCGCCGTCACCATGCTGGCGGTCTCGCCGGGCGTGTTGAGCAGGATCGAGGTGGTCGAGCCGCCATACATGGCGCCGTAGTAGATGCCCGAGAAGAAGATCATCGAGGCCGTGACGTCGACCTTGCCGGTGATGGGCAGCAGCATCGCCACCGCCACCGCCGGACCGATGCCCGGCAGCACGCCGACGGCCGTGCCGAGGGCGCAGCCCACCAGGCACCACAGCAGGTTGGCGGGTGTGATGGCCGAGGCGAAGCCGGCCATGAGCGCGTTGAAGATTTCCATGTCAGTTTTCCTTCAGTACGCCAGACGAGCAGAGCGCATGTGAGCCCATGAAGCCGAAGCAGGACACAGCGTGGAGCCGACCTTGCCGGACCGCGGATATGGCCCCCTGGAAGGGGGTTGGCGCAGCGACACGAAGTGCGCGAAGACTGGGGGTTGTCGTCATTTCTAGAACCACCCCGTCGAAGTCAGGCCCGGCAGGTTGATGGCCAGGAACTGCGTGAACATCCAGAACACCGGCGCGGAGATCAGCAGCCCGGTGACGACATCGCCGAGCCAGGCGCGCGGCGAGTTCGCCTGCGGCTGGCCGGCGGCGCGGCGCAGGCCCTGCACGGCCAGCAGATAGCACAGCGCGCAACTCAGGATGAAGCCGATGGTGGTGATGAGCGCGGCGTTGAGCAGCAGGCCGGCCGTGACCCAGACGAAGCCCGGCCAGTAGGCGCCGACGGCATCGGCGGGCGCATCCATCTCGCGGAAGCCGCCGGTGCGC
>Ga0308164_10002101_pt1 | contig 20776 bp, 17 predicted proteins | sample PhyTR2_FD_201031 | JGI IMG/M metagenome (GOLD analysis project Ga0308164, IMG submission 201031) | Phyllosphere microbial communities from UC Gill Tract Community Farm, Albany, California, United States - DLSLT.R2 | ecosystem: Host-associated > Plants > Phyllosphere > Unclassified | place: USA... | reverse complement strand
TGGAGCGGCTGCATGTCGAGCGCCATGGCGCCATCCGGCTGGGTACCGCGCGGGAGCTGTCCCAGGCGCGGCGCATCTTCGCCGTCATGGGGATGCGGCCGGTGGGCTACTACGACCTCTCGGTCGCCGGGGTGCCGGTCCACTCGACGGCCTTCCGGCCGGTGACCGACGAGGCCCTGGCGGCCAATCCGTTCCGGCTCTTCACCTCGCTGCTGCGCCTCGAACTGATCACCGACGTCGCGCTGCGCGAGGAGGCCGCGCGCATCCTCGCGCGGCGCGCCATCTTCACGCCGCGCGCGCTGGCGCTGACGGCGCTGGCCGAGTCGGCGGGCGGCCTGACCGATGGCGAAGCCGACGAGTTCGTCGCCGAGGTGCGCGAGACCTTCCGCTGGCATGGCGAGTCGACCGTCGACGCATCCACCTACGCGCGGCTGCACGACGCGCATCGCCTGATCGCCGACGTGGTCTGCTTCCGGGGGCCGCACATCAACCACCTCACGCCCCGCGTGCTCGACATCGACGCCGCGCAGGCCGGGATGCCCCGGCGCGGGATCGCGGCCAAGGATGTCGTCGAGGGCCCGCCGAGGCGCCGCCATCCGATCCTGCTGCGCCAGACCAGCTTCAAGGCATTGCAGGAGACCGTGCGCTTCGCCGGCGCCGACGAGGCCGGGCGCCACACCGCGCGCTTCGGCGAGATCGAGCAGCGTGGCATGGCCCTCACGCGGGCCGGCCGCGCCCTCTACGACCGCCTGCTGGCCGGCGTGCGCGATGCCGCGCCGGCCGCTGCGGCCGGCACGGCATACGACGCGCGCCTGGCCGCTGCCTTCGGCGCCTTCCCGGACGATCTCGAGACGATCCGCCGCGACGCCCTGGCCTTTTTCCGCTACCACCTGGTGGCGGACCATCCGGCGGCCGGGGCGAGCCGCGATCTCGACACGCTGGTGGCCGCGGGCGCCGTGCGGGCCGAGCCGATCGTCTACGAGGACTTCCTGCCGGTCAGCGCCGCCGGCATCTTCCAGTCCAACCTGGGCGGCACCGAGCAGCGCAGCTACCGGGCCAACGAGGCCCGCGAGGCCTTCGAGCGCGATCTCGGCGCGCCGGTGCTCGACGAGTTCACGCTCTACGAGGCGGCCCAGCAGCGCTCGATCGACGCGGTCCTGGCCGCGCTCGACGCGCGCGACCGGGCTGCCGCGAGGGCGGCGGCGTGAACCGGTCGGGTTCGCGGTGGCATCGATGCCATGGCCCCCTCGGGTGGGCCCCACCACGGTGACCGATGTCAGGCCGACAGGGCCCGCATCTCGCGGTACAGGTCGGCCTTGCCCTCGAAGCCGATGCCCGGCAGGTCGGGCAGGGTGACGAAGCCGTTCTCGACCTTGACGCCATCGGGGAAGCCGCCGAAGGGCTGGAACAGGTCGGGATAGCTCTCGTTGCCGCCCAGGCCCAGGCCGGCGGCGATGTTGAGCGACATCTGGTGGCCGCCGTGCGGGATGCAGCGGCTGGCCGACCAGCCGTGCTCCTTCAACATGTCCAGCGTGCGCAGGTACTCGACCAGGCCATAGCTGAGCGCGCAGTCGAACTGCAGCCAGTCGCGGTCCGGGCGCATGCCGCCATAGCGGATCAGGTTGCGCGCGTCCTGCATGGAGAACAGGTCCTCGCCCGTGGCCATGGGGTTCTTGTAGAAATTGCGCAGCGCCGCCTGCAGCTCGAAGTCCAGCGGGTCGCCCGGTTCCTCGTACCAGAACAGGTCGTACTGCGACAGCGCCTTGGCGTAGGCGATGGCGGTCTCCAGGTCGAAGCGGCCGTTGGCGTCGACGCACAGCTTCTGGCCGTCCTGCAGCACTTCCATGATCGCGTCGATGCGCCGCAGGTCCTCGTCGAGCGAGGCGCCGCCGATCTTCTTCTTCACCACCGTGTAGCCGCGGTCGATGTAGCTGCGCATCTCGTCCTGCAGCTTCCCGTGGTCCTGGCCCGGGTAGTAATAGCCGCCGGCGGCGTAGACGAAGATCCTGCGGTCGGGCCGGCCGTCGCCGTAGCGGTCGGCCAGCAGCTGGAACAGCGGCTTGCCCTCGATCTTGGCGACCGCGTCCCAGACCGCCATGTCGATGGTGCCGATCGCCACCGAGCGCTCGCCATGGCCACCGGGCTTCTCGTTGGTGAACATCGCGTTCCAGATCCGGTGCGGATCGAGGTTGGTGCCGGCGTCGTCGACCAGCGAGGCGGGGTCGGCCTCCATGACGCGCGGGATGAAGCGCTCGCGCATGAGCTTGCCCTGGCCATAACGGCCATTGGAGTTGAAGCCATAGCCCACGACCGGCTCGCCGTCGCGGATCACATCGGTGATGACGGCCACCAGGCTCAGGGTCATCTTGCTAAAGTCGATGTAGGCGTTGCGGATGGGCGAGCTGATGGGCAGGGTCTTCTCGCGGATTTCGACGATCTTCATGGCGGTCTCCAGGACGGTTCGAGGGAAGGACCGGATGGTCGTCCGGATCGATCCGCCCGGCCAATGCTCATTTCCTCAACTTCCATGCGCTGGACGAACCGCCCATGAACCTGATCTGGCTCGACGACTTCATGGCGCTGGCCGCCACGGGCAATTTCTCGCGCGCGGCCGAGGAGCGGCACAGTTCGCAGCCCGCCTTCAGCCGCCGCATCCGGGCCCTGGAGGAATGGCTCGGCGCCGACCTGTTCGATCGCGACTCGCAGCCGGCCCGGCTCACCGAGGTCGGCCACTGGTTCGTCGGGATCGCGCAGGACCTGATGCTCCGCGTGACCCGCATCCCCGAGGACGCCCGCAGGATCTCCGAAGCCAGTTCCATCACCTTGCGCATGGCCTGCACGCACGCGCTGTCGACGACCTTCTGGCCGCGCTGGATCCGCAGTCTCGAGACCCGCATCACCCTGGGGCCGACGCAATTGCGCTCGGATGTCCTGGAACGCTGCGAATTGCTGATGGCGCAGGGCAAGGTGCAGTTCGTGCTGAGCCATGCCCACCCCGAGGTCCCGGGCGAACTCGACCGCGAGCCCCACCGGTCGATCCGCATCGGCGAGGACCTCCTGATCGCCGTGTCGGCGGCCGATGCCGACGGCCGGCCGCGCCATGCGCTCGCGCGCGCCGCCGGCTCGCGGGTGCCGGTGCTGCTCTACACCGACGAGTCCGGCCTGGGCCGGATCATGCGGACCTTGATCCGCCAGAAGCTCGACGCCCTGGCCGGCCCGGTGGCTTTCACGGCGCATCTGGCGTCGCTCCTGCGCGCCATGGCGCTGGAAGGCCGTGGCGTCGCCTGGCTGCCGCTGACCCTGGTGGCCGAGGACCTGGACCAGGGCCGCCTCGCGCGTGCCGCGGACGACGACTGGAACGTGCCGCTGGAGATCCGGCTGTATCGCGACCTCGAGCCGATCGGCAGGACCGCCGAGGACTTCTGGCGCGTGGCCGCCGACGAGTGAGGCGCCGCGGCCGCCGCCGGGCCGGCAGGCACCCGATCGGTCGAAACCTTGATCTCGATCAGCCGCCGCCACCTGCTCGCGCCCAAGAATGGACCCAGCCCGCACGGGCTGGCCATTCTTCCAACGGAGCATCACATCATGAGAATCCTCGTCGCCACCGATGGCTCGGCACCCGCGCTGCGGGCCGTCGAATACGCCATCCAGCTCGACCGGCGGCTGCGCACGCGCGACCGCATCACGCTCATCAGCGTGCACGACGACACGGCGCTGCGCCATGCGCGTTCGCTGGTGGGGCGCGCGGAGGTCGACGACTACCTGCGCGAACTCGGGGAGAAGGACGTCGAGGCCGCCCTCCGGCTGCTCGACGAGGCCGGCGTGGCGCACGACGTCGAACTGCGCATCGGCCACGTGGCGCAGGAGATCGTGCGCTGCGCCGACCAGGGCGCCTTCGACCTCATCGTCGTGGGCGCCAAGGGGCGCGGCGCGATGGCCGACCTGCTGCTGGGCTCGGTGGCGCAACGCGTGCTGGCCCTGTCGGGCAAGCCGGTACTGGTCGTCAAGTAGGCCCGGGCAGCAGGCAGACGATGCGCGCGAACAAGCCGTCGTAGACGGCATCGGACGCTTGGCCGGCCAGGGCGTCGCGGTTGCGCGCGAAGGCCTCGTCGAGCTCGTCCCAGTCGTCCCGCGTCAGCACGCGCTCGGCCAGCGGCAGGATCTCGCGCTCCTCCAGCGCCATGTGACGCAGGTAGAAGTCGGCATAGTCGTCGACCGCCATCTCGAAGGCCCGCCGGCGGGATTCGCCCAGCATGTCGAAGGCCAGCAGCGCGTGCTCGACGTGGCGGATCCGGCGTTCGCCCCAGGCGTGGTCGTGATCGAGCCGATCGAGCAGTTCGCGCGCGAGCGGCGTGCGCGCGCGCAGCTTGGGGAACAGCACCTCGCTCTCCCTGCGGTGGTGACGTTGCTCGGGGAATTCGTCGACATAGAAGAGCATCGCCCGCAGGAGCGCGAAATCGGGCGCCGTGCCCTCCCGGCGATGGCGTTCGAGCAGCATCACGAGGGCGCGCAGCACGGCCCTGAGCGCGGCATGTTCCCGGCGGATGGTCGTGAGGGCGTCGTGGGTGGAGGTGGCGGGCATCTGCATCTTCGGAGGGTCGCGCATCCGGCGCCGCGCGAGCTTGCTCCATGTCAAGCCACCGCGTTCCGCCGGGCCGGGAGTTTGATCGGCATCAGGGCGCGGGGCCGCCCGGCTGCGCAGACTGGACCCTTTCCATCCACGTCAGGGAGCACATCATGTACAGCAGGATCCTCGTTCCGGTCGACGGCAGTTCGACCTCGCGCCGGGGGCTGCGCGAAGCCATCCGGCTGGCCGGACTGATCGGCGCGCGCCTGCGGCTGGTCCACGTCATCGACGAACTCTCCTGCGCGCTCGCCATGGACGCATACGCCGGCCCTTCGGGCGACTGGCTCGGCGAACTGCGCGGCGCGGGCGAGCGGCTGCTGGCCGAGGCCAGGGACCAGGCGGCCGACGCCGGCGTGCCGGCCGACTGCGTGCTGCTCGACAGCTTCCGCAGGTCGGTGCACGAGCAGGTGATCGCCGAGGCCGTGGCATCGGACGCCGAGCTGATCGTGCTCGGCACGCATGGACGCCGCGGCCTGGGCCGCTGGGTCATGGGCAGCAGCGCCGAGCACATCCTGCGCCACTCCCCGGTCCCGGTGCTGCTCGTGCGGGCGCCCGAGGCCGCCCGGGCCGAGGCGGAACGTTTCACCGTCCCGGCGGGCCTGCGGCCTCCTCAGTGAATCCGTGGCGCCGTGGCGCCGGGGCCATGGCGGTGGGCGAGCTGCCAGGCGGCCCAGAGCGCCGGCGCCAGCACCGCCCAGGCCCAGGGCGAGGACTCGGCGGGCAGGCCCAGCAGCGCGCCGGCGCCGGGTGCCAGCATCAGGGCCAGCCAGATCAGGCAGACACCGACGATCAGGGCATTGAAGACCGGGTTGGTCGCCAGGCGGGCCAGCCCCGCCGCCCGGAACCACACCAGCAGCAGCAGGTTGCCCAGCACGATCGATCCCAGGCTGGCGCGGCGCAGCTCCTCGACGCTGGCGTCGCTCCACAGGCGCAGGGCCCCCTGGACCGCGGCCACCCCGGCGAAGGCCAGCAGGCCCAGGGCCAGCGCGCGGATGGCCGTGGCGAGCGGAAACAGCCGCTCGTCGCGGGGCCGGGGCGGCACCCGCATGCCGTCCTCGGGCGCCGCCTCGGCTTCGAAGACCAGCGAGCAGGCCGGGTCGATCAGCAGCTCGAGCAGCACCACGTGCAGCGGCAGCAGCAGGACCGGCCCGCCCAGGACCACCGGCATCAGGGCCACGCCGACGATGGGGACATGCACCGCGAACAGATAGCCCAGGGCCTTGCGCAGGTTGAGGAAGATGCGCCGGCCGGCGCGCACGGCTTCGACCAGGGAGGCGAAGTTGTCGTCCAGCAGGACCAGGGAGGCGGCTTCCCGCGCGACGTCGGTGCCGCGCCGCCCCATGGCGACGCCGATGTCGGCGGCCTTCAGCGCGGGCGCGTCGTTCACGCCATCGCCGGTCATCGCGACGACGTCGCCCTGCTGCTGCAGCAGCTGCACGATCCGCAGCTTCTGCGCCGGATCGATCCGCGCGAACACGCTCACCTCGCGCAGGCAGCGGCCGAGCGCGATGTCGTCCAGCGCATCCAGCTCGGCGCCGGTCAGCACCCGGGCCGCCGTGTCGTCGACCAGGCCGGCGTCGCGGGCGATCGACCGCGCCGTCAGCGCGCCGTCGCCGGTGATCATGATCACGCGCACGCCGGCGGCGTGGCATTCCTCGATGGCGGCGGGCACCTCCGCGCGCAGCGGATCGGCGAAGCCGAGCAGGCCGAGTGGTTCGAGGCGCGGCGCCGGGGGCAGCGCGGCATCGGCGCCGGGGCCGGGGCCGGCGGCGCAACCCTCGGCCACGGCCAGCACCCGCAGCCCTTGGGCGCTCCACCGGTCGGCGGTCTCGCGCAGTCCGCGCAGCGTGTCCGCGTCGGCGTCGCAGCAGGCGAGCACGGCTTCGGGGGCGCCCTTGACGACCACGTGCCGGGACGCGCCCCGCGGCGCGTTCCACCAGTGGATCACCATGGGCGAGCCGGCGCGGATGCCCCGGTGCGGTCCGGGCGTCCAGCCGGACTCGTCCGCCTCCAGTCCGGCCGCCCGGGCGGCGGCGCGCACCGCCTGGTCCATGGGTTCGATGCCCTCCGGTCCGCTCGCGCGGCGGGCGCCGGCCAGCAGCCGGCGCAGGCCCGGCGCCTGGATCCCGCCGCCCGGCTCGATGCTCTGGTCGCCATCGTGCAGCGCGACGAGCGTCATGCGGTTGTGCGTCAAGGTGCCGGTCTTGTCGACGCACAGGACCGTGGTGGTGCCCAGGGCCTCGATCGCCTGGGGCTGGCGCGTCAGCACGTTCAGGCGCGCCAGGCGCCAGGCCCCGATCGCCAGCATCACGCTCCAGACGACGGCGAATTCCTCCGGGATCAGCGACATCGCCAGGGTCAGGCCGACCAGCAGACCCTGCGTCCACGAGCCATCGCGCTGCGCGAAGACGGCCGCCGCGGCCAGGCAGGTGAAGGCCGCCAGCCAGGCCACCCCGACCACCAGGCGCCGCAGTTCCCGCTGCAGCCGGCTGTCGCGTGGCGTCAGCAGGGCGATCGAGCCGTGGATCGCTCCCAGCAGGGTGTGGGCGCCGGTGCGCGCGACCTCGGCCGTGCCCTCGCCCTGCACGACCAGGCTGCCGGCGAAGAGCCAGCCGCTGTCGCCGGCCCCCCCGGGGGACTTGTCCAGCGGCACCGGTTCGCCGGTGCGCTGCGATTCGTCGACGCGCAATCCGGCCGCTTCCAGCAGGCGCGCGTCGACCGACAGGCGATCGCCCTCGTTGACGATCAGGCGATCCCCACGCACCACGTCGCGACTGGCGATGCTCAGCATCCGGCCCTCCCGCACGACCGTGCAGCGCGGACTCGACAGGTCCTTCAGTGCCTCCAGCACGCGTTCCGTGCGCCGTTCCTGGAACACCGTGAGGCCGCCCACGAGCAGCACCGAGACCCCCAGCAGGGCCGCATCGGTCGCGCTGCCGAGCAGCGCGTAGAGCGCCGCCGTCGCGATCAGGAGCAGGAACATCGGTTGCGCCAGCACGCGAGCGACGAGGCGCGCCAGCGAGCCGCCGGGCGCCGCCGGCAGCACGTTCGGGCCATCGCGGCGCAGGCGTCGCGCCGCCTCGGCGGCATCCAGGCCCTCGGGCAGCGGGGCGGCCGGCACCGGGGCTAGTCCCGCAGGATGCGGCGGGTATCGATGCCCCACCACGCATAGAGCGGGCAGGTCCCGAAGGCGCCCGTGAGCAGCGGAACGAGGCCGATGTAGCCCCACGCGCCGATCTCGCGCGTCGCCGCCAGGGTGATCAGCAGCAGGCCGACGCCGACGCGCAGCAGCCGGTCGACGAAGCCGACGTTGTTCGACAGGAACGCCATGGTGTTTCCCCCGGGGAGTGGACGAGGTCCCGATCGTCGGCCGTTTCCCGGTCCGGGTCGTTGCGGTGGATCAAGGCATGCGGACGGATACACCGGACACACGGCGTTCACACGGCGTTACCCATGGCGGCGCGGCATTGCCACGGCGGAGGGGCGGGCGGCCCAGCATCGGGGCATCGACCTTCCGACGACCTTCCAGGAGTTCCCCATGCTCACCCCGACCTCCTCGTTCCCCGCCACCGCTGCCACCGCCACCGCCGTCCTGCGGCCGGCCGCGCCCTGGACCCCCGCCGGCCCCGACGCCGTGGGTCCGCCCACCATCGCCACGCTGCGCCTGCTGTGCGATCGCCTGCAATGCCAGCGCCGCGTGGTGCGCGGCGGCGAGGTGATCTACCGCGCGGGCGATGTCTTCGAGCGGCTGCACATCCTCGGCTCGGGCTTCCTGAAGATCGTCAACCTGTCGGTCGACGGGCGCGAACAGATGGTGAGCCTCAAGTTCCGTGGCGACTGGCTCGGCCTGGACGGCATCGCCACCGGTCGCCACTCCTGCGATGCCGTGGCGCTCGACACCAGCGAGGTGTGGTCGGTGTCCTATGCCGCGCTGATGGCCGCCGCCGGCGCCCATCCGGCGCTGCTGCAGGCCCTGCACGCGGCCATGAGCCGCGAGATCGCGCACGAGCGCCACTCGCTGATGTCCGTCTGCACCCTGTCGGCCGATGCCCGCGTGGCCGACTTCCTGCACCACTGGGCGCAGTCGCTGGCCGAGCGCGGCCTGCGCACCGATGCCATCACGCTGCGCCTGACGCGCGCGGAGATCGGCAACTACCTCGGCCTGACGCTGGAGAGCGTGAGCCGGGCACTGTCGCGGCTGGCCCGTGAAGGCGTCATCGCCTTCGCCACCCGGGGCCGGCGCGACCTGCTCATCCCCGATGTCGCGGCGCTGTCGGCGTTCGTGCAGCGCTGCCTGGGCCCGGCATCGCTGGTGCTGCAATAGCGCTGTCGTCAGGGCGTGATGGCGACCTTGATGACGCCATCGCGCTGGTGGGCGAACAGCTCGTAGGCGGCCTCGATGTCGTCGAGCCGGAAACGGTGCGTGACCATGGCGCCGAAGTCGACCCGCCGCGCCGCCACCATCGCCATCAGGCGGCGCATGCGTTCCTTGCCGCCGGGGCACAGCGTGGTGACGATGCGGTGGTCGCCCAGCCCGGCGGCGAAGGCGCCCAGCGGGATCCGCAGGTCCGACGAATAGACGCCCAGGCTCGAGAGCGTGCCGCCCGGGCGCAGCACGCGCAGGCAGGCCTCGAAGGTCGCCTGGGTGCCCAGCGCCTCGATCGCCACGTCGACGCCGCGGCCGTCGGTGAGCCGCATGATCGCCTCGACGGCGTCCACGCGGCTGGCGTCGATCACCTGGTCGACGCCCATGCGCCGCGCGACGTCCAGGCGCCCGGACAGGCGATCGACGCCGATCACCAGGCTGGCGCCGCTGAGGCGGGCGCCCGCGCTCGCGCACAGGCCGATCGGACCCTGGGCGAAGACCGCCACCGTGTCGCCGATGCGGATGCCGGCGTTCTCCGCGCCACCGAAGCCGGTGGACATGATGTCCGGGCACATCAGCACCTCCTCGTCGCCGAGCTCGTCGGGCACCGGCGCCAGGTTGGCCATGGCATCGGGCACGCGCAGGTATTCGGCCTGGCAGCCGTCGATGGTGTTGCCGAACTTCCAGCCACCCATCGCCTTCCAGCCATGCGCGGTGCCGGCGCCATCCTGCGAGCCCTGCCCGCACAGGCAGGCGTGACTCCAGCCGCTGGGCGTGATCGCGCCGGCGATGACGCGCTGGCCTTCGCGCAGTCCCGTCACCCCGCTGCCCAGGCGCTCGATCACGCCGACGGGCTCGTGGCCGATCGTGAGGCCCCGGGCGACCGGGTACTCGCCCCGCAGGATGTGCACGTCGGTGCCGCAGAGGGTGGTGGTGGTCACGCGCATCAGCGCGTCGAGCGGACCGATGTCCGGGATCGGCTTCTCGTCGAGCACGATGCGTCCCGGCTCGACGAAGATGGCGGCTTTCATCATGGGCATGGCGTGGGTCCTTGCAGCTTCGATGCGCTGGTCGGCCATTCTTCGCGCCCGGACGACAGCGCGCCTTGATCGGCCTCAACTCCGGGCCGCGCGACCCGCGCGAGCATCGCCATGTCGCCTCACCGGAGCCGTGGCATGTCGTTGCGAACCATCCTCGTCCATCTCGACCATGGCACGCCCTGCGCGGGGCGCGTCGATCTGGCCGCCGCGCTCGCGCGGCGCCACGATGCCCGCCTCGTCGGCCTGCTGCCCTCGGGCCTGCACGACGGCACCATCCCGGCGGCCCTGCTCGCGCCGGGCGGCGACGACTTCATCGCCGGGTCGGCGCATTTCCTGCGGGTGCGCTCGGAAGCCATCGCGCAGGTCTTCGAGGACCGCGTGCGCCAGGCCGGGCCCCTCTCGCACGAGGTGCGCAAGGTCGATGGCACGGCGGTCGACGCGCTGGTGCGGCATGCCCGCGCGAGCGATCTGGTGGTGGTGGGGCAGGTCGGTCAGCATGCCACCGAGCGCGACCCGACCTTGGGCGTGGGCGTGCGGACCCTGCCGCAGGATGTCGCCCTGGGCGCCGGCCGGCCGGTGCTGGTGGTGCCGAGCACCGGCCGGTTCGCCGATGCCGGCCAGCGCGTGCTGGTGGCATGGGACGGCTCGCGCGAGGCGGCCATGGCGCTGCGCGACGTCCTGCAGCTCGTGGATCGCACCTCGCGCCTGTGGCTGATGTCGATGCACGTCGACGAGCCGATCGACGATGAGACGCTCCAGATCGGTCCCGTGCTGGCCTGGCTGGCGCGCCACGGCATCGTGGCCGAAGCCCATCGGCAAGCCAGCTCGATCGACTTCGCGGGCGCGCTGCGCTCGAATGCCGCCGCCTCCGGCGCCGATCTGCTGGTGATGGGCTGCCACGGACACAGCCGCCTGCGCGAGCTGCTGCTCGGCGGCGTCACGCACGCCATGATGGCGCACCTGCACCTGCCGGTGCTGATGTCGCACTGAGGCGTCCGGCCGGGCGCTTGATCGGCGTCAAGGCGTCGCGCCGCCGGCGCCGGGATGATGGCGCCATGCGTCCGACGCCCTCCGGCGTCGGCCCGATCCGGGCCCGCATCCGCAGGAGACCGCCATGACCACGCCGCGCAGCATCCTCGTCCATGTCGACAGTTCCCGCCACGCGGTCGAGCGCGTGCGGACGGCCCGCCGGATCGCCGAGGCCTTCGATGCCCAGGGGACGGGCATGCATTGCGCCGTCTCGGCGATCCTGCGCTATCCCCATGGGCTGGACGCCCTGTCGGCGGAAGCGATCGATGCCTTCGCCGACATCGACCGGCGCTGCCATGCCCAGGCCCGCGCGGCCTTCGTCGAGGGCCGGGCCGGCTCGGACCGCCTGCTGTGGGAGGAGGCATCGGGCAACGAGCCCTTCGACTTCGCCAGGCGGGCCTGCTATGCCGACCTGCTGATCGTGGGCCAGCGCGACGACGCGGATGCCTCGGCCGACGAATTGCCGCCGACCTTCCTGCCCTCGCTGCTGGTGGGCAGCGGGCGGCCGGCGCTGGTGCTGCCCTTCATCGGCGCGCAGGCCAACCTGGGGCGCCGGATCCTGATCGGCTGGAAGGAGACGCGGGAGGCGGCGCGCGCGGTCTCGGCGGCGCTGCCCTGGCTGCGGGGGGCCGCGCGCGTCGATGCGGTCTGCCACGGCCCCGGCGCGGCCGATGCGCTGGCGCGACTGGCGCAGTACCTGCGGGCCCATGGCGTGACGCCGGCCCTGCGCGCCAGCGACGCCCCCGACGCATCCGACATGGGCGAGCGGCTGCTGTCGCTGGCCGCCGACGTGGAAGCCGATCTGCTGGTGATGGGATGCTATGGCCACAGCCGGGCCCGCGAGTGGCTGCTGGGCGGCGCGACCCGGACCGTGCTGGAGACCATGACGCTGCCCGTGCTGATGTCGCACTGAGCGCGGCGCGGGCCGGACCTCGCCGCGCCGCGCCGCGCCGCGCTGCTTCCTCAGGAGACCACGACCAGCTCGTCGATCACCGTCGAGACCCCGGGCGTGGACCAGGCGGCGCCCTGCGCCGCGTCGCGCTCGGCCCAGGAATGGACCTGGCCGCGCAGCGTCACGCGCGCGCCCTCGACCGTGACCGACAGCCGGCGCGCCTCCCGGTCGGCCTGGCGCGCGAGCGCCGCCTGGATCTTGCGCTCGACATCGGCCGGACTCAGTCGCGGCGTGACCTCGATCAGGTTGGTCACGCCCGTCACGCCCATCAGGTCGCGCACGGCGTGCTCGGCGGCCCTGCGCTGGTAGTCCCACTCGACCTCGCCGGTGAGGCTGAGCCAGCCGCCCTCGATCGTCGCCTGGACCCGGTCGTCGGGCACGAGCGCGTTCCAGGCCAGGGCGCGCTCGGCGGCCAGGCCGATGTCGGCATCGGTGCGCTGGTGGTCGAAGGGCAGGCGCACCGTCATCTCCACGGCCAGGGCCTTGACGCCATGCACGCGCCGCGCGGCGTTCTCGGCGGCGAGTTTCTCGGCATGGCTGGCGAGGTGGCCGGTGAGCGTGACCACGCCATCCTTGGCGCTCACCCCGATGTCGGCGGCGGTGATCTCGGGCGTCCAGTGGATTTCGGCCTGGACGTCGTCGCGCAGTTGCGTGTCGGTCTTCATGGGGATTCCTTGGGAGAGGGAGGGTGGAGGACAGGGTGGCGCGGTGACGGTTCCGATATCGGAGCGCGCGCCGGCGGCCTCGACTCTAGGAGCGGCCGACCGCGCGCGCCTTGCGCTGCGTCAAGGGCGCGCCGACCAGCGCGCGGCGAGCGCCGCGACATCCACCGCCGCGTCGGTCGCGATGTCGATGGTCGCGTCGAGCTCGTCGGCGCCGAGCGGCTCGGCATGGGCGATCTGCCGCGCCAGCACCGCGACATCGGCCTCGGAGGCATCGCCGCGCGTCCGGTCGCGCGCGTCCACGCGATGCTCCAGCGTGGCGCGCGAGGCCCGGCAGTCCAGGATGGCGAAGGGCACGCCCAGCCGCGCGGCCAGCGCCGCGAAGTCGCGGCGTTCGGCGCGGCGCAGGAATGCCGCATCGACGATCACGGGAAGGCCCGCGCGCAATGCGGCATGCGCATGCCGGGCCAGGCGCTCGAAGGTGCGGCGCGTGGCGTCGGCGCCATAGAGGTCGAGGCCGCTGCCGGCCGAGCGCGCCAGCGCATCGAGCCCGAACAGGCGCTTGCGCTCGACATCGGAGCGGATCCGCACCGCGCCGGTGACGCCGACCAGCTGCAGCGCCAGGCTCGACTTGCCCGAGCCGGAGAAGCCATGCGTGATCAGCAGCCGGGCGCGCCGCGCGGCGGGATGCGCGAGCCGCGTCGCGCAGTCCAGGTAGTCGGGACCGGGGCGGGCATCGGCGCCCGGCGGGGCCGTCGCCATGGCCCGCACCAGGGCCCGCTGCACCTCGTGGAAGCCGAGCACGCCCAGCCCGGCATAGTCGCCGCTGGATTGCAGCCAGGCATCGAGCACGCGCGCGGCGAGATCGGCGCGTCCATGCGCCTTCAGGTCCATGGTCAGGAAGGCGAGGTCGGCGACGATGTCGATCCAGCGCAGGGCCGGATCGAACTCGATGGCGTCGAATGGCGTGAGCATCCCGTCGAGCCACACGATGTTGGCCAGGTGCAGGTCGCCATGGCAGGCGCGGATCGCGCCTTCGACGCGGCGCGCCAGCCAGACCGGGCGCAGCGCCGTGGCCTGGGCCCGGACCCAGGCGCGCAGGGTGGCGAGGCGGCCGTCGCCGGTGACCGGTCCCGGGTGCCGCTGATGCTCCAGCTGCTCCAGCCGGTCCAGCACGTCCGTCGCCGCCCGCAGCGTCCGCTCCGGTCCGCCGAAGGGCGAATCCGGCGCCGCGCGGGGCGCCTGCGCGTGCAGCGCCGCCAGCCTCGCGGCCAGCGTGTCGAGCCATTCGGGGCGCACGTGGCGCGTGGTCACGAGTTCGCGCAGCAGCGCCGCCTCGGGAAAGCGCCGCATCCGCACCAGGTGGTCGATCGGCGTTCCGCCGCCATCGAGCGTCGGCGCCGCCGGCGTGCCGCGCACCGGCACGACGTCGAGATAGAGCATCGGCGCGAAACGCCGGTTGATGCGCAGTTCCTCCTCGCAGCAGCGCCGCCGCGCCTCGACGCTGCCGAAATCCAGGAAGGGCAGGCGCAAGGGCTTCTTCAGCTTGTAGGCCTCGGTGGCGGTCAGCAGGACCCAGGAGATGTGGGTCTCGACCCGCTCGACCGGCTGGCCGGTGCGTCGTTCGAGCAGTCGGCGCAGCGCGTCGACCAGGGTCGGGTCCGGATCGGAGGGCATGGGCATGGTGTCCAGGGAGCTGCGGTCGGCCGGGCGGCCTCGGACTGCCACGATACGGAGCATTCCGACGCCGGCGCTTGATCCGTCGCAAGCGCCGCGCGGGTGGCGGGCGTCCGCGAGCGCCGGGCACCGACGCGTCGCGGCACCATCGGGCACCACTCCGGGGAGGTCCTCGCATGAGCATCCGCCATCTCGACCGCCTGCTGTCGCCGGCCTCCGTCGCCGTCTATGGCGCTTCCGGTCGGCCCGGCAGCGTCGGCGCGACGGTCTGGCGCAACCTGAGGGCGGGCACCTTCGCCGGCCCGGTCTATGGCGTCAACCCAAAGCATCGCGCCATCGAGGGCGTGCCGATCTTCGAGCGCACGAGCGCGCTGCCGGCGGTGCCCGACCTGGCGTTGCTGTGCACGCCGGCGGCGACCATCCCGGCGCTGGTGGCCGAGCTCGGCGCCTTCGGCACCCGCGCGGTCGTGGTGCTCACGGCGGGGCTGACGGCGGCCGGGAAGGAGGCCGCCCTGGCGGCCGCGCGGCCCCACACGCTGCGCCTGCTCGGGCCCAACTGCCTGGGCCTGCTCAGTCCGCACCTGGGCCTGAACGCCAGCTTCGCCCCCACCGACGCCCTGGCGGGCGATGTCGCCTTCGTCTCGCAGTCCGGGGCGCTGGTCACGGCGATGCTGGACTGGACGCGCAGTCGCGGGCTGGGACTCTCGCACCTCGTCTCGCTGGGCGACCATTGCGACGTCGATTTCGGCGACCTGCTCGACCACCTGGCCAACGACGCGCGCACGCGCTCGATCCTGCTCTACGTCGAGTCGATCGAGTCGCCGCGCAAGTTCATGTCGGCCGCGCGCGCGGCGGCGCGCAACAAGCCGGTCATCGTCGTGAAGGCCGGCCGTTCCCCGCGCGGCATGCAGGCCGCCGCCTCCCACACCGGCGCCCTGGCGGGGTCCGACGCGGTCTACGACGCCGCGATCCGGCGCGCCGGCATGCTGCGCGTGGACTCGCTGCAGGACCTGTTCGTGGCCGTGCAGATGCTCTCGCGCTTCGCCGGCAACCGCGACGAGGCGCTGTCGATCATGACCAACGGCGGTGGCGCCGCCGTGCTGGCCGCCGACGCCGCCGCGCGCGAGGACGTCCCGCTGGCGCCGCTGGATGCCGCGCTGGCGGCGCGGCTCGACGGCCTGCTGCCGGCCACGTGGTCGCACGCCAATCCGATCGACATCATCGGCGACGCGCCGGTCGCGCGTTACGTGGAGACGCTGGCGGCGCTGCTGGCCGACCGGACGGCCGGCGCGGTGCTCTTCATGCACGCGCCGACCGCGATCGTGCGCGGCGAGGACATCGCGCGCGCCTGCCTGCCCGCGCTGCGCGGGCACGAGTCGCGGGTGATGGGCGTCTGGCTCGGCGGCGATGGCGTGGCGTCGGCGCGGCGCCTGTTCCGGGAGGCCCGCGTGGCCGACCACGCGACGCCGGAGGAGGCCGTGCACGCCTTCGCGATGCTGCGGACCTACCGGCGCAACCAGGCGCTGCTGCTGCAGACGCCAGAGGCCGGCGCCACCGTGGCGCCCGACGCCGGTGCGGTCGCGCGCCTGCTGGACCAGGCGCTGGCCGACGGGCGCGAATGGCTGGACGCGCCGACCGCGAGGGCGCTGCTGGGCGCCTATGGCATCGAGACCATGCCGGGCGAAGCGGTGGCCGCGACGGCCGAGGCGGCGGCCGGGGCGGCGCTGGCGCTGGGCTATCCGGTGGCGCTGAAGATCCGCTCGCCCGACATCCTCCACAAGTCCGAGGTCGGCGGCGTGCGCCTGGGCCTGCCGGACGAGCCGGCATTGCGCTGGGCGGCCGCCGAGATGCTGGCCACGCTGCGCGATCGCCTGCCCGCCGCGCGCATCGACGGCTTCAGCGTCGAGCGGATGGCGCACCGGCCCCAGGCGCAGGAGGTCATCGTCGGCGCCCGCATCGATGCCGTGTTCGGTCCCGTGGTCCTGTTCGGCCAGGGCGGCACCGCCGTCGAGGTGATCGCCGACACGGCCATCGCGCTGCCGCCGCTCAACCGCGCCCTGGCGCGGGAGCTGGTCGCGCGCACCCGCGTCGCCCGCCTGCTCGCCGGCTTCCGCGACCATCCGCCGGCGCGGCTCGATGCGCTCTGCGACGTGCTGGTCGCGGTGTCGCGGATGCTCGCGGACCTGCCCCGGCTGGCCGAACTCGACATCAATCCGCTGTGGGTCGATGCGCAGGGGGTGGTCGCGCTCGACGCCCGCGCGCGGTTCGCGCGCGAAGCGGTCGGCGGGGCCGGGCGCTTCGCGATCCTGCCGTATCCGTCCGGGTGCGTCGGCACGCGGGACTGGCAGGGCCGGACCCTCGTCGTGCGGCCCATCCGCCCGGAGGACGAGGCGCAGCACCGCCGCTTCCTGGCCGCGTCGACGCCCGAGGACCTGCGCATGCGCGTCTTCCACACCCGCGGCGAGCTCTCGCACACCGAGCTCGCGCGCCTGACGCAGATCGACTACGACCGCGAGATGGCATTCATCGCCGAGGACCGCGACGAGCGGGGCGAAGGCCAGACGCTGGGCGTGGCGCGCCTGGGCGGCGACCCCGATGGCGTCGAGGCCGAATTCGCCGTGCTGGTGCGCTCCGACCTCAAGGGCCGGGGACTCGGACGGCTGCTGCTGGAACGCCTGATCGACCATGCGCGCGAACGCGGCTTCAGGCGCCTGGTCGGCGTGGTGCTGCGCGACAACCACCGCATGCTGGCCCTGGTCGCCGATCTGGGCTTCGTCGACGACGTCGCGGCGGCGAGCGAGCCGGGCGTGCGGCGCGTCGTCCTGCCGCTCGGAAGCGGCCCTGGTTGACGTCGATCAAGGCCTGGGCGCGGCAGCGGCGCAGACTGCCCGCACCCATGAAACCCATCCTGTTCCCGAAGGCCGTGATCCTGGTCGCGGCGATCCTCGCGCTGGCCCTCCCGCCGGCCCCGGGCGCCATCGCCCGGGCCGGGCCCGCGCCGGCCGATGTCGTCGCGGCGTTCCGCGACCGGCTCGACCACGCCTTGCGACCGCCGCCCGACGCGGTCGCCTGGTATGGCCGGTCGGCCCTCGAGGCCCTGGCGCGCGCGGGCATCGCCTCCGCAGCGCAATACGTGGTGGTGGTCGATCGCAATCCACGCGTGCAGGCGGTGCTGGTCTACTGGATCGATGCGGCCGCGACGCCCCTGCTCGTCGGCGCGGCATCGGCATCGACGGGCGGCAGCACCGCCTTCGATCATTTCGAGACGCCCCTGGGAGTCTTCGAATCGACCCTGGACAACCCGGATTTCCGCGCCGAGGGCACGCGCAACGGCAATGGCATCCGTGGCTATGGCGACAAGGGCCTGCGCGTCTTCGACCTGGGGTGGCAGCGGGCCCGGCGGCTCTGGGGCCCGGGTGGCGACAGCGTCATGCGACTGCAGATGCACGCCACCGATGCGGACCGGCTGGAGCCCCTGCTGGGCAGCGCGCGCTCCAAGGGCTGCATCCGCATCCCGGCCAGCCTGAACCGCCTGCTCGACCACTTCGGCCTGCTCGACGCCGACTATCTCGAAGCGGCCGGGGAGGGCGAGCGGCCGTGGGTGCTGCCGCGTGATCAGGAGCCCGCGGATGGCGCGGGCCGCTACGTGATCGTCGTCGAGTCCGATCACGCGCAGCGCCCGGCCTGGGCGCCCGAGGGGTGGAGGCATCGGACCGGCGCTGCCTTGATGCGGCGCAATGGGGTCCCGGACCCGCCCGCCTACAGTGGTCTTCCCTCGACAGCCTCGCTGGAGCAAGACCCATGAACACCGCCTCGTCCGGCCCGGACCGCATCGACGACCCACGGCCGGAGCAGCCATGAGCCCGGGCTTCGATCCCGGCTCCGGGCGCCGCGCACGGGCGCGTCTGGTGCTCGCGTTCGGCATCGCCGCCGGCGTCGCCGGTGCCATGGGCGCCGCCTCCGTCGCCGCCGCGTCCGATCCGCCCCCGGCGGCGGCATCCGGGCTGCGGCAGGAGGCCGAGCGCGCGGCGCGCGACGCCGAGACGGCCGCCCGCGAGGCCGCCAGCGCCGCGGCCGATGCGGCGCATCGCGGCCGGCTGGTCACCGGCCGCTGGTCGACGGCCATGGCCGAGGCGGTCCGGCATGCCGCGCGCAAGGCCGCCGATGCCGCCACCCGGCTGGAGGAGAAGACCGCCCTGGCCACCGCGCGGGCGTTCGACGAGACCCGCGACGCCGCGCGAGAGGCGCAGACCCGCAGCGCCCGCGTGACGGCCGCGACCCGGGACGCGCTGACGCGCGCGGACGAGTCGGCGCGCCGCGCGCTGCAGGACGGCCGGGAGGAGGCGGAGCGGGCGGCCGAGGCGACTCGGGAGGCGCTGGATCGGGCCGAGCGGGCCGCGCGGGAGGCCGCCCACGGCGCGGCCGACTTCTCCCGGCGCACCCTCGAGGCGATCAAGCGTTCCGCGCGGCCGGGCGGCGCGCCCGCGGCGCGGCGCGGCTGATGGGCGCCACGCCGGTGGCGGCACGGCGCGCGGTCGGGGTCCGGGTCCAGATCGAGGATCGGTGGCGATGGCGCGGCGACCGCGCCGGTGGATCAGTCGGGCGCCGCCGGCGCCGCGCCGGCGCAGCCCGTCAGGTGCGTCACCAGCGCATGCAGGGGTGACGCCTCGGCCGGCTCGGCGCGCAGGCACAGCCACATGCGCCGTTCGGCCCAGGGCTCGGCCAGCGGCACCACGCGCAGCTTCATCGCCGTGGCGAAGCTGCGCGCCGCATGCAGCGGCAGCACCCCGACGCCGAGCCGGGCCTCGACCGCGCGACACACCGCCTCGAAGCTGCGCACCTGCACGCGCAGCGCCATCGGCCGCATCAGCGCCGCCGCCTGCGCCTCCAGCAGGCGGGTCAGCGTGCTGCTGCCTTCGAGGCCGACCAGGTCGCGCTCCAGCAGGTCGTCGAAGGTGAGCGCGTCCGCCTGGGCGGGATCGTCCTCGCGCACGATGGCGGCGAGCTGGTCGCTGCGATAGGGCCGCACCCACAGTCCGCCGAGGTCCGGGCCGTCGACGCACACGCCCAGGTCGATCTCGCCGCTGCGCACGCGGCGCACCGCGTCCTCGCTCCAGCATTCCTCCAGCACGATGCGCACGTCGTCGTGGCCGTTCTGGAAGGTGGCGATGTCGCCCGGCAGGAACTGCGTCATGGCCGAGGTGTTGCCATGGACGCGCAGCACGGCCTGGTGGCCCCGGGCGTAGTTGCCCATCTCGGCGCGCAGGTGGTGGACGCTGGCCATGACGTCGCGCGCCAGCCGCAGCAGGCGCTCGCCGGCCGGCGTCAGGTCGAGGCCGCGCGAATGGCGCTCGAACAGCTGGGCCTTGAACTGGTGCTCCAGCAGCGCGAGGCGCCGACTGGCGGCGGGCACGGTGATCAGGCTGGCCTCGGCGGCCCGCGTGAGGTTGCGCATTTCCGCGGCGCGGACGAAGAGGGCGAGGGAATCGATGTCCGGCAGCATGCGGGCGATTGTCCACGGGGCGCCTCGCCCGCGTCGCCGCGCGGTCGCACCTCCAATCCCGACAAGGCTGCGTTGTTCAAATTCTCATGGCCGGCCGCGGGGCGGCTGCCCAGAATCCGGCCCACAAGGTACGGAGACACACACATGCAGATGCATCGCTCACTCAAGACCATGGCGCTGGCCCTGGCGGTCCTGGCCGGCTCGCTGTCGATCGCGCCGGCGACGGCCCAGACCGCCTATCCCTCGCGCCCCGTCACGCTGGTCGTGCCGCAGGCCGCCGGCGGCACCAACGACATCGTCGGCCGGCTGGTCGGGCAGAAGCTGGGCGAGGTGATGAATGCCGCCGTGGTGGTCGACAACCGGCCGGGCGCCGGCGGCAACATCGGCACGCAGCTGGTGGCCAAGGCGCCCAAGGACGGCCACACGCTGCTCATGACCATCAGCAGCAGCCAGGCCATCAACCCGGCGCTCTACAAGAACCCGGGCTTCGACCCCGTCAAGGATTTCCGCCCGGTCGGCCTGATCGGCGCGGTGCCCAACGTATTGCTGGTCAACCCGGCGTTCCCGGCCCGCACGCTGGGCGAGTTCCTGACCGCGACGCGGTCGAAGGACGCCAGCTACCAGTACGCCTCGGCCGGCAACGGCACGCTCAACCATCTGCTGGGCGAGATGCTCAACGAGATGGCCGGCATCCGACTGCAGCACGTGCCCTACAAGGGCGTGGCGCCGGCCATCAACGACGTGCTGGGCAACCAGTTGCCGATCGTCTTCGCCAGCCTGCCCTCGGCCCTGCCGCACATCCGCAGCGGCAAGCTGCGCGCATTGGCGGTCAGCGGCGCGAAGCGCTCGCCGGTGCTGCCCGACGTGCCGGCCATCGCCGAGGCGGTGCCGGGCTACGACGGCACGCTGTGGATCGGCCT
>Ga0308164_10002100_pt1 | contig 20784 bp, 13 predicted proteins | sample PhyTR2_FD_201031 | JGI IMG/M metagenome (GOLD analysis project Ga0308164, IMG submission 201031) | Phyllosphere microbial communities from UC Gill Tract Community Farm, Albany, California, United States - DLSLT.R2 | ecosystem: Host-associated > Plants > Phyllosphere > Unclassified | place: USA... | reverse complement strand
CCAATCACGCCGTCGATGAAGCCTTGCATCTAGGTAAAGGCGAAGCGATCGGGAAGTGCCATACCGAAGTGTTGCCGGCGGAGATTGCAGCACGTATTCGTCTGTCGGATGCAGGTGTGCTGGATGCCGGCAAGGCCATGCAGATTGTCGAGACGATTCCATCTGCACAGGGCGATACGTACTGGTTGTCCACCAAGTTCCCATTGATGGATGGCGAGAAGAACATGCAGATCGGTGGGGTCTCTATCGACATCACGGAACGCATGAAGGTCGAGCGCGAACTGTATTTGCGCAATCGTGCGATCGAAGCCTGTGTGAATCCGATCGTCATCGTCGATGTGCAACAACCCAACATGCCGCTGATCTACGTGAACGGCGCGTTTGAAATCATCACCGGATATTCACGCGAAGAGGCGATCGGACGCAATTGCCGCTTCCTGCAGGGTGGCGATACGGATCAGGCTGAATTGCAAAAATTGCGTGCCGCGATCAATGAACGTCGCTCGACGTCCGTGCTGTTGAGGAATTATCACAAAGACGGCTCGATGTTCCTGAACGAGTTGTATGTGTCGCCAGTGAATGAAGGCCTGGAAGGCGAACCTGTGCGGCACTTTGTCGGCGTGTTGTACGACGTGACACAGATCAAGCGTTATCAGGCCGATCTTGAACATCAGGCCAACTACGATCCGCTGACCGGCCTGGCCAATCGTAATTTGCTCTATGAGCGTGCAGAGCAGGCGTTGATCCATGCCGATCGTTACAACAGCATGCTGACGATCGTCTTCATCGATCTCGATAACTTCAAACTGGTCAATGACAGTCTGGGTCATAGCGCAGGTGATGAACTGATTGCCACGGTCGGGACGCGCTTGCAGACGTGTGTACGTGCAGGCGATACGGTTGCACGTATTGGCGGTGACGAATTTGTTTTATTGCTGATCAATCAAAACATGCAAAGCGGTGTGTCGCATGTGATGCAACGTATCCAGCATGAAATGATCAAGCCAGTCGTCGTGCGTGGTCAGGATATTGTAGTGACCTGCAGCATGGGCATTGCCTGCTATCCGGCAGATGGCCACGATCCTGATTCGCTGCTTGCAAATGCAGATGCGGCGATGTATCGCGCCAAGTCGAGTGGTCGCAATAACTATCAGTTCTACGAAAAAGAAATGAATGCGATGACCGGGCAGCGCCTGGCCCTCGAGCATGATCTGTGGTCGGCGTTGGAGAATGATGAATTCTTCCTGCATTATCAGCCGCAGATTGATCTGGATACGGGGCGCATCATTGGGGTCGAGGCACTGATCCGTTGGTGGCATCCGAAACGTGGCTTGATTTCGCCGATGGATTTTATTCCGCTGGCTGAGCATAACGGTTTGATTATCCCGATTGGTAACTGGGTGTTGCGGACCGCTTGCCAGCAAATGGTCAATTTGCATGCGGCCGGATTGCCGCCGTTACGTGTTGCGGTCAATTTGTCTGCCCGTCAGTTGGGCGAGAAGGATTTTATTTCGATGGTGCGCCAGACGCTGGACGATACCGGCATCGATCCGACTTGTCTCGAGCTGGAATTGACCGAAAGCATGGTCATGCAGAACGTCGAAGATGTGATTGGCGTACTTAAGGCGCTTAACGCCATGCAGATTCAATTGTCTCTCGACGATTTTGGAACCGGCTTTTCAAGCCTGGCGTATCTGAAGCGTTTTCCAATCGATCGCCTGAAGATTGATCAGTCTTTCATCTTCAACTGCGATAGCGATCCGGATGACGCGATCATTTCGCAGACGATCATTGCGCTGGCGCACGGCTTGAAGATCAAGGTGATTGCCGAGGGCGTCGAGCGTAGCGAACATTTGGATTTCCTCAAGAAAAACGGCTGCGATGAAGGGCAGGGCTACTTTATTGGCAGACCGCTCGGCTTTGATGATTTGCGCAATATGTTGTGTCAGCGCTATCTTCACTGATCCCATCTTTCCTATCTGTCGTTTGCGCTGACTTTCCGTTTTTGCGCTGATCACAACCTGTACTACAATGCTGCGACATTGCTGTTGCACTTGCTTGTCTTGCAAGCAAGTATGTTCTTGCCGAACCGATGCAATGGTTTGTTACGCCGCCAGGCAGATCGCCAGATTCTGTCTGAATATCAATAGCTAAAAAGCGACCTATTCGAACATCATAATTTCGTGAATATCTATATCTGTGGACAAAAGCACTTCGGTGCAGAAGCATTTTCGGCCTTGTTGGCAGCAGGGCATCAAATCGTTGGTGTCTCGTCACCTGAGTTTGGTGGTGATGGCGCATCCCCTGATCGCCTGAAAGCCGTGGCAGAAGCTGCTGGCGTTAAATGGATGAAGTCCGGTTTGCTGAATGAAAACACGATTCCAGAAAACGTTGATCTGATCGTAACCGCACACTCGCACGACTTCGTGCGTCTGCCGACGCGCAACAAGACGACATATGGCGCCATCGGTTATCACCCATCTTTGCTGCCACTGCATCGCGGTAAGGATGCAATCATCTGGACCATCGAGAAGGGCGATAAAGTCACGGGCGGTAGCGTCTATTGGCTGGACGAAGTCATGGATGGCGGTCCGATCGCTGCACAGGAACACGTTTTTGTTTTGCCTGGCGATACGCCGGATCTGCTGTGGAAACGCGACCTGCAACCGTTAGGTATCAAGTTGCTGTTGCAGGCTTGCAAGGATATTTCTGAAGGCCGCATCATCAAGAAGATTCAGAACGAAGATATCGCCACAGTCGAACCTTCGATGAAAAAATTCAAGGCAGATGCCGAAGCTGCTGCTGCGGCAGCCGCAGTGAAATAAAATTTGTATACGAGTTCATCTCGGTGAAATAAAAAAGCCCGCGTATGCGGGCTTTTTGTTGTCTGCTTACGCAGTGAAGACTTCGATCAGAAGCTCCACATCGCGCGCGCCGTCAGTTGATGACCGAGATAACGTGAGCGTGTCTCCATGTCATAGCCAACGGAAATGACCGTGCCCGACGCTGTGGTCTTGCGATAGCTGGTGCCGAGCAGAAGTGCATTGCGACCTGGTTGTACACCATCGACCTGGAACGCTGGGCCGCCAACGACGTAGCTGGCAGTGACGCCCGGCGTGTCGGCAAACTCATGCAGCCAGCGCGCCCGCAGGGAGACGCTCGCCGTGTTGTCGATACGATTGCGCAATTCTGCACCCAGTACGCTTTGTGCCGAATTTGACTGCGTGCTGCCAATGTTTTGCGCTGAGACGCCACCGCTTTCCGTATAGGCACCGTTGTCCAGACGTGCAAGACGTGCGCCCATGATCCAGCGACCACTCCATTTGGAATCGATCTGGAACGGCAGGCCGTACTCAAAACGTGCACCCAGTTGGGTACCATCGAATTTTCCACGGAGCGTTTCGCTGAAGCCGCCGATGTTGACAGCGCGCTGCGCGTTGTAGCGATTTGCCGAAACAGCGACGCTGGCATCCAGCGTGTAGAATGCTTCGGTGCGGCTGAAGTACCCGCCTACATGCAGCGCCTTGACGTTGTTGTCATTGCCGACGCCTGCATTCCGTCCATCCGTGCCTGCCTGCGTGTAACCGCCCGATACACCGATCAGATCGCGACCATCAAGATCGACTTCATAACCGACGGCCAGACCTTGTGCATCAACGTCATAGCCGTTTGCACCTTTGCGCTCCTTTTGTTTGGCAAATGCAGCAAGACCTTGCATCCAGATACGGCCACGGTTGCCATCGCCACTCGACATGCCGGTCTGTCCATTGAGTGCAGCAGATTCACCGCCACGTGCGGCATCAGAGCGACTGTCGAAGGCGGAGAACAGGCTGCCTTGTGCTGCGCTGGCAGCTTGCTGTTGCGAGCCATTTGTTTCCGGCATCAACTGGCGTGTTGCACGCGATACGGCTTGCGTGCTTGACAGATTCTCGATCGCGTTCAGCAGTGACTGACTTGCAGCAGAACCAGTGCTCAAGATCGTTTGCAGACCAGTCGCTGCATTTTTATCTGCAACTGGCAACACGTCTGCGAGCGATTTTTCGCGATGAGCGATCAGAATCAGATCTTCACCATTGCGCTGCAGTGTATAGGTCACAAAGTTGGAGTTGCCATTGACGGAGGTGAGATTCAGATTGCCTGCAGTTGCTGTCAAGGTGCCGGCGTCGATCAGTGTGTAATGCGTACCGTCTTCCACATAGGACGTTGCAATCGCACGAATTTTTGCACCATCTGCCAGATTGGCATTGCCCACGACGATCAGTTGATCGCTTGCACCATTTGCGCCTATGCGTGCTTCAAGGATACCGTCTGCCGACTGTGAGTAATTGCCTGCGACGTTGATCGTACGGAAGGTATTGCCGGTTGGCGCCAGCAAGGTGCCGCCCACACTCAGATCGTTGGCTGTGCTGAAGCTGCCATTGACGCGCAACTTACCGCCATCATCGACCACGACATTGTTGAAACTATTCAGCGCATAGTTGAAAGTGGTTGTGCCACCTTTGACAGCCAGATTCTGGAAGTTACTAATCTTGCCGGCTTCAAAGACTTGCGTGCCATTGGTTTCGAGAAGGTTGGTGCCCGTGCCACCATCAATGGTACCGATGACCGTACCACCGAAAAGGCGTAGTGTGTCGTTGCCCGAGCCCATATCGATAGCCAGCCCATTTTTTCCTTCAATACGGCCGTAGTTCTCCAATACGTCGTCGCCCGCGCCCATTTGCACAGCAGCACCTGATAACGATGGCGTTGTATTGGTTGCTTTCCCAAGAAGTTCGGTTTCCGCGCCACCGATGATTACGCCGGTTTCTCTATTGAGGATGTGATCATCAAAGTTACCGAGTAGACCGATTGCAGCTTCTTTATTACCGATGATTGAGCCTGCATTATCGATAATTGCTGCCGCACCTTGTGTGATAGCAGTTCCGCGTTGTGCCGCGATAGCGCGTCCGTCTGAACCATCGTCAATCAAGATACCTTTTGAATCACCATAGATGGAAGCATTGACATGATTGATGATCGTCCCGCCACCAGCGGCAATGCCATCTGCGCCATTATCTTCTCCGCCAGAATCCTTGCCGCCAGCACCAAGACCCTCTATGCGACCGTAGTTCTCAATGTATGCAACGCCATCAATATCGACGCCATCACCATCGCCATTGCTTGATGTTGATTCAAATCCCGGTTTCGATTGATTAAAGACGTTACCAGTACCAGCATATTTTCCGCTGATCGTGCCGTGGTTGATGACGACACCATGATTGTCCAGACCCACACCTGAGCCGTTATTGCCGATGATTGTGCCGCCTTCATAATTGATGATGACGGCATTCTTAATTCTTACTTCTGATTCGGTTCCATCGCTACCTACGCGTGTAAATAAAGCGCCATTTGCATCAATCTCTTTAAGGGTCAACGTTTTTAGATTGAGAAGAGATGGATCGGCGGTCACTTCACCTGCCTTCGGTTTCCCACCATCAATGCCATGGCGTGGCCCCGTGATTGAACCGTAATTCACAATTGTCACATTTGTTCGATCATTTTCAATAGCGACGCCGTCTGCCGCAGCTGGCGGTTTAGTTGAATCTGTAGGTGAAGCGTTGCAGTTTGCATCACCGATGTAACCGGGGCAGCTCGTGTTAACCGAGCCGGTAGAAACGATTGTGCCGTAATTTGTTAATGTGACATTTGAGCCAAGTCGAAGTGCGTCGTCACCAGCTGAACTTATGACGGCGGCTTTGTTTGTTGTAGAGCCATTGATAATCTGATTTCCTTGTGATGAAAAATTCAGATCAGCTTTAATTGCTCGTTCCCCACCAACAGACGCACTTCCCACCCAAGCTATTGTTCCTTGATTGTTAATCTCGAATTTAACACTTGCTTTGTCTATGCGAATAACCTGAGCGCCAGAACCTTTAATTGCGCCGCCAATATTGTTGTTGATCGTAACTATAGCGCCGGCAGTATCTGCATCAATTGCCCGGCCAGTGCCGATTTGATTGATAACGCCGGTATTGTTAATTGTCGAAGTACCTCTAATAGCGATTCCAGGATTTGAGCTGGCGCTTTGAACGATTAGGCTGCCACCTTGGTTAATGTCGCCGATTGCATTAAGCAGAATGCGTGGGTCTGTTTTCTCTTCGCCATTGTTAATCGTAAAAGCCTGTGCATAAACGCATGAGCTAAATACGGCCTGTAGAGCAAGAACCAGCGGCAGCGGCCGCACGCATTTCGCTAACATCATTTTATTGTTCCCCGGATAAGAAAAAACGGGAGTATGGGGACGTCATATGACAAGTTGATGTCAGTTTGATGACGGTTTTATGAACTGGTCACACCGGGAAAAAATCTGAATTGTCTTAATAAGCCCGTGCTATAAGCACATGACCAAACGGTCCGAGACGCTTTGCCGGTTTGCGGTATCCTCGCGGGCTGCCCAGTTGCCGAGTTTTAATGCAAGCGTTACAATGAGAACCGTTCTCAACTATGGTGCCGGGTTGGCAGTGTTTGCTTCTGCTGCGACTGATCGTGGTGCCGCATTACCTTATCCCCGACTGTTAAAATAGCGTTCTTTGCCTGCAGCAAGCGGGGCGTACGGTGTGCGTCTCGCTAGTCGTGTCGGGTGACGACGATTTGATTATTAGGATGTATTGATTTTATGGCTGCTTTTGACACTGTTCGTATTCTTTCCGTCCATCACTGGAACGACACGCTGTTTTCCTTCACCACCACACGTGAGCCGAGCTTCCGCTTTGAAAGCGGCCACTTCGTCATGATCGGTTTGCCGATCGATGGCAAACCGCTGTTGCGTGCATACAGTATTGCCAGCCCGTCGTGGGAAGAGCATCTGGAGTTCCTGTCGATCAAGGTGCAGGACGGCGCGTTGACCAAGCATCTGCAAAACCTGAAAGTAGGCGACGAGTTGCTGGTTGGTCGCAAGCCAACAGGCACGCTGGTCGTTTCCGATCTGTTGCCAGCCAAGCGTTTGTTCCTGTTTGGTAGCGGTACCGGTCTGGCGCCATTCATGAGCATCATTCGCGATCCGGACACCTACGAGCGTTTCGATCAAGTCATCCTGGTCCACGGTGTGCGTCTGGTTAGCGAACTGGCCTATCGTGAATACGTTGGTAAAGAATTGCTGGAAATTGAAGGTCTGGGCGAAGAAATCGCAGCCAAGTTGTTGTACTACCCAACCGTGACCCGTGAAGAATTTGCCAACAAGGGCCGTATCACTACCGCCATCGCAAGCGGGGTCATGTGCGAAACGTTGGGCATTCCGCCAATGGATCCGTTGACCGATCGTGCCATGATCTGCGGCAGCCCGGAAATGCTGAAAGACACCGCAGCCGAGCTCGATAAACTGGGCTTTGAAGTGTCGGCAGGCATCGGCCAGCCGGGTGATTACGTCATCGAGCGCGCCTTCGTCGAACGCTGATCTATCTCCTGCCATGTCGTTTGTGGCAAGACAAAAACAATGACGCCGGGAGTCCAACGACTTCCGGCGTCATTGTTTTATGACTCGCGAAAGTGTTACTTGCAGACGCATTGTCTCTTTACAGATGTCTTCACAATTCTTTACCTGAGCGACGCATGGATTATCTTGATAATCCCCTATGCTCTGGCTATCGTTGATGGCGAATGAAAGCCATAGCAGAAGCAACGCCGATATTCAATTGACTCCCATTTTTGATTAGCCGCCCACACTCATCATGTCTCAGCCTATAACGTCATCGTCGAAACGCAGCCTGCGTCAGCGCCTGCTCAACCGTTACACACTGTCCGGTGTGTTGATCGTTCTGCTGGCAGCCGGCGGTTACTGGGGCTGGCAACAATACAATGCCAAGAAGAATGCGCTGAATCAGTATCAGGTCGCCGAGATCGAGAAGGGTGACGTCGAGGATCTGGTGACGGCGACGGGTACCGTGCAGCCGCTTGAGTATGTGGACGTCGGTGCGCAGGTTTCCGGTCAGTTGAAGAAGCTGCACGTGGAGATCGGTTCGGTTGTCAAGGAAGGTGAGCTGCTGGCAGAAATCGATCCGACCGTCTTGCGTGCCACGCTGGATGCACGTCGTGCAGGTTTACGCAATCTGATGGCTTCCAAGAAAAATCAGGAAGCGCAGGCTGCACTGGCTGCGATCCAGTATCAGCGCCAGAAGAATCTGTTTGATGAAGATGCCACCACCAAAGAATCGCTGCAGACTGCAGAGACCTCACTGAAATCAACGCAGGCACAAGTCGAAGCCCTGCAGGCACAGATCGAGCAAACCGAATCGACCTTGCGCGCCGATGAAGCAAACCTCAACTACGCCAAGATTTATGCGCCGATCTCCGGCACGATCGTGTCGGTGACGGCACGTCAGGGTCAGACCCTGAATGCCAATCAGTCGGCACCGATCATCCTGCGTGTCGCCGATCTCTCGACCATGACGGTACAGACACAGGTTTCGGAAGCGGAAGTCGGCAAGCTGCGTAAAGACATGGATGTGTACTTTACGACGTTGGGTAGTCAGGGCCGTCGCTGGTACGGCAAGTTGCGCAAGCTCGAGCCGACACCGACCGTGACAAACAACGTTGTTCTGTACAACGCACTGTTCGATGTCGCCAATCGCAATCAAGCCTTGTTGCCGAACATGACCACGCAAGTGTTCTTTATTGCCGCCACGGCCAAAGACACCTTGCTGGTGCCAACTGCAGCAGTGACGTTGACGCGCGGTACCGGTGGTGCAAATGCTGGTAAAAACGCCGGTAAAAATGCGGGCGGCAACAATCCAATGGCCAATATGACGCCGGAACAACGCCGTGCCGCGTTTGAAAAGATGACGCCAGAAGAACGTGCCGCCATGCGTGAGCGACGTCGTGCGCAGGGTGGTGATGCGCAGCAAGGCAACCGAGCATCAACTGAAGACAAGACACAGACAGGCAAACCTGGGGAAAACCAAGGCGAGCAGGAAGCCTCGCAAATTGACAGCAGCGGCCTGCCTTCCGACGGCGCACAAAGCGCCAAGAAAACCGGCACCGTACGTGTGATCGACGCCGACAACAACATCGAGCAACGGACGATTGAATTAGGCGTGACGACACGCGTACAGATGCAGGTTCTGAATGGTCTGGTGGAAGGTGATCGTGTGATTACCGGCGTCAAGCAGGCAAAACAAAATGGTGGCAGTGATCGTCCGTCCGGCGTGAATAACACTATGCCGCCGGGCATGGGTGGTTCGCCGGCGCGAGGCCGCTAATGAGCGAGCAGGACAATAGCGTGACCACCGATATCGCAGCAACGCGGCAGGGTGATCTACGTCCGGCAGATGCCGTGCCGTTGATCGAACTGCGTAGTGTTACCAAGACATATCGCAATGGCGGTCTGGATGTCGAGGTGTTGCACGGCATCGATCTGAAGATTTATGAAGGTGAGTTTGTCGCGATCATGGGCGCGTCCGGCTCCGGTAAATCGACCCTGATGAATATTCTTGGTTGTTTGGATCGACCGACAACCGGCGAATATCTGTTCATGGGACGCGACGTTTCCGGCTTTGGTCGCGATGAACTGGCCTTGTTGCGTCGCGACGATTTCGGATTCGTGTTCCAGAGTTACAACCTGATCGCGTCGGCCAGTGCGGCTGAAAACGTCGAAGTGCCGGCAATGTATGCCGGCTTGCCGCCAGCCGAACGTCATGAGCGTGCGCAGGTGTTGTTGGGCGAGCTGGGTTTGGCCGAACGTTCGCATCATCGGCCGAATCAGCTTTCGGGTGGACAGCAGCAGCGGGTCTCGATTTCGCGCGCACTGATGAATGGTGGTCGCATCATTCTGGCGGATGAACCGACCGGCGCACTGGACAGCAAGAGCGGTCAGGACGTGATGAAGCTGCTGGCCGATTTGTCCGAACGTGGACATACGGTGCTGCTGATCACGCACGCCAAGGAAGTCGCGGAACATGCGCACCGCCTGATCGAGATTCGGGATGGCAATATCCTGTCCGATCCCGGCCCGGCACCCATTTCCCCAACGCAGCAATCGTTTGTGCGTCCGATCGTGCCGCGCAAGGGTTCGCGTCTGGCGGACATGCTGGAAGCCGCCAAGATGGCACTGCGTTCGTTGCGTGCCAATTTCTTCCGCTCTGTATTGACCTTGCTCGGCATCGTCATCGGTGTGGCTTCCGTGATCGCCATGCTGGCGATCGGTGACGGCGCCAAGGCCGTGGTGGTCGAGCGTATCAGTTCAATGGGATCGAATCTGTTGCTGGTGCGTCCTGGTGCACCGAATCAACGCGGTTTCAGCGGTACCGCCACGCTGGTGGTGGATGACGTCAAGGCGATCAACGAACTGCCGAATATTCTGGCCGCCATTCCCGAACAAAACAGCAGCGTGACGGCGCGTTTCGGCGATGCGGATTCTTCGACCAGTGTCAATGGTACCTCGGCCAAATTCCCGCTGGCGCGTCAATGGCAGCCAGCAGAAGGCAGCTTCTTCAGCGAAGAGGATGAAGCCAATTACGCGGCGGTGGCTGTGCTGGGTAAGACGACGGCCAGGGCACTGTTCGGGCAGCAGAGTCCGATCGGTGAATTCGTGCTGATCAACAACCTGCTGTTTCAGGTCGTGGGCGTGATGTCAGAGAAGGGCGCATCGCCCATGGGTTCCGATCAGGATGACATTATCTTTGTGCCGTACTCGACCAGCAGCTTGCGTCTTTCCGGACAGCGTTTTTTACGTAACGTGACGGTCGCCGTTGAAGACACCGCACAGATTGATGAAACACAGGATGCTGTCGACAAGCTGTTGCTGGAGCGTCATGGCACGGTCGACTATCAGATTCGCAACATGGCTTCGCTGATGGAAGCAATGGAGCAGACACAGAACACGTTGACGATTCTATTGGGTTCGATCGCCGCGATTTCCTTGCTGGTCGGTGGTATTGGCGTGATGAACATTATGCTGGTGTCGGTCACCGAACGTACGCGTGAAATCGGGATTCGCATGGCGACCGGTGCGCGCGAACGCAACATCATGCAGCAATTTCTGATTGAGGCGATGGTGGTGTCGGCGATTGGCGGTGCGATTGGCGTCGTGATCGGTCTGGCGACGGCGGGCGTGATCGGTGCGTTTGGTACACCGATCAAGTATTCCCTGATGCCGGTCCTGCTGGCCTTTGGTTGCGCATTCATGACCGGTCTGATTTTCGGTTATCTGCCCGCCAAGAAGGCAGCCCAACTTGATCCGGTCGTCGCCTTGTCGGCGGAGTGAACATGAATACAAACATGCACATACAAAATCTTTTTCGCCCTACGCGTATCGTACTGACATTGGCGACGGTGTTTGCGCTGACCGCCTGCGCCGGTCGTATCGACGCCACGCGTCCTGATGTCGCCGTGCCGCAGACCTGGGCAGAAGCGGCACCCGGCAGTGCAGCATTGCAGCGTGACTGGTGGCGCGGTTTTAATTCGGCCGAATTGACGGCGCTGATTGATGAAGCACAAGCGGGCAATTCCGATCTGATCATTGCCGCCGAGCGTGTCACGCAGGCAGAGATCACGGCACGCAGCGCGGGTGCTTCCTTGTTCCCTTTGTTGACGGTCAGTGCCGATACCGGTGCCGACCGTGTCAAGCCGGGTGGTCCTGGCATCACGGGCTGGGCCAAGAGCGAGTCGTCAGGTGCATCGCTACAAATCAGTTATGAGGTCGATGTGTGGGGACGCGTGGCTGCTGTTGCGACAAGTGCCAATGCCTCCCTTGCCGCCAGTCGCTTCGATATGGAAAGCGTACGTTCCACGTTGACGACCGGCGTTGCCAACGCCTACTTTCAGACGCTGGCCTTGCGCACACGACTGAAGATCGCGCAGGAAAATCTCGCCATCTCGGAAAAACTCTATGCGATTGTAGAGGCACGCTATCGCTACGGCGTCGCATCCGCGCTTGATGTCAGCCGCCAGCGCAGCACCGTGCTGGCACAGCGTGCCACCATCCTGCCGTTGCAGACGCAGGAGCGTCAGACCGTCAGCGCATTGGCGATTCTGTTGGGACGCTCGCCACAGTCATTGCAGATCGCGGCACAGGGACTGGATGGACTGACCGTGCCGGAAGTGGCACCCGACTTGCCGTCCGTCTTGATTACACGTCGTCCGGATCTGGCCAGTTCCGAAGCATTGTTGTACGCAGCCGATGCCAATGTGGCGGCGGCACGGGCAGCTCTGCTGCCGACGATTTCACTGAGCGGCGCGGCGGGCGCCTCCAGTTCGGCGCTGCTGAATCTGGGTAACCCAACCTACAGTGTCGGTATTGCCGCATCGATTGTGCAGACACTGTTTGATGGCAACCGTTTGCGTTTGCAAGTACAAAGCACCGAATCGACACGTCGCCAGCTCGTACAAAGCTATCGCAATACGATCTATACGGCGCTGAAGGAAGTGGATGACGCCTTGGGAAATGCCAATCGCAATCGTGAACAGGAACGTGCGCAGAGCGAAATCCGGGCTGAGGCACAACGAGCGTTGCGTCTGTCTGAGTTGCGTTACCGCGAAGGCGCGGACGATCTGAACAGTCTGCTGGATGCACAGCGCACGCTGTTTTCCTCCGAAGACACGTTGGCCCAGCAACGTTTGTTGAGGCTGACCGGCACCACCGATCTGTTCAAGGCATTAGGTGGTGGTTGGGAGCGTAACCCGACGACACCGCAGTAACTGTGCACTTTAAAAAGTAAATTTTATGTGGTTCCAAGGCTGCATAAAAAAACGGCTGATGCGTAATTGCATCAGCCGTTTTTTTGGACTGGAAAGATCAGGCGACCTGCAAGGCAGGCGTGCGCGTCATGCGATAGATTGTTCCCAGTAACAGTGTAATGCAGAGTGCGGGAATGGCAGAGCCAACCTGTGGCCAGATTGCCGGGCAGAGATGGAAGCTCGCAATGCCGATGATCCAGATCGCGACAGGTACCGGATTGATGCGTCTGGTGGTTGCTTCGCCATTAGCCACCAGTTGAGAGACAACGACACCAAACAGCGGTACGAAAACCGAACTCAGCATCAGCAGAAAGGGCTCGATGCCATGCATCGGCAGGAACAGTGCACAACAGGTTGCGACTGCCGCCAATGCAATGCCCCAGAAGCGGATCGAATGTTTGCCGTTCAGGAAATTGAGTGCGACCGAACCCGAATACACGTCGCCATAGGCATTGTCCATTTCATCGATCAGGATCAGGCCCAGTGCGATCAGACCGCCTTGTGCCAGTAGCAGGGCTGCCATCAGGTCGGCACCGACATCGGTTGTGCTGACGACGAGCACGCCCAGTGCATGACACCAGATATTGGCCACCGCAAAACCGAGCCAGGTGCCGCGGAAGGTCGTGCCACCTGCACGGCCGTAACGCGCAAAGTCCGCAACCAGCGGCAGCCACGAAACTGGCATTGCCATCACCAAGTCGATGCCAGCTAGCGTACTCATCGAGCCATTGCCAGGACGGTTCCAGATCGCTTCCCATCCTTGCGCCTGTGCCTTGATGCCGAACTGCCATGTGAGCCAGACCAATGACAGAATCACCAGCGGCAGACCGAAACGGCCGACAAACCAGCGTACCAATCCAATCATGGAGCCGGTTGCGAGTCCGATGAGCAGCAGACCCCAGAACAACGCAGCGACATACGGTAACCAAACCGCATCCATACCCGTGATGTCCTTGACCAGTGCCGTGGTGCCATCGCGCATGACGACGAGTTCAAATGCGCTCCAGCCGATCAACTGAACGACGTTGAGCACGACCGGCAACTTGGCGAACGAACTGCCGAGCGTCTGGCACATCAGGATCGGACTCGACAAGCCGCGTTGAAATCCGATATAGGCCACTAGTGCGAGCAAGGCCGCACCAATCAGCGAACCGACCACAATCGCAAACAGCGCGGTTTGCGTGCCGAGTGCCGTGCCCAAAAAGGCACCGATCTGAATCACCAGCAGGCCAACTCCCAGGCTGAACCACAAGGCTGCATGATCCCGAAACGAGAACACACGATCGCTTGCGGGAATGGGTGTGAATTGAGAGGAAACTGCGGGGGAAGAAACTACAGTAGCCGCAGGTGCAGCATCTTGTGAAGCCATCATCAACTTTCAATGCATGGCAGGTCAGCTGCTTCGGCGCCAGATCATGGCGGGGACGACGTGCTTTCCTGCGCGAGGATTACCTCAATCAGGTTCAACGGGTATTTCTCACCCGCGCCGCAGCGCAGGACCCCGAGCGAATACAACAGGGCGCTACTTTGATGGAAAACCGGAAGATAGGCAAGTGCAGGAGAAAGAGCGATGACGGCGGCGGCTAAGGCGATGCCGGCAATGTGCTTGATGAGAAAGGTCGGACCGCAGTGAGTACTGTGAGGAGAGCGGCCCGACCAGGAAGTATAACTACTGTATGCATGAACAGTATAACAGCGCTGAAACCGAAAGTCCACGCGTAGTGTATTCAGTGTTGGTTTGATCTCTGGACAGACTGGCAAGCCTTGAAAATGATTTGCCAAATCAGCTTCGGACATAAAAAAACCGCACGTCGTTAGGGTGCGGTTTTGTGTAAATGCTCGGGTGAGACGTTACAAGCCAAGACGCGTGGTGGCTTCTTTCATGGTGGCGTCATTCCAGGGTAAAAAGCCCGTCATGCCGATTTTTTGCAGTGCGGCTTTTCCTGCCTCGTTATCAGCAAGGTCGAGCAGCAATTTCTTGATCTTTTCGCGATCCGCTTCGCTCATTTTCTTTGAAGCGATGAACTGCTTGATCGGCACCGGTTTGGTTTCGCCGAGGATGCGGCCACCCTTGGCGGTCCATGCCTGTGCAACAGCAGCGGAAGCAGTCACGCCGGCGTCGACAAAGCCGTTATCGATCATGAACGGCACGGCATCCTGATAGCGGGTTGGTGTAAAGCTTTTTTCAGGTTGCGGAATATTCATGGCACGCATGTCTGCGGTGAACATCACGGTGGTGATCGACTCGAGTGACGGTACGCCGATCTTCTTGCCGCGCAGATCCGCCATGGATTTCAGTGGTGAATTCTGCGGCACCATGACGCGCGCACGGTAATCGGTGTAGCCCTTGGCTGTCACCAGTCCTTCATAACCATCCTTCTTCACGGCATGCAGGCCGATGTGTGCCGGATGGATGAAGGCCAGATCGTATTTGCCTTCTGCCAGACCTTTTTCCAGCGTCGCATATTTGTCGACCGCTTGCAGTTTGACGTTCTGCTTGAGTTCCTTGGACAGCATCTGGATCAGCGGCTTGTAACGTTCGCTGGCAGGGCCGCCTTCCTGATAGGTGACGCCCTCATTGACGGCAACCAGAATCAACTCCTGCGCAGAGGCAATGCCAGCGCTGGTAGCCAGCGTTAAAGCCGTCAGAATGGATGTCAGTTTCATGAAAAATGTGCTCCGTATATTTATCTATTGTTATGCGGTGAGGTACCACCGTGAATGTTACATGAAGCATTTGTCATAAGGACAGAGATTGTTGCTTTTCATCATGCTTTTCGTCGTGATGAATGGCGGTAATACCCACGCTGGATTCGCCTTTGTACGCTCTCGCACAATGCATTCAGGCAAAAGAGGGGAGAATATTTAACTGTATGACAATGTTCTTCCATCACGCCTGATCAGGCTGATGAGAACAGTCGAGAGAACAGTTGATTTGGGAGACCCATCATGAAAATACGTACATTTGTATTCATCCTCATTCTCGGTGCGATTGCCGCACTGGCCGCCCTGAACTGGGAAACCTTCAATACGCCGACGGAATTATGGCTGGGTGTGACCACCATTTATGCACCGCTTGGTATCGTGATGCTGGGGTTGACTGCGATCCTGACCGCGTTCTTCCTGACTTTCATCATTTATCTGCAATCGTCGGTTTTGCTCGAAGCACGCCGACACGCCAAGGAACTGCAGGTTAATCGCGAGCTGGCAGATCAGGCAGAGGCATCGCGGTTTACGGAATTGCGTCACTTTATCGAGACGGAACTGCAAAGTGTCGTGCGTCAGGATGGCGAGACGCGGACAGCCTTGCTTGCGCGTCTGGATCGGCTGGATGCCAGCGTGGTCGCGGCAGTCGATCAAAGCGGTAATTCTCTGGCGGCACAGATTGGCGAGGTCGAGGATCGACTCGAGCGTGATGGCAAGGTGGCGGTCAAAATCATTGATTGATGCTTGACCGGTTAGTGGTGTTATTGCTTTTTGTAAATATCGGCAGGGCGACGCGGTGCGAATCGGGTACACTTTGCGCGTCGTTCGTCCACCGATATTGTCATGGTCACCAAGTCCAAGCCCAAAGCATCGCAGTCCGATAACACGGTTGCCTATCTTCTTCTCTCGATTGTGGTGGTCGCGATTATCGCGTTCATGGGATGGATGTATTTCCAGTACAAGGAACGCACCGCATCGACTATCGCCTACACCAGCTTTGGACCGATGATCGTTCGTGGCTCGGAGTTTTCCATGCGCACCAGCCTGTCGGTACAAAGTCGTAACGGCAATGCGTCGACCGTCAGCGAGCAGGGCAAACAAATCGAGTTTGCATTGCAATCCGCATTTTCGGAACTGGATCCGCATCGTGCAAAACAACCCGACGGTATTACCTACGTGCAGCAGGTTGCGCGTGATTCGGTCAAATCCGTCTTGGGCGCAGCGTCGGTAGAAGATGTGCTGATTACCGATTTCATCATCCAGGAAAACTGATTTCCCTTCTGCCTTCATGGACACCTGATCTGTCCTGGGGGATTACAATGGCACTTTACCCGCGGTGTAGTGCTGTCCCTCATGAGCAATAACGATCAATCTCCCGATTCCTTGCCCGAAACCGTGCGCAGTACGGCGCGCAATTCCTTGCGTCCGGATTCGCCGTGCGCCGGCTACTGCTCGACCTCGCACGGTGATGAAGTCTGCAAGGGATGTGGGCGCGCCTGGGATGAAGTGCTGAACTGGATCATTTACACCGACGAGGAAAAGGACGCTGTCTGGGCGCGCCTCGAGGCTGCGGGACTGCTCAAGGTCAAACGATAATCCTTGTTGTTTTGCTCATTCATGCGGCGGGAAAACCTGCCGCCACATTAGACTTCAGGCCCAGGAAACGGTAGACTTGTGGCCTTTTTCCTAGGGCTATTCCATGTCTTCCGCGCCCGATTCTCCCATTTCAGACGAGCTCGACCAAGCGGTCGAGCCACGTAACGTTTCGTCCGAGCTGATCGCGAGTGAAGTCGCGCGTCGCCGTACGTTCGGCATCATCTCTCACCCGGATGCGGGTAAAACCACGCTGACTGAAAAGCTGTTGCTGTTTTCGGGCGCGATCCAGCTTGCCGGTACCGTCAAAGGCCGCAAGAGTGGTCGTCATGCGACATCCGACTGGATGGAGATCGAAAAGCAGCGCGGCATTTCTGTTGCCAGTTCGGTCATGCAGTTCGAGTATCGCGATCACGTGATCAATCTGCTCGATACGCCAGGCCACCAGGATTTTTCCGAAGATACCTACCGTGTTCTGACCGCTGTCGATTCCGCCCTGATGGTGATCGATGCGGCCAAGGGTGTGGAAGAACAGACTATCAAGCTGCTCAACGTTTGCCGCATGCGCAACACGCCGATTGTCACCTTCATGAACAAGCTCGATCGCGAAACACGCGATCCGCTGGAGCTGCTCGACGAGCTGGAGTCGGTGCTGAAGATCGAATGCGCGCCGGTGACGTGGCCGATCGGCATGGGCAAGAATTTCCGCGGTGTGTATCACTTGCTGCGCGACGAAATCATGCTGTTTGCGCCTGGCAATGAGAAAGCCGATCAAAGCTTCGAGATCATCAAGGGCATCGACAATCCGCGTCTGGCAGAAATGTTCCCGCTCGAGATCGAGCAACTCAAGATGGAAGTCGAACTGGTGCATGGCGCCTCGCATCCGTTTGATCTGGATGCCTTCCTCGCCGGTACGCGTACGCCTGTTTTCTTCGGTTCTGCGATTAATAACTTCGGCGTGCGCGAGATTCTCAACGCATTGCTCGATTGGGCGCAGCCGCCACGCGAGCGTGATGCCACGGTGCGCGCCGTCAAGCCGACCGAAACGCCTTTCTCCGGTTTTGTCTTCAAGATTCAGGCGAATATGGATCCGGCGCATCGCGATCGCATTGCCTTCTTGCGTGTTTGTTCCGGCCATTTCGAACGCGGCATGAAGATCAAGCATCTGCGCTTGAATCGCGAGATCAAAGTGTCTAGCGTCGTTACCTTCATGGCCTCAAGCCGTGAGCAGGTGGAAGAAGCCTACGCCGGTGACATCATCGGCTTGCCGAACCATGGCAACATGCAGATCGGCGACAGTTTTTCGGAAGGTGAACTGTTGCAGTTCACAGGCATTCCGTACTTCGCACCGGATTTCTTCCGCTCTGTCCGCATTCGCAACCCGCTCAAGATCAAGCAGTTGCACAAGGGTTTGCAACAGCTTGGCGAAGAAGGTGCGATTCAGGTTTTCAAGCCAGTCAACAGTAGCGATCTTGTACTGGGTGGTGTGGGCGTTCTGCAGTTTGAAGTGGTCGCGAGCCGTCTGATGAACGAGTACGGCGTCGATGCCGTGTTCGAAGGCACCAGTATCAGCAGCGCACGCTGGATTTCATGCAGCGACAAGAAGATGCTGGCGGACTTTGAGAAGTCGTCTGCCGGGCATAATCTTGCGCACGATGCGGCAGGCAATCTGGCGTATCTGGCAAGCTCAGGCGTGAACCTGCGCTTGACGCAGGAGCGCTGGCCTGAAGTTACCTTCCACGAGACACGCGAGCACGCCGCGAAGCTCGATTGATGTAGCGAACGAAATAAAAAAGGCAGACCTCGGTCTGCCTTTTTTACGTTCTGACGAATCAGAAGTTGCCGCGTAAGGTGAGGATCGCGCGACGCGGTTCGCCTTCAGTATCAAGCCCCGATCCAAGGCAGACCTGCTTTGCACCAGCCATCGACATTCTTGCGATGTCCCTCTGCATCCTTGCCGCCTTCGAAACCTTCCAGAACATCGAAGCTGTTTGCATAACCATGTTCGGCGGCCAGTTTTGCGGCGCCTTTGGAACGGACGGCACCGCGGCACAAGAACAGCAGCACATCGTCCTTGCCAGCCACCTGTGCAAGCTGGCTTATAAAATCCGGATTGGGTTTGCCGCCCGGGTACAAGGTCCATTGCACGGCAAATTGCTGTTCGGCAGCAAGTTGCGGTTTGCCGATCCAGTCGCGTTCGGCATCCGTGCGGACATCGATCAGTTTGATTTTAGGGTCCGCTTGCAACAAGGTATAACTTTCTTGCGGCGTCAGCGCACCGGCATACTGAAGGCTATTGTCTTTGCCGCGGGTACGTCCGGTATTCAAGATATCAGTGCTCATTGCAAAACCCTGTGAAGTGATGATCCTAAGGAATTATAGAGGAGCGTTGATGGTAAGTTGCACGCGCTGTCAGTTCCTAGGGCAAACTTAATCAAAACCATTAATTGCACTTATATAGTGCAAATATAAAATTTACATACAAATTCGCACAATATTTGTGAGTTAACCTGATTTTGCACAAGTATGGTGCTTTATGGTATGTGAGTGCTTTGATAACTTCTGCTCCAAAACGGCGCTTTCCCTTGTTATTCAATAACTTGCGTGCACTGAATTGCATAAGGTTATGCTGTAATTGGTGGCATGGAATCTGCTATTATTCCGGGCGAGTTATGGACGCACGCTGTTTGCGCATTTGAACACCAGCACGGATCACAACCCAAACCAATTCTTGTATTACCTGCTCATATTTAGGAGATTCGCATGGCAATGACGGCCGCAGAGGTCTTGAAGATGGTGAAAGACAACGAAGTCAAATTCGTTGATTTTCGCTTTGCTGATACACGTGGCAAAGAACAGCACGTCACTGTGCCAGTTTCGCATTTCGATATGGACAAATTTGAAGCTGGTCACGCATTCGACGGTTCGTCGATCGCTGGCTGGAAAGGTATTGAAGCATCCGACATGCTGCTGATGCCTGATCCAAATACGGCCAACATCGATCCGTTCATGGAAGAAACCACGCTGTTCATGCAATGTGACGTGATCGAACCATCCGACGGCAAAGGTTACGACCGTGATCCACGTTCGATCGCCAAGCGCGCAGAAGCCTATCTGAAATCGTCCGGTCTGGGCGATACCGCTTACTTCGGCCCTGAACCAGAATTCTTCATTTTCGACGGCATCCGTTGGAAAATCGACATGTCCGGCTGCTTCGTCAAGATTGATTCCGAAGAAGCATCGTGGAGCACCGGCGAGAAAATCGAAGGCGGCAACACTGGCCATCGTCCAACCGTCAAGGGCGGCTACTTCCCAGTGCCACCAGTCGACAGCTTCCAGGACATGCGTTCGGAAATGTGCCTGATCCTTGAATCGCTGGGCATTCCTGTTGAAGTGCATCACCACGAAGTGGCTGGCGCTGGTCAAAATGAAATCGGTACCAAGTTCTCGACTCTGGTTGAACGTGCTGACTGGACCCAGAACCTGAAATACGTTGTCTGGAATGTCGCGCATACCTACGGCAAAACCGCGACCTTCATGCCAAAACCAATCGTTGGCGACAACGGTTCGGGTATGCACGTGCACCAATCGGTCTGGAAAGATGGCAAGAACCTGTTTGCAGGCGACGGCTATGCTGGTCTGTCGGAATTCGCGCTGTACTACATCGGCGGCATCATCAAGCACGCTAAAGCGCTGAATGCAATCACCAACCCAGGTACCAACTCGTACAAACGTCTGGTTCCAGGCTTCGAGGCACCAGTCAAACTGGCTTACTCG
>Ga0308164_10002099_pt1 | contig 20793 bp, 16 predicted proteins | sample PhyTR2_FD_201031 | JGI IMG/M metagenome (GOLD analysis project Ga0308164, IMG submission 201031) | Phyllosphere microbial communities from UC Gill Tract Community Farm, Albany, California, United States - DLSLT.R2 | ecosystem: Host-associated > Plants > Phyllosphere > Unclassified | place: USA... | reverse complement strand
GAACAGGACCGTGAAACGACTTTGCGCCGATGATAGTGCTGCAACCAGTGTGAAAGTAGGTTATCGTCAAGCTAGTTATACTTAAAAGCCCCACCGAGCGCGCAACGCTGGTGGGGCTTTTTTCATTTGCCCGCCTTTTTTATAATGGCTCCAGATCTGCACCGCGCAGATTGACCAGCAGCGCGCGTCCCTTGTCATCGATCCTGAATTCCCCATACTTGGCGCCGCTCCAGCGCTGCGCTTCCCCTTCCTTGAAATACCAGGCATCGGTGGCCGGCCGCAAACCACTGCCCGTTTGCAGCAGCTCGATCACGATTTCATCGGCTGCCAGCGCTTGTTCGGTGGCCAGGCCCTGCATGACTGCCACGCCTCGCTCATCGACCTTCGCGATCACCTGTGCGCGGCGCGCGGTTCGCAAATTCTCCACGGCTGGCAGCTGGAAGTTGAGCGTCATGTAGTCGCCCTGCATCAGCGAACGCGGATCGGCCGGCGCCAGGGCGATAAATATCGGGCGACCGCTGCTGATCAGCGCTTGCTTTTGCCAGATCGCCCCGTTGGCCACCACCAGCGTAAGCAACAGCGTGGCGACTATGCCCGCCAACTGGGGGCGCGTAGTGGTCGATGCCGGCGATCCAACGCCAGGCGCGGCAATGGGCGGCACGTCGGCGGACTGGCTAACCGTCTGGCTGACTGGGCGACCAAGCCACGCAATCACGCCAAACGCCGCGCCCATGCCGACCATAATGGCGGCCTTGCTGGCCAGCGTCACGTCGAGCTGATAATAAAATGTGCCGATGATCCAGCCTGCTGCCACCGCGCTGGCCACCGCCAGCCGCCAACGACCGCTGCCCACGCAGACCGCCAGTGCCAGCAGTGCTGCCCCCAGTCCTGGCACCAGCCAGGACAGTATGGCAAGAATGGCGGCGGCCGCTGCATAACGGGGCGCGCGCAAGACCGTCCAGCGATGGCCGAGCCAGCCGGCGCCCGCGACTGCCATGACGGCGGACAGTGCCTTGACCATGGAATACGACGAATCGGCAGTTGCCCCCGCGTCGCGCACATGGCCGAGCGCCGCCGGCGCCAGGAAGGTCGAGCCGGAATCGTAGGCCAGTGCTGCCAGCGTGAGCAAAATCCAGCCGTTGGACATGGTCTCGAGCACGATCATCTTGTGTGCGTGCCGGCGCGACGGCGCATGGCTGTCGGCAAGGAAGACGGCGATCAGCCACAGCACCAACGCCAACTGGATACCGGCCCAAATGTGGAATTGCCCGGAACTTTGATGCGACGTGTTCATCACGATGAAAATCGCGCCGGCCAGCGCACCGAACAACACGCGCAACCAGTGCTGCGGTACCAGCCACGCCGTGCCGATCACGATCACCAGCAGCAACCCTTCGGCGGCGATATATGGCATGTCGCGCAACAGCCCGAACACCAGCAGCATGCCACCGACCAGCAGCACCGGCAATCCCAGCTGCTCGACAAACGGTGACACCGTGTTCGAGCGCAGCACGCGCACGGCCCCGAACAGGAAGCCGGCGCCAAACACATAGCACAGCACGCCGGTTTCCAACGCACTGCCGAAGAGCATGAACAACACGGCCAGTAGCGGCACAGCGGCGAGCCAGGCGCCGAGTCCGGTCATCAGCACTACCGGCCATGGCCGTTCCGCTGCCTTGGGCGCGGTGTCGCGGGGGAGAATACCTTGGGCGGTTGCCGTATCGATCAGGTGTTGCAAGCGCTTGCTCATACGATGTGCTCCCCGTGTTGCACGCGCGCCAGGTGGACGATCAGTTTGACGGTGCCGGCCAGCAGGGCGGCGGAGACGCAGCCGATCAGCAGCAGGGCGCCGATTTCATTGCTGCGCACGCCCAGCAGCAGTTGCGCCATGCCGCACACCAGCAGGACGTTGGCACCCAGGCCCAGCGCGCTGAGCACAAAAATATCGAACAGGCCGCGCCGGCTGAAGGTGATTGCAAGCCCTGCCATGATCAGCAGCGAGACTGGGTAAAAGCTGCTGTCTCCGGTGGAAAACAGGCTGCGCACCGACATGGTGGCCAGGCCGATGATGGCGTAGATCATGCTCAAGCGCACCGGCCACGCCCCTGCGCCTGTCCATGCGGACGGCGCGAGCTTGAAGAAGAGCGCCAGCGCCATGGCCGGTACCCAGGAACCGAGGCTGTCGGCCAGCGAGATCTCGGTATTCCACCACCAGCCGTTGCTGCGCACCTGCGCCAACAGTTGGGCGGCAGTGAGCGCCACGACTACCCACGCCACCCACAGCACGTCGTGCCGCAGGGCCAGGCACAGCGGCAACGTCAACGCGGCCCACAGCGCGAACAATTGCCAGGGATCGGCGCCGGTCTGGTACGTCTGACCGAAATAGGCGAACAGGCCGCCACAGGCGATAAAGCCGAGCAGGGCAAAAGGAATGCGGGCGGCCGGTACGCGCCACGCGCCCAGCAAGGTGACCAACACGGTCGCTTCAAGCAGGGCAAAGCGCGCAGTGCGCGGCAACGCTTCCCAATTGGCGGCCACCCAGAATACGATGCCCAATCCAGCCATTACCGTTGCCAGTACCGCCATGCCGAACGGCAGGTAGCGCAGCAGCGACGGCGGCGGCGCATCGAGGGCGGCAAGCTCTTTCAGCCGACGACCGGCTTCCGGCGTCAGGTTGTGGCGGTCGGCCAGGGCAAGTATCGCAACGCGGAGATTCATGGGCATTCCTGAAATTACGGTATGTCCAAGGTTACTCTTTTTTTAACTTCTCCGGTGCGCTACGGTGCCAGGTGCGAACCTGCTAAAGTTTCTCCAGGTTGGGGCCGCGCAGATCGACCAGCAGTGCCTGTCCTTGTTGGTCCACGCGGAATTCTCCATATCGGGCCTTGGCCCAGCGCTCAGCTTCACCCTCCTTGAAATACCAGGCATCGGTGGCAGGGCGCAAGCCGCTTTGGGTTGGCATCAGTTCAAAATAGATTTCGTCCGGCTGCAAGGGCCGGTTCGCTGCCAAACCCTTTATCACGGCGATGCCTCGTCCGTCTATTCTGGCGACGGCTTTGACGCGCTGCCTGCTCCAAGAATCTGCTTCTTGTAGTCCAGTCAATTGAAAATTGAGCGCCATGTAATCACCCTGCATCAGCGAGCGTGGATCGACAGGCGCCAACGCGATGAACACCTGCCTGCCATTACCGATCAGTGTTTCTTTCTGCCAGATGCCGATGTTGGCCACCAGGAGCGTGACCAGCAGCGAGGTCGCAATGCCGAAACGGTGGGCATAACCCACGCCTTGCGGTGATGTCAGTTCAGTCTTCACCTGAGCCGCGCGACCGGTCCAGCTACGCCATGCGATGAAGGCGAACCCAGCGCCTATGACTATCATGACCAGTGCCTTGGTGGCCAAGGGCAAGTCGAGCTGGTAATAGAAGCTGCCGATGATCCATGCCGCAGCGGCGCCGCTGGTCACGGCAAGTTGCCACCTGCTGCTGCTTGCACAGAAGGACAATATCAGCAACGGTACGCCAAGGGCGGGTATCAGCCACGACATTGCAGCCAGCAAGGTCGCTGCGGCGCAGTAGCGCGGAACACGCACGGCTGGCCAGCGCTGAAACAGGCAGGCCATCGCGACCACAGCGAGCGCACAGGACAAGCTCCTCGGGAGCGAGTCGGGCGAAAGGCGTGCGCCGCCATCCATGTTGTAATCGAAGCCCAGTACGGCAGCGGAGAGAAACGTCGAACCGGCGCCATAGACCAGCATTGCCAGGGTAGCCATAATCCAGCCGGTGGACAGCGACTCGCTTGCCAGCAGCTTGTCCGCATTGTCTCCGGATGGGGCGCTATGGTCGATACACAGCATGGCCACCAGCCATACCAGCGTGGCAGACGACGTTGCGCTCCAGAAATCCAGATGCCGTATCAATATGGCGTCGCAAGTCATCAACATGAACGGGAGGCATGCGAGTGCCCCGAGCACCATGCGCAGCCAGTGCTGGCGCACGAACCAGCCGATCCCGGGGACGAGCAAAGCCAGCAAGGCATTGGCGATCCTCGCGTCGCTGGCATCGCGGTGCAAGCCGAAAGCCAGCAACCCAAGTCCGGCCAACAATACGGGCACGCCGAGTTGCTCAATAAAGTCTTGGTCCGGCTGGGCATGCAAGATGAACTTGGCGGCGATCAGCGCAAAAGCCGCGACGAAATAGCACGCTGCGCCGTGAACAAGCGTCTCTCCGAACAGCAGTCCGATGGCCAGCATCAGCGGCACGGCGGCCAGCCAGGCGCCCAGCGCAGTGAGCAAAACGATGGGCCAGGGACGTGATGTTGCCAGCGGCACCGCATCGGCAGGCAATATGCCCTGCGCGCTTGCGGCCTGGATCAAGTTTCTCAATGGAGTTTTACTCACGAGATTTTCTCCCGAAGATAGATGCGGGCCAGGTGCATGACCACCTTAACTATCAGCGCCAGCAGGCTGGTGGCGACACAAGCGATGACGACCAGCGAAAAGACCAGGGTGTTGAATCCGGCGCCATTGAACAAGGTGCGCGCCAGGCCACCAATGACCAGCACATTAAAGCTCAGGGACAGGGCGCTGAAAATGAAGAGATCGAACATCTTGCGCAAGCTGAAACCATAGGCCAGTACTGCCACGACGAGCACGAGTGCCGGATATTCCTCCGCAGACGAAAACAGATGTTGTATCGCTACGGTGGTCAGGCTGATGACCGCATAAATCATGCTAAAGCGCAGAGGCCACAGTCCCGCACCGGTGATAGATCGTGGCACAAACCGGAGCAGCGCTGCCAGCGCGATAGCGGGCAACCACGAGCCCAGGCTACTGTATAGCGACATCGTGGCATCACCCCACCAGCGCCCAGTCTGCATTTCGGAAAATAATTGAGCGCCGGTGAGCGCGACCATCAGCCAAGGCACCCACAGCGCATCGTGACGCACACCGAGGCACAACGGCAGGGTGAGGGCTGCCCACAACGCAAACAGTTGCCAGGGATCGGCGCCGGTCTGGTAAATCTGGCCGAGACAGGCGAACAGGCCGCCGCATGCCAGGAACCCCAATAACGCCAGCGGCATGCGCGCTGCCGGCAAGCGCCACGCGCCCAGCAACGTGCACACCACCAGCGTTTCGAGCAGGGCGCAACGCAGCGATCGCGGCAGCGTTTGCCAATTGGCGGCCACCCAGAACACGATACCCAGTCCGCCCAGCGCTGCCGCCAGCACCGCCATGCCGACTGACAGGTGCCGCAATAACGAGGGTGGTGTGGCGCCAAGGTTGGCCAGTTGTTTTAGCCGCCCGCCATCAACCGGGGAAAGGCAATGCTGTTTGACCAGAGAAAACATCGCAACGCGCAGATTCATGAGCTCCCCAATAGAAATCATTGAAAGCTCTGAGTATCCTCACTGCAACTATCTACGTGTTGTCACCTGTCAACGGATTTAAAACTGGTACGCCGCGCTCACACCCAGCAACCAGTTGCGCTGCGGCGCCGCCTCGTAATAGCGTTTATTGGTATCGCCCACGATCACCGAGCCGACATAGTTTTTGTCGAGCAGGTTGTTCAGGCGCGCGAACTGCTTGAAGCGCCAGCCGTTCCACTGCTGGTTGGCGCTCACGCGCGCGTTGACGATGCCATAGCCGGGTGCGGCCTGGTCGGCGTTGGCGTCGTCCGCGAAAATCTTGCTGGTGGCGATGCCTTCCAGGGCGGCGCCGAAGCGGTCGGCGCTGTCCTTCCACGCGAGTTCGGCATACGCATTGGCTTTTGGTACGCCGGGCAGGCGGCTGCCTTCCGGTACGGCGCCAAAGGCCTGATCGTACGTGGCGCGCAATGCGATGAGCGCCACGCGGGTACTCAGGCCGTATTGCCACGCTGAGTCGAGCGATACTTCAAGTCCCCGCCGCAGCGTCTTGCTGGCGTTGCGGTAGCTGGTACGGCCGCCGCCGCTGCTGTCCACCACCACCTCGTCGCTGGTGCGCACCTGGAACACGGCGGCATTCAGGCTGGTGCGCTGGTCCAGTTTGGTCTTGATGCCGGTTTCCAGGTGCGTGCTCTGCGCCGGCTTCAGGCCGAAGTTGAAGCCGCCCGCGCTGGAATAAAACAGTTCGTTGAGTGTCGGTGTTTCGAAACCGCGCGCGGCGCTGGCGTACACGTTGACCATCGGTGAGACCCGGTACAACACGCCCAGCACCGGTGTGGTGTGACTGAATTCGAGGTTGCCGCTGTCGATGCCGTTGCTGGCAAAGCGGTCATCGACCGAGACCTTGACGGTGCTGCGGCGCACGCCTGCGCTCAGCATCCAGTCGCCCGCCTGCCATTCCGTCTGCAGGTACGGGTCGAGATTCGATACCACGTCCTGCTCGTCGCGGCGCAGCGCGCCTTTTACGCCGAACTGGGTGCCGATGTAGTTCTCGTAGCCCTTGCGGTCGTCGCTGGAGCGGCCATATTCCACGCCGAACGTGGTGCTCAATGTGCCGCCGCCCAGCTGACTGACGTGGGTCCAGTTGACGTCGGCGCCGTAGAAATCGCGGTCGAAGTCGATCACGCCGCCCGAGTGCGTGGCGGGGGCCTGGAACGCGCGCGAGAACGACTGATACTGGATCACCTGGCGATTACCGCCATAGACCATCACACGCAGGCGGTCGTCGCCGAATTGCTGTTCCCAGTTGGCGCCGATTTGCTGGTGATCGATGCTTTTGCGGGTGTCGTAGCGATCGGCCAGCGTGCGTTTCGGTGTTTGCGTATCCGAGGCATCGGTTTCGCCGGCGCGCGGATCGCGCTGGTACGTGGCCCACGACACGCCCAGCGGATCTTGCGTGTCTTTCTGGCGCAGGCCGTTGGCGACGATGGTCAACTTGGCGTCCTGCAGCGGCGCTAGGGTGAGCTTGGCGAATGCCTGGTCGCGGGTGGCGGCGCTGTGGGCGCGGTAGCCGTCGGTCTCGAAGCGCGACGCGTCGAGCACATAGCCCACCGTGCCTTGCTTGCCTTGGGCATTCACATCTGCCTTGCGGCTGCCGTAGCTGCCTGCACTGACGCTGGTTTCGATGGTGGGCGCGCCTTCGCCGTCGCGCGTAAACAGCTGGATCACGCCGCCCGAGTGGTTGCCGTAGATGGCCGAAAATGGCCCGCGCAGCACTTCGATGCGTTCGGCCATGTCGAGGTTGAAGGTGGCGGCCTGGCCCTGGCCGTCGGGCATGCTGGCCGGGATGCCGTCGGCGATCAGGCGCACGCCGCGCACGCCGAAGGTGGACCGGGCGCCGAAGCCGCGCGACGAGATCTGCAAGTCCTGCGCATAGTTCTGGCGATTCTGCGCCACCAGCCCCGGCACGGCAGCCAATGCTTCGCTCGCGTTCACGCGTGGCTGGCTTTGCTGGATGCGGCTGGCGTCGATGACGTCGATCGAGGCCGGCATGTCGAACACGGTGTGGCCCACGCGGGTGGCGCTCACCACGACGACATCGGCGATCGGCAGCGGGGCCGGTTCTTCCGCAGTGGTTGCGGCGGCGGCGAAAGTGGTGGCGCCGCCCAGCGCGACCAGCGCGGCGATGACGTTCCAACGAACAGGGTACTGCTGCATATGCGCTCCAGGATGGCTAGTGTTGCGGATGTTGTTGGTGCTCGGTGTCGACACTGGTGTTGAGGCGCGGCGCCGCCAGCGGGCGGGTTTCGATAAAGCTGCGCACGGCCCAGATTTCCTGCGTCGTCAGCACGTCGCGCCACGGTGGCATGTAGATGATGCCGGCGCGAACCTTGCCCGAATTCACCGCCATCATAAAGTAGCCATCCACATCCTGCAGGCAGCGGGCCTGCAGTGCGGTGGACTTGAGTTGTTGGCAAAAGCTGTTCAGGCGGCGCAGGTCCGGCGCCTCGGCCGACGGTTGCGTGGCTTGCTCGCCGTGACAGCGTGCGCAGTTGGCCTGATAGACCTGGCCGCCCAGTGCGATGGCGCTGGCATCGCCGCGCGACGGGTTGCCGTCGGCGTGCGCGGACAGCGCCGCCAGCAGCAGCGGAAGTATCAATAAACGGTGCATGGCGGGCTCCGGTGTTACCAGTCGGTGGGGCAGCCTTTGCAGCCCTCCAGGTTGGCGTCGGGGAAAATGGTGAAGCGCAGGATGGCGCGCTCCAGGTTGGCATTTTTGAGGTTGCTGCCCCAGAACTTGGCTTCCTGCAGGTCGGCATCGACCAGCACCGCGCCGTCGAGATTGGTCAGGTTCAGGCGCGCCGCCTCCAGGCTGGCGCCGCGCAGGTCGGCACCTTCCATGTCGGCGCGCATCAACCGGCTGGTTTCGAGGTTGATGCCGGCCAGCACCGCCTGGCGGAACGACGCGCCCGGGGCGTTGAGCGAATATGCCATGGCGCCGGTGAGGTCGGCGCCATCGAGCAGAGCGCCGGCCAGGTTGGCGCTGCGCAGGTTGGCGCGCATCAGGCGGGCGCCGCGCAAGTCGGCGCCGTGCAAATCCTTGCCCACCAGGTTGGCGCCGCGCAGGTCGGCATTTGCACACTGTGCATACGGCCACAGGTGACAACCGTTGATGACGACAACCTCGGGCGCCGCTTCGCCGTTGATGACCTGCGCTGCGGCCGGCAACGCCAGGCACAGCGTAGCCAGCATGGTCGTCCATAGCGCCGCCGTCAGGCGCGGGCCCATGCCCGCACCTACGCTTATGCCCTTGGCATGGCCATGGGTGGCATTCGGCGCGACTGCCACCCGGTGCGGCAGCGTCGTCATTACTTGCTCGCCACTTTGGCCGACGGTGCTTTCGGCAGCTTGAACACCCAGTAGCTGCCGCCCTGCGTGACCTGCTTGGTCAGCTCCGCCATGTCTCCGCCCCACAGCGGCACCGCGCCGCCGTAGCCGCTGGACAGGCCGATGTACTGCTCGCCATCGATTTCCCAGGTGATCGGCACCGACACCACGCCGGAACCGGTCTGGTATTTCCACAGTTCCTTGCCGGTCTTGGCGTCGAACGCTTTGACGTAGCCGTCCGAGGTGCCGGTGATCAGCAAGCCGCCAGCCGTGGTGAGCGTGCCGCCCCACAGCGGGAATTTTTCCTTGTTTTCCCAGACGATCTTGCCGGTCTTCGGATCGATCGCGCGCAGGGTGCCGATGTGGTCGTCATACAGGCGCTTGATACGGAAGCCCTGGCCCAGATAAGCGGAGCCGGCCTTGTAGTGGATTTGCTCGGTCCAGTAATCCATGCCCCAGTGGTTGGCGGGGATGTAGAACAGGCCGGTATCGGGCGAGTACGACATCGGCATCCAGTTGGTGCCGCCCAGGAATGGCGGCGACACGAACACGGCCTTGCCTTTGTCGGCGCCCGCTTCCGGCAGCGGCGGCCGCTTGCCGTTTTCCACCGGACGGCCGGTTTTCAGGTCGATGCTCTTGGCCCAGTTGATGCCGTCCACAAACGGCCAAGCGTTGATCAGCGACGTCGGTTTGTTCGGATAGCCGGCGCCGGTGGCCAGCTTGGTCCGGTCGGTGACGTAGAAGAAGCCGTTGCGGTCGGCGTGCGCGCTGGCCTTGATCAGCTTGCCCGTCTTGGCGTCTTTATAGTCGAACAGCACCACCGAGTTATTGCCCGAGAAGTCCCAGGCATCGTTGGGCGTGTGCTGGTAAAAGCCTTTCAGCTCACCGGTGCTGGCATCGACATACGCCTGGCCCGACGTAAACAGGCTGTCCCAGTTGCGCGGGTCGTCGCCTTCCTTGGTGCGCTCCCAGGTGTTCCATGGCGCCGGGTTGCCGGCGCCAATGATGATGGTGTTGGTTTCCGGATCGAACGACGCCGTTTGCCATGGTGCGCCGCCGCCGTGCTCCCATGCTTCGCGCAGCTTGCCGTCCTTGTCGCGCGGCCAGCTGGGAGCGTTGGCGTCGCCGGTGGGCGTGCTCGGTTTGCCGTCGGTGCGGCCCACGTGACCTTCCACCAGCGGACGGGCCCATACCTCGGCGCCGGTGTCCGGGTCGCGCGCGAACAGCCAGCCCTGGGCGCCGAATTCATCGCCCGAGTTGCCGTGGATGAGCAGTACGCGGCCGCCTTTTTCGCGGATGATGAACGGTGCACCGGTCATCGTGTAGCCCAGTTTCTGGTCGCCGAATTTTTCGTTCCACATCACCTTGCCGGTGTTCTTGTTCAGCGCGACGATGCGGGCGTCGAGCGTGCCGAAGTACACCTTGTCACCGTAGATCGCGGGGCCGCGATTGACCACGTCGCAGCAGGGGCGGATATCGTCGGGCAGCCGGTGTTCGTACGCCCACAGCTGGCGGCCGGTCTTGGCATCGAGCGCATAGATGCGCGAGTACGACGCCGTCACGTAGATGATGCCGTCGTGTACCAGCGCCTGCGCTTCCTGGCCGCGCTGCTTTTCACCGCCAAACGAAAACGTCCAGGCCGGCACGATCTGGTCGACGTTCCTGGTATTGATGCGCTTGGCCAGGCTGTGGCGCTGCGCCTTCAGGCCCAGGCCATAGCTGAGCACTTGCTTGGTGCCCTGGTCGGCATTGGCGATATCGTCCCAGGTGACCTTGGTATCGGCGGCGTGGGAAGCTCCGGCAATCAGGACAAGGATGGCGGCGGCGATTGGACGTGGAAATACTGGCTGCATGCTGGTCTCCGTTATAAGTTTTGTACTGAGAAGTTTTTGATGAAGCAGTGCGACGGGTTGCTGCGGTCATTTCAGCAACATGCGTGCCAGCGTGGCTGGCGGGGCGCGGCGGTCATCGCACCGTGCCGCGCTGCGCTGTCCTGCCACAGCCGCCGCACGGGGCTGTGACATTTTTGAACAACGGTACAGCGATAGCGCCGCTCGCCATGGAGGGCGGCGCCGCTGGCAACAGGAGAAGTGCCGCTGGCAACAGGAGAAGTGCCGCTGGCACAGCGGTTGCTGAACAGGGCTCCAGGAGGCCGCCGTGCGCCTTCATACCAATCACAAGGAGACCACCATGCAATCATCACCACGCCGCCATTTCATTTGCCAATTGCTTGCCGCTGGCGGCATGGGCGCCACCGCGCTGGCTGGCGCCCAAACCTCGGCGCCGAAGGTGGACGAGGACAGCGACCAGGCCAAGGCGCTCGGCTACCGCCACGACACGACCAAGGTCGACGGCAAAAAATATCCGCAGCACGCCCCGGCCCAGCGCTGCGACAACTGTTCCTTCTTCCAGGGCAAGAAGGGTGATTCGTGGGCCGGCTGCGCGATGTTCGGCCGCAAGCACATCGCAGCGTCCGGCTGGTGCGTAGCGTGGGCCAAGGCGCCGACGTAAGCAATAAAAAAAGGCGCTGCCGCGGCAGCGCCCCTGCTGCTGCAATCACGACAATTACAGTTTTTGTTCGCGCTGCGACTCCAGGTAAGCTTTCACCGCCCAGATGGCCTCTTGCGTGAACACGCCCTCGAACGGCGGCATGTACACCGCGCCATTGCGCGAGCGGCCGTGACGGACCGTCTCCAGCACGTACTGGTCGATCTCCTGCGCACAGGCATCCTTTTTCTTGGCATCGGCCAGCACCGCGCAGTCGTTGTCGAGCTTGCGCAAGTCCGGCGCCATGCCGCCCGACACCGCCTCCAGCCCATGGCAGCGTGCACAGTTTTGTGTGTATGCGGCGCTGCCGATGCGGATCGCCTCGGCGTTGTTCCGGTACGGGTTTTCCGTGCGCCACTCGGCGCCCAGTTGTGGCAGGGTGGATGTATCGACTGCTTGCGGTGTCATATTGCCGTGCGCGTACACGGCAGCGGCCAGCATGCAAGTTGCCATGCCGCCCAGGCCGCCGAGGATGCGCCAGATACGTGGGTGGGTAGTTGTCATCGTCGTCTCCATGTTGTTGATCGATTCGGTTGATCGCATAGTGCGTGGCACACAGCGATAGCAATCGGTATGCCATCGACGGCTGACCACTGCATTCATATGGCAGTGTTCAGGAACGGAACAGTTGTGCAGTACCGCCCGCTATTAGCTGACCCTATTTGACGCAGCGGCGGCGCTGGCAGCGGCTGTAGCGGCTGGCACGGCATTTGCGAAATGAAAGCAGGGCGGTAGTTTCCGCATTTATAGATGTAATCCAACGAGAAAGAGGACGACATGAATCTGGCAGACATCAGCAAACTGGGCGTAGCCAATCCTTTCAAACAACGCTACGACAACTACATCGGCGGCAAGTTCGTGGCGCCGGTCAAGGGTGAGTACTTCGGCAACATCACGCCCATCACCGGCCAGGTATTTTGCGAAGTGGCGCGCTCCACCGCCGAAGACGTGGAGCTGGCGCTGGACGCCGCCCATGCCGCCAAGGCTGCCTGGGGCAAAACCTCGCAAACCGAGCGCGCCAACATCCTGAATAAAATCGCCGACCGCATGGAAGCGAACCTGGCGCTGATCGCCACTGCCGAAACCATCGACAACGGCAAGCCGATCCGCGAAACCACGGCGGCCGACATCCCGCTGGCCATCGACCACTTCCGCTACTTCGCCGGTTGCATCCGAGCCCAGGAAGGTTCGGTCGCGCAAATCGACTCGGAAACCTATGCGTACCACTTCCACGAGCCGCTCGGTGTGGTCGGCCAGATCATCCCGTGGAATTTCCCAATTTTGATGGCGGTGTGGAAGCTGGCGCCGGCACTGGCTGCCGGCAATTGCGTGGTACTCAAACCCGCCGAGCAAACCCCGGCGTCAATCATGGTGTTGATCGAACTGATCGGCGACCTGCTGCCGCCCGGTGTGCTGAACATCGTCAACGGCTTCGGCCTGGAAGCGGGCAAGCCGCTGGCATCGAATAAACGCATTGCCAAGATTGCGTTCACCGGCGAAACCGGTACCGGCCGCCTGATCATGCAATACGCGGCGCAAAACCTGATCCCGGTCACGCTGGAGCTGGGTGGCAAATCGCCCAACATCTTCTTTGCCGACGTGATGGACGCCGACGACGCGTTCTTCGACAAGTGCCTGGAAGGCTTTGCCATGTTCGCGCTGAACCAGGGCGAGGTGTGCACGTGCCCATCGCGCGTGCTGATCCAGGAATCGATTTACGAAAAATTCATCGAGCGTGCACTGGCCCGCGTGGCCGCCATCAAGCAGGGCAACCCGCTCGACGCCGGCACCATGCTGGGCGCCCAGGCGTCGCAGGAGCAGCTGGAAAAAATCCTGTCGTACATCGACATCGGCAAGCAGGAAGGTGCGGAAGTGCTGGCCGGCGGCGAGCGCAATGTGCAGGGCGGCGACCTGGAGAAAGGTTATTACGTGCGTCCCACCGTGTTCAAGGGCGACAACAGCATGCGCATTTTCCAGGAAGAGATTTTCGGACCGGTGGTGTCGGTCACCACGTTCAAGGACGAGGAAGATGCGCTGCGCATCGCCAACGATACCTTGTACGGTCTTGGCGCCGGGCTTTGGACCCGCGACGGTTCGCGCGCGTTCCGCGTGGGCCGCGCGATCCAGGCCGGCCGGGTTTGGACCAATTGCTACCATCTGTATCCGGCCCATGCTGCGTTCGGCGGTTACAAGCAGTCGGGCATCGGCCGCGAAAATCACAAGATGATGCTCGATCACTACCAGCAGACCAAAAATTTGCTGGTGTCGTACAGCCCCAACGCGCTCGGCTTCTTTTAAAAAATGAATGCCATCGAAAGGGTAACGGCCACCCCGGCAGCCATCGAGATGCTGGCCACGCTGCGCGCGCGGCATGGTCCGCTGATGTTCTTCCAGTCGGGCGGCTGCTGCGACGGCAGCGCGCCGATGTGCTACGCGGCCGGCGAGTTTGCGGTGTCCGACAGCGACGTCTACCTCGGCAACCTCGATGGCACGCCGTTCTACATGGGAATCGAGCAGTTCGCGTACTGGGAGCATACGCAGTTGATCATCGACGTCGTCGATGGCAATGGCGGCATGTTCTCGCTCGATAACGGCACCGGGCGCCGCTTCCTCACCAGGTCGCGCCTGTTCACCGACGACGAGCTGGCGCAGTTGCAGCATCCCTCTGCGCCGGTGCGGTAGTGGCGTCATCAGTTTTTTAGCGTCTCCTGGTTCCGATCACGCTGGCCACGTCTCCGCGTCAGCCCGGACAGGACTTTGAGCTGACGGCTGTTGCCGCCGGCTTTTTTTTTGCGCGTTCGCTTTGTCGCGCGGCGATCCAATTCTGAACAGCCGGCGCAGCGGCGCTGATCCGATAAGGCGCACCGCTCACACCTCCTTCCTCTGACATGAGCCGGGCATGCAAATTGCCATGATCGGATGGACATCACGCGCGATGTTCTACCCGATAAAAAAACAAGCTATGGAGATGAGCGATGAAAAAGGCAATCATGGTGGGCGCGCTGGCCGCAGCCGCAATCCCTGCCGCACAAGCGGTCGATTTCAAAGCCGGCGACTGGAACCTGTCGGTCGGCGGCATGGTCAACGCGTATTACACCCAGGTGTCGTGCAGCGGTGATGGCAATGGCAATGCCGTGGGCGGGCTGGCGCTGGCCGGCAAAGCGCTGGGCTGCGGCGGTGAAAACAACCGCACCACCATCGGCAACGGCCTGCTGCCCAATGGCCTGGTGACATCGGCCACGTCGCGCCAGGGCGACTACGACGTCAAGGCGCTGATCGGCATGTACAACGCCACCGCCACCGACAGCGCCATCTCCGCCAACAGCGGCGTCGATGTGCGCCAGGCGTATTTCTCGTTCGGTAACGACCGCATGGGCACCATCAAGCTCGGTCGCGACAACGGCATCTTCGGCGCCGGCGCCATTTTTGGCGACATGACCTTGATCGGCGCCGGCGCACCGGTGCAGGCCACGCAGCGCGGCCGCGTCACGCTCGGTCATATCGGGGCCGGCTACAGCTACGTCGGTTACTACGGCCAGATCGCGTACAGCGCACCGAAGTCGGCGTCCGGCATCGGCTTCGACGTGGCGCTGGTCAGTCCCGTGGCCGATACGCCGATTGTCGCTGCGCCCGCGTATTCATCCAAATCGAGTCCGCAGGTGCAGGCCCAGATCACGTACACGGCGGCCGGCTTCAAGACCTGGCTCGGCGCCAAGTCGCAACAATTCGAAGCGATTGCCGCCGGCGTCGAAGACTTCACCATGACCGGCGTGGAACTGGGCGCCTCCTACCAGCAGGGCGCCGTGGGCGTGATCGCCAACATCCAGGGCGGCAAGGGGCTGGGCATCCTGTCCGATGCCGACCAGGGCAATGTGCGCACCCGCGCCGCCTTTGTCCAGGGCACCTTCAAGCAGAACCAAAAGCTGAAGCTGGGCCTCGGTTACGGCATCAGCCGCAATCGCGATAACACTGTCGGAACCGGCGGCCTGAAGTCGAATGCCAACCTCACGCTCGGTGCGTACTACACATTGACCCACGCCATTACGCTGGTGGGCGAAGTGGGCCAAACCCGCTCCAAGGGTTTCAATGGCGCAGAGGTGAAGCTCAATGGTGGCTCGGTCGGCGGCATCATCTTCTTCTGATACCGATGAACGCGCATTTGCCTACGCTGCACGCGCGCTGCCTGCGCGTGCTGTCCATGGCGCTGTGGCTGGGCGTCGGCGCGGTCGTTTGCCTGTTGGCGCTTGGCGCCTCACCATCGCACGCGGGCGTGTTGACGCGCGACGAACTGGCGCGCCGCGTGCCCGCGCCGCTGACGGTGGGCGAGCGCGACGCCGAGCTGCCCGTGTGGCCGCTATTCAGCGAGCAGGCAACCGGCGGCGCGCTGGCTGGCTATGTGTTCGAATCGGCCGACCTGGCGCCGATTCCCGGCTTTTCGGGCGTGCCGGTGAACCTGCTGGTGGCAATCGATCCGGCCGGGAAGTTTATCGGCGTGGAGGTGCTGTCGCAGCACGAGCCGGTATTCCAGTACGGGCTCGGTGAAGCGCCCTTGCTGGAGTACGTGCGCCAGTACCAGGGCGTGTCGCTCAGGCAGAGCATCACCATCGATACCGGGGCGCGGTCCGCGCGCAATCCCGATGCCGCACGCGCCTATCTGGACGGCATTTCCAAGGCCACGGTTTCGGTACGCATCATCAACGAGAGCCTGCTGGGCGCGGCTTTGCAAGTGGCGCGCAAGAAGCTGGGCTTTGGCGCCGGCAGCGACGCCAGCCGCATCGCCCGCGTGCGGCCAGACCTGCGCGAAGCCATGACACTCCGCCAGTTGCTCGATAGTGGCCTGGTGCGCCACCTGCGCGTGACCAACGGCGACATCGAAAAGTTGTATGCCCACGGCGACGGCGCCCGCCTGGATCAGGATGCGCTGGACCGGCCCCAGGATGCATTCATCGATCTGTACCTGGCGCTGGTGTCGGTGCCGTCGGTGGCCCACAGCCTGCTGACGGAGGAGAGCAGGCGCAAGCTGCAACCGTGGATCGCGGCCGGAGAATCGGCCGTGCTGGTGATGTCGGCCGGACGCCATCGCGTGCCGGGTGCGGAGTTTGTCCGTGGCGGCATCCCGGACCGGCTGCTGCTGCGCCAGCACCAGTTGCCGATCGACATGCGCGACCTCGATCTCGATCTGAAGCTGCAACCCGGATCGGCGCTGCCGCCTGACGCCGACCTGACGATATTTCGCATCAACAGCGAAGCGGGCTTCGACCCCGGCGCGGCGCTGGACTTCACGCTGCCGGTCGTGCGCAGCAAGGGCCAGTTCTACCCGGAGCGCATTACGCGCGAGCTGGCGCTGGACTACCGCGTGCCGCCGCGCTTTCTCATCACGGCACCGGTCAAGCCGGCCGCGTGGTACGCGGCCTGGCGCGAGCGCCGCATCGACCTGCTGGTGCTGGCAGCGGGCCTGGCTGTGCTGGCGGTCGCGCTGTCGCTGCCGCGCCGGCTCAGCGCCAACGGCCGGCGCTTTGCCTGGTTTCGCCGCGTGTACCTGCTGTTCACGGTGGGATTCATTGGTTATTACGCGCAGGCGCAGCTGTCCATCGTCAATCTCACCGGCGCGGCGCAGGCGCTGGTGGCGGGGCGCAGCCTGGAGTTCCTGCTGTTCGATCCGATGACGGTGGTGCTGTGGGCCTTCGTGCTGGTATCGCTGCTGGTGTGGGGGCGCGGGACCTTTTGCGGCTGGCTGTGTCCTTTCGGCGCGCTGCAGGAAATGACCGGCAAGCTGGCGCGCCTGGTGCGGCTTCCTCAGGTGCGGTTCAGCGCAACAGTTGACGCGCGTCTCAAGCGCCTCAAGTACCTGTTGCTGGCGCTGGTCATCGGCACGGTGGTGCTGGGCGGGTTCCTGATCGCCCATGTCGAGACGTGCCGGGTAGCGGCATGTTGTTGCGATGGCGTGCCGGGATTGAGCAGCGTTGGCTGGACGGCGCAGCAAGTCAACGCTGCCATTGACGCCGTGGTGGAACTGGAACCGTTCAAGACCGCCATTACGCTCAATTTCATGCGCCACTGGCCGTATGTGTTGTACGCGGTGCTGCTGCTGGCGGTGAGCGCATTCGTCAACAAATTCTTTTGCCGCTACCTGTGCCCCCTGGGCGCCTCGCTGGCGGTGCTGGGGCGCTTCCGGCTGTGGAACTGGCTGCCGCGCCGCGCCGAATGCGGCACGCCGTGCCAGACCTGCCGCCACCGCTGCGACTACCAGGCCATCAAGCCCGATGGCGCGGTGGTGTATGCGGAGTGCTTCCAGTGCATGGATTGCGTGGTGATCCACGAGAGCGACGACAAATGCGCACCGCGCCTGCTGGCGCGCAAGCGCGCACGCAGCATCCCGATACATCCCGCTACCGGAGTTCAATCATGAAGCGTCGCACCTTTCTTGCCAGCGCGCTCGGCGCCATCGGCTCCAGCGTTGCCTGCGCCTGGTCGGCGGGCGGCCGCCTGCATACCGGCACGGCGCTGGCGTTTGGCACCATCATTAATATCGCCGTGGTCCATGCCGACGAAAAGCTGGCGCTGCGCGCGATCAATGCGGCACTGGGCGCGGCGCAGCAGGTCGATCGCCTGATGAGCATTTATCACGTCGACAGCCAGGTATTCCGGCTGAACCGCGATGGCGTGCTGCACCAGCCGGATCCGCAACTGCTGGCGGTGCTGGAGCAGGCGCGCGGCTTGTCGCTGCTGACCGATGGAGCATTCGACATCAGCGTCCAACCGTTGTGGCATGCATACAGCACGGCGGCGGCACGCGGCACGCTGCCCGATGCGCAGCAACAGGACCGGGCGCTGGCGCTGGTGGACTGGCGTGGAGTCAAGTCCAGCATGGGCAGCATCGAGCTGGCGCGGCCCGGCATGGCGATCACCCTCAACGGCCTCGCGCAGGGCTATGCGGCCGACCTGGCGCTGGCGGCGGTGCGCGCGCACGGTATCGAGCATGCGTTGCTCGATACGAGAGAATTCGCCGCCCGTGGCCGCAAGCACGGCCAGCCCTGGACCCTGGGCGTGCGGGCGCCGCGCGATCCGCAGGCGCTGGCCGCCACCTTGCGCCTCGATGGCCACTCGATGGCCACGTCGGGCGATTACGAAATGGCGTTTACGCCAGACTACCTGCACCACCACATCTTCGACCCCAAGGCGGGCGACTCGCCGCCGCAGCTGGCCAGTGTAACGGTGCTTGCCCACAGCGCGATGCTGGCCGATGGTCTCTCCACCGCGTGCATGGTGCTGGGCGCGGATAAAGCGATGGCGCTGGCCGCGCGCCTGCCAGGCGTGGACCTGCTGGCGATCGACAAGGCCGGCCGCGCCTGGCGTTCGGCCGGCTTTCCGCCGGAAGCGGCATGAGCGGCCACGCTGAGGGTTCAATGCTTCAGGTGCGGCAGCTTGCGATAAATGGTATTGCGCGAGACGCCCAGCGCGCGCGCGGTGGCCGAGACATTGCCGCCATGCGCTTCGAGCGACTTGAGGATCACCGACTGCTCCATCTCCTCCAGGTTGGCGCCTTGCGCCAGCATTCGTTCGGTGTTTGCTTCCTGGTGGAGCGGCTGGTCGTGGGTGATATCGTCGAGAAAGTCGTCGGGCATGTGGCGCAGGCCGATGTCGGTTTCGTCGCCAGCCATCACGATGGCAGTGCGCAGCAGGTTGGTCAGCTGGCGGAAATTGCCGGGCCAGCGGTGCTGGCGGAACAGCGTGAGAATCTCGGCCGACACCTGGTAGCGGCCACCGTCCGATTCCGTGGCCAGGATTTTCTTCACCACGGTTTCGAGGTCGGTGCGCTCGCGCAGCGGCGGCAGTTTCACCACCAGCCCATTGAGGCGGTAATAAAGGTCTTCGCGGAACTGGCCCCGGGCCATGCGTTCGCGCAGGTTGTGATTGGTGGCGCAGATCAGCTCCACATTGACGGGGATCGACTTGTCGCTGCCCAGCGGCGTAACCATCCGTTCCTGCAGCACGCGCAGCAGGCGCGCCTGCAGGCTGAATGGCATGTCGCCGATCTCGTCGAGGAACAGGGTGCCGCCATTCGCTTGCAGGATTTTGCCGACCGCGCCTTTCTTGCGCGCGCCGGTGAAGGCGCCGTCTTCGTAGCCAAACAGCTCCGATTCGATCAGCGTTTCCGGGATCGACGCGCAGTTCACCGCCACGAAAGGACTCATGGCGCGCGGCGAATCGTTGTGGATCGCTTGCGCCAGCAGTTCCTTGCCGGTGCCGGTTTCGCCCATGATCATGATCGGAATGTCGCGCCCCAGTACGCGCGTAACCTTGTCGAGCACCAGCTCCAGTTGCGGATCGCCGGTGCGCAGGTAGCGCAGGCCGGACAGGCGGCGATTGTGCGCTGCTGCCTGGCTGGCAATGGTGGCCGGTTGCGGCGTATTGGCGACGGATGGGTGTTCGTCGGTCAGCGACTGCCGCAGCGCGCCGTTGGCCAGCCGCAGTTGCGCGCGGCCGTACACGCGCACGCCGTTGTGCATGCACAGGTTGAGCAGGCCGGGGGCGGCGGTGCGGTAATGGTCGTACAGCGCGGATACTGGCAATCCGAACAGGGAGCTGAAGGTATGCGATTGCAGCGCGGTGAACGGCAACCCGAGCTGGAACAGGCCGTTGCGATTCGCGGCAAGGAAGCGCCCGCCGGGGCTGAACGAGGCGATACCTTCCATCAGCGTGCCGATGAATTCCGGCCGGGTGTGGAAGTGCAGCGTGATCGCATCCTCGAAGGTGGCTGCGAACAGCTGGTTCTCGATCATCAGCGCCGACATGCGCACCAGCGCCATGGTGTGCTTGTGGAAGCTGCGCTGGTCGCCCGATACGTCGAGCACACCGACCACATTGCCCAGGTGGTCGGTAATCGGTGCGGCCGAACAGGTGAGGAAGTGGTTGGCGGACAGGTAGTGCTGGTCGGCGTGGACGAGTGTGGGCGATTTTTCGGCAATCGCGGTGCCGATCGCATTGGTGCCCTTGCTGGCCTCGGACCAGGCCACGCCCGGCTGCAGCGCCACGCGGTTGGCCTTTTCCAGGAAGTCGTCGTCGCCCAGGGTATGGACGATGACGCCGGTGGAATCGGTGAGGATCACCATATTGTGGGTGTTGACGATTTGCTGGTACAGCGTTTCCATGGCCGGCACCGCATGGGCGTGCAGCAGGCGATTGCGTTCTATTAGGAGCGACAGTTCGCTGCGGGCGAGGGGGCCGTAGTCGGCGGGGGACTCGGGCCGCAATCCGTAGCGCTGCGAGCGCTGGTGCGACGTCTCGATAATCAGCGGCATATTGTCGGCCCAGGCGGAAGCGGCCGTAGAACTGTTCAGATCTGTAGCAGATGGCATGGCGTTCTCTTCGTCTCGTTTCGGCCGCTACTCTATGGCGCGGCTCTCTGTACCTGAACAGGGTGTTCAATAATGTAGCACCTGTGCAGAAAGGGAGCAAAAGCATGGCTGCAAGCTGTTGCTGGAAGGGGAATATGCA
>Ga0308164_10002098_pt1 | contig 20800 bp, 14 predicted proteins | sample PhyTR2_FD_201031 | JGI IMG/M metagenome (GOLD analysis project Ga0308164, IMG submission 201031) | Phyllosphere microbial communities from UC Gill Tract Community Farm, Albany, California, United States - DLSLT.R2 | ecosystem: Host-associated > Plants > Phyllosphere > Unclassified | place: USA... | reverse complement strand
CAAGCTGGGGCCGTTGGCCGACGGCCGCTCGTGCCTGCAGACGATCTACCGCCAGGGCTACCAGTTGATCAAGGAGTAGCATGGGCCGGTTGTTCTGGAAGTTCTTCCTGTGCATCCTGCTGGCGCAGGTGGCCGCGACCATCGGCGTGGGCGGCGTGTTCTGGCTGCGCGACCAGGCGCGCCAGCGCGCGACGCCCGTGCTCGACAGCGGTCCGCCGGCAGCGATTGCGCTGGACGCCGCCGCCGCCACGCTGCGCCACGGTGGCTTGCCCGCCCTGCGCAGCCTGCTGCCCGACATGCGGCGCCCCCAACTGTTCGTGCTCGACGCAGCGCGCCGCGAACTGCTGGGCCGCGCAGTGCCGGCCGAATTGATGCATGCAGTCGAACGCGAGCTGCGCGACGGCGCCCAGGGTGGCGACAGCGCCGTGTGGCGTGGCGCGCGGCGCCTGGTCGGCCCGGGCGGCGAGCAGTACATCGCCTTCGTGTCGCGTGACTTCGGGCGCCAGATCGGCCGCGACGCCGGCCGTCAGGACGGACTGCGCGACGGTATCGGCCCTGATACGCTGACGCCTGGCCTCGGGCCCGGTCCCGGCCCACGGCGCCGTATCGGCCAGAGCGTCGTGATCGGCGCCACCCTGCTGGCCAGCCTGCTGTTCGCGGCGCTGCTGGCCTGGTATTTCTCGCGCCCGATCCGCGCCCTGCGCAGCGCCTTCGAAGCTGCCGCCGCCGGTGACCTGGCGCCTCGCTTCGGTCCCGGCGCCAAGGGCGGCGACGAACTGGTCGACCTGGGCCGCGACTTCGACCGCATGAGCGCACGCCTGCGCGCGCTGATGGATGGCCAGCGCCGACTGCTGCACGACGTCTCGCACGAACTGCGCTCGCCGCTGGCGCGGATGCAGGCGGCGCTGGGCCTGGCGCACCAGCAGCCGGACAAGATCGGCATCACGCTCGAACGCATCGAGCGCGAAAGCAACCGCATGGACAAGCTGATCGGCGAACTCTTGACGCTGTCGCGCCTGGAAGCCTCGCCCGACGTGCTGCGGCGCGAGCCGGTGGACCTGGTGGAGCTGGTCGACGGGCTTGTCGCCGATGCGCGCTTCGAGGCCGACCAGGCCCAGGCCGCAGACAAGCGCGGCGCGGCGCTGCGCGTCGACTTCGATGCCGACGACAGCGTCAACGTCAGCGGCGACCCGGACCTGCTCTGGAGCGCGCTCGAGAACGTCGTGCGCAATGCCGCCAGACATGGCGCGCCGGGCGGCGTCGTGGCGGTGTCCGTGCGCGCCGTGGATGGCGTGGCAAAGGTTGAGGTATGCGACCGGGGGCCGGGCATCGCGCCCGAGGACTTGCCGGCGATTTTCCAGCCGTTCTTCCGCTCCGGCGCATCGCGCACCGGTGTCGACGGACACGGGCTTGGACTGGCCATTGCGCAGCGCGTGGTCCAGGCGCATGACGGCGAGATCGTCGTGACCAATCGCGAGGGCGGGGGCTTGCAGGTGACGATCACACTGCCTGCGACCGGACGATGAAATCTGCGGCTCAGCGCCCGTACCAATAGCGGGCGTGGGTCGCGCGGTAGGTCGTCACGTCGAGAGTGGCCCCGAATGCCAGCGAGACGGCGCCCCGCTCATCGGTGCGAATGCGCTCGATGCCCATGGCGCCATAGCGCGCGTAGACGAGCTTTTGCGGGTGGCGATACCGATTGCGATGACCTACCTGGAAGATACCGACTGTCGGCGCGACCGCTTGCAGGAACGCTGCACTCGACGAGCTGCCGCTGCCATGGTGCGGCGCCAGCAGCACGTCGGCGCGCAGACGGTCGGCGTCAAGGCCCAGCAGCGCGGCTTCCTGCGCCGCTTCGATATCGCCCGCCAGCAGGATCGCCTTGCCGCCCGCGCTGATGCGTAGCACGCAGCTACGCGCGTTGGCCTTCAGGCGCGGGTTTGCGTAGCTGGCGCTGTCGGGCGCGAGCATCTCGAAGCGCACCCCGTCCCAGTGCCAGGCCTGGCCGGCGCTGCAGCGGGCCGGGTGCGCAGCCTTGCCCAGCAGCCGGTGACCATCCGGCAGTGACGAGATCACCTGCCCTACCCGTACCGTCTGCAACACTGCCTCGGCGCCGCCGATGTGATCGAGGTCGCTGTGCGAAATCACCAGCGCATCGAGCCGGCCGATACCCCGGCCGCGCAGATACGGCAGGATGACGCGCGTGGCGCCGTTTGCGCCGGGCGCGTACAGCGGGCCGGTATCGTACAGCAGACGATGGTACTGCGTTTCGACCAGCAGTGCCATGCCCTGGCCAACATCGAAAGCCGTGATGTCGAACCGCCCTGCCGCTGGCGCGGCCGGCATGTGGGTCAGCAGCGGCGTCCACGCGGCCAGGCCCGCCCAGCGCTGCGGCCAGCCGCGCGGCGCCAGCATCCACGCAGTGCCGGCCAGGGCCAGCACGAGGATCCATGGCGTCGGCGCGGGCGCAGTCCATACGGCCAGCGCGGGCGCGGACAACCACGTCAGGGGCCACACCAGGACGACGATCGCCAGGTGCGCGCTGCCCAGCACCAGATCGGCCAGCGGCGACGGCAGCACGCTGCCGGCCAGCGCCAGTGGCGTGACGAACAGGCTGATGACGGGAATGGCCACCGCGTTGGCAAGGGGGCTGACCAGCGACACCTGCCCGAACAACAGCAGTGTGAGCGGCGCCAGGCCCAGCGTGAAGGCCCACTGGGTGCGCGTCGCCACCACGAGACCGGCGCGCCAGCCGCGCGTGGGCGTACCCAGGCGGCCACTGCACGCATACAGGATCGCCGCCACCGCCCCGAACGACAGCCAGAAGCCCGGCCACAGCATCGCCCACGGATCGCGCAGTACGGCCACGCCCAGCGCGAGGCACAGCACGTGCGACATCGAGGTGATGCGCCCGCACCACAGCGCCAGCGCGACCACTGCCAGCATGTAGAAGGTGCGCTGGGCCGGCACGCCGAAGCCTGCCAGCAGCACGTACAGCAGCGCCACCAGGGCGCCCGCCAGTGCGGCCGCCTTCTGGGCCGGCAAGTGCAATGGCAGGTTCGCACCGGTGAAGAACGAACGGCGCCACAGCCACGACGTGGCCCACGCGCCCAGGCCCGCCAGCATCGTGATATGCAGGCCGGAGATCGAGACGAGATGGCTGATCCCGGTCCGGTTGAACACGTCCCACGACCCCTGGTCGATGCCGCGCTGGTCACCGATCACCAGCGCGACGATCACGCCCGCATATGGCTTGCGGTCCAGGACTGCCAGGATACGGCTTCGCAGCCAGCCCCGCGTCCGCTCCACGGCGTAGCCGGCGTCCGGTGTCCATGCCGCCAGGCGTGCGTGCCGCGCGCCGGCCGGGCGCACGTAGCCCGTCGCGCGCACGCCCTGTTCGAGCAACCACGCCTCGTAATCGAAGCCGTGCGGATTGGCGTTGCCGTGCGGGCGCTGCAGGCGCACGACAAGGCGCCAGCGCTCGCCCGGGTGCACGAACGCCGGATCGGCGGCGGTGGCGCCATACCAGGACAGGATGATTTTGGGCGGCACGGTCGCGCCGGGCGTGTCGACGTGCGCGACGTTGAACTGAAAGCGCACGCCGCCGTCGAAGCGGTGCGGCAGGCTGGCGACGACGCCGGTCACGGCGATCTCGCGGCCTTCGTCCGCAAGCGGCAATGCGTCGCCCAGCGCAGTGTGGGCAAGGAGCGCTGCCCAGCAGGCGCCGAGCAGGACGCCTGCGATCAGCATGCGGGGCAAGCCACGCAGGATCACGCAAACGACGATGGCCGTGGCCACACACACAGCAAGGCTGGCTGGTTCCGGCAATGCGGGCCGGGTCTGGAGCCAGGCAGCGCCTGCGGTGAAGGCAAGGATGGCGCTGCGCATGGGCTGGCGAACGAACGTCGGTCAGGCGGCCGGGCGGCTGATGCCCGACTTGTGCCCGATCGGCATTGCAGCGACGAAGCACCGACCCGTCACCACTGCGGTCAGGCGGACCATCCAGTCTTTCTGGCGCGTCACCGGTCCGTCCATGACATCTCCTTCGTGTTCTCGCGTCAAGCGGCTGTTCGGATCGGATCGATGCACTCAAGGCTCGCTTGCAAGCCGCACCAGTGTCCAGCTGCTGTGCCGGCGGACGCGTTGTCTGAACGATGCACGTGGCAGCTGGCTGCCGGCAGCAAACCAGCGCGTGCCATCAAGCGCCTCGCTGTCGTCACAGCGCCACCATCCGCTGGCCGGACAGGCTGCACTGCTTTGCGCGACGCTGCCGATCAGGGCGTCGCGATGTGGCATGAGGTCCGTTTCGGGCGTCACGCCGGACGTAACATCATGCTCCAGACCGGTCGCAGGATCGGGCCCAAGGTCATACGCATCGAGGGACGCGAGATCGGGCACGCGAGCGGGCTCGGCTAACCCGGTCACGGCAGGCGCTGGTGCGGCCTGAACTGGTAAGCGCGGACGGTGGCGCTTGTCCGCCAGGCGCCACCGGGTCGGGCTCCGGCTTTCATAGCTGGGCTGCAAACCCCTGACCCGCTGCCAGACGGTTGGTTGCGGCAGCAGCAGCGCTTGCGGCATGCGCTTGCCTTCGGCGATGAACTGGCGTTGCCCGTTGTAGACGCGCACGCGCGCGTTGACCTCGGTACATTGCCACCAGCCCGTGTGCGGACAACTGTCACCGGCAAGCACAACGGTGCCGAGCGCAGTGGCCGGCGGCTCAACAGATGGCGGCGCCTGGGCTACGGTTGGCCGCAGCCGGAGACTCCCGGCGATCCGGTCCCACAAATCGATCAGCGCCTGCTCGGACAACGTCGACTGCACCGGCTTGCCGCCACCCGCCGGATTGGTGCCGGCGGCCAGTTCCAGTGTCATGAACGGCATGTTGAGATCGGATTGGCGTCCGGGCATTTCCCACTGAAACGAATAGCCGGTCGTGAAATTGGGTTCGCGCACCCGCATGACCAGTTCATCGCCGTCAAGGCCATTGATGGCGCGCGCCGCTTCGCGCAGATGCGAGAACGCGAGCTGCATGAACAGCGGACGGCGGTCGACCGTGATCGCATGCCGTTCGAGCAGGCGCGGGGCGGGCGTCACCCCTGCCATCGACGAGAGCACGATACTCACGTCAGGATGGCCCGGCAGGCCGGCGAACAGCACGACGCTTTCAGTGTCTGCGTCGTCATACGGGTCAAGCACGATGGCGTGGTCAAGACAAAACCCCGGCTCGCGCGGAATCTCGCCAGGCTGCATGGCGCGAAACCGCCGCAGCACGCGTGCCAGGCTGTCCCCGCTGCCCGGCGCCATGCCCTGCGCCTGCGCGTCAATGCTGACGTGGGGTAGTCTCAGCAGGCCATGCACGTCCACATCCTCAATTGCCACAATGTGACCGTGTTCGATGGTCTGGGCCGGGCGCCGGTTGTGCACGAACACCTTGCCCTGCCCCGTCGCAGACAGCAAGTCCTTCGCCGACTCCAGCTTGCCGTACTCGTCTTTCCCGGTAAGCAGCGTATCTTCCAGTGCGTCAAGACGTTGCGTGAAGTCGTCGTCCGTTTCACGGTCGGTGCTGGCGACATCGTAACCACCGATGAAGCCACGTCGCAGACGCACCGTCGCCTCGGCGGGAAGGTCGATCAGGAAACGGCCCACGCAGACGGTCTTCATCGTGCCGGTCATCTTTGCCACCTTTTGCCTATCCTCGTCGGTCTGGAACGAGTTCGCGAGAAAGGACACCAGCGTCAGGGCTGACGCCATCGCTATACCGATCCAACGCACCTGGCGGCTCTTCAGCCGCTTCATCGGACTTCCTGGACGATCTTGACGATGAGATGGCGCGTCAGCAGCAGCATGTCTTCGTGCTGGAAACTGTCCTGGTGCCGGAAACCCGTTGGCGCAAACGCGCCGCGCACGTGCAATGCCGCCCCTGCGCCGGATTGCAGCGGCACGGTTTCATCGCCTTGTTCGTCCTGCGGCCACAAGACAAAGCGCAGCCGGACACCGTTCGCGGTTTCCACTTCGCGCGTGCCGGCACTGCCTTTTCCACCATCGGCGACCAGCTTTGCCGCCCGCACGTTTGCGGTCGTGAGCACTGCTGGCGACGTTGAGGGCATGCGCGCCACCCAGCGAATCTTGCCGTACGCTTTCAGCGTTTTGTCCGCGCCATAGAAGGCGTAAGAATGGCGGTGATAGTACGGCGTGCTCTTGCCGCCCTTGCCTTCGACGCCCAGAACCTGGCGGTGAAAACGTTCCGCCTCGTTGATTGCGTCGAGAATTTTTTTGACCGGGCCGCCATGCAGCTTGGCGTAGCGCTGCGCCGGGTCCACCAACCCCGGGTCGATCATCCGGTGCCACGACGTCATGTCCCGATACATATCGTAAGGATTGCCAGCCGGCAGTGACACCATGTCGCGCATATCCTCATGCGCGCTCACGCCGCGCAATGTTTTGATCACCAGCCACGGCGCCGGATAAAGATGATTCGGCAGCAGTTGCAGCAGGCCGGGCGCCACTGCCATGACCGGCATCGTCTTGGCGCTCGTGTCGCCGGCGATGTCGGCGAACCCGGACGCCGCAAAATTGGCCACTGGCCCGTTGGTAAAGTTGCCTGCCTCGGTACCGCAGGCCATGCGCCGGTATGCCACCGGCGCGCCCAGCGCCGGCATCACGGCGTGCACAATGCCGGCAATATCCGAGGCGCCACCTGTCCCTTCGCTCAGGCGAGCGCAGGCGCGCGCGACCAGCCCGCCCATCGAGTGGGTCACCAGGATCACGTGGCGGCATGCATGCTTGCGATCGGTCCAGAAGGCGCGTATCCCGTCGATCCGTGCGCGCAGGCGTTTTGCCGCCACGTCGCACGACGCCAGCCAGTTGTAGCCGAAGGCATAGACCGGATACTGGTAGCCGGCGTAGTGTTCGAGTTCAGCTTCGGTGACGTGCTCGATCTGCCGCACGCCCCAGCGTTCGGGGTCGCATTGCATGACCCGCTTCCAGTGCTGACGCACCAGGCGCGCGCCTTGGGGCGAGAGCTGGAACGTCTTGTCCAGGTTGCGTTGCAGGTCGACCAGCAGCGCGCCGTACGAGTCGGCGTGGATTTCTCCCCAGCCCCGCTCGCGCATGACGTCAGGCTCCAGGCCGCAGAGCGGGAAGTCGAGTTCGCCGTCAGGGTCCACCTCGAGGATGGCGGGATCGAGGATGCGCTGGCGCAGTGCAGGCGCGCGTGTTTCCCACACGTCGGCCTCGCGGTATTTGCCAGCGAGATGATTCGGTGGCCGCCATGCGGGCTCGCCCGGGCGCAGCGCGTCGTCGTCACGCTTGTTCAAATTGGCGCGCGCCCGCAGGTTCGAGCCCATGCTGCCCGGAACGAAAATGACGGGGATGACCTTGCGCGATCCGATCGTGACGCGGGCGCGCACCTTGAATGCGACTGGCGTGGCGACCGTATGGGCCACCAGGCTGCCGTCGCGCTCGACGGTGGGCTGGTGGATCGGCCGGGTTGGCTCGCTCATGCCGTGTCCGTGCTGGCGGGCGTCGGATTGCTGGACTGGTCATCGGCCAGCAAGCGGATTTCAATATCGCCCATGGCGTAGCTGTGCAGGATGCTGGTGCGGCCTTCATCGTCGGTGATGCCTTCGATGCTGGTGCCGTCCTCGTGCTGTGCGATATAGCGCTGCCCCCTGGCCGGCAAATTCGTCTGACGGTCGATCACCACCACACGCTCATCGGTTTCGAGGGCGGTGGCCGGCAGCCGCAGGCCGGCTGGCATGCCGCCACCGCCCGTCAGGTAGTCGACGCTGGCGGCCTTGATAACGTGGTTGCCGCTGCTCTGGTGCGTGATCGCGCCGCCGTGCCAGTCGGTTTGCGTCCCCTGCGACACCACCTTGACCGACGGCGCTTCGAGCTCGATGCCGGCGGCGGCGATCAGGCGAATCCGGTTGGACGATTTGATCTCGATATCGCCCTTGTGGGTTTCGACGACGATGTCGCCGCGCGCCGCAATCAGCTTCATGCCGAGGTCATACGCGAACAGGCTGAGCGCGCGCGACGCCCGCAGGAACAAGCTGCGCCCGGCCGCCACTTCGGTGTCACCGGTCGAGACGATGTCGATCTTGGTCCGCGCGCCCAGCGCGATGGCGTCATCACTGGCCAGCACCACCCCGGCCGGCGCGCTCACCGCCACCATCGGCGCGCCGCCCTGCGCCAGGCCTGGGGCCACACTGGAACCGTCTTGCCAGCGGCGCAGGCGTTCGGTGAGCTCGGCCAGGCGCGGGCTGGCCGCATGCTCTTCGCCATGCGCGCCCGCCAGCCGGCCCAGTTCATCGAGCACACCGTGCATCACCTCGGCGATGCCGACCAGCGCGCCGCGCTCGAGCTGCGCGCCACCATCGGCGTCGCTACCCCCGGCACTGAGCAGGATGCCTTCGCCACCGCGCACGGCAACAGCCTTGCTGCTGCGAAGCTCGGCGCCCTCACCGCGTGCCCCGGCCGTGCCATTCGAGCGAGGATCGGACAGCCAGCCCAGATTGAGTTCGGCAGCCGCGTGGTCGCTGGCCAGCTGCACGCCGATCTGGCCTGGTGTATCGTCGAACAGCAACTGCCCGCCACGCGCGCCGCCAATCTCGCGGCTGCGCATGCCGGCCAGGTAGCGATTGCCCGGCAGCGCACCCGCGCGGCTGAGCGCCGGCGGCTGCGAACGCTCGTTGTACAACTGCGACAGGATCACGGGCCGGTCAGGATCGCCGCCCATGAACGCCACGAGAACCTCCGTGCCCACGCGCGGCATACCCAGCGTGCCCGATTGCTGCTGGCTGCCGGCGCCAGCCCCGGCCCAGTTGGATGCGACGCGTACCCAGGCTGAGTCGGCGGGCGTATCCGACGCCCCGGCGCCATGTGCGTGCCGATGGTCGTCCGTGCGCATGCCGGGGAACCGGATCTTGACCCGGCCCAGTGCATCGCAATGGACTTCTTCGCCGGGCGGACCGGTCACGATAGCGCTTTGCAGTTGCGGATGCGGCAGGTCGGTGCGCGGATCGAACCTTGGGGCCAGCGGGATGCCGCGCCGCACGGCGTCGAAGGTGACCCGCACGCGCATGGGTCCGGATGCAGACGAAGATGCGGGCGAAGATGCGGACGCATGCGCCGGCGCAGCCCCGGCCACGGACGCCAGCACCGACGCCGCAAACGCGCTGTCGGCGCCGGTGAGCGCCGTGCCCATCAGCCGCCGCACCCGTTGCGCGACGTCAGCCGGCAGGTTGTTCTCGGCCTCAACGTGCAGTGCGGTGATGACGAAGTCGCGTTCGGCGGCCGGGTGCGTGTCGATCTCGGGATGGCCGCTAAGGGTGAACCACTCGCCGGCGCGCAGGTCGCGCACGGTGCCCGCGCCATGAAAGCATTTGGTGTCGAGCTCGTGCCGGTTCATGCGCAGCTGCCCCAGGCGCCAGTGGTCTTCGACGTCGTTGCCGGCATGGGGCATCTCGACCTGGTAGTCGTCCAGGCTGGCGGCCAGCCCATTGCCGCTGGGCCCCTGGTCGGCCATGCCGCGCGCAGTAGCCGTCATGAAGCTGGTGCCCAGCGGATTGCGATAATCCCAGCTGTGCCGCGTCGTGCTGCCAGCCTGCAGGCGGCGCGCGGCGCACCACGAGACGATCGTGTCGCGCTCTTCGCTGGCGCCGCCCTGGTGATAGCGCACGGCGCCGGCGCTGTTGCGCGGCAGCGTGTTGGGATCGTTGAACAGCACCAGCGTGTGGGCGGGTGATGTGTCAGGCTCGCTGGCTCTCGCCCTAGTGCGCGCGTGGCCGGGGCGGAAGGTCCAGGCCACGCCACGCCGGCGCAGCAGGCGGCGCACGAAGGCGGCGTCGGACTCGTTGTATTGCATGGTCTGCTCGCGCGGCGGAAACTGGCGCGGGTCGAACAGCGGATCGAGTTCGTAATCGAAGGCGCTGGCCAGCACGCTGTTCGACAGGCGCCATTCGTTGAACAGCACCTGCACGATCTCGAGTTCGTTCTGGTAGCGAAATACACGGCTGTTGATGCGCTTTTCCATGATCGCCAGCGCGTCGCGGATCACCAGCTGGTACACGCCCAGGCCGCCGTCGAAATCGCCGGCGCGGGCTTCGGCCACGATGCCGCACACGCCGCGCAATCCGCCACGATCGGTGACGAGCCCGATCTCGGCCGGCAGCGCGATCAGTTCCTTGAGCGGCAGGCGCGGTGTGGACGCAACGCAGGTGACGGTGTACTCGAGGCCGCCGCAAATGGATTCGCTGCCCGTAACACGCTGCGGCAACAGGATGGTGGCAAGCCGATGATCAGCGTGACCGAGACGCAGCCGGATGGGTCGGTGCGCCCCCGATAGCGAACGGTCGTTCTGCAGCATGCGCAGGAATTCGCTGGCGTTGTCCACGTGAATCTCCTGTCCATCCAATGCGTTTCTCGGGGAAGCACATCTTGGCACGCCGTACTGATGGCGTTTTGTCAGGTGTCACAGATGCCAGGCGCCGTTTCGGGAACTTCGCCGGGCCGCCTGGCTAGACGGCAGCGCACAAGCCGGCCAGGCGCGGGATGGCGGCCAGCGAGGCGCGATGGGCAGCGATGCGCACGACATCCGTGTCCACGCCGCGCAATTCTGCCAGCGCCGCGCCGATGCCCGGCAAATTCTCGGGGCTGTTGCGGCCCGGATGAATCCAGCTAGGGGCGATGTCGGGTGAGTCAGTTTCCAGCACGATCCAGTCGAGCGGCAACTCGGTGGCGAGGCGCCGGATCTGCAGTGCGCGGGTAAACGTCAGGTTGCCGCCGAAGCCCAGGTGCAGGCCGAGGTCGATGAAATTCTGCGCCTGCTGGAAGCTGCCATTGAAGGCATGCGCGATGCCGCTCGGCGGGCGGATCTGGCGCAGGTGCTTGAGCACCTGGTCCTGCGAGCGGCGCACATGCGTCATGACGGGCAGGCCGAAGTCGCGCGCGATGCGCAACTGTTCGCGGAAGAACCGCGCCTGCTTCTCGCGCATTTCGGGCGTGGTGAGTTCGGGGATGAAGAAATCCAGGCCGATTTCACCGATGCCCACGAAGCGCGGATCGCCCATCGCCGCTTCGACGCGCGTGCGCAGGTAGGCCAGGTCGTCATCGTGTGCCTGCGGCACGCACATCGGGTGGATGCCCAGCGCGTAGCAGGCGTTCGGGCTGCCCGCCGCCAGCGCGGCGACCGTATCGAAATTGCCCCGCTCGACTGCCATGATGACGAACATCGAGACGCCAGCCGCTTCGGCCCGGCGCGCGACGCCCGCGCCATCGCCACCGTATTCGCGGGCGTCGAGGTGAACGTGCGTATCGATCCACATGGCGTCAGCCCTCTGCGGCCTGCAGGCCGTGCTCGGTCATGCGCAGCACGCGGTCGCAGCGGCGCGCCAGTTCCATGTCGTGCGTGACGATCACGAACGCGGTGCCGAGGGTGCGCGACAGTTCGAGCATCAGGTCGAAGATGATCTGCGCAGTCGTGTGATCGAGGTTGCCGGTCGGTTCATCGGCCAGCACGCAGGCCGGTTGCGTGACCAGCGCGCGCGCCAGCGCGACCCGCTGGCGCTCGCCGCCGGACAACTCGCCCGGGCGGTGCATGACGCGTTTGCCCAGGCCGACGCGTTCGAGGATCGCTTGCGCCAGCGTCAGCGCCTCGGCGCGCGGCATACGGCGAATCAGCAGCGGCATCATGACGTTGTCGAGCGCCGTGAATTCGGGCAGCAGGTGGTGGAACTGATAGACGAAGCCCAGCGCCGTGTTGCGCAGTTCGCCGCGCCGGGATTCGGACAGGCTCGCAAAATCCTCGCCGCGCAGGCTTACGGTGCCGCTGCTCGGCGTATCCAGGCCGCCGAGCAGGTGCAACAGCGTCGACTTGCCCGAACCGGACGCGCCGACAATCGCCACGCGCTCGCCGCGGTACACAGCAAAGTCGATACCGTCGATGACGCGCACGATGGCATCGCCCTGGTTGAAGGTCTTGCCCAGGCCACGGCAGGCCAGCACGGGTACGTCGTTGGTGTTGTTCACGTCGTTCATCGCATTGTTCTTCACATTATTCATAGCGCAGCGCCTCCGCCGGTTTCACGCGCGAGGCGGCCCAGCTTGGGTAGATCGTGGCCGCAAAGGCCAGCACCACCGACACGATGCCGATGGTGACGACGTCCGGCGTGTACAGCTCGGACGGCACGGTACTGATCAAATAGATATCCTTGGACAAGAACTCCACGCCCAGCAAGCGTTCGATGAACGGGACGATGACACCGATGTTCTTGCTCACGCCCACGCCCATGGCCACGCCCGCGAGCGTGCCGAGCACACCGACGACCGCGCCCTGCACCATGAAGATTTTCATGATCGAGCCGGGCGAGGCGCCCAGCGTGCGCAGGATCGCGATGTCGGCCTGCTTCTCGGTCACCGTCATCACGAGGCTCGACACCAGGTTGAAGGCGGCCACCGCGATGATCAGCGTCAGAATAATGAACATCATCTTTTTTTCGGTCTGCACCGCAGCGTACCAGTTGGCGTTGAGCTTGGGCCAGTCGCGCACGACCAGGTCGCCCTTCATCGAGGCCTTCAATTCGGCAGCCACTTGTGGCGCTTCGCGCATGTTCGCGATGCGCAGGCGCAGGCCGGATGGCGCCTGCTGGCGTTCGAGACGCTGCGCATCCTCGATGTGGACGAACGACAGCGCCGCATCGAAATCGAAGTGCCCGGCTTCGAAGATGCCGGCTACGGTGAAGCTGCGCGTGCGCGGCACCATGCCGGCCGGCGTCACCTGGCCCTGGGCCAGCACCATGGTGACCTTGTCGCCCATGCCCACGCCCAGCGCGCGCGCCAGTGCGTAACCGAGCACGATGTTGAAGCTGCCGGGCTTCAAGGCATCGAAGCTGCCTGCGCGGATCTGCTTTGCCACCGTCGACACATTGTCTTCAACGCCCGGCAGCACGCCGCGCACGATCGACGGACGCATGATCCCGTCGCGCACCAGCAGGCCCTGGGTCTCGACGAACGGCGCCGAGCCCAGTACGGCCGGATTCTGCGCCGCTTCCTTGGCCCTGGCCTGCCAGTCCGGCATGCTGCCCGATGCATCGAACACTTCGATGTGGGCCAGCACCGACAGCATGCGGTCGGTGACCTGCTTCTGGAAGCCGTTCATCACCGACAGCACGATGATCAGGGCAGCCACGCCGAGCGCGATGCCAGCCACGGAAATGAGCGAGATGAACGAAATGAAGCTGCTGCGACCGCTGCTCTTGCCGGCGCGCGTGTAGCGCAGGCCGACCTGCCACTCGTACGGCAGTTTGTGGATGATGCTCATGAATTTTCGTGCTTCAGATTGGAATCGGGGCGGACGACACAGGCACGGTTACTCATAGCGCAGTGCCTCTGCCGGTTTCACGCGCGAGGCGGCCCAGCTTGGGTAGATCGTCGCCAGGAACGACAGCAGCACGGCCACGCCGCCGATCCAGCCGACGTCGGCCCACAGCAGTTCGGACGGCATCTCGCTGATCAGATACACCTCTTGCGACAGAAAATGCACGCCCGAGATGCGCTCGATGGCCGGCACGATGACGTCGACATTGAGCGCCACCAGCACGCCCAGGCCCACGCCGAGCAGGCCGCCCAGCAGGCCCACGAGCGTGCCTTGCACCATGAAGATTTTCATGATCGCGCGCGGCGACGCGCCCAGCGTGCGCAGGATGGCAATGTCGGACTGCTTGTCCTTGACGGTCATGACGAGCGTCGAGACGAGGTTGAACGCGGCCACCGCCACGATCATCGTCAGAATAATGAACATCATGTTCTTCTGCGATTGCACGGCCGCGAACCAGACCGTGTTGACCTTGGTCCAGTCGCGCATGATCAATTCGCCCGGCATCGAGCGCTGCAGTTCATAGGCCACGCGTGGCGCCTGGTGCAGGTCTTGCAGCCGCAGGCGGATGCCGGCCGGCGCCGTGGCACCCGTCGCCACCTGGGCGTCGTCGATATTGATCAGGGCGAGCGTGGAATCGAACTCGAAGTGGCCGGCCTCGAAAATGCCGGACACGGTCAGCGCGCGCGTGCGCGGCAGCGGGTTCTCGCCTGGCGTGCTGGCGCCGCCCAGGATACCGCTGCTGGCCACGAGAAGCGTGACGCGGTCGCCCACGTCGACGCCAAGTGACTTGGCCAGCGCGCGGCCAAGCACCACATTGAATGAGCCGGCGCGCAGCGATGCGAAATTACCGGCCTTCATCTGGCGCGTGATGTCCGATACCAGTGCTTCTTCGACCGGTGCCACGCCGCGCAGCAGCGCCGGCTTCATGACGCCATCGACCAGCAGCATCGATTGCGCATCGATGAACGGCGCGGCGGCCTTGACCTCCGGGTTGCGCAGCGCCTGCAGGCTGGTGGCGCGCCAGTCGGGCAGCGCGCCGCGGCTGTCGAAAATCTCGACGTGCGCCAGCATCGACAGCATGCGGTTGGTGACTTCCTTCTGGAAGCCGTTCATCACGGACAGCACGACGATCAGCGCGGCCACGCCGAGGGCGATGCCGGCCACCGAGGCCATCGAAATGAAGGAGATGAAGCTGTTGCGGCCGCTGCGCTTGCCGGCGCGCGTGTAGCGCAGGCCGATCTGCCATTCGTAGGGGAGTTTGTGGGTGATGCTCATGCTGTCCGTGTCGACCGATCCGCTGTGTTTCGCTGTGTTTTTTGTATTAATGGCGCAGCGCCGGCTGCATCAGCCCGGCAGTTTGCCAGACAAACCGGGATTGTGGCGCAATTATCAAAAACTCACTAGGGCATTCCGGTGGGCATGCGGGTAGAGAATCGGACTGGCGATCCGCTGGCGGCGGCGATTTGCCCTAGAATAGCGGGATGGCTCATATTACGCTCGTCCTGCCGTTCGCTCTGCCGCTTCCCGAATTTGCTCCCGACCTGATCCGCGCGATGAACACGCCGGCGCTGGCGCTGCTGCTCTCGCGTACCTCGAGCGCCACGCGCACGCGGACGGCCGAACATACCCACGCCCTGCCCCACGAAACCTGGCTGGCCCGCGCGCTCGGGCTGGGCGCCGCGGGCAGGGTCGACGTGGCCGTTGCCGCCATGCGCGGCTTCGGGCTGGATCCCGATGGCGGCAACTGGTACATCGTCAGTCCCGGCCACATCCAGATCGCGCGCACGCACCTGACGATGGCCGATACGCGCCAGGTACCGCTGGCCGATGACGACAGCCGTGCGCTGTTCGCCACGGCTGCCGAACTCTGCGAAAGCATTGGCCATGCGCTGCGCTACGGCGATGCGCAGACGTGGTTCCTGCGCGCCGACGACTGGACGGGTTTCGAGACCGCCACACCCGACACGGTCGTGAACATGGACCTGACGGATTTCATGCCGAAGGGCCAGCCGGCGATGGCCTACCGGCGCCTGCAGAACGAAGTGCAGATGGCGTGGCACGCGCATCCGATGAACGCCGCGCGCGAAACGCAGCGGCTGCCGATCGTGAACGCGTTCTGGATGTGGGGCGCGGGCCGGACGGCGCCTGCACCGACGCAGCCGCTGGCCAGTGTTGCGGTGCCGGGCTGGCTGGGCGCGCTCGGTAATCAACGGTTCGACACGCTCGACCGATTGGCCGATCTGCTGTCGACCGACCGCACGCTGGTCGTCGGCCCGCTGGCCGAAGCGGCGCAGGCAGCCGACTGGGGCGTCTGGCTGCAGGTGATGGGGCAACTGGAAGAAACGCTGTTCGCGCCGTTGCTGGCTGCAGTCAAGACGGGCCGCGTAAGCAAGCTGACGCTGGTGCTGAGCAGCCGCGAAGGCTTGCTCGAGACGACGACGGGCGCGCTGGCGCAGCGCAAATTCTGGCGCAGCCCGACGCTCGACGCACTGAAGTGAGAACACTGGTGAGCGCACTGAAACAACTCGACCGAGATAGACATTGACCCTGAAGACCCGACTCTCCACCCGCCCCTGCCCGTTCCGCACTTCCGAACTGCTGCGCCAGGATGGCGTGCACCCTGTACTGGCCCGTATCTACGCGTCGCGCGGCCTGCTCGACGCGCGTGAGCTTTCGAGTGAACTGGCAGCGCTGTCGCCGCCGTCCGGCCTGAAGCACATCGACGCCGCCGCCGCGTTTCTTGCCGACGCCATCGGCGCCGGCAAGCGTATGACGATCGTCGCCGACTACGATTGCGACGGCGCCACGGCCTGCGCCGTTGCCCTTCGTGGGCTGCGTGCGATGGGCGCGCAGGTCGACTACATCGTCCCGAACCGCTTCGAATACGGCTACGGCCTCACGCCCGAAATCGTGGCGCTCACGGCGCGCGAAAAGGCGCCCGACATCATCGTCACGGTCGACAACGGCATCGCCAGCGTCGACGGCGTGCTCGCGGCGAATGGGCTGGGCATCGACGTCGTCGTCACCGACCACCACTTGCCGGGTGACGTGCTGCCAGCGGCGCGCGTGATCGTCAACCCGAACCAGCCCGAGTGCGGCTTCCCGAGCAAGAACCTGGCTGGCGTGGGCGTGGTGTTCTACGTACTGCTGGCCCTGCGCGCGGAATTGCGCCGACGCGGCGTGTTCGATGCACAAACGCAGCCCAAGCTCGACAGCCTGCTCGACCTGGTCGCGCTGGGCACGGTGGCCGACGTCGTCAAGCTCGACGCCAATAACCGCATCCTCGTCGCGCAGGGCTTGAAGCGCATGCGTGCTGGCCGCATGCATGCCGGCGTGGCGGCGCTGTTCCGGGTGGCCGGGCGTGAAGCGCGCTGCGCCACGCCGTTCGACCTGGGCTTTGCCGTCGGCCCGCGCCTGAATGCTGCCGGCCGCCTGCAGGACATGGCGCTCGGCATCGAATGCCTGACCACCGACGACGAAGGCCGCGCCTGGGCCATCGCCCAGCAACTGAACGAAATCAACCTCAAGCGCCGCGAAATCGAAGCCGAGATGCAGGACACCGCGCTGCTGCACCTGGACACGTTCGAGCCGACCGGCGCCAGCACGATCACCGTGTTCGACGAAGGCTGGCACCAGGGCGTGATCGGCATCGTCGCCTCGCGCCTGAAAGAGAAATTCTACCGTCCGACATTCACCTTCGCGCCAGCGGGCGACGGCATGATCAAGGGCTCGGGCCGCTCGATCCCGGGCTTTCACTTGCGCGACGCGCTGGACCTGGTCTCCAAGCGCGTGCCGGGCCTGATCGACAAGTTCGGCGGCCACGCCATGGCCGCCGGCCTCTCGCTGCGCCACGACCATTTCGACACCTTCTGCCAGGCCTTCGAAGCCGTCGGCCAGGCCTGGCTGACCGAAGCGCAGCTCGAACGCATCATCGAAACCGATGGCCCGCTCGAGGACGAGTTCTACTCGACCCAGTTCATCGAACTGATGGACGGCCAGGTCTGGGGCCAGGGCTTCGCGCCGCCGGTCTTCTGCGACGAATTCCGCGTCGTCAGCCAGCGCATCCTGAAAGAGCGCCACCTGAAGCTGCAGCTGGAAAAGAACGGCCGCCGCTACGACGCCATCTGGTTCGGCCACACCGACAGCCTGAGCGACCGCGCCCGCGTCGCCTTCCGCCTCGACGCCAACGAGTACAACGGCGTCACCAAAGTCCAGCTCCTGGTCGAGCACGCCGAATCCGCCTGACCGCTCCGGGCAAGTCCCCCGAGCAATTGCAAAACAATTCGACTCTGACCCCAATTGGAGGTCGCTCGAATTGAGGCAATTGCCCAATAATTCGACTCTGACCCTAATTGTCAGGCGGGCTCTGCGGCAAACGTAACAATTAGGGTCAGAGTCGAATTGTTTGATAACTGTTTGCGGGTGGGATACTTACAGGCGACATGATCCTGGCGTGTTCGCTATGATGAGCCGGTTTGCCGGTTTGCCGGTTTGGCCATTCCCCCCTCATTCCCTATGCGCTGGCTGGTTGCCGGCGGGAGCATGCATGTTTTCAATCATTATCAATTTCGTTGGCTCGCTGATGCATCTTTATGTGGCGCATCGCCTGTATGCGCTGGGGCCGGTTCGTGCGCGCGTGCCGGCGCGTGTCTGGTGGGTGGGCGCCGTGGCGCTGTGGGGGTTCTATCTGTGGGGCGTGCAGCTCGGGGATGCGGCGCTCGACTGGCGCTGGTGGCCAGGGCAGTTCTCGATGACGTGGCTGGGCGTGCTGTTCTGCATGACGCAGTATCTGCTGCTGGCCGACATCGTCACGGGCTTCGGTTTCTGGCTGCGGACCTGGGCGCCGCGTATTCTGGCCCTCGGCGCGATGGCGGGTGTGGCGGTCAGCGGTTTTGCGATCTTCCAGGCGATGCGCGCACCGGCCATCGTGGAACAGGAAGTCACACTGCCCGGCCTGCCCAAGGCGCTCGATGGCACCGTGCTGGTGGCGATCAGCGATACGCACCTCGGCGCCCAGCGCCGCGCAGAGTGGCTCGGCAAGCGGGTCGACCAGATCAATGCCCTCGATCCCGATGCCGTCGTGATGCTGGGCGACCAGGTCGAAGACGAACCGATCAACGACGCCCAGCTCGCACCTGTCCTCAAACGGCTGCGGCCCGCCATGGGCGTCTGGGCCATCACCGGCAACCATGAGTACTATGGCGACGCTGGCGGGACGATCCATGAATTCGCGGCCGGCGGCGTCAAGTGGCTGCGCGACCAGCATGTCGAGATCGCACCAGGCCTGCACCTGGCGGGCCTGGACGATATCGGGCGCGCCAGGCGCGGCGGGCGCAACGTGAATGCCGGCCTCGAACGCATACTCCCCAAACGGCTGGACGGCGCCACGATCCTGCTGGCGCACATCCCCGATCCCGGCCTGATCGAGCGCGCCGCGCAAAAAGACATCGACCTGATGCTGTCCGGGCATACCCACGGCGGCCAGGTCTGGCCATTCACCTATCTGGCCCAGCGCGAGTTTCCCTACCTGGTGGGCTGGTACCGCATCGGCCACATGCAGCTGGTGGTCAGTCGCGGCGCCGGCGGCTGGGGGCCGCGCATGCGGCTCTGGCAACCGGGCGAAATCGTCAAGCTGACCCTGCGCGCCCAGCCCTGACCTGGGCGTACGACCGCCCCGCCCCCACTCACGGCGCGGTGGGTGGCTTGTACGTTTGCCCGTGCCGCATCACGAAGAACGCGTCGTCCGCCACGCCCTGCGCCGCACGCGCCAGCGCCAGGTCGCGCGGGGCCTGGTCAAGGCGCTCCTGCCCCATCGGGTACGTCCCCCAATGCATGCCCACGCTGTGCTTGACGCGCAGCTCGAGGTGGATGCGCACCGCCTCGTCGGGACTCACGTGCGAATTGCGGTACCACAGCGGCTGGTAAGCGCCGATACCGATGGCCGCCAGGTCGAAGCCACCGAAGCGCGCGGCGATGTCGCCGATGTCCTTCGAATAGCCCAGGTCACCCGAGAAGAAGAATGCAAACCCCGGACGCGTGACGGCAAAGCCGCCCCACAGCGTCGCATTGCGGTCCCACAGCGAGCGGGCCGACCAGTGATGCACCGGCAGCAGGTGCAGTTCCAGTCCCCGGTACACCGTCTTTTCCCACCAGTCGAGCTTGACGATGCGCGAGCGGTCGCCGCCCGTCACGTTCTTCGCGAGCCAGACGTCCACGCCCAGTGGCGCCACCAGCAGCGGCGGCCCGCCCGGCTGGCGATACAGCGCGCGCAGCGATGCCTTCGACAAGTGGTCGTAGTGCGAATGACTGAGCAGGATGACGTCGATGCGCGGCAAATCGGCCAGCGCCACACCGGGCGCCTGATGGCGTTTGGGTCCCGCGAACGGCAGCGGCGAGGCACGCTCGTCGAACACGGGGTCGGTCAGGATGTTCACGCCAGTCCCGCTCTGGAACAAGAACGTCGCGTGGCCGATCCAGGTCAGCGCCGGTTCGCTGTGGTTGGCGTGAATGAAGGCCAGGTCGGGCGCCACCGGCGCGATCGGCGCAAGCGGCGCACGCACGGCGGCGTCCTCGGTCCAGTTGGCGATCCGTGCAGCCCAGCCCTCGAAGAAGCCGCGCGGCGGCCGTTGATACGCAGGGTTGGATGGATAATTGTTCGCAAAGCCTTCGATGCGATGATGGGTTTTGGCGGCGTCGTAATACGGATTGCGGTGCGCGCAGCCGCTCGCAAACAGCGCGCACGCAAGAACGGAAACAGTCAGCAACGGAGTCAGTGTGGTGCGCATGCGGCAATGCTAGAAGAGTCGAAAAAGCCAGTATAGGCGGTGTTACCAACGACGCGGGGGATGCGAATCGCCGCGTCGTTTCGGCGCGTAACGACGCGTCTTTTATCAGCGCCCAATGTTCTTTCTTGCAGCTTTACGGTAGGATAGCGCCTTTTCCCGGTCACGATCGTACGCTGGCGCCCGCGACATTGGCATGACTTTACCGGTGAAAAATTCATTGCCCGAACCCCGTGCGCAACGCACTTGCCGGGTTCTTCGACTGGAAGCGAATGGAGAAGTCCGCGATCCCCCGGCCGCCTAGACATCATGCGATCCTTCTCGGCGGCCTGCTGCTTGCCGTGCTGGTGCTCGTGATCGCGGCGGAGGCGCTGCGCTGGCGCGCCACGTCTGGCGCAGCTGCCGTACCTGTCCCCGCCATGGCCACGACCAGCCCTGATCGCGTGACGCTCACCGAACTGTCGCACGCCCACATCCCCACGCCGCGTGGCATGCCATCGGCCCACGCCAGCACGCTCGCCGCCCTGCCAGGCAATCGCATGCTCGCGTTCTGGTGGGCCGGCAGCCGTGAGAGCGGCCCGGATGTCAAAGTCTTTGCCTCGACCTGGGCCCATGGTGCGTGGAGCGCGCCAAGGATGGT